>Ga0179591_1374587_pt1 | contig 15973 bp, 12 predicted proteins | sample CZOMad2_1_08_16f_FD_182891 | JGI IMG/M metagenome (GOLD analysis project Ga0179591, IMG submission 182891) | Vadose zone soil fungal communities from Angelo Coast Range Reserve, California, USA - CZOMad2_1_08_16fungal (PacBio error correction) | ecosystem: Environmental > Terrestrial > Soil >...
TATTACATCGAAAGCCTGGTTCCGTCCTCGTACATGCAAGACTAGCCAAGTATCCAGGGAAAGGAGCTCAGAAATGAGAAAACCGGATCAGGGCCAGCGTACCAGGAGCAGAAACATCTTTCCCTTTTTTGAGACCCCATCCATTGAAAGTCGTGAGGGAACGTTCAGGGCCAAAAATGGTGGGGCCGCTTATTCTACTGGAGCCAGACAGGAAAAACCCGAAAAGGAGCGGACGAAGGGACAGCGACCTTCGCTTTTCAGGGTTTGTCAGGGGAGAGGCAAGAACTCGTAAAAAAAGAAGTTTTAGAGAAAGGGCCCATTCTGTAGGCCTTGAACAGACTTGACAGCATCGAGTGATGGCTAAGGAGCGGGCGGAACCGCGGGGGGCTGCTTTCTGGCCCATCGAGGGGGAACTTTTGAAAAAGACATTAAAAAGGCACAGAGACTGAATGTCCTAGGACAGCTCTTCGGGGAAGGGGAAATACGGACCGTCCGTCAAAGCCTAGAAGGGCCCTCGGAATTCGCCTCCGAACTCTTCCGAGGACGGCCAAGCGTACTTGACCCGCCGATGGTGAGAGGACTATGTGACCAGGTACCGGAAAGAAAGGGCTATGGACACGGGATTCCTATTAGACTTGTCCACGAAAGACCTTGGACGAGACCCCAAGAAGGAAAAGAGGGGCTGAGCCGCATGACGTTCCCTTTTCAAATCCAGGAAGGGGGGCCGGGGGGGGACGGAGGAACACTTGAGGATGCGGCAAGTCCGAACATCAGGCTGGGGGGGGATTCAGGCCGGCACAAAGGAGGACAGCCGTTTCGTCTCGGGCCACCGGAGAGGTTTCGTCGGAAGAAAAAGAGGCCGCCGTCGTGGGATGACAGCAGGATTTTGGGTGGGACAGTCCTTGAGAGAGGAGGTTAAGGCTACGGGGCTACGTAAAAAAAGACCACACGGGAGGGATCGGAGCTCAGCGCAGGCCGAGTAAAGGAGTAGGAGATCTGGGGGGGGGATATGGTGCTGTACGAAGCGGTGCCTTATGAAGTGAGTCCCGCTGGAAGGCATCCTACGCGGCGGGGGTGTATGGCGGGGAGTAGAGGGCAGGTACGAGACCCGACTATCGATTTCAGGAATGTTCACCCCGAAACAGAAATTGAGGGATGGAAGGCTATGAGAAGCCTGTCGCCAAGGGGGAAAAGAAAACAGAGGCTGAATACGCTCAAAAACCTGCCAGAGTGAAGAGTAGCGACCCCTACCCAGGGAGGAGCATAAGCGATCACCAAGTCGGCTTATGAAAGAAAAGCATGCGGAAGGGGGAGGACCCGAAAGTAGCCCGCAAATCCCCGTGGGGGCAGAACACAAGGGGAAAGGGCATCTTACCCGTAACAAAAAAAAAAGAAAAAATCAGGAAGGAAGATAGCTCAGGTGAGATCGGGGGAAGGTGGAAACCCCAAGAGACCGGAAGACAAACAACCGGGAGAAAAAAAAGAGAATACCGTCGATTGCAGGGTTTGTCCGGGTCCCCCTCAGGCATATCGTGGACCTGGACGGACACTGTGGGTGACTGGTCCAAAGGAAGCCCAAAGAAGGTGACGGGGAGAACCAGTGAGCCCTGGAGAAAAGCACCGGACCCTCCTGCTTGGGTCAGGAATAGCTAAAAAGGGGGGGAGCGCCTGGTACAGGGATGCGGATCCAAGGGGGAAGGTAGACCGGAAGAAGACATTTGAGGAAACAATGGCGGGTATGGTGGACCTGAGCGAGGTTGCAAGGGGCAAGTTCGCCAGGATAAGCCCTTCACAACAGCGGGTCCGTGCTAAACAACTTGGGCAAAATCAGAGGGTTCAGAGGGAGAAGCCCGACAGGGCAGCACCGCAAAAAAACAAAAGGCTGAAAACAAGGAACCGTCAAGAAGGTGCGACCTGCTTCCCCTAAAGCACCGAGAAAGGAATCCTTGGGGAAGAGCCTAAGGAGGCGACGATCTTGAAAAGAAGCACCTTCGGCACGTTCGGGAGGCGTTGACTACTTGCAAATCTGCCTACGAAAAAAAACTCTTAGAACTCCTGAGGCCAAAGGACGGCTGCCTTGCGTAAAGGTGTTCTTCGCGAAAAAGAAGAAGGGGGGCAACTATATCGACCAGGGGGAGGGGGGAAAAATTGCGGAGAGAAGAACAACACCAGCCGTCGGCGGATTAAAGACTCAGGGGTTAACAAACCTCCCCCCACGGCAAAGGGAGGACAATGCGATCCACTCACTTGTTCAAGGGAGCTTGGGGGGGGGGGGGGGGTGGGGTTGTGGTTATGTGGGTGGGTGGATCGGGGGGGATCTATAAGCTGACTGCACGGGTAAGACGTAAACTGTCACCGCCTGCAGCCGCCGCCTCGGAGCTGTGGGGGGGTCATTAGGGGCAACCCCCCGGGGGTGGTGAAGGGAAAACAGGGAAGAAAGAGGGGCACCCGGATCAGGTCGAGGCCGGCTGTCGAAGCTCTTCGGAAAAAAAGCTCAGAGACCGAGGGGTGCACCGTTACAGGACCCGGCGTTAGGGAAAAGAAGCTTCCAAGTGCATCAAGAAGTAAGGAAACATTTTTGGGGGGCCTTGACTTGACGGACAATTGCACGGCAAAAAGGAAACCCTGCAGCCGCACCCCCCGGACGCCGACATGAAATCGGGAAGCGCTGCGTCGGGCCAGGAGAGACCACATTGCCGTGGTGCGAAACTGGGAGTCCCGTGACGGAGGCGAATCCCGCCAACTTTCCTCAGAGCAAGGAGAAATTTCAAACAAATCGAGGGCGGGCATGCACTCAGGAAAAAAGATAGACCGCCAACATCTGGGGGGAAACCCTACGGTCAACGCGGGAGTGGGGGGAGGCAACATTACTCTTTCAAACCTTGGACGAAAGGGGAAGGGGGTTAAGGGGGAGGGGTGAAAGAAGAAAGCAATGCGCTACCCTCGTCCTTGGAGGTACTACGAGTGGATGGAGGGAAGCCTTAACCGTTCCAGAGGGAGGAATCAGATAGAGATATAGGATGAAGCATGATCTCTAAAAACAACAGAGAAAAGTATGAAGAAAGAGAGAAAATTCGGAAGAAGATTGAAAAGACGGTTAACGGCGGACATCAACTCTATACCTCCTGAGACGAGGAGACTCGGAGGGGAGTGCTTAACGATCGAAAAAGTCCGGCCGCATAAGCGTCGGGGCTGAGTACCAAAAATTCTCCGGGAAGAAAGGAGGGAGAAAGGTGGGGGGAAAAAGACTGGTGGCTACCGAGTCTAAGTATCGGGATCATCAACATTCCACGTCGCCGCAGAGGGACATCGCAAACCTGGCCTGGGGGGACGGTCTCGCCCGGATAATTCGTAGAAAGAAAGAAGCCCAGGGCAAGGTGGGAGGACCGTAACCCTCTTAGATATAGTCTGGGAATCTTGGGAAGGTCGTCAGGACCAGAGCAGAGGCGTTTTACCCGAGAAGGAACGGAAAAAGGCCACAGGAAAGGAAAATAAGTAGTCAAGCGCGCTAATGGCAAGATTCGCAGAGTTCAGTGAAGAAACTAGTCCCCGGAAAATCAGTGGGCCTCGACGATCCGGCGGGAGCGGAGGAAGTCGGCCTCAGGGAAATCGGCCTCGGGGATCCATTGCAAAAAAAAAAACCCCCCCCACCAGGACAAGGTGACATCAACATGGTCTCTTCTAGGGAAAACCTAAAGGTCTCCCAAGTTAAGTGGGGGGAATGCTCTATTACCGGGGGCCCCACTAGAAAAGACCCTCTTCGAAAGGCCACTTTATGGAGCCGTACGAACGGGCACTGACCAGGTCCGGTTGGAATGGTATTGAAGCTTGAAAATGGTAGGGCTTTCCTCGCAGAAAAGGAAAATTGGGTGCATTAGAGGCCGTCAGCAGCCGGATGGAAGGCCCGGTTTTCTTCTTCCCTTAGAGGGGTGAGGAGAGCACACAAATACGGAGTGAAGCAGAAAGGAGGTGTGTCAGCTCCGAGTGGGCAGGGGGTCTTAGGGGGAAGAACCAGTTCGGAAGGGAACCGACAAAAAAGGGACGTGGGACTCTTCTCTCATGGACGGAATATCATGAAAAGGAAAACACGCTGGGGGGGGATGGGGAGGGGACGAAGGAAGAGGTTCCTGGGAAGTCTTGCTGCAAATTCGGGCTCAATAGTGGGCCTGGTAAAGGGCTGTTGAGGACGGGGGCTGCAACGGGGGAGCTTCGACCTGAGGCTACGGAGAGGTGGCAAGTCAAAAAAAAAAGGGTCCGCCTCCATAAAAGATCATGGGCGGATGGCCAGGAGAGTATGCCTGTCTCCAGGGGAAAGAGAAAAAAAGGGCGGCAAGCAGCCAGGACTTTTGGAAGACAAAAAAGAAAGCCCGCGGAAAGGGGCAAATGCGCACAACCCCATCACAAAAAGTCGGATTCCCGAAGAAAGCGGGGTGTCCGGAAAGGCCCAAGGTCGCAAAAGAGAATTCCCCTTTGGAGCAACCAGTTTCAGAGGGAAGAGTAAAAAACCAAAAAAAAAACACAAAAAAAAAAAAAAAAAAAAAAAGGGGTCCAGGGCGTATGAAAATAAGAGGGGGGGGGGGGACAACCCCCATTCACTCAGCACTGAGAGAAGGAGAAACCAACAACCAGGAGAGAGAGAGCCCGTCGGTGAGGGGTGTCACCTTCCCAAGGACTTGTAAACCTGAGATAATTCTTAACTACCGGGTACTGGTTTCCAGAAAACGACCCTTTTTGCACCGGTGAAGGCTCTTTTCTAAACTTGACCGGAGAAAAACCTGCGGTAGAAATACGCGAGATGTTATCTGCTTTCATTCTGCAGGAAAGGTTGACTGGTACCTTAAATAGTACAGTTGGGGGAAGGCTGAGGGAGGACCGTGCGCTGTGACGGCAAGGTCGCCATCCTCGAAAAAGGACCTAGAAGCTGTCAGGGGCGACCCGTGTAGGCCACCATCTGTAGGAGCGTCACTGAGAAAGGGGGCAAAATTTATCACCTGGGAATAAGCCGACTTCCAGTCCAGCAACTGGGAGTAGGCATAAGAAGGGGGGGATCACGGAGAAGCTTACAACCATCTCACGTGCCAAATCACTTGAGCTATCGAGCAGGAAGAGAATTCGCAGGGGGCCGTGTGAGGAGGGTCTACTACGCAATCCTACGTACTCGGCTTCACTCCTGATACAAAAATCTGCTCATTCCCAGAAAGAAAAAGGCACTCGGTGATGAGAGCTGGGGGAAATCGACACTGCCGGGACATCCTTTGAGGGCTAGCAAAAGAAGCAGACACCATAAGGGGTCCTTCGATTCCAGCTCCAATGTTTAACCAAAAAAAACCTACAGGCCCCAAAGCTTACCTGGTATGGTTCAACCTGGGGAATGCGTCGACCACTCACTGGGCCCTAGAAAAAGCGGGGTGCTGGGGGTCGGGGTCCCCGGGGGGCATAGAAAAAACTCCCTGAACTCGCAAAGACTCTACTGGATCTCTCTAAAGCGGGCGGGAACCAGGGAAGGCCTAGGGGAACAGCCAAGGCGCGACCGTCTCAAAAGAAGGTGCCTAGCTTCGAGAAAAAGATGTGCAGGAAAAATTCGCCTTTCTTTCACGGCGAAGACTAACTCCAGACAATCAGAAGCAAAAAAATTAACGCAGCCCTTTAAGGGAAGGCCACGGAGCGACCATCCACAAAGTGCTAGGGTCCGCCTACGACCTGGGAAGGCTTGCAGCGACACAAGCGGGTGGCACTGCTACTCAACCTGGAAAGTATGAAACAGAAATGGGGGGCTGCTCGAATTAGGTTCTATCCCTCACACAAACTGGGGGAAAGCTCAGGCGAGAACACGCCTGGCGACGTGGGGGATGGCACTGAGATCCAAGACTCGCCCTCCACCGTGTTGTCAAGGAAAACTGGGGAAAAGGACGGAAAAGGGGGGGATTGGGAAGCCAAACGGGAAAAATGACGCGTTCTTCGACTTTCTCCCGAGGGGGGGGGAAATCTATCCGGGGGAAAAAGAAGCTGCTTCTAGAACTTGATAGGCGGACCTAATATGGGGTTATTGAAGTCCCGGAACCTTCCTCAGCTTTCGGTCCGAAACTCTAAGAGGAAAAGGATCGGAGAAACAACACCAACTGATTAGTATAATTCTTTAGTCATCGATAGAATTTATGAAAAAAAAGCGGTGGGAGAATCGTAAATCACCTCGTATAATTATCCGGACGAAAAGGATCAGCCAAAGTTCACCGGGGGGACCAAGGAGGGAGGACTAAAAAAAAAAACGCGTCATAACGAACTGGACTTTTGGTCTTACACACTCAAGGGAGGTCATGCTGGTGGGGGGGGGCCCCATCTGGTTTAAGGGGTCAACTCTTATTAAAGGAAGAAGAAAATCATGCAAAGGGGAAAGGGAGGCATCTCGTACATCTCAAGGATCTGGCCAGGGGGGGGTCTGGCGGAAATCGAAGTCGAGCAAAACAAACGGTCTTTTTTCAAAGAACTGGCAAGTTTTGGGAGGGACGCCGGAGGTGGAAAGGGGTCAAATGTCTAGATAGCCCTAGCAGGCGAGGGAGCCAGAACGAAGCGGGTGTGTGCAACAACGTCCATGCCGAGTAAACCTGAGTAGCAAGACGCGGGAAAGTCGAGACTGAGGGGGCCTGGAAGGGGGAAAGGGAAGGTCCTTTTCAGGCTGGTTTGGGGAGATCCGATAAACGAGAAAGAATGAGAAGTAGGGGGCCGGACGGTCATCTTTAGTCCTCCAGGGGGAGTAAAATTCAAAACGGGGGCCATGAAGCAGAGGGGTGCTCGCAGGGAATGGAAAGGATTGCCTCGGTGACATGCCATTGACTCGATCCAAAAAGCGCTCGCCACTGATTTGTATCCGAGAAGGCCATGGGGCAAGGGGACATTGTTGGGTGAAGGGGATTTTCCTCTTCACAAATGTAGGGTGCCTGAGAGAGAATCAGGGGGGGGTCATGAGGGACAAACACCAGTCTGTCCCAGTAAGGGTCGAAGCTAGGCAAAAGAGAGGAGCTAAGCACGCGGGAAAACCCTTCGTCTTCGATAAGGACATGCAGGATTTTTGTCAATCCTAGGAGGAAATCTCGGTAGGGGTAAGTGTGCAGACACGCAACCAGCCGTGCGCAGGCTTTCCTGGGATCGTCGCGAAAATAGGAAAGTCCACGGGATTGTCCGGTGGTTTTGCGGGCACAGGTCCTCGGGGGTGACCTGCGGCCCCTGGGGGCAGGTCCTGTCAGCGTTCTGGAAGTGGGGGGATGCCAAAGGGAGCAATGGAGGCGACCTGCGTGACAGCGGAACTAGCATTGGGACCTTGGCGAAAAGTCCTACAAACTCGTAAGTCACGATGGGACGGGTAAAGTGATCCGGAACTTGCCATCTAAACGACGCTTACTAGGGAAAACACGCAGGAAAGAGTTTCCCTCAATAAAAAATATGTACGGTCTACCCCTTCACCAAAGTATACAAATCTTACGCTATCACCATCTCGGGAGGAAAAAAAAGCAGGGAAGCGCGGATTAAGCCAGCACCGGGGTAGCCCACGCAGGTCACGGGGGGAGCAAACCCGAGAGGAAACCATAAAACAGGTCCCGGCATTTTAGAATCTCTCGAAACCGATAGGGAGGGGTACACGCCCCCAGGACTCCGAGGGGGACTCTCAAAAAAAGGGAAGGAGGGAAAAGAAGATCCTTGACAAAGATTTCATGTTGGGGGGGGTTTCCGGCCCCAAGTCTTGGACCGGAAGCCAGGTTTTACTGGTTCCCTCAGCACTATCCAAGGGGTGAGAAACCCTTTGGAAAGGGGGGAGGAAAGGGGGAAAGAAGGGATTAGGAAAAAAGACGAAAAAAAAGAAAAAAGAAAACGCCTCTGCTAAAAGCCGGGAGGGCCTATATGGGGATGATCGGGAAACATAAGACCCGGGTAAATACCGGGACATTTTAGGAAACAGGGCGTAGTGGCGAATAGGGGGTCGATGTCCATGGCAACAGATCCTCGGCCTGGCCACTCGGACAAGCTTGGACGGGCAGACCCGAACACATCTGATCTAAAGGTTTCAACAGGAAGAGACCTCAAATGGAAGGGGCAAAAGAACCGAAGAAGGAAAGAAGAAAGGCTGCAAAAAAAAGGGCTCCCTGTTCATCACTTCATCATGAAACGCTAACGGGCCAACATCCACGTTTGGATACAGCTCTTCGGGGGGGGGGAAACTAGCTCCAAGAAAGCCTGCTGCAAAAAAAGGGGGGTTGGGGGGGGGGGGGGGGGGGGGGGGGGGGGGGGGGGGGGGGGGGGGGGGGGGGGGGGGGGGGGGGGGGGGGGGGGGGGGGGGGGGGGGGGGGGGGGGGGGGGGGGGGGGGGGGGTGGGGGGGGGGGGGGGGGGGTGGGGGGGGGGGGGGGGGGGGGGGGGGGGGTGGGGGGGGGGGGGGGGGGGGGGGGGGGGGGGGGGGGGGGGGGGGGGGGGGGGGTGGGGGGGGGGGGGGGGGGTGGGGGGGGGGGGGGGGGGGTGGGGGGGGGGGGGGGTGGGGGGGTGGGGGGGGGGGGGGGGGGGGGGGGCTTTCGACGACGGCCGGATCAAACTAAAAAAAAACGACTCTTATCTGACCCAACAGTCTGCAATGAAACCTCTCCTAGTCTTCCTGGGCCATCTCACTAAGGAGATCGAACAGGCCTGGAAGGGGCTGACCTTCGAAAGAAAAAAACCAGACTTATTGGTTTCAACGGTCGAGGGAATTACGAACGACCCCGTCCCCAAAAGACCTGTAGTTTAAAAAAACGGCCGGGGAAGTCGCGGCAGAAAAAAATTTGGGGAAACGAGGGTTAAGGATTCCCTTCTTTAAAGGTCCCCGTGGAAAACATAGGGTCAGATCCGAACGCATCTCGGCGATGGACATCGCAGGGTCTACCAGCGGAAAGGGAAAAACGATGGGCAGGATGGCCGGGCCTTCGTCTAGTTGCGATATGGGGGTGGGTGGGAAGAAGGCTCAGCGAGAACCGCGATTTGCACCTTTAATGGTCCAAGTCTGGAAAGCCGAAGAGGAAAGACCATCATCGCGACACATGTTCCGGCGCCGGGACGTGGGAAGAAAAGAAGCCGGGGGGGGGCCAAAAAGACTGCTCTTTTCGCCTTCTCCTACCTGGGAAACCAGCAAGCGCGGGTCCGTATGAAAAAAGTTCCAGGGAAAAAGGAGGGTGTCTTCTCTCAAAAAGGGCTATCCCTCCACACTGGACGCCTTTCTCTGTAAAAAACGGGGGGGGAAAGCGACGGAAGGATGCGCGAAACAGTAACTACGGCAAAAACCACCAAAACTCCGCGAAGGGGGGGAGGGACTGCACAGACTGGGGAGTTGGGTCTAAAGCAAACCAGACCAAGGTTCTGACCTACTCAACTCCGGTGAATAAAGGGCACTCAAGCACTGATGAGAGCAAGGTCTTGATATTCTTAATATTGGGGGATTTAGAAGGAAAGGAAAAAGCCCAGCGATCGGCTATATCGGACGCAATGAAAGAAAAAAGCTCCAGGAAAAAAAAACGGAGGATTATTAAACAGAGGATATAATTCTTCATCTATATACGATCTTGGGCCGGGTGGGACTCACATGGAGACCCCGCCAGGTACGAGGGAGGAGAAATGATGGGGAGATCAAAAAACCGGCGGCAGGAAACTGCTCACATACTCGTCAAGGGGGGTTTCTGAGGGGAAAGACAGGAAGAGAAACAGCCTGCGAGGAGGGCACCAGGGGGCGGTCCTCTTCTTGGAAAGAATTAGCTCAGCAGACAGGCCACGGAATAACCAGAGCCCTGCGCTGCCCTGGGGGACGGCTGCCCTCTAAGTCTAGAGAGACCAACAGGTAGACAGACCTAGCAGGGTTTTATTCCCGACCCCGAGGGACAGACAGAAGCGAGGGGGCAATAGGTCAGAAAGGAAAAAACGAGCAGGTCGGCTTGGAGGGCACACTCACTTCACGAAGGCCAAAAAAGAACGGAAAAAATTTCTGGGAGAAAGATTATGGGGGAGCAGAGGGAGGGGCCGGAAGTCCAGGGGCCAGTCCGGTGCAAAGCGGCGTCAGAAAGCTGCCCTAGAGGCGACGACGAAAGGCAGCTTTATCCAAAGCCCTCTCCTCTTACAGGGACTAGGGTCGAGGGGGGGAGAGTTGAAAATCACGGCCTATTGCTGGGACTCTCTGGAAATTATGCAAGATCCTGCCTTCAACTGGAGAGATCCAGACAGTGCATTCGTGGAGACGAAGCATGGGCCCATTACGGGTGGTCATCCAGGCCTTGGGCCTGGGGGGGGGTTTCCTTAGAAACCTGGGGATGTCGTGCCGACTAACCATAAGAGGGGGTTTTTCTCGGCGCGCTACCTCAACCATTCTAATGAAGGGGGGACGACAAGGGCCACCGGCTAAGAGAGGCACGCGTGCAAGTCCAGGTCGCAAGTGTCGATGGGCAAGGGTCATCGAAATGGGAAGAGAGGTCAACAGGGGGCTTCACGCCTCGTCAAAGGAAGACAACACTTGCCAAAAGGAGAGTCTGTAAGCTAAAGATCTGATATTATTCCAAGGCTGGCATTAATATTGGACTGGCCCCGGAGGCATGGGGGGAGAAAGCGCGGGTGAATTCATCAGTGCTTTCATGGAGGAACTTTGGATGGGGGGAAGGAAACAGGCGACATGGAATAGTACTATCATAGGGTGCACATCACCGGGTAGACGACAGGGTATTGGACGTGTCCAGTTCGATGATGAAGACTCCCTGGGGGAGCGAGAAGACAGCAAAAAAGCTTCATAAACGCCGCCTCTTTTCATAAAAGGGGAGGGTCCGAAGGGCAGCGGTCACCAGGAGTCATGACAGCGTAAAAAAGATCTTGCTTGTTCAGGGAAGAATCAGGCGGGTCGGCTGCTTATTCATCCAAAAGGGGGGGCCAAAGAAGGGTCAAACAGGGGAAAAGAAGGGGGCTAGGTGCAGAAAAGTAAAAACCTTTTAAAAACAGGGGGAATCAGAGAGGTGCACAGTATCTTTGGGGAAGGGTGCCACCACCAGAAGGCTCGAAAAAAAAGGAGGGAGAGATCCCGGTCGATTGAAGGGGGGTGTCACCGGAACACACGATCGGGAAGATCTTACGTCCTGCGGACAGAAGGGTTCCAGCTTCCCGAGCGTTGTGACAAACCACGGGAGGGGGCTACCCGGGGACAAGGCTTAAGGAAGACGCCAAAACGGCAGGAATGCTGGCGAACGGACCCGTGATCGCTGGAGGCTGCATGAGAAAGGGCTGTTAGCAGGTTTGGGAAAGAGGAGAGTGTATTCTATGAAAGCTCTGGTTGCATTGTGGTGGGCAGTCAATTATCCTCATGCCAGAGGTTACTCGAAACTTTTCAGGCGGAAAAAGGCTTGCACAAAGAGGTCAGGGTCAACGCAGGGCGCCTGAAATCACAGGTCAGCACCGCATCGAAAAAAGAGAGAAGAAGACTTCCTAAGAAACCCTTTTCATCCGGCCTTCACAGGGCTGAATTGCAATACCCGTCCATCACTTTTTACTCCTAATAAACAGATGGCCTCACGCGAAGAAAAAGGAAAGCCTTCAAACTGCTGTTCTTCTTGTCAGAACCGTATTCTAAAGAAAAACTCTCTGCAAAGAGGAAGAAGACCAACATCGAGAACTGACGGCGTCCGGTGCCTCACTCCGGGTCTCGCTCACAAGGGGGGAAGATCAAGGAGGACAGAAGGGGTGGAGACCGTGCGATCAGCATCAACACAAGCTGGTTGGGGGAGAAGTCCAAGCGAAATGCTAGAACTCAACCCCGGCCCAAAAGAACCTTGAGGAACAAGTGAGGGAGGAGGGGTCGAAGAGCACGTGCCAGACCTCTGGGATATCTAGGAAACTGGGCCCTCCTTTCAGAGTTTCCCTCTAGGTGTGTTGGAAGATCCGAATTTGGAAGACTCCTCGCCTAAGTGGCGTTACCCTTGTAAGTGGATTGGGGTGCCAAGGAGGTGGGGGGGGGGGGGGGAAGTAGAAAAAAAGTCGTAGCAGGCTGCTATTCTAAGAGAAGAGAATGTCAAGAAGAGGGCACCGGACGGGCCCTTTCTGACATGAAACCTAATCTCTCAAAAGGAAGAAGCGCGGAATAAGAACAGTCCGGAGCCTGGACGTGGCACAGCCAACAACACCGGAAGGATCTTGGAGCAAAGAAATTTCTAAAAGGTCTCCGATCCGAAAAAAGCTGGAAAAAAGGGTCAAGAGGTGCAACGGCGAAAGCCCCTGGGGGCACAGGGAGTCAAAAACCGGCGGGTGTTAGAGTAGAGGAACGCCCACCCCCCAAACAGCGCACGGGCGAAAAACGCGCTGCGGGGAGGGGGAAAAATGATGCGCTCATTCAGAAAAACGCCGCCACCAGCTTGGGGGGAACACCTAAAAGGGGGATTCAACAAAGGGGGTCACCAGGACTCTGCAGGGGTACTCTGCCGCCGGGGGGAGAGGAAAATCCGGGAAAAAAAGAAATCAAAATGCTGGCGAAAGCAAAGATACGGCCAGAAGAAAAAGGAATGTACGAAATCGACCACCTGCCCGGCTGCTGTAAAAACAGACTCAACTCTAAGGAAGGGAAAAATGAGCTTCTCTAAAACAAAAGAGGAAGAATCCAAGGCGCAGCGATAGGGGAAGAGGATTGACCAGCCAGCTGGGGAAGTGCTCGACCATCATCGCTTAAAGAGGGCGGAGAAGCAATGCGTGAGTGCCCGGAGCGATGGAACACTGAGGCAGCGGGACCGCAAAAAACGGTGCGGCGGGGGACGACAGGGCCAGGGGCAGCCGGCAAAGACTGTTCTGGGAAACACTTGTGAAAGGCGAGCGCAGACATAGGGCCACGTCGCGCATAGGGCGGGGGGGGTCCAGCGAAATTCTCTGGGCAGGGGTGTCGGACCGGCCGAAGTCGAGGAAAACCCCTCCTATTTGTGGGAAGAACAGGGTGCAGGGGTCACCCCTTTGACGCTCAGAGGGGGAAACATCAGGGGGGGGGAAGGGAAAAATGAGCCGGCGAAACCAGCTCCTTCCCAGGGGTTTGCCCCAAGGAAAGTCCAGGCAGGAAAGGCCCATCAGAGGGAGGAAAGGGGGGAAAAAAGTCTCAGATCAGTCGTTGGCCGAACTCCCTAAAAGGTAAAGTGAACGGGTTGCCTCAGGAGGGCGGACCTCCGGAATAATGCCTCGGCATCAGAAATCGAAATCCAGCGGGAAAGTGAACAAAACTCTTGTCGCTCGATTTACCATCAGTCCGAGAGGGGAAAGAGTTAGAGGAAGGAGGCCGGACCTTGGAACACCAGCACACAAGAGGCCATCACAAAGGATACGGCCACTGGTGTGCCTAGTCTAAAAGGAAAAAAAGGGCCCTCCAGGGGGGGGTCCTTTTAAGGTCCTTCTTAACACCGTTGGTTATTCTGGCAGAAAAAAGAAAAAGGGGTGTTTCTCGCTCTGAAGGGGGGAGCACCAGGCTGCCGAATATCAAAATATTGCAAAAAGTCCAGCTTTTCAAAAAGGCGGAAAGAGGAGTATTGGGGTCTGGGGGGTCCAAAATGTCGTTCAGGACTAGGGGATCTATAAGGAAGGTAGAGAACATGCACGCGAGGGGCCGGAGCTAAAAAAGTAGCGTCAGACGAAGGAATCGGGACACCGGTTCAAGGGGGGGAAGAGGGGGGTGCTGGCACATTCGCTGGTCCTTAAGAGTGCCGTCCACCAGGGTGCCCCGGTCTTTAAGTCATTGAATTCTCGGGGGTTCGGGGCTGGGGGGACGGGGAAGGGAGGGACTCGAACGAATAGATGGTATCCCGGGCCGCACTGTCGAACTATGGCCATTTCAAGATACTGGGACTCCTGTCCGTAAGCAAAGCGGGACGATCAAACCACACAATCTTTTCCTCAATGGTCAGCGGGCCCCCGTCCCGGAGCAAGGAAATCACATGATGTTCTTGATTCCTTCCAAGAAGAGGGGGATTCTCGGGTAAGCAAGGCTGTTAGCCCCCAGAGCGTCAGTGGGCTCACCCCCTTAAGGTCAGCTGGGGGGAAAAGAAGAAACCGTGAAAGAAACAGAGATCAAGGGAAACTATTAAGGGTGAAGGTTACACACCCAGACTGAGACCGGGAAAGGAGGCAACAAAAAGTAGGAGGAAGAAGCCCGGTCTGAATTTTGGGGGTAAACTTCCCCCCAGGGGGAAAGGAGGCAGAGGAAAATAAACCGGGACCTGTTTTGTACTGGGTCTTCCCGAGAACCAAACGGTGATTTGAGGAGACAAAACCGGGACTTACTCTCTCCGGAAAATGCTTTCTGGAGGGAAGACGCCGAGATGGGGAAAGGGGTTCAGGAGGACCAGGGGGGGGGACTTAGGGACATGTAAATTATTTTAGGAACGCGTGGCGGGAAGGATAAGATCTCTTGGAGGGGGATGGGCCCTAAAAGTATCCTCGAACAGGGGAAAGGAACACTGAACGGTCTTCGGCTACCCGGAAAAAAAAAAAAAAACCTGGGCCCTCTGAGGGTTGATGTCTCACTGGATCCTCATCCAGGGAAGCACCGGGGAGAGGTGCGAAGTGGAAAAGAGTGCCAACCTACCGAACCGTTCGCACTTCTCATTAACTCCTTCAAAGGAAAGAAAAAATAGAAAGCAAGGGGGACTATAACTCTCCCTAGTAAGGAGAGGGAAAGAGCTCCACGACCTAAAGGCGCAGGTCGGAAGAAGGAAAGGGGAAGGTAAAAAATACGACTTCTCTTTCACAGAGGAGACTAAGCCCAAAAAAAGGTCAGACACCGTCCGGGCGGCTGAGCGCACGGCCGGAAGTATAATCGAAAAGGAGGAAAAACTTTGAAGAGCATCCTGGACGTCACGCAGGAAAAGCCTCAAGTTCACCTGCCGGCCAGACGCACCCCAAAAGAGTTGCCAATGGCCTGCGACACGACGTGGAGACTCTTTGCTTAAGACGATTCACGGATTACCGAGAGATAAAAAGGTAAACGCTCCACTGGACGTAACACTGCTCACGCAGCGAGGAATCTCCTAATCGGCGGGACCTGCCTTCCGAGGGTAAAGTCCCGCTCCTAGGCAAGGGAAAATCTACTAAAAGAGCAAAGGGATCGGCACACACCGCCTAGTTTGCCCAAAACCGGTACAGGCCGGGCGTGGTAGGGGGGGAAAAAAGAAGAGGAAGCCAGAGCAGGAAGTCGCTGGCCTACTAACATTTCCTTCTAAGTTACACGGGGCAAACCGGGGGCAAGGGGAGGTTAAACACTCATACCCTTCATGGTACGCCTTCGCGCGATTTCCAAGCTGGAGGGCTGACAAGGTGGACCTACGAGCCATGCGGGCCAAGAAAGCTTGGTCTGCTCTATAGGCGAGCCAGCAAAAAAACAATGGGCCCGAAAGTTCGCTGTCCCAGATCAGGGCGCGACGTGACGGGATTATGGGACTACTCAGAAAGCCAAAAGAGGGGGAAAAACCGACTGAGGGCGAACAAGAAAGATCCCTTGGAGGGGGGAAAGCAACCAGAGAGGCGAAGGGGCGGCCGCGTGGAATCGATAGACACTCACTCAAGGAAAAAACTCCCTCGTCTGGGTCTACGGAAGGGGACGAGGCCGGAAAAGAAGAGGGTCATCCTCTCTTCTCGTCTCTGACCATTATCATATCAAACAACACGGCTTGAAAAAAGAGATCATGTCGGTGGGGAGAAGAGAGGGAGGGACCAGCCTGCCGTTCCGTTAAGAGTACAATCACTCGTAAACCGGGGATCCAGGACGAGGGAAGTATGGCGTGACCACCCTTATCGAGAAAAATCCACGTCAGCAGCTCCAAGGAGACATCTGACGGAAGAACACGAAAAGGGCAGGTCTTGCAGCCTTAAAAATTCTGGGCAGGGAAACACCAGCTGTGGAAAGGAAGGGAAGAGCAGCTGCCTAAACGTCTCGCAAGGGGCTGTAAGCGCCTCTTCTCGGTT
>Ga0179591_1331017_pt1 | contig 15970 bp, 24 predicted proteins | sample CZOMad2_1_08_16f_FD_182891 | JGI IMG/M metagenome (GOLD analysis project Ga0179591, IMG submission 182891) | Vadose zone soil fungal communities from Angelo Coast Range Reserve, California, USA - CZOMad2_1_08_16fungal (PacBio error correction) | ecosystem: Environmental > Terrestrial > Soil >...
GGCAAACATGTAGAATAATCTCGAGAAAAAACAAAAAGATGAGAAGTAAATAGAGAGAGTATTCAAGAGATGCTTGTATGGACGATGGCATGGGTCCATACTGCAGTTACTTTTGAGCATGCATGCGGAGTAGCAGATTGGGGGGGGTGCGCCCAACACAATTGTGGAGTGCAATCGAAGACGCAGGTTGGGCATACCTAAAGTTCACCTGAAGGGTTTTTTCGTCAATGGGAGAAGTAACGGAGGGGGGCAAGACCACATCAAAAGGGGGCGGTTCCGTCAAGACCGCCAACGGAACATAAGACGAAGGCACCCCATGCGTCGGGTGGTAGGATCCCCAAAGGGGGGGATTTGTATGGTGAACCCCTCCCAGGTAAGGGCTTTTGTAAACCGTCACCAAAAAAAACGAGGACCATAGTAGTTCTATAATTCCGGTTCCAAAGGGGGTAGGGGGAATGGGGACAAGGTGACAGGGTTTGGGGAATAGAGAGGGGGTCCGGAGGAGTACAATTCGAAACGTCGTAGGGAGGAAGTTTGTCTAAAATGATACAAAAAAAGTTGGGAAAGAATGATAACGAGTTCAAACACATTGAAAAGAGACGACAAAAAGTCAAATAAAATGGCGACACAAATATGGGTGTGGGGGTCGACGGAGAAAAAGGAGGGAAAAAAGTGAGGGGTTACAACCAAGGGGCATGACAATGGATTAATTCCGTAAAAGTGTATGCTTGTAATGAAAGGGGGGAGGAATGGAACCAATGCACGCTCCAGAAGGGGGGGAAAGTGGAGAATATCAAGGTCCAAGAATCTAACCATTTCGAGCCGTAAGGGACTTTATGGAATCCGGCAGGCCGGATTACCACATATTTGGGGGGGACATACATGGAAATGTTCCTCAGCAGACTAAATGGTCACGCCACGGGAAAAAAAGGCCATAATGCCGGGGTGGGGTGGAGGAGGGGGAGGGTGTTTTTCACGGGACAACATTGACGTCATAGATACATCCCTTACGGCGATTAGACCGGAAAAGCACCCAGGATTAACTATGTCTTCAACTGATTTTTAAAGACTGATAAAATCCTGAGGTCCAAGCTTGGGTAAGAAGTGCCGTGTGGGAGGCAGAGTAGAAAAAAGTTGTCTAAGGTTGAAAGGAACCCGAAGGGTTCGCAGCCTGACCATTTGAAAGGTCGAGGGGTTGGGAAGCATGTTCGTTTCTTTGAAAATTCAGGAATGCCTTGGTTGCTGAGTGGGTCAAGGGGAAGTCGAAGTCTGGCAACGTTCGCAAAAAGGGTGGGAAATTACAGCCTGCAAGCTCGAAAGTGCTGGGGATGGTGCCGTGATCAGAAGCGTGAATCCGAGACAATAAACGTAATTCAGCTACTTGTTTAAACTGAATGGGGGGAACCGAATACAAAAGAAGGGTTCCTGCTAAAGCTTTGTGGCCATTCGTCTGGAAACCCCTGGTGGCCAGAAAATGAAATGGCAGTGTAACTGAAGGGAGGTCTTGTGTGGCGCCGGGTGAGTTAAACTTCCTTCCTCCAAATACAGGAGGAGGAGCTAAAAACCCAAGGGTTCCTACCTATTATGATTCCTACAAAGTCATTGGGATGAGTTCAGGGGGATGTCATTGTGCGCGGGGCGATGGCAGAGGCTAGAAAAGTGAAAAAAAGCATCTAACTCTTGAAAACATCTTGGTCTAAAATTGAGAGAAGGGAACTACGAAAAATTAAACCAACGGAAAAGGAAAGTGGTTTGCCCGCGGAGCGGTGAACGCAAAGCGGAAAACAGGTACTCCGAAAAAGGACTAAAAAAAACGCAAAACCGGAGAAAGACTCGGGACAAGGAAGCTGTGTTACAATGGAAGAATAAACCGGTCCACCGAAATCGGCTCTGTTGAGACCGAAATGCCTTCGCAACCCCCTGATGCTTTTGTGGACAGAAACACTCGAGTCATCTTGCAGATACCAGAGAGAGAAGAAAAATAAAAAGGATGGAAGGAAACGAACAGAGATTTCTGGGAACAGATTTTATTATAAACGCGGGAGTGCAAAAGGATGGGGGGGTAGGATTGGCAAGACTTAAATACACATCATGGGGGGGGAAGTATGTGTGAAAAATTGGACAACAAGAGAAAAGGGTTTAACGGGAAGGAGACATGGTTTGGGTTACGGGTATTGGGGGGTGTTTCAACGGGGGCGGGGCTAGTACTTGCCGGGGACAAAAAGACTGATATATAAGAAAACATTAAAACGATCCGGTCCAGGGGATTAGAAAAGGGGGCTAAAAGACAGCCAGGTTTTGGGAAAGCGTCCAAGAATAGGTTCTAGGGGGGCGGTTACTAGGCCAGAGGAACAATGAACGTCACAAGACGAATGAACTGGGGAGGAAAGAGGGTGTCACCAAGCCCGTGACATAGTAGTGTGGAAAAGCTACAGACAATGCGCAAAAGACGAAAACAGCAAAGCGGCAAAAGATTGAAGTAGTGACGTTATTGGAAATTTTTTTGAAAGACACCGTCGCAAGAAAAAAAAAACGATAGCAGACGTAGGGTTGATGGGAAAAAGGGGGAGCGGGAAAACTGGACTACCGGCGTTGAAACGGTTCCCAAGACGGGAAAGCGGAACCGGGAAAAAACCCCGCATGGGAAGCTGGTGTAAGGGGAAGTGGTGAGACGAGACGGATGCCGACTTAACTGTGGCAAAAGGATAGGGCCGGGACGGAAAAAACTGCACTAATATCGAACAACTAGCAAAAGGGAGGGGGGGGACTACAAAGAATACGGGCATGAACCACTAGCTCACAGAACTTTTTGGGGAGGGGGGAGACGGTAATTTAGCGTACGGGGGGACAGAAAAGAGGGTTTAAGAAATTCGGAAATTGGGACGAAAGGTACTGGAATTTGAATAGAGTTTTACCAGAATACCGGAAAAACGCCGCAGATCACTCAGGAAAGCTGTTGACGGTGGGTGTACCCTCTTAGTATTCAGTGGGAAAAAGATACCTTTTACGTGGGATTTTTATCTCCGGTCTCAATTGGAGTCCTTCCGGGGAGATAGGGCACTTTTTGTGACTATTTCGTCGCTCTGGTGCAAATGGGCAGGGGGGATTTTCCGGTTGTGGACACTGACCAGAAGGAACTCAGGGCCGGAGTGATGGTTGGACGCATCAAAGTAGCGTAACCAGAGTGGTCGCACGTTATGTGGGAAAAAAAAAGAGTCCGTGGGGTCGCATGCATGTCTTGGATGGGGCAGCGTGCCACGTGCCGCGTTGCGAAAGGAAGAAGAAGATGTCCCAGGCTTGGATACGGATAGTCTAGGGAACCAAACGGGGGATAAGTGCGGAAAAGAGTGGTTGAAAGAACTTGATAGGGAGAAAAGGGGCAATGAGAAGCGTGCTGGGTGCGTCAAAAAGACAGAGCTCTGTTGAGAAGTGTATAGAACAAAAAGATATGTGGTAAAGGGGAAAGGGCGAAGATACGTTTGGGTGACTACCAACCCTATTTGATTGATGTTCCAGAGACAACCGGGAAAGAATGTATGCAGTTGCTAATAACTGTAGCGGGAGAGGGACCAAAAAGTTGTTTTGGAGAGAGAGACCCAAGGGAGCTGTGAAGTCGTCTACATTGCCACCTTAAAGTGGAACTCTTGCATTTCAAGGTGAATATAGACGCGATGGGAGAAAACAGGAAAGCGATCTTGAAATCTGGCGAGGGATTGCAATATTGGCAGGGGACAGGGCGCACAGCGGTTCAAGCACTTTGGGGGGGGGTGTAACACCCAAAACAAAAAAATGTGTTGAAAATGGAAGCCGGGTGGAAAAAAGGCTCCATATGCAATTGTTTCCGCTTATATGGATTTGATGGCATAAGCCATAAAAAGGGTTGGTTGCGCAAAATAAAAGACGTAAGGATAGGGGTTCATCACTAGGTTCAAAAACGTAAGTAGAAATTTGGACGGCTAAAAATAAGATCGGAGTGGCCCGCTCGGAGCGCAAAAAACTAAATGTGTAAAAGAGTGGATGCCCCAGGTGGTTCATAGTATAAAAGTCAGCGTGACAAAAGGGTAACTGAAAGGGCGCGATTCTGCACATCTGCAGCGGGGCGAAAAAAAAAGTGCAACGATAACCTGGCCAAGGCAGAACAAAAAAGGACTGTAATAAGTTTAACCAGATGTCTGCTGGGGTATGGTCAAGGAACCGTTGGGGGTTTCATGCATGTACACATCAGTAAGCAAAGGGAATGGGAAACATGGATCAGGAAGAAAAAAAAAACGCAAATACGTCCGAAAAGATCGGGCCAGCGCCGGAAGAGCCAATGCTCCTGGCAGAACATTGAATATATCGAGGTCAGAATGGGAGAACCTAAGATGCAAAGAAAAAGGAAAAAGCAGGCAGACTGCCACTTGGCTTGAAGGAGAGCGCATGGTTGATGGGTCCTACTGATAAACCTTACATGAATGCCCACCTCTGAAGGAGAAAAGGTAGACTTTTTGGTTCGTTCAGAAAAGATTGTTAATCGGTTGGGAGTAAAAGTGGGACGGGGCGTCATAAGGTCAGGCAAACTATTGGCATGTAAACAATATCTGATTGCGTCAAGCTGTGTTCCGTAAGAATTCGGCTAGTATGGAAGGGGTCATGTGGGGAGTTTCGGGGAAAGGGCAAAATTTGAGGGGTGGACAAAGGTTAGTGCCATTAAACGGTGTAAATGAACTTTACAACAATGCAGGGCGTGTTTCACTGTCGGGGGAATGGATTTAGGAAAAAGGGCAGGTCAAGCTGACGAAACCAAAAGATCCCCGGATTTTCAATTTGTTTCACGTATTAAGTGGGAAAGGTAATGAAACATCCTGATATCTCTGGTTGGGATGGCGAAAGTCTGGACCCTTGTTACAATGATGCAAACGGAATATGTGGTTGGCCCGCCGATGCGAGGAGGACGGTGAAGTTTGGGCTGGGCCGGACGTCTAACTGAATTTCCGAAGGAGGCGGGGGGCTGTACCGAGGGGACGAAGGTCTTATTGTGGGAAGGTCGGGGTTGGGGGGGCAGGTGCTGAACATGTTTAAAGGACTCTGCGCAAACAACGAAGACTCGTGCAGAAAACTATCTAGTGCCCGTTGCAACTAATGCCAAAGTAAGGAACGGGAGACTATTGGGGGGGGTATAGAAAAAGGACTGTGTCGGAACAAAATCATGAAATAAAGAAGTCTGAACCAAAAGGAACCCTGAGAGAACTCTAAGGGGTAGCTTATGGTCATGCAACAACTCTGACGAGCAAAAATCAGATCGCTTGCGATTCAAGGACGCCCCAGAGGTGGGGGGTTGGAAAAACACTGGGACATCAGAAAAGAGGCATGGAATGAAAAGAGTAGACCACGGGTAGGAAAGAGAGTGTTTTCTGGCAAAGAAGAAAAAAGGAAAAAAGGAAGGGCTGAGCAAAAACGAATGGTCATGGAGGGAAACGCAAGTAGGGCCTCGGGTGACGAGTTTAGGGATGACCCAGCTGATTAAAGAGTTTGGTTTTTGGGTCCTGTTTGGTTAACGGGGCGAGAGAAAATTTTTGGGGCATGTTTCGTCACAAACTGGCAATAAAGGAGAACCCCAAGTCCGCCGGGGAGGTAAAGAAGTGGATGGTACGGAGGATGAGTCCATAATGAGAAAAATGAAGCGTCCTGGGACGGTTCAGTCGAGTTCACGGAAGAGGGGGGCAACGAAACGAAAAAAGAAAAAATGTGGAAGAGGTCATGGAAGGAAAGAAAAACTCCATTGGGATGCGTATCAAACAAAGAGATCCCTCCCGCGCAAAAAACATATGTTCGTGCTTGGGAACCGGGTTTCCAGAAACGGAGCAGACCAACGACAACCGAGTGCAGTGATGGTCAGTCCAAGGGAAGAGGAACGTCTCTAACAGGGAGCAAATGGACTCTTGTGATGCCGGGTCGGAAAAGAAAGAAATCTAGCTGACACGGGAAAGAAAAGACGGTGAATGGGCAGAAGACTTGAACTGTTGCCAAGGCTCAACTTATTGGTCAAAGGCCAGAATCTGCACGACAAGCCAGGTACTGTATTACGGCAACATAGAATTGGAGAAAAACATCAGAAAGTGAACTCACACAGACTGTTGGGCACTCTCGGTGCAATCTTACCAGACATCATAGCGGGGTGTTGACAAAGGGGGGGAAAAGATTGGGGTACCGTGGCGGGGAAATGGGAGAAGGCTTATGATAAGGAAAGAACTGTGAAAAGTAACAACAAAATTTCTTAGGAAGGGTTGAAGTTCGGGGCATAGTGGGGTTATTCACGAGGGATTATAGGGGGGGGGGGGGGGGGTCAATTGAGCCAGAGCATAATGTCAATGATCTGAGCGAGCGATTCAATGGGACAACAGTTATATGGCTCATTGCGGGGGTGGGCTCCGCTTCATGATAGCCTATCATACTCAGAAGGCCCATTTCAATGGGGCACAGGTAGTGGGAAAAAAATACATAGAGGGTTTTAAACTATGTTGGGGGGTCGGGTGGCGTGGAAAAGATAGAAGGAAGTATCCGGTGCCAGGTTTTGAGAAAAACGAAGAGGAAAGGTTAAGACAGTCGGGCATACGAGTGTAACTCAGGCGAAAGGGCAGGATGTTTTACATTCAAACTTTTCAGGCTTTACTCAGAAGGGATAAAGCGTAGGATGGGAGGCTTATGAGAGGTGTACGTCAAAGGCAAAAGAAAAAAAGGGGAATTTACGATACACGATAATATAGGAACTGGTGCGTGCGACAGACACCGTAGTCAAGGGGAGGGGGGGCAGTGTGAGCTTGCAACAAAAGGCCACGTGTGGGAGTACCTACAGTGCTAGTCAGATCTTTTTGTGTTGACTCGTGACCGGCAGCGATCTAGGGATAGATAGCGGATATCATGGTTATATAATCAGGGGTATCAAGCTGCATAGGGAGAAGAGGATCCATTCAGGCAAAAGCGAACCCTACATGCTGCGCCAAAGCTTTGCTAAGCGCGTCTATATTAATCGCGGGAGTACATGCTATTGTCAGAGATGAGGGCAAGTAGGAGAGTAGAAACCCATTTAGATGTCGCGAGCAGGGGAGGGTCCGTCTTGGTCTTCTCATCGAAAGGGAGGCAGAAAAAAAGACTTGGTGATGGTAAAGGTGTGGGGAAGGCGTCGGAAGGGATTTGCCAGATGGGGAAAAAAAAATGGGATATGGACGCCGTAAACCGAGAATTAGGCACCGCGCCAGATTGCCAAAAGGAGCATGTGGGTCACTCCCAGATCGGGAAATACGGGCGGGACAAAGGTTATGGGGATAAAAATATTCAAGAGCAGAGGATGAACTCAGGGAAAAGGAGATAAGTGATATGAGAAAAAGCGCTGACTTCAAGCAATTAGCCAGGGGCTTCCTGGCTTTGGGGGAGACGGACACAGCATTGCCGCTGGAGCCAAAAGAACCACAACTGGTGGTTGATAGGGGAACAGGAGGGGGCGTAAGGAACCTGCATTGTTGCGGGTGTAAGAAGGGGAGGAATATCAAAAATTGGTTCCAGGGAAAAACGGAGTCGGAAGGCAAAACAAAAAAGCGAAGAGGGGGTTCAAATGGGGGGGGGATGGATAAAAGGATTTGTGACAGTTTAGCCAACCTGATATCGAAAAGTAGATCCAACCCCGGGCAACACAACCGGGTCGGGGTAGCCAAACCAATAAGAAGATTGAGAAAAGAAAATGCAGGGAGCAAAGGGAGTACATGGACCAAAACTTCGCGATTAATTATAAAAGCGGGAACAAGCGATAGTTCCCCACTGAGCTCAAAGCCGGCGAGGAGAAGGAAACTATGTAAGAAAAAGGGCGCAGGGGTTTGGGTAACGCAGGGTTACTAGCCTCCAGGTAAAGCATAATAAAAAAGGGGGGTGAGGCTTCCGAAAAGCAGTCGGCCATACAAAACAAAATAAACACCCGGCTCAAAGGGGGCCCGGGGCGTCGCTAGGAAAGTAATGTGATACATCGAAATCTTAGCTTGTACTTAATGCCGAGGCTCCTTTCAAGCATCATGGGGTACCCGAAGCTGATATGAGGGGGGTAAAGGCCGTGGCCATACACAGAGGACAGACGTGATCGGGGGGGAGTTCTGCGGAATTATTGAAAGCATAAGAGATGATAAGGATCAGGAAAGAACACTGCCAAAGTAGGCCGAGGAAACGCCGATTTTGTAATCGGCTAGGCCATGATTGTCTGGAATGTGTGGGGAGGGGTGCCTTGTTGTCCCTCTCATGAAGTGCCACAGACATTTCGTATTTTGAGCGAGGCCTTTGGTTTCTGTCAACGAACTTTTGTAACGTAATGATTGTTGATCTTTCTTGTCTTGGCATGTGAGAAGCATTGAACTATGGGGCAATGACCTGGTTATGGATGGGGACAAAGGGACTGGAAATCTTAACGAGGGGGTCTGGGGACAGTAAGGGGACCGTGAACCAAGGGGAGATGAATTATGTGGAAATGTTGCACGCTAAAGGACAATGTTCGGCGAGGGCCTGGCATAAGGTTCATGTAAAGTGTGGGAAATGGACAAAGAAAAAATAGTGTCATTAGAATCGGGCGTTGAGCTGAATATGACAGAAGTTTGATCAAATTGTGTTCACGACCCGAACGCAGAAATTCAAGATGTTGTGTTTGCACATGAAGAAGACTAGTGAGCTCTCGGAGGGGATGGATTGGGGACCGGGGCGGGCGTACACACAGAAAAAGAAAAAGGTGAGTGGGTTGTACAAATGAAAAGAGGTCCTAACACACGTGGTGAGTCATATTCGTGAGAGGAAGTTTCGGGATCGCAGACTTATCCTCCAGGAACGCTGAAAAGCTGTAGTGAAGAGGGCGCCATTTGGGACTCAACATGCCCAAAGGAACGGAAAAAGGTGAATGAATTGTGGTTGTGACGGTCTGGACGTGTGGGGCTCGCAATCATGGTCCCGACAAAAAAGGACGGCCTGAAAAACAACAGGAACAAACCACAGAAAACTTACCCTGGTAAAAATTGTTTTGAGGATAAAGAACGGGTAAAAAAGACGCCCAAGGCTGACGACATAAAATTGAGGGAAAAGAAGAATGGAACCATTCCTTTGGGGTTTGACAAGCGCAAATCATCGTCAAACGGGGGGAATAAGCGGCTAGCGATCCAAAAAACGAGGGGGGGGGTGAAAAGAGAGGGGAGATTGGTCGTGTTGGGGAAAAAGCTTCAAGATGGTAAGGGCGGTCTTACAAAAATGCCGTGGCGCGAGAATGAGGGTCAAAGGTGGGCAAATCGACTGCTAGGGTGCTAATAATACAGGAATTCTTCCGGGGTAAGGGGCGTTCGACGGGAAGTAGTAATTATTGGTTGGGGTTCAAAGGCGTTGTCGGAAGAGGTTGCCGGGTACTAAAACGATCACGCAAAACAAAAGGCGGGGAAGATAGGGTCGGTTGGGTGAGGTGGGAAACATGCGTCTCCCTTGATGACCAAGGTGGGGGATTAGGTCGAGGAATTAAGATTTGACGGTGAGAAAGGCACCTAAAAGGACATACACATGACTCCAAGAAAAGGGTCAAAGAGTGGGAAACCAGCCCAGGTTAATACGGGGATGAAGGTGAAAAACTACAAAAGACTCGGCCACAAAAGTTGGGGGGTGGTTACTGGAAAGGGGACTGCCTATCGAGTATGAACCGGAGTTCTTTGGGAGGGTCCATTTAAAGAAGAATGAGGAGGAACGGCGGATCAAAAGCCGACTTGGTCAACGCAAGGGAAACGAGAGTAAAGGCACGTTGGGAAGGCCACAGGTGGGGAGGGGGTCACAGTTGCAGCAAAGGGGATGTGCCTTTGGGAAAAATCGCCAAAAAAAGAGCGGCAACGAAGTGTAGGAAACACGGCATTACTAAAAAACACCGCCGAGGTCTGTATCAACAAATTGTGCTGATATGAAGGAAGAGGACCAACGAATCATCAAAGGCAGGTGAGGGGTATGAAAATAGTGGCGGAGGGAGGGCAGGCGTAATATGGGAGTTTTTATAGGAGGACGGAAATAAAAAACCGGACCATCGGGGTTTTCAGGGGGTCTGTCGGAGGTCTGAAACGAATGGCATGTGGGGAAAAGTAGACAGATTCATGAAATGCGAGAGGTGGAAGGGACGGGCGAAGGAAAAATGGGGTCCGGGGGGAGACGTTGGTTTTAGGGCCTGACCGAATGGGAAATTTGGAAAGCGCAGGGAAAGTAAAGGGGCAATGGGAAGGCACGTCTCGTTAAACAAAATGGGGAGGGTAGGGATAGAAAGTTTGTGACATGGGGCTGCTTTTCAATTTGCTTATCGGATGCCAATTTGCGGTGTGCACGAGACAGAAGCAACACATGGCAAGTGATCCTAAGACGGGCTCGTTAACGGAAAAGACCTGCAAAGGGGTCAATCTAACATGGGGAAAGTGGTGGGAATAGTGGCATTAGTCGGACAGCTGGGAGGGGACGGATCAACCACAAGGGAAATAAACGTTGGGTATAACGATCCGAATTGGGGGGCGAGAAGAGAAGGGTCAAGGGTGGGATGGGGGTGATGAATCCCAGAGATATACAGAGGAGAACAAGAAATTGAAAATCAACAATAAGGGGGGGGACAATGACCAAAAATTGGAGGGGCTGACGGACAGCGGAGTGTGGCAGTAGTGCGCAAGCAAATATTGTTAGTAAAGCTATAGGGCAGATTGCAGGCTAAGCGGGAAAAAACAACAAAGAGGGAGATTTGGTCAAGGAGAACTTCAGGGCCACTTAAAGGTCTAGAACATGCGGTGTGAAAGAAGGTCGCAAAGAGGATCCCGCTTTTGGGGGACAGCACCACAGATTTTTGGGCAATCTGGGGGCGGGTAGAAAAAAAATGAACGCACAGGCATTGTGGTTCCAGGGCGAGGTAAGAAGAAAAAAAGCAAAAGAGGGTTGGTGGTGATCGAAAAAAGGAGCATTTTCCAGAAAAACAATCAAATGGGAAAGTTTCTACCACATGTTAGTTTTACATGCGTGAGGGAGGGATGTGGACTGTAAAAAACAAGCGAGAAATGGCTGAGGGCTGAAAGCCAACGGTAACAAGGTCCAGGGAATGTAGAACCTATGGAAAGGGGTTGGGTGTCTATAAGAAGATAGAGCCGTAGTAAGTGACATCCTTAAAAACGTATTACAGGAAACTCAAACATTGGCGAGTACGGATGGTGGTGGGGGGAAAACATCACTTACAAAATCAGTCAAAACGATGCTAAAAAAATAAAACTGTGCGACCGGTGGGGGGGGGTGGGGGCAACCTGGGGCAGTATATGACAGAAGAGGGTAATTTACTGGAACAGATAAATAGGAAGGACAGATGAATAACCCGCACTTCTGGATAAAATTAAAGGCCAAGCATAGGCAACGGATTATGGGAATGAGCAGTTCTTTGGAATCCAAGAAACGATGGAAATGATTTCAAACTACTATTGGCAAAAACCTTTAAAAGGGCATACTGAAGCTTAGGATGCGGGATGGTTAGGAGTAGTCATGATAAGAAGTAGTCCACGCAAAAGGAACGGTGAAAAATGATATGCAGGGGTGTGCAACCAACTTCGATGTTCTATGACATCAGGGATGAGTAAATTGAAAAGTTTAATGTGGGTAGTCAGAGTAAAACGGGGTCTGTGGTGTAGCCGGGAACGGGTGGGGACGTGGTGAGTATGGACCGATAGAACGTGCGAGTCATTAAGTTTGTAGTCAGGAATTGGCGGTGGCTGAGTGGGGCACAGTGATGTCGGCTATGGCTCACAGTTGCGGCTGGACATAACCGGTCAAAGGCATCTCTTTGCTGCGCATCAGGGAGAAAAAAGAAGGGCTGACGGAGCTAACACAAGGGGCATTGAACACGTGTGCCGTAGGGGGGGGGTGGACTGAACAACGACTCCCTCTGAAAGGCTCCTGTTTCTTTGCGGGGGGCTGGACCACCTTGGACTAAAATGACGCACAAAACGCTAAATAGTTTTGGGGACCATTGCGTGAGGTAGGAGGTTGTGGAGACGGCTTCAAGACGGGAGGGAAAAGGAAGCTTTAATAAGGCTTGAGACTGTTTGATTCATTATTGAGACTGGGCGGGTCAAAAGACGAAAAGCCTAAGGAACGCTGCAAAAACTCGGTTATGCGAGGCAGGACGAAAGAGGGACCCTCAAGGGAAAAAAAAATGGTATGGCAGAAGCGGTGTTGAGAAGGCACTATCACTAAACAGATGAAAAAAAAAACAGAGCCGAGCATACGGGGCCCTGGCTGTTTTAGCAACAAAAGACGGACGCAAGGAATCCGTGAAGGAGACTCGCAACAACATTACGGTTGGGGCCTGCGAAGAACGGGGAAAAGAATCCAAGGAGCAAAACAAACACCCACAGAATGAAAAAGAGAGAGGGGTATGGGGCGGCGAGCAAGATTCTGTCTCGGGGGATGACAAAATTGGGGGAGGTTCGCGTGGCTTAGGCCTACGTAGGGGCAAGGGTTGAATTGGGGATAACAAGGCCTAGATTTCTTCGCTGGGGTGTTCAGGGGGTGGGGGTTTAAAGGAGGAGGAGTATTTGGAGTGAGGGCAACACAGCTCCAGCAAAAAAAAACCCACGTGTACGGACGGGGGGGAAACGTAGGATTGCATTGAGGTGGGAGGGGGGACTCCCGTTTAGATGAATTGTTGACTGATAAGTGAGCTGCATATCCCTGGAACGGGACTATGCTCGCAAAAAGTGGAATCAAAGAATCCACTGCAGTGGGGTGGGGAGGGGAAGGATAAAAACCTTCAGATGGGAGTACGAAACCGAAGCCGGCTAACAAAATAATAGAGAAAGAGAATTGAAGTAGGAAACTTTACTGGAACAGTTTCGACCTTGCAAATTATAGTCAGAACCGTTATGGTGGAAAAAAAAGTCGGATCAACGTGATGTTACGGAGGGGAACGGAAAAGGGACCGTGACTATCAAAACCCGCACCTAGAGGGCCCTAAGACAGACCGACGGGCATGCGACTACACAAGTATCGACCCCGTATGCCACACATGACTCACGTACTGAGGGGTGTGCCGTGATGAATGGATACTGTGCGTCAGAGAAAAGTGTCACAGGGGGAGGATAGTCCTGGAAGCGTCAAAAAAAAAAAGGGAGGAACGTGACGACAAGGAATAGGAAAAAATCGCAGACGTTTGAGAATTGAGAAAAAAATCTACCAAAAGAGAAGAAGGGGTTATGACGGGAAAAGGAAGGGGGGGAATTTAAAAACGGTTCGGTGCGGGGTCGTAATTAGAGAAGGACTAAAAAGATAATCCCCGAGGCAGTAGGCAATTTCCGGAGGTGTGGTCCAGAGGAGGTGACTTAGAGAGAGTGGATTAAAGGTGGTGAGCCTGGGGGGGGGGTGTGAGGAGATCAGAAAGTGCGATGAGACACCAAGCTCATGTGAGCTTATTCAGCGGGGGAAAATTGGGGGAGCTGAAGGGTGTGTGGTGCCGGAAAGGGGTACTAAAGTGCTTGTACGGGCTATGAATGAAGATGTGATGTGAACATCAAATGTTGGACAAACACAAACATTGGAGCGTATTTTTTACGAGAATGGGCGGCTGCTTTGTCTTGGGGGACTGAGCTGGGAAATGGTAAACTCGGAGTCAGGGATCGCAGTGCCATTCTGGTTAGAAAGAGGAATACCACAACGGCGGGCATTGACAGGACTCACTGGGCAAACGACTGGTAAAAAAGAGAGGTCTGGCAATCGAACGAACATGTGCGAGGTTCAAGACGCTCTCCAGATGAGTGGGTACTCATTGGAAAGGAAGGTTATACGCGCTGCAACCTCTCGGCTAAAGGATGTAGTGGTGAGGGCCTTTCAGACCAATATGAATTCGAGAACGTTAGACTACTAATCCTGGGTAGATTATGGGGGGGTGGGACGCGGAATACAGGGGGATAAACCAACCCGGGTTTTCGGAGCATGAAAAGCCCTCGAATTCAGGAAAAGAAATGGAAGACTAAAAAAACAAATTTGGGGGAGGAAGGGGCGGGTAGGGAGAAGAGGGGAGTGAAAAAAAATGAATGAAAAGATAGAAGTCCAGAAGGAAAAAAAAAAAAGAAAAAACAAGAAAAAACAATTGGGGGGGAGTAAAAAGAACAAGTTTAGAAGAGTGTAGGACCGGGGGGGGAAAGTGTACACGAAATAAAGTTAATCCTTTGGGGTCAAAAAAGCACGGAAGAGAGCCGTAAAACAGTTTCTGTAGCAGCGCAACCTCATTGTACTTGAGTGGCAATCACAAGTAGGCAGAGCGACTACTCTAAAAAAACAAAAAAGGAATGGAAAGAATAAGAAGGATTATGAGACAGGGACTGCAAGAGGGGGGCCAAGGTGTGCCTTTGCCTGTGGAACTGCACATCGCTAGGTGGGTAGAAAAAAAAACTTTGTTTGCAATGAGGGACGGTGGATAAAGCGCACTGAACAGGTTTTTAAAAACCAGATTCAGAAGAGGCGCATAAGAAAAGGGGTGGTTAAAAAAACCAGAAAAAGCGTCCAACCAAGCGCGTTCTATCCAAAGGTTAAGGAGAAAAAAATACGGAGTATGAGGTTTGGGGGGGGGACCGTCACAAAAAATCTACTGTCCACGCGGGCATACGAAACCACTTGGACATGTGGTCCTCTGTCGACCGGCAGGTTGGTTTCAAGCGGCGTTAGTACGTCAACTGTTCTAAAAGTATTCGCCGGCGAACGGTGCCCTATACTGTCAACACCCATGCACCTCACCTATAAACTGCTCGCCTAAAGGTCCGGGAGCGACTAAGGTTATACTGGTGGGTGTCACATATCTCTGCCCCTGGTATTGTTCCAACTTTCACTCATAATTACGCTTGGTACCTGTTGTCTCTTTCGCGACCAAGCCGTCCGCCTCAGCACCCGCCCTTTGCCACTAGGAGCTAAATGCAAGAAATGGGCACGGGAGAACGCTCTTCAATAGCTCACCGTGAGTAAAGTGACCGCGCTCTGGCGGGAATCCTGGATACCCAATTGGTCCAGCTATATAGAGGGGTGGAGGGTGGGGGGGTAGGTGGAGATTTCACAAATGATGGGGACACAAAAACTAACGAACCGACATCAGTCGTTTATATGGGCGTTGGCGTCAGTCAATATAAAATCCAGTCACGGGGGGAATCCCCCACGGTGGGCCTTCAGGGGACAAGCCATGGATGGGATTTCTGCGCAAATCAACTTCCCCATCTGGGTTTTAAAAGGGGGTTGTCCTTGTTTCTTGAAGGTAAACTCACATGTCTTGGGCGTTAACGACAGCGGGTCCAGGGAATTAATATAGGGGCGGGTTCGTTAAAAGTGGTTAGCCAGAAAAAGCCGTTGCTGATGGCGGGGAAGTCGGCGGCACAAGGGAGCAGGCCATTCACACTACGAACCGTCTAGAGCGGGCGTTTGACAGCACTTCAAGGTGAACGCTGCGAAAAAAGGAAAATGTTCAGTGGGGGTGTGCAAAATCAGGAGGGTTGGAACGGAAAATAACAGAACCGTGCTAAGGAGGGTTATTGGGCGGAAGGGGGCTTCACCGGGTACATAACACTACTTAAAAGTGGGGGTAGAAGGACAAAGTCTCTAGAGATGAACGGGGCGGATTTAGAAAACCCTTTCAGGGGAGTGAGGATTAGGGGGGGTAATGGGGGGATTAAAGAAAGGATGCTCCAATACAAGATTGACAAAACGAGGGGCAGGAAAGGACAAGGGTTAAGAAAGGCCAAGGAAGGGAATGTGGCGGTAGTTCTTTGGCTAAGAAGAGCGTATCAAGCAGTTGACCAAACATAAAAAAAAGCTTAACCAGGAAGCAAAATGTGTCATTTGAGAAAATCACGAGGGAAAGAGGAGACAGCTTAACCGAAGAAATCCTTTCTCCAAAAGGCTGGTTGTACCGCCGGCAATAGAAGGGGAACAGAAAGCC
>Ga0179591_1152321_pt1 | contig 15969 bp, 19 predicted proteins | sample CZOMad2_1_08_16f_FD_182891 | JGI IMG/M metagenome (GOLD analysis project Ga0179591, IMG submission 182891) | Vadose zone soil fungal communities from Angelo Coast Range Reserve, California, USA - CZOMad2_1_08_16fungal (PacBio error correction) | ecosystem: Environmental > Terrestrial > Soil >...
CCAGTCTAGTAAGTACAGGTGGGAATACGACGCCTTTTGGGGTTGAAAAAAAAACCGATTTGGTTTCTTTAAAGGTCAATGGTCCATTCTCATGTGACAAGGAAAAGAGAGAGACGGTATAGGAAGCCTTGCCGTGCAAAGGCTCAAGCAAACCAACCAAAAAAAGTACCCCACCCCAACTTTCGCCCAACTGTATACGATGAGGAGGGGGGATGTGCACGCAGCTGCCGAGAAAGGAGTACCGTCAAGCTCTTTAACCCTCTGTCTTTTTTCTTGGTAGGGGGTAAACGTTCCTGGTCCTCAGTTTATAAAGCACACGAGGGCAGAAGCCTAACAACGGGGGCGAGGGACAAAAAGCCTGAAAACACACTCCAAGGCGTACGGACAAACTGCCTGCACCAAGTTTTACCGTCTCTATCATTGGTTCACTAACCGCCATGGAGGGAGGAATTGAATTAGATATCCGCGTGGACGGGATGAAAAAAAAACCAAAGGGGTCTTCTGGAAAAAAAAAGGGGAATTGGTCAGAAAAACCCCAGGATGAAACTCTGCTCCTCGTATCCGGAAGCCAACGAAATACACCACAGCACGCTCTGGGAAAACGGTTTAAATCAAACGACGTTCTATTGGCATACCCGGGTTGGGCGTTATTATACTTTGCTTCAAGGTTGGATCCACACAGATTGGCAGCAATTTACTTCGGGTTTTTGCTTCAACACGCATCACTAAGGCAGGTTTCTGTTGAATGGGTCAGTTGAACAAAAAAGGGGGGGGTTGTGTGTCAAAAGGCTTGGGTACAAGCAGAGAGACCGGGAAGAAAGACAAAGGCTTAACACTTGTTATGACTGATACCTCTGTCTTACACACCTCTCGCAATCGACTTTCTGTTGGGGGGGGGTACAGGGTTTTAACGTGGAAGGTTGACCAAAGGCTTGAAGTTTAGAAAACACATCCGGTATCAAAGGGGAATCATCGCAATCAAAAAATGCCTGTTGGGTGGCATAGGGGAGGCTGAAGAGAGAGTCGAAAAACCCTGAAAAGCGATAATGTCCTGCGCCAAAATGCCTCATAGCTCTATTCTACAAGGGTTCTGGACAGCGGGGAAAAGGCTTCGACCCAGACGTTCAAAAAAAAAAGAATTAACCAACGTGCAGGAAAGGATGGATTAAAAGGGCGGGCGAAATCCTTATTGGCAGAAAAATACGTCAAAAATTCAGAACATTCGCCAATTGGGTGTAATCTGAAACTATCGAAGAGTCAAAAAAGAAAAGGACCTTGGTTCTTGGAGAATGTGGGGAACTAAAATTGAGAATTTCTCCTAGAGAAAGCAAAAAAATAAACAAAAGCCACACAAAAAAAAGGATCATTGCGTCAAATTGGAAACTGTGTTGCTGCTCGCACCCGTAAGGGACACTACCAAGGTGTTATACCATTGTAGACCCAGCTTTAAAGACGGGAGACACGCTGCTTAGGCGGGGGTTCTTTGGCAGGGGCCGACAATCTTGGTGGGAGAGTACCGCTCATAAGAGATATCGATCCCAGCACAAGTAGTAGGCAGGAGGAACTCAAAAAAAAAAAAAGTGCCACAGATAAATGGCGCGCCAACAGCGGCAGGAAGAAATAAGGGGGGAACGCAAAAATCGCACTGGGAAAAAGAAAACGATGGGGGGGTTTAGTGTCCCCTTTGGAGGGGGGGGGTCCTTAAGGGGGTTGATAAATCCTTTCAGGGTTGTTGCAGGTGCCTCGCGCAGCGCCTGGTGGACAAGGCGAAAAGCCAGGAACGAGGAAAAAACTCGGTTGTCTTAAGATTAAAGAAGCGTGGTTAGTCCCTGACTAGTCTCTCATCTCTGGGGGGGGCAGAGTGGAAAAGGGGGGTAAATTTGGGTGGGGACAGGGGGGGGAAAGGCTTGCGGGAAGGTGGGCGTAAGGGAGAAAAAAAAGGACGTGATTAGACCTCTCTCAGGGGGAAATGTGGGTAGCAAAATCACGCCCACTTTGGATGTGCAAACACTTTAAAGTAGGGGGGTAAAAAAAAAAGCTCCTTGTCACTCTTCTTTTGGAAATAAGAAACCAGGTGCAAACGTGGTAAAAAAAAGGACCCAAGCCAACCCCAGAGAAAAATGCTGGAAAACTTCGTACAAAAGATCCGGCGCAAAAAAAAAAAAACTCTACTAAACCCCAACATCTGGGTCTAATCTAGTTACGGAGACTGCATACTTGAAAGCTCTAAGGGGGACTGGCTGGGGTGGGGGGGGGGGGGGGGAGTTCACAATCGTAGAAACTGGACAAACGAGCATCATCAGACTTGGAAGTCGGCTCTACAAACTCTGGGGTCTGGGTGGCAAAAAAAACAGGGTTGAAACATGTCCATTGAAAGGGGGAAGGGGGTGATAGTACGCTGCACAAAACGTGTGAGGACAGCTGTTTTCATGGCTCAGAACGTGTGTGTTGCAACAAGAATTGTCTCTCTTTTTGTCCACAAGGGGGGGGACCATCCTTAACAAGACCGCCTTGGATCAAAAAAAGGGGGGGGGATCAACAAAACAGGGAAAAGGGAGGGGTTGAATTTGTAGTCCTTTGGGGAATTTGTGTTGGGCAGAATCCATAAAAAATCCATGGCCGGCAAAGAGGGGGGACAAAGGGCCAGAAATTCCATGGACGGAGGGGGGAGGGAGGAAAAACAACCGTGGGTCTACGGCGAAAAACTTACAACACCTGAGGCTTGTCGGGGGTAAAGCCCGTATCAACCTCAATCAGAGACAAAATTCCAAGAGGGTCTCAATTTCGAAATTGGAGAAAAAATAAAACAAAAAAACTGTGTCCTTTAGTCACGGAAAATACACACTCGCTCATAAAAAGGGGGGAATGCGGAAGGAAACTTCGGTCCCTCGAGCCGAGCAAGTCACACTGGTTGTCTTGGTCTCTCAGTCATGGGAACTCAAATGGGGAAAACCTGTTAAAAATGGGGGAAAGGTGCCGGTCAAGAGGGACGGCTATGGGGCCAGGGGTAAGGGGATTGGTGCGCGATAAAAGAAACTGCGCTCAATTTCTCTTAGTGAAAAAAGAACAAACAGCGGCCAAACCAAAGCACACAAAAGGGTTTGCGCGTGGGGCTCTGGTTGGGAAGGCGGTTGGAATCCCCTGTTTGAAAGCTTTCGCTCATTTGACCTCGGTACTGGTTGACCCACAAAAACCGTGACAAGGGGGGGTTGGGTCAAGGGGGGGTGTGGTTATCAGCTTGGGGGGGGGGAAAAAGGGATCACCCCTTTGCTATCAAAAGCTTAACGCCCAGTATTACTCCGAGGGGCAACATAGGAGACGAGAACAAAACTAAGAACCAAAAACGCGATAAAAAGGGAACAGCTCGGGGGAGAAGAAAGGGGGAGTAGGGGAAGCAAAGTGGGAAAAACACCCGATGCACAACAAAAAAAGAGGGTCTTAAACATCTGAGACAGGGGGGAGGTACGCAAAGGAAAGAGTCGCAGAAGATGTCAGCAAATAGACAATAGCCTTAAGGGGGGGTGTTCAGAGAGAGGAAGGGAAAAGGAGAAAGGTTGTGTAAACGACAGAATGGGGGAGGGATACCTCAGAAGGAAAAAAACAAACAATCCCTGGGGGTTTTTGTCCCACCTGAGGGGGGGGAAAAAGGGCGATGAGAGGATGGTATGATGCTTCAATTGTTCCTTAAAGAAAAGGACAGCAAGGAGGTGGAAAAAGAAGCCAGGAAACATCTCGCAGGGTCGGGGAAATTGAGAAACGTCGGAAAAATTACCGACAGTTTCTGTTCCTTGAAGAGAAAGAAAAAAGAAAAAAAAACAGGCTATATACAGTTAACTCAAAATACCCGGTGTTGTCTGATAACCGTTGGGCTAACAAGGGAAGAGGTTAGAACCTGTTGGAAGGAAAAAAAAAAAGGAGCCCTCCGGCAAAAAAACACCCAAGCCGGGGGGGGAAAGCAATGGAAAATTCCAAAGACCGGTCTGAAGGGGTTCGCTATAAACCTAAATTCACGGACAGGAAGGTGTGGGACCAAGACACCCCAAAGGTATCAAAGGACGAGAAAGAGAAACGGAGAGCGTGAAAGATTGAAAAAAAAAAAAAAGACAACAGTTACCCTCGTCTGTTGAAATCCAAAAAAAAAAGTAAGGTTTGACCATCGCGAGTGGGTTCTTCTGACTCAGCAGCACGGGGAGGAGCGGTGAGGGGGGCGCGCAAATTAAAAGGGGATAGGGGTTACATTGCCTATATTCACCTGAGGTGTAATAATATAGGGGGGGGAACACGATCACTCATGGGTGGGCAAACGCGATGGAACAATGGACAAAGGGAAAAGGGGAGGCGAAAAAACGCCACGAAAAAATGTTCAGAAAAATGCAGCCTACAAGATATCATAACAGCAGGAAAAACTGCATCATGGGAAATATACAAGGGGTTAAATGCACGTTCCGGTCCGTCTACGTGAAAGCGCGGGGAAAAGGAAAAAAAAGGGGAAAGGGAACGATACACACAAAGAAAAGGGATGAACCGTTGTAGGGGTCTTCCTATGATCATCGGGGGGCAGGCCCATTGATCGGAGACACTTGCTCGGCGATCAAAAGGAAGGGAGGGGGATTAAACAAGGAAAGCTAGAAAAAGAAGAGAAAACGCTTTAACCAACTTCCGATGCAAAAAAAAAACCGAGTAAATTGCTAAGGCAGGTAACGGAGCAATGTAAACCGGAAGGCCACCAAGGGGCAGTTCAAAAAGAATGGCGAAAGGAGTGGATCAAAAAAGGACCGCAAAAACAAACTTCAGTTGCGGGCTACTGGGTGGTGATGATGGCCTTCAAACAAAAACGGGACGGTGGGGGAGAATCAAAAGGGGTTTTGCTCGTGAGTGATGCTACATGTGAGAGGAAAGACCATCTAACTTACAGTATTCACGGCTCGGCCCGAATTGGAGACGGCACAACGTAACCGAAGAAAAGCGCGGGCCGGGCGAGGGGTGTTGAAAGTAGTATCAGGTTTGCGCCTCATAAAAGTTTACATCTCTTAAGTACAGTTCCAAAGCCACGAAAAGGGGGGACACGAAAGACGCCGGTAAGAAACATTGTGCGGTACCGACAGGAGGTGAAACAGAAAAGGGGAAAAAGAATCGTGGGAAAGAAACAGGGGATAAGCATAAAAGGAAGACTATATCTATCAAACTGGGCACTAGCCATTGTACACGACTTGCGCAGGGGAGGGACCAGCGGGCTCTGATGCTGGAAAGGGAAGAGGACCGTTCAAAGACGGGTACCTCAAAACAGAAAAAAAACATAAAAAAAAAAAAAAAAAAAAAAAAAAAACAATTATGTGGGTTCCACAAAAAAGAGGTCCTGGACAAGAAACCCAGGAGGTTGGGCGCCTGCCCGGAGGGAGAAAAAAACAAAAACACCAACGCCAAAAAATTTGACTAAGAAACCGGCCGTAGGGAGGTGACATACGCTTGGGTTGGGGGGGAAGGTGGGGGACGCGAAAAAAAAGGGGTGGAAACGCCAAGACAGTTAAAGGGGGGGAGAACAAAAAGCGCAGGACTATAAATAGGTTAACGATACTGTGTGGATGAAACACAAGGTACAAGGGGCCATCTGCGTGCGGCCCTTCTTCTGGGGAACAACCTTTCCGACAAAGGGGAAAATGGTAAAGGAGGGGGGGGGTGGGGAGGCAAAAGGACAGGGGGGAGGGGAAAGCTCTTGGGCTCCAAAGATCCACAAGGTTTCAAAAGACAACAGGGAAAATAAAAAAAGGCGTGTTGACGGGAAAAAAGGGATCGCAAAGCAACAAACGACCTCACTAAGGAGTAGACGGGTTCTCTTGTGGTGGGTAACTGGCTAAGAAATCACATCAAAATCTATTTTACCCGGTAAATGACCCGAACGCATGGAAGGAGCTGACCCTTGAAAACCCTCGGGGGGAAAAAAACAAACAGAGAGAAAGGGAACATTCGGGGGGAAAGTATTCCCTCCGGAGGAATCTAGAGACCAACAACCCGAGGATGATGCTTAAAAGCAAAATACAGTATTAACATAAGGCGCCTCAAGGGTTACGGGAGAGGCTATGGAAAAACAGGGGGGGGTAACAAGAGGGGGGGGAAAAAGGCCTGGGTACCGGCAAAAACATCAGGGGGGGAGGTGTGCCTGACCGTAACTTCAACCCAAACCTAACGCTACGAATGTTAAAAGAAGTGGGTGCGGACAGGTCAATCAAAAAGAACAACAAAGGGGCAGACTTGTTTTCACCACAGACTGGGGGAGACAGTGGGAAAAGTGCACCGGAGACTCAAAAAACGACTTTTGCTCTAAAGAAAATGCGCCTTGAAAAGAAAAAGGGAAAACGCAAAGGAATCGCGCCCAATAAAAAGAAATTTTGAAACAAATCTTTCCAATCTATACCGGGGGCCAAGGCTGAATAGACGACAAAGCAGGGCAGCGCCTTACTACCAAGTTCTTTGTCGGGCCGGTTACGGGGTGGAACGGGAAACCACTTCAGGGAAAGAAACAAACCCATAGCACCAACAAAAAAAACTGAATTCCTGAAGAAAAGAGGAAACGTAGTAGTATGGTGGAAGAGGGGTTCCTGTTCAAAGGGGGTTGAGCCCAAAACGAAAAAGGAAACAGCGCATGGGCATAGGAAAGGATGTGTCCGCAACCACAATCTTCAAGGTCGGGGTGAGCAAACGGGTGACACTTCGGTGGTTTTGTGAGGAAAAAAGAGGGAACAACAATCAAAGTAAGAGAGGAACAACATGAACGCAGCGTTCCCCACCATTGGACCGCAGACTCTCACCTCTAAGTCATCAGAAAAAAAAGGGGGCTTCATTGTACATCCTTTTTGGGTGATAAAAGACTGGGGGACAATGGCCGTGTACAAAAATGCGTAGCCCCCAAGCCGGGGATTCGAGCGATTATATGCAAAAAAGAAAAAAACTGGGGCTTTTGGCACTGGAAAGGGCAGGGGTCGAGAATAATCTGAAAAAAACGCCCTTAACGTAGTGAGCGGAAGGGAGTCACTCACACGCAGGACCAGCAGGCTTGCACTCGGGGGCTTCAACAGGAAAATCGAGGAAAAGAAACGCCATGCGATCTCCTGGGAAAAAAAGTCGACCGGACAAGGAAAAGACAGGGTTGAGGGTTATCATGACGGCACTCATATTTTCATCCAAAGGCCAAAGGTACCTAAGGAACGGTGCCAAAAAAAGGCCTATGGGGAGAAGAGAATGAAAAATGCAAAATCAAAGAAGAAGTTGTGCTAAAACTGGACTCAGACGTCTTGGGTCTCCTGGGGGGGTTGTTTTTACCAGTACTGGTCTGGGGTGATCAAAGCAACGAGTGTGGGGAAGGTGACTGGTGAAGACGGGGGGAACCCGAAACACTGTTAGGAAACTCGTTGGGTCGGTTTATGAAAAAAGAGAGAGGGGGGGGGAGCAGTTTGGGGCCGACGCGGCAAGAGAAAAAACTGCTCTCACCCATTCATTGCGACTGCGGGCATCGAAAAACCATTGTCCACAGAAGAAGGCAATGGCGCAACAAAAAGAAAGAGAAAAAAAAAACAAAGAAATCGGAAAAAACACTTATTAAGACCCCTTGTTGGGTGGATAATGGGATAGTCTTGATCGGGTGTTGGCGAAAGGCAAACTTTGGGGTGGAGGGGGGCAAGTCAGCCCGAGTGACCAGGAAAGAAAAGGGGGATAAAGGCCACAAAAAACCAAAAACACAAAAAAAAATTTGGGCTACTGGGAAGGGCTCACGGGGGGGGAAATGCCCGTACCGGAAATATAGATGGGGGGGTATTTGGTCGTAGGGGTAGTGGGTATCAAACCATTCGGGGTCGCGGCGCTGCTGTCGTGAAGGAATCCAAACTAAAACTGAGAATTGGTGAAATGCAGCAAGGGGAAAGAAGAGGGTGCCCGTTCCCACAATGGAACCTAGAGCTATCTCAAACAAAACGCAATGGTCAGCGCACATACCCGAGGGGAAGGTGACACACCAAAAGGGGGGGAACCGGTGTGCAGCCGCCACCTGTCTGAAAATTGGGCTGGCCTCGGGAGCCCAAAAACCCACTGCGAAGTCGGAGGTCAGTCAAAAAAAAAAGTGACGAATAAAAAAATGCCTGGTCCTGTTGGTCAGAGTCGCGAGGCAGACATAACCTGAGAACAGTGCGGGCGAGGAGGGGGGGGGTTGGGGGGTCGGGAAATGCAACTCCTAAAAACCCCTCGACCGCGAACCCAGCTCTGGTACATCTCCTCGGCTACAGGAGATCTGCATAACTGGCGGGCGGGGGTACGTTCGGATGTTTCAACTCTAAAAATTGTCGCACTGTCCTGGGATGGGTTTCCAGGGACTTCAAAAAGGCGGTCAAAATTAGGGGGGCTCCAAAACCGTGTCCGGGCTAGTAGTCGCCTAATATTGTGGGTCCCTTCTTCCACCCGGGGGGGGGGGAACAAAAACTGAGTCATTTCTTTTGGTGAGGGGCTGTGGGACCAGGAAATTCCAATTAACAAAAACTCTGCGTGTAAAGAGAAAGGTAAGACAAAAGTAGAACCCAACAGGTCCATTGTCTTACCTGTTTTTGACGGACTGGGTGGCGTACTTGTTCTTGGAAGACAGAGCCCTGAGCTCTTGACGCGCCACAGGAAGGTTGGGCCAAGAAGGCCGTGAACCTGCGGTCAAAGGGAGCTGCAGGACTGGTTCCTACTACCCGCAAAACAGAGGACACGGAAATGTAACACGCCTCCGGGGCCCCTGCAGCCGGGGGGAGAAAAAAAACGTTACCAACGCAAAGATCCTCTTCACGCTACCGCGTCAAAGTAGTTCCTACCATGACGTCCGGCAATGTCAAAACCAGCCGGCGTAAGCAAGAAAAAGAGGAGCGGAACGGCACAGAGACAGTAAAAAAAATGAAATGATCCCTCCACACCAAGAAATCGGCGGGTTTTCCGTAGGATCGGCACAAGGGGAAAAAAGAAAAAATAGTCAATAACAAAAAAACCCAAACGAAGAAAACTGGGGGGGGTAATTGAGTCGATGGCGGTGACCGGCATCGGAAAGGGCCGGCTGTGGGAGTTCCTTGGCGGAAATAATGCCCAAAATTCGTGTCCTTGACTCCAACAACACCAAAGTGTCGTGGTCGAAGGGTGGAAGTGGTTACTTGGGGGGTCGCGGGGGGGGGGGGGGGGGGCATTACTGGTCGCAATGCTCTCAAGTTTCGCGGGGCGAGTAAAAGCGAAAACCTGCCAAAAGGGGTGGATGCGCACAGGGGTCTGTGGTCTACTCGGGGGGGTTGAGAACGGCAAGGTTGGACAACACAAACACAAGAGGGGAAGGGGAGGAAAAGAAAAAAAAGAAAGACGAAGGGCCCCATAAGAGTAAAAACAAAAAAAAGGGGGTATGGTGGCCACGGGGAGTTCAAGGGAAAAGACAAGAAAAACCTCGAGATCGAAACTAAAAAAACAAGGTCCCCAAAGGCACATCAGAAACAAAGACAGCGGGGGTTTGTGCTGCAATAACGGGGGAAAAGGAGATAAGTTTAGTCCGCCAAAACAAAGAAAAAATTAACCGGCAAGAGCAACAGTTCATGGCAGGGTCGTCCCAGAAAGAACTCGAAAGAAAAGGGGCGCCAGAAGGGAACATTAAAAGAGAAGAACCTATGACTGCGTTTAGGGAAAAAACGACCAGGACAACGGACAAAAATTGTCGGGGGGGGCCACTGTGTTGGGGCGGTCGTGCGGTTCTCTGTCCCCCGCGAGCTTGGAGGCTAGGGGAACACTTCTTCTGAATTGGTATGGGAATTATGAAAAGGTAAAGCAGGACTGTAAAAACAACGGGAAAAAACATCGCACTTACGAGAGCCGAAGGAAAGGAGGAAGGACAGGGATCTTCTGGAGAACAATCAGGGGGTTACTGTCAAAGGACAGAAAAGGACCCCAGGGAAAAAAAAAAAAGGTTCGAATGTGACCTGGGGTATCTGAACCGTTGGCTAAAGCGAGGGTCAAGTTACCCTTTAACGGGGGGGCGAATGACACAGAATAAAAAAGAAAAGATGGGTGGCACACCCTCAAATCAGGCTGAACGGTATTGCAAATCAAAAACCTGGTAGACGGTACAGCAAAACAAAACGGGAAGGTTCAAGGACACGTGCGGGCTTTTAAACCAAGAGAAAAGAAGTGACAAACTACGGAAACGCTGTGAGAGTCGGCACGTAGATTTCAACACACAGCCCAAAACCCGGACCTAACAAAGTATGACAAGGGGCTACAAAAAAGATTAAAACCCCGGGGGCTGGATGCAAAAGTAAAAAAAGTTGGTGCTACCCATTGGGGAAAAAGCAAGAAGGAGTTAAGCGGGGCAAGGGGTGGACAAACACGTCAGGTCACAAGGGGGGATCGTAGGGGGAAACTTTCCTCGTATGACAAAAAACAGGGAAAGAGTTGGCACTGAGGTGGAATGCTACGACAAGCTCATGAAAGATACGTCAACCAACTGAATCGGGGGGAAAAAATTCCTTACGAACGAAAAAAGGGGAAACCTGTGGAAAACAAAAAAAAAAAACAAACAAGAAGTAACTTACAAAGGAACGTGTGAACATCAAAGGAAACGTCCACTAGGGCGAAATCAAAAAAGGTGGGGTTCGCCCGGGGAAGGCCTCGCAGGTGGGGGGGAGGGTTCTGTAAAAAACCTGAGACAAAAGAAAAAAGATCGTCTGATCCGACTAAAACAACAACCACTATCACCCTTCAACACCATAGTCTAGCTTGAACGTGAACCCATGGCGCATTAAAACACTATGTTGACTGCACGAAAAAAACAGGGGGCGAAGGGGGATTAGAAAAGGGCTTCATGGGAAACGAGACAAGGCTGGGGGAAGCAAGAAGGGAGGTGGATACTGACATCGAAAAAAGAAAATCTGAAACAATTCTAACGGTCCCAAGGAAACTTCGTTGGAAAGTAATTACCCAGGGGTTCTGTCCGTGCTTTCGAAAAAAAAGCAATTCGAACAACGCAAACCGGGAGGGACATGGGGGGGAAAAAAAAAATATGGGGAAAAAAGGCCGGAGGGGGGGGGAGGTCCCACAAGGTTTCCCAACAGTCAATCTGAGCTGCCAGAACACCTCCCTTGTGAATCTGCACCGTTGGGGGGGATGAGTGAAATCAGCGCCTAATCAGCTGGTAGGGGACCCAGGTCCTCTTCCCTGCTGACAAAAGTAAGGACCGCGGCACTACTGCGCATCAGCGAAGCGGCGAAGGACAGGGGTGAAGGATGGTGGTAGAACTCTGGGAACACTTCGTCTGTAAAACAAAAACTCCAATGAATGTTCACTTTTTGTTGACAGGAGCTGGGCCTGTGTCAAAAAAGTGTAAATCCTTTATCCTCATCTACAAACGAAAAGGGGACAAAAAAAAGAAAAAATGGATACACTCGATCGATTAAACTGACACATTGAAACTTTGGGACCTGTGTGTGAAATACACGCAAGCCAAGGAAAACACAGGCCACCTGTACAAAAAGTAGTTAACAGAAGGCAAGGGGAAGAAGAGAAATGGGAGATAGGAAACGGGCCGCGGAAAGGTCCTAATAGGGGTCATTGGAGTATTTGAATTCGTAGTGAAAAAAACTATCCCTGCCAGCCTACGCGGATCACAAAATACCAACCTGGAGTGGAGACAGAACAGGAACAATAAAGTTCTGGGGGGGGGTCACCATACCTTTTGCTCAACGAAAGTGACATGAAGGGGGTGACAGTGTGGGGATGACAACCAAAAGTGAACGCAAACTATAACAACATAAGAGACCAAAAAGGTGTCAGGTTACAATCCTCAGGTGGTGAAGGGGGGGTTTGGTTCAAAGTTGGTCTGAAAAACGTGACAAATACTTAGAAAAAAAGGAGGGGGCCACAGCAGGAATGGGTTGGGGTATTAAGGGGGGGGAAAAATTGCATGGTTAACGCTAAAATAGTTGACCTGGGGGGGGGGCGCAATTCTGCATCCGAGGAAACATCTAGTTGGGGAAAGATTGTTTTGATGGAGGCAGAAGGACGGGGAGGCGGCGGGGGGAGGAACAAAAGAGGTGTCTGTCCAAAAAAAAGAACAGAATAGGAGGGTTGGGGATGGGATAAAGGGTTCAGAATCCCTCGATCAAATAATGAGAAAAGAAGGGGGGGGGGGTTGTGGTTGACCTACGGGTCAGTGCAACACAAAGAAAAAGTTATCTCTACCGCCTGAGGACAGTTTCATTTGCAACCTTGTAAAAAAAAAAAAACCCCATGAAGGGCTGAGAAATGCAGAAACTTGTAGTTCATCGGAGGAAAAATCCCAGAAAAAACTGGCCAAAACTCTGAAACTACCTAAAAAACCAAACAAAAAAAGGTATCTACTTAAAGATACAGCCACATCTCATCAAAGGCTCGGATAAATACTGGTTGCTCTAGGACTAGCGAGGGGTACACTTGGAAAAAAGATTTGGGGGGGGGTCTTTCAAGGGGGTGGGTCAATTATTCAAAAACCCAGGGATCTGAGGTCCTTAAGCAATTAGAGGAAGGGGGGATCCTCAGGGGCAGGCAGCGTTCAAACAAATCAAACAACACGTAGGATAAGTATGGACTCAAGGGGGGCTAGTTACACTAAATAGCCGACACTCTTGTCCCTGGAGTGCTGTTCTGGTGTTCGTGGTAAAAAAAAAACCGGGGGGCGCCGGAAACTACTAGTTTGGCTGTGTGAAAACTCCTTGGTCGTTCAACTTTACCCGGAAGCCCATCAAATGCGTTCTGGCCTACCATAAAAGCCCAGGTTGGGGGGACAGGAAGCAACCAACCGTAGGGGAAAAGCATTCAAATAGTCACCCGATCGTGGTGGTGCAAATACCCAATCACCATCTCATCGATTTACCATGGTAATATGACCCCAAAAGAAAGCGGGGAGAAATTTTAAAAAGTAGACTTGGACAGGGTTCTGTCAACACTCACTGGAAAGACACATAGAAAAAAAAAAACAAGAACACGCTGACCCTCCTGGAAACTGAAAAAGGTGTAAGGAGGATGGGTGTTGGGAAAAAGAGAAGGGGGGGCTGGGGGGGGAAGGGTCAGTGTTGGGACGTCGCGGTCGTCGCTCCATCTCAGGCGCCGGAAGCACCTGTCAAGATGGGAAAAAAAAAATCTTTGCTTAATACAGACATAATGGCGGGGGTTTTCAAATGCCAAACCCTGGTCCAGGTTTTGGGGGTGGCGGTCCACAATCAAGGTTGAAAACGCAAGCACAGAAAAAAAGGAAGAAAAAAGGCCGGAAAAATTTTCCTTGCGCCAAGAACAGTTTGAAGGGGGAGAGTGCCCCGCATTAATCAGAAAAGCTTGCCGAAAGCGGGAAAGTGGCTTTAAAAGGGGGGGGGGGCCGCACTCTTTTTTTGGGGCCACCCCGCGGGGCATTGGGTTTTCACGGTCAAAGCAGCAACCACGGGGGGTGTTAGGGCCAAAATTGAAAACACTCGTCCAGACGAAAATTGAAGCGGCCGCTTTTTTTCAAAGGCAATGGGAAAGAGGTGAAAAAAGAAACTTAAGAGTTAAAAACCAAAGACAATACAGATATCAACTGCAAAACCAAAACGCCCCCAGAAGAACAAAGGAGACCTCAGGTTCTTCAATGGGAGGGGGGGGGGAGGTGCATAAATTCAAGGTTGCTTCAGCCTAGACATTGAAAAAACAATTCTTCAAGGCTCGCTTCGAGGAGGATTCCGGGGAGAAAGCATCATGAATGGGAGAAAAAAGCAGTGGGGACAAAAAAAAAAAAAAAGGAAAATGGTACCACCACAACTCTACGTTTAGGTGACATACATACCTGACAAAAACTGCAAAGCCAACGGAGATGTGGTGGATCCGTTTCTGGGGGGGGAAGAAAACCTTAGATCGGAGGACTGTCGTGCCCTACTGTTGACCAATTTTCCATGCGGGGGAATACAGGTTTGCGGAAAAACGTGGAAAAAAAAGGTCCGGAAAGGAAGGGGTATACGGGTCCGCTTGTGCGGGTGCTGTGCCCAAGCAAATCACGATTTTGAAAAATTACAAACAAAACGAAAAGCTCGGCGGGAGCAAGCATATTATAAGAAAGGAAATCACTGAACTCATGAAATGATCCGGAAAACCTTCTCGGACACGGCGGGATGCAATCCCAAAAAAACTGTTGAAAAAGCAATGACCAACGGCGGCGCCAAAAAAAGCACAAAAAGAAAAAACCTGAACTAAACGGGGGCACCAAAGACACGCAAAACCGCAAGTCAGGCTTGTTGAAACAAGAGGTGATGAATTCGGCAGTGGTCTACTAAACTCTGCAGTGTGGTTGAGGGGACATGAAGAAACGCTGTACAGGAGGGCGGGAACGGCAAAGCACAAACCCTTTTCATGGTCGCTGGGGTCGACTTTAAATAAAGCAGGCAGGGGGCGTTGGGCGCATGAGTAGCGAAGACTGGACCTTGCGGAAGGGGGGGTGAATTTTATGTGAAGGTCTTCACGTCCGTGTTGAGCGATTACAGAGGTAAGAAGTTCCACCCAAACTACTCATGCCGGAAAAAGGGGTGGGTGACAGTGATCAAAACCAGGGAAGCAGCCAACAGTCGCCGTCTCGTTCAAAGAACTGCTCAAGACAGCTGATTGATTAAAAAAGACGACGGGGAGAATAAGTTGACTTCATTGCTTCCTCCTCAATAAAAAAAACAACGGCCTATCGCAACGCCGTGATTAAGCTGCGACAAAGCCCACCAGGGGGGGGGTCATGAAGGCGGCGGGGGGCTGGCCCCCTCCCGGTTCTATCTGGCCGGGCAAGGGACGACTTCACAAAGTTTGGGAAACTTTTTAGCGTGGAGAAAAACTGGGAGGAAAAGACGAACGTTCTGGTGTTCTGTCCTGGTTGACAATCTGGACGCAATCACTCAAAATGGGCCTTAAGAACTGTACCCGTGCTCTGAGGGAACGGGTGGGTGTGAAAAAAAAAAAAAACGTCGCCTCACCCACAAACTGACCTGGCCATGGCAAGGGGGTTGAGTAGACCTCCGCAAAAAACGTTTTAGGCCACTTAATCGCCAGGAGGGTCAAACACTGGGGGGGTGGGGGAAAAGAACCCGGGGGTCTTTTGGGGTCTTCCCCTCCGTCAGTCGACCAAGGAAAACACAATTACCCTAGCCGCACATGAAAAAATAAAATACGTTAGACAGCACAGGTGCACATTGGGAGAAAAGGGTTCTTTTAGCTGCTGGTCTGGGTTGAGTTTGTATGACTCAGCATGCGGGGACACTCCACTACATTTGGGTGCCAAACTCCAGCCTAAAAAGGAATGTCCACGGCGCACCGAGACCATGGAGAGGGGCAGCAAAACGCCAGCGAACGCCAGGGACAACTAAAAGGGAGCCCACAACTAGGGAGTCCTCTTTGTGAGAAAACCGTGGAGACACCATAGAAAAAACACATAATGGTTGAGACATTCTGCAGCTTTCCCCCCATCGCATGGGGGAAAAAAAAAAACACCTGTTTGGGGATAAAATGCCAACATGGAGACATCACACAAAAAAAAAGTAACTCCGCCGCTTGTTTAACGCCTGTACGGTGTACTGAAAAAGGTTCCATAAGTGCCTAGGGGGAAAATGTGGAAGTGAGTGTTGTGTGACTTACAAAGGTCTGACATTTTCTCAGTCTCCAACGAAGCGAAGTATTGCGGGGGTTTACTGGGGGGGGCCGAAATAATAAGGAAAACATCAGGGGGGCTGTGTCTCCTCAAAAACACCCTTCTCCGAAACATACCACCTAAAGTTTGGGGGGGGGGGAAAAAGTCGGCTCTGTGCCTTAATGATTGAGGTGAAAAAAACATTTTGGCATTTTGAAAAAATAACTCCAGCTTGCCAACCTTCCGCCAAAGGGTTTTCTCCAGGGTTGGATCTGGCCTTCGTGTTGCACTGCCGGGGAAGGAGACGCGGC
>Ga0179591_1397632_pt1 | contig 15965 bp, 19 predicted proteins | sample CZOMad2_1_08_16f_FD_182891 | JGI IMG/M metagenome (GOLD analysis project Ga0179591, IMG submission 182891) | Vadose zone soil fungal communities from Angelo Coast Range Reserve, California, USA - CZOMad2_1_08_16fungal (PacBio error correction) | ecosystem: Environmental > Terrestrial > Soil >...
ATCAGAATAAGACCCCTCCTGAAAAGGGTGCCGACCCGGGGGGAAACTTGAAAAGCAATAAAAGCAACACGCAAAGAAAAACGCCAGCAGAGGGACGAAATAGACAACAGCAAAAGAAAAAAAACTTAAGGGGGGTGGAAAAACGGAGGGCCATGGGACTTTCAACCACCCCCTGGGGCGGGGTTTGATATGTATCGGTTATCGGTGATAAGAATGAAGTTTTTGAAGACGACACCGGAAACGAGCTTGGGAGGTCACCACTAATTCGTCTGTTGAAGGCGTTTAGCCTACCGAAAAAAATCAAGGCCGCAGGCGAGGTCACCGCTAAACCGTGAGCCAAGGAACACTAGGAAAAAGGGAGATTGCGGGGACACGGTGTAGCGGTGAGATTTGCCCCCATGCATGATTTGGGGGAAGTCGGGATGCACGGCAAATCCCGAAAGGAAAAAGAGTCCAATTGGAAAGAAAGTGTCGCATAAAACTCGGGAGCATCTGAATTCCAAATGGACAGGATAAGCAATCAGAAAAAGGGGAAAGGGGAATCGGGAGCTAAACTCTACAATGACTGTCAAAGGGATGTTTTAAATCAAAATCCAATTGGGAAAGGGGTCGGCTGCGAAGAAAACCAGGGGACGCTCAAACAGGGGGGGAAGAAATCAAAGTTCACTGTCCGGGGGGGCCCTACGTTGGAAGGGAAGATGCTCAGCAGGGGTTGTTGGTAAAAAAAAAACCGGAGAAGAGGGAGCAAAGGAAAGAATTCAAAAACATCTGGGAGGGGAAACACACCAAGGGGGGTTTTCGGCCAGGGGGGAGCATACAAATAGAGAAAAAACTCCTCAAAGAAGCTGGAAGGAAAAAACACCAAGAAAAACCTCGAAAAACAGGCAGGTTACCAAGGCGGGTCGGCGAAAGCAAAAAGCGAGACCAGGGGGGGAGGGGGGGAGGGGGTTTGTGGGGGAGGGAATCTCACAACAAAAAGGAGTAAGGAGAGGAAAAGGTATTTGATTCCAAACTAAAAACTCAAAAAGGGGGGTCCTAATACCGGGCGGCCGAGCCCACGGGGCCCGAAAAACCGCGAAAAGAGGAAGGTTAACCGAAGGAGGAGCGATGAGGCAGTTTGGGGGAGGGAAACAACAATCAAATGATTCAAACCCCTCCCCAAGGGGGAGGGGGTGACTGCGATTTGAGCGCAAAGCGAACCGCGAGAGGGGGGGGTGAAACAGGCATAAGGACACACAAGGGAGTCAAAGGGGAAAAATGGGAAAGGAGGAGCATCGAAACTAAAAAAACCAAAAACCTGCTTGAAGCAGCAAAGCAAGCCAAATCGTAGGAACACCGGGAGGGTCCATGGATCACTGAAGGGTCAACCAAAAATCAACCCCCCTGGCCTGAATGCGAGAAAAGAATAGGTAAAAGATGGAAACTTAAAATTTTCTAGGCAACAGCCAATTCTGCGAGTACCTGAAAGGGCGGGCAAAAAAGCGAAAGAAAATGGGGCCAGGAAAGGGGGGAAAATCGGGGGGGTCTTCCGCGCAGACCGGGGGTGACGGCCAAGAGGACCCTCCGGCCGTTCATTGCGGGAGGGGACACGATTGAGGAGGGGGAATTGGGTCAAAAAGTCGGGTTAATTGGGACGCGAATTTTGATTGCCTGGCAAAGTCAGCACGTACCAGGGGGAACGCAAGGGAAAAAAAAAAGAAACATTGGAAAAACAAAGACAAGCCGCTCACACGGGAGCGGGGACGAAGCCCTCAGAAAGTAGGCTGTTTGGAACTAACGAAGATGAGTGTGGGGGTTCAAAAAAGGCGGAACAAAAGCCGTGAACGGTGGGGCGGTCTTACAAACGGGTCCATGAAGTAGAAACTAAAAATGAAGGAAGAAAGGGTTAAGCAAAGGGGCCCGGTAAGCCCACATTTTTGGCAGGGGGGGAGACGGCTCGCAAAAGCCAAAAGGGGTTGTTCTGGGGGGGGTAGATTTTCATTTGGCGTTGTCTGTTGGGGGGTTTTGCACGTGGGCCCAATGGGCCAAGAATGGCAGAAAAGGAGGGTTGAACGAAATCAAGAAAGATCGAATTTTCCTCTCAAGAGGCGAAAAAACAAAAAATCGAAAGTCGCGGAAACAAAAGGATCTTTCGCGTGGAAGAGCTGGGGGGGAGGACACCCAAGCCAAAAAAGGTGGGTAAAAAGACTCCCCAACATGAGACACTCACAATTAACCTGTTTTGAAGGTGAAAGTACGATCTCACAGGAGGGGATGACATAGCGAGACAGGGGGAGTTGAAATGAAAGGGACGAACAGGACGACGGGCGCCGAGTCAGTCAGGCCCTTTAACGTTAGTGAAAAGACATGGGGGCAGCGTGGATAAAAGGGGGAGAGAAGTAAGTAAAGTTCAGAGTCGACTGAAAGGAAGGGGTGATTGCACAGGAAAAAAAACTACTCCATCCTACCAAAGAGCGGGCAAGGGGCGGGTTTCACCAGAACGAGCCACAAAAATCCTCAAGGGACCGGGTCAGTTGTTCCTGCCCAGGCCGAAAAGATTCACATGGAAAGAGAATAACGGAAGACAGGGGGGGGGGGGAAAAGTGACCAAGTTACGATCCTCCATTGGGGGTCGGGGAGGAAAAACGCGCAGGGAACCGCACAAAGCATAAAGTACGCTCAAGCTTCCCAAAGCCACCTGGTACAGCCCATGCGATGGCCCAGCTTTCAAGGGGGGTGGCAAGGGGGGATTTGCCGGGTGGGTGTGGGGCAGGGACTCCGAAATAGAGGGGGGGGTGGTTTGTGGTAAAAAGGAAAAAACCCGGGATAGAAAGGGAAATAAACGTCCAGAATATGCCAGGACTAAGGGGGGGAGACCTGTGAACGGATCACTGGGGGGGAAGATCCCGAATCCCCAATTGAAGGAGAAAGGTAAAGGACTTAAGAGAACAAGTCACCAGCGTCGTTAACGACCAGAGAAACTAGCAGCACTGCAAGATTGGGGGCAACGGTACGCGAGTAAAGGGGGGGGAGGGGGGACGGGGGGGGACGAGGAACAACCCTATTCGTAGAAAAAACCCTAACTTTGGAAAGAAGTCCGCGAGCACGCAGTGGGGTGAGACAGATACCCTGGGAAAAACCCTAGACGGCTAAGAAGAAAAGGGAGGGGAAGTTGGCAAATCCACATATATGGGGAAAACAAAGGTGACGGAAAAAGTAAAAGTTTGGACACTTTTTTTTTTTAACAGAACTCCAAATGTAAAAGCGGGAGTATTGGGCGAAGCTTGGAAGCCAAATCGCCAATAAGGGGATTCGGGAATGACAGAGAAGACTAATGGGAAAAGAGACACTCGGGGTCGAAAAAGACGCAAACAATCAAAGGTTTGGGGAGGACCATGCCGGGGAAGGATCGGCATAAGCTCTGAAACAACAACACAACGAAGTAAACGAGGGGAAGAGATTCCTAGAAAATTACAAGAACATCGGGGGGGGAGCCAAAAAAAGAAAGGAAGTGGGAAGACGTCTTGGGGAGAGTATCGAAAAAGGCGGGGGGAGCCGGACGCCGTGAGATAAGCGGCTGGGGGGCTATGCTGGGGGGGAGGAAAGCAGTTCCGCCAAGAAGACCTAAGGGAGGGATCAAATCAAGAGGGAGATAGGGGAAAATGTAAACGAAAATCTGAGAACGAATAACCGGCACTAGGGACCGCAGTCATTGGGTGGCTTCCAATATGAGGACAGGGAAAAGTGCACGAGCAGAATCCGGAAAAATCTTATCATATAATAGAGGTTACGAAAAAAAAATGAACCTCGGGTGAGGGGGTCAAAATAAGACAATCGCGAGAAAAAAGTTGCACCCAGAAAACGGGGGAAAGGGAAACTGAGAAAAGAGTGAAAAATCGGAGGGGGGGAGACCGACAACGGGAAAGGTTTGGGACACCAGAAAAAGAAGGGGTCCAGGAGGCCGGATTCTGAGCGTGGGAACCCATACCCTGCAGACACCGGTGGAAAGAAAAAAAGGGATCGACAATTCGGAGGATGGCAACGGGGACTTAAAAGAAGGCTGGCTCAGGGGAAAAAACAAACCCAAAGGCAGAGTTTATATCGTAGAAAAATACCGAAAAACAAGAAAAAAAACGCATAGGGGAGGTGAACCCACAGTGTGCGCGAAAGGGACGCTGGGCTGGGGGGGACTGGGGACGTTGTGATTTTGTTCACCCGAAGACCCAATGGCATTGAGGACCAGTTCCAAAAGAGTTGGTCAGCCAAGGCGTCACCTGCATAAAGATGAACGCTGGGGGGGTGCGGGACTGGGAATAAAACTGACAAGTTTTGATGAACAGGGTAGGCGCGAAAAGGGGAAGAGATTCGGGTAGCTGTGTGGTTGGGACAATCATCAGGCCCTGGGTTAAAAATAAGGAAAGTGTCCAAAGGGTAGTCCCCAGGTTCATCAGTGGGATCAAGCAGGGTCGGGGGCGAGGGAACTGAAAGAGGACTGACGGAAAAGTCGAGGGCTTCGACGGACGTAAAAAGGCAAGCCCGTCGGTTGGGCCAGCAAGTGGAGGCAGAGGGGGGACCGAAGAGAGGACCGAACAGTAGCTCTTACTTGGGTTGAAAAGAACGGTGATTGAGGAAGGGGGGGGTCATGCGGTACGGATGGGAGGAAAAAGGGGTGGGTTGGCCAAATAGCTGCCGAAAAAGCGCGGAAGAGACTGTTGTCAGGGAGAACGTGCATAGAGCCGGTGCAGAAAGTTGGAATGGTCGACACAGAAAGTGAAAATTGCCGACTGAAGCAAGGGGGCAAGCAAATAAACGCAACAACGACACTTGCGCAAACCCCAAAAAAAAAAAGGGACGGGGAAAGCAAGGGCCCAGGGGCAGGGTGTACGGTGAGGCGGTATCGTGTGATGGTGTGGCCGCAAATGAAAGTGTAAGGCCAAAGGGGGTTACAGGGAAACTTCAGGGTCAAATCCGGCGTGGAGACCAAAAAACGTCTGTTGGGCAGAAGGACGTTAGTCCTACCGTAAAAAAGCAAGGCCTCGGAGTTGGGAAAACGCCTTCCAAAGGACGCAAAACGGGGGCAAAAAGGGGGAGGGGGGTGGGGGATTCGTTGCGAAAGTGGGGGAAAGAGAGACGTTTTTGGGTTGAGAGGAAGAAAGGGGGGGGGGGGGCGTCAGGTAGGGGGAAAGTTAACCCCGAAACCACACATCACTGGAACTGATTGGGAAAAATCGTGGGGAAAAGAAGGGGGAGTGCAACTTTGAAGCGCAGCGAAGCAAAGACACGCCGCTCAAAGGGGGGAAATAATGGATGTGAGGAGGCGAGTCTCCTCCTCAGAAAAAAAAAGGGGGGGGTGTGAGGGGAAAAGGGGTGAAAAGCTGGCCAAGAGTGACCCTGGGGGGTTCCCTCGTCGATAGGGGGTTTGGATGAAACCAGGAAAGGGAGGGATGCCCTCATCAATGGGGAAAAAATTGAAAGCTCAGCCAGGGTGGGTGAAAGCCGTCCGAAAGGAGGCTGAAAACAAAGGAAAAGACAACTGACACAGAGGGATGAGAGAAATGGAACAAGGAGGACTTGTGTTAGAGAGCAAAGCCAAACAAAACCTCTCCTCCAGGGGAGGTGGAAGAATTCTGGGCGTTTTACGGGACGGGGAACATCATCACCGGAAAACCCAAAGAAAGCGGGTTGCCAAGGGGGGGAAGGATTACATCGGGTAAGCAAGAAACGGAACACGGTGCAGGGGGGTACTGGGTTTGTTTTTAAGGGACAAAAAGAGAAACCTCCAAAAAGGAGGGAGGTGGTTGGGGAAACAACAAAGGAATAACCCAAAGAAAACGAAACTCGACCCGTGTTGAGAGCCCGATTTAAGCCGAAAAGCGATGGCTGGGAGGGGGGACGAAGAGAAAAACTGGTTGGAGGAAAAAGAAGTTTGGAAAGAACCCAGACCTTAGAAAACCCAAGGGGAGAAAGGGAGGTCAACTCGCGATTTGAGCAAAATCAGAGAAAAGAATTCCGGGGTGGGGGGGGGATCGAAAAGGTTTAGGGGGAATGGGGTACACTGCTTTCAAAGACCCTCGTGTACAGTCCCTACAAAAAGCGTGATGGATCGAGCCACGCTTTGCCAGAGGCGCAAAATCATGGGGACCGGAAGGGGGGGGGAAGACCCCCCAGGCACGTAAAGCGAAAACCCCCCCTAAGGGGGGGGTACTAAGCGGAAGGGGAAATCTTGACTTGTCTTGAACAGACTTTAACAGGGGGGGGAGAAAAAAAAGCGGCTACGAAGCAAAGAAAGGGATCTTAAAAGGGGCCAGGGGGGGAGTTGAGGGAACAAGACCGCTCGCAATGAGTTTTTGGAAGTTCTCAAAGAGAAGGAGCCACGAGGTCGGGGGGAAACCGAGTTAAAAAAGAAAAGGAAAAGGATTGGGGCAACCGTAAGGATTTTGCCAGCAGCCAAGGAAAGGCAACAAGGGGGGGGGGTTGTTACAGAGAAACAGCGGGGGAAACAAACACAGGGGTCGAAAAGAAATCCACAAATCAATGCCGTCCACCTCAAGAGGGACAATGCGCGCGGGGAAAGCCGGCCGGGGTGTGTGGGGAACGAGCTACGCCCTAGTTGCCTAAAAAGAATTGGTTAGGGAGGGAAACAAACGGGCCGGGCGAATTAAAAAGTCACGGGGAGAGGGGGGAGGAAACTTCATAGGGGGCGGGGGGATCCACACGCTAAACTACGAAAACAAAACCAGAAAAGGACTGGGAATAGTTGAATCAAACCACATAAGGGTTAAATAAGCTGATTTGGGAGGGGGTGGGGCTAAAACATCTGGTGAATGGAGGAGGCGAGTGGGCGCGGTTGGAAATTTTGGGAGGATTGAGTGGGGGACTAACACGTTGGGAAAGAAGAGGAGTTAGAGGGAGGGAACAAAAGAATCGACCTGGGCGCGTCACTGGGCGGGGCACAAGGGGAGCCACACGCCGGGTCTCGGGACGACGAAAAGTCGAAAAAAAGGGCATGAGAGCGACACCCAAGGAAAGGAAAGGTTTTAACTCGTCCCCAGGGTAACATATTCCAAGAAGAGACTCACTGAGACTCCAAACCAGGGGAGGAATATAGGCAGAAAAGACTATCCAAGGATCAGAAATGTCTTGGGGACAATCCAAGGAAGGGAAAAGTCGAGTAAGGAGACGAGCAGCAGGGAACGAAGAACCATTCCCAGGGGTTGGAAAGCTGAAAAGAGGGGAGGGCATCAGGGTAAAAGATCGAGGGCCCAAAGAGGGAAGTGGGAAAAGATTACCCAGCGGGGCGAGTCTTAGACAGGGGTGTGCTTCGAAAAGAAGGGGTGAGATGGAAACCGCTGCCCTAGCAATACAACATGAAGAGCAGCCCTTCCCTTAGAGTCGCCGGACCATCTGAGCAAACGATTGGGGCAGAGTACTCTGGTGACTCATGGGGCAAGGCAAATCAGGAACGACATCGTTCATTTCTTTCGAAGGCAGAATAACGGGAAAGGGAACGGAAATTTGTAAAAAAAATGGATGAGCCCCGCCAAGGAACAGAGGACAGAAATCGGAGGGGGAAAGGGGAAAGTGAACCAATCCAGAGGGAAAAAGCATACCAACAGAAAGACGCCGCAAACCCTAGGCCTCCAGTCGCCCCCATTAAAGACGACCCAGGCCTACGTAATCGCCTCTTCACGGGACCTCATCACTGTGGTTAAGGCCACACTTTTCACTCCTGCCGGGCGGGGAAGAGCAAAATGGCCTGGGGTAGTGATGAGCTAGTTGACAATCCTAAAGGGTCTTTTGGGAGGGGGGATGCGCACCAAGTGGGACCGGTCAGGAAAAGTCGAGGGGTTTTTGTGGGGAAGAAAAAATGGAAACTCCTGCACAACGAACATTAACGTAGTACCCAAAAAGAGGGGGTCAAAAGGAACCGGGTCAAAAAAGGGTGACCAAGTCTTGACAAGCGAAACGAAGAAGTGAGAAGGAAAAAGGGGGGGGGTCAGGCGAAAAAACCTGGGCACCGGCCTGTCGTAAAAATTCTTTAGGGAGCTCGAAATGAGGGGGGTCCAAACGGGGGAGAAAAAGGGGTTAGGGCGGCCGACAGGCCTTCCGGAAAACCCTCCCGACTTTAAGATCTCGCTATAGGAGAGCGACATCTGCAAACAAAATACTTGCCCAAACAAGACATCGAGCGGAAAAAACTGACGCAGGGGCAGTCGCATTGGGGTAAAGATACAGGTTCGGGAGGGGCGTACTACCCTTTGTGCCCCCACCAACTTTTGGGAGAAAAACAGCTTGGGGAGACCGGCGGTTCGAACTCTATGGGGTTGGGCTGAAAAGGGCTGGCCAGCCGCTCGACCCTCAAAGGACACCAGCCGCATCAGTAAAGCCAAACAAAGATGGGACAGACCTGCGAAAGCACAGATGGGGTTCCATACGGGAGAAATCTCCTACGGAGGTTATGAAGGGAGTATAGAAAGAAGGACCATATGAGCAAAGGTAAGCAAAAAGAGAATTGTTTTCTCAAATTTTCCCCTCGAGATCGCCAGGGAAGGTGGAGAGTTGGGGCCGAATAAAGGAAAAAAAAGCAAGTTTGACTGGGCCAAGAGGTGCAGAAAAGCCAGCATCAGTATATTTAACATGGGGCAAAGGTAACGCTACTCGAAGAGGAGTATGAAACTTGAAAACCCAAGGGAAGGGGTGTAACCACCCTCGAAGGCGACTGGCATGCAGTCTCGGGGCCGTACCTAATAGCCACGAAGGCTCAGGGGAAATAAGGGCCCAAAGGGGGGGCAAAAAGGGACCTAAACTTTCCAAACGGCGTACAGAACAAAAGACACTGGCCCTGAAGCCGCAAAGGAATCTGATTGGGGTGTTAAGCCGGAGGGAAAGACGTTTCGATAGGGGAAGACCTGTGGGGGTAGCGTACTTCCTTGGTGGTATTCTGTAGCGTGTCCGAAAAAACTTGCCGGTTGGGGACAGGAGAAAGACTTGGAGAATGCACTGGATGGTCTGCCCAGGCATGTCAAGTTTGGATAGGAACTGGGGGGGATAACAACGAAGGCGAAGTGTGAGCTAGCCAGAACAATAGAAGAGAAAGAACACGCCTGCAAAAGGGAAAGAGAAGGCCAAATAACCAAGGGAAAACACGCGAACGCTAACTTCTGGTCGAGGAAAGTAGTAGGAACCAGGACAAAAGATGTAAAAGGACATGGGACGTCAGGGCAATTTTTGACCAAGCTGCAAAAGTATTGGGACTTTCACGGAGCTCGAAAACGCTGGTGTCGTGAGCCTTGTAAAAATACCATTGGGGGAAAGAAAGGGAAGCGGAGAAAGGGGGGGAGCAGGAACTGGTCAAAGTTATTAGTGGAGTCCTGGGGGGCCCTGTATCAATCAATACCTTTTGGGGGACCATCATGGAAAAAACGGGGGAAAAAAAGAATTTTCGAGGTCGAAAAATTGGATCCTGCTGTGTCGCGATCTTCTATCGGCCAGGAGGGCCATTCCAGAGGAAAAAAAGTCGAAGGACAAAAGGGAAACGAATGGCAGGGGGGGGGCAAATTGTGAGAAAGCCCATCTTTCTACTACTCTGAAAAAAGGGGGAACCATCAAAAATCTCAGTGGACCAACAGGGGGGGGTGTGACAGACAGGGGATCGGGGAAAAAGAAGATAAAAACTGGGAAAAAAGCCCCCCGGGATGGGGTTAAGGAAAAGAAAAGCCGAAAGTGGTAAAATGCAGGGATTGAACCTGGAAGGAATTTGCCGACAGGTCGATCATGGCATGTTCGAGAACCCTCCATGCAGGGGTGTAACACAACGAACGAAAAAAACAAGCACAGCGTTCGCTGAAATCTAAAAAAGCAAGCAAACCTGTGGTTGGATAAAGAATGCAAAGGGTCAGGTCAAGGCGTGTTTGACGGCGTAGGGGGGGGAAACTTTGGGGGGGGTAGAAGGCAAAAAGTTTTTCACGCCTCGGTTGGGATTTTCAGGAGGAAACTCCTCACGACGTTTAAAGGGGTTTGGAGGGGGGACATAGGCACCGAAAGCAAGGCGCAGCGTATGGTTCCCCGCTACCCGTGCACGACAGTGTGCGGTAAACAAACAGGTGGGGGAAAATCGTTAAAAAGACGATTTTTTACCGCCATGAAAACAAAATGGGGGTTCACGAATTAAAAAGGACTGAGGGGAAGAAAATCGTTGGGAGCCCCGAAGAAGGAGAAAATTCCAACAAAGTGGTCGAGCCAGCGGGAGCAATTCAAAAAGAAGTAAGAAAAGTAAGGGCACAACCAAGAAGGTGGGGGAGGGGGGGAAAAATCCAGAAAATTTTTAAACTTGTCGGCGGCTAGACCCTCCCCCGAAGGAGACCTCGCGAAGAAGATGTTGGGAAAAATAGAACCAAAAGATGCCAACTGATCAAAAACAGGGCAGCCTACGAGGGGCATACCGTTGCGTCAAAAAGAGAAGAAGGGAAAAGAAGAATCGGGGAAGAAAGTCACCAACGGCCTCGCGTGTTTTCGCTTCAAGAAAAAAATCGAGAAGACCAACGACCTCAAGAAGAACAGGTTGAAGAGGGTCGGGGGGGGAAACACTCAAAACAGCTTAACGCATATTAACAAAAAAAACAAGGGGTCTTCCTGAACGGCCTCTCCCGAATGCTAGGGTGGCCGTGGGGTTGTTTGGAAAAAAGGTCTCGACACTGAGGGGGAGAGAAGATTTGGGTGAAAAAAACCTGAATTAGAAACCCGACACCGGTCAGACCTTACGAAGGAGGCGAGCAGTGCTCCAGAAAAAAGCATGAGGGGGGGAAACCAAAAGAGGAAAAAAGAAGAGGGGTTGTCGTCACCGAACCTCAACAGAAGGACATTCCACCCTCAAAAGGGGAGTGAGTAGTTTTCGGAGAAGGGGCAAAGAAAAGCCAGGGGGGTGTCCCGATAAACCGAATGGGGGGAAATGGGGTAAATGAACTGGGACCTTCGCAACAAGACAGGAAGGAGTGAAAACCAAAACACTAAAGGGATCCCAAAAGGAGAGGGCGAAAAGGTCTGGGGCAGAGTTCGTTCGGGGAGGAACAACCCCCAACGACTGCTCTTCAACTCAAAGTGGAGAGCAGAGGGCAAATTTGTCAGTGGATGTTCCAAAACATCCAGGGTCTCTGAGAGAGAAAAAAAGAGGAAAGAGGGAGCAACTAGAAAGCAAAAAAATTAAGAGAAGGGGACAGGAGATGGAATTGGGTCGCTGCGCCAGGGAGGGGGGAAAAAGGGAAGGCTCCAACCGCGTCTTCGGGTCGTTGAGGGAAGGGGGGGGGGACTGGGGAAGACAAAGATTTTTCAAAAGAGAGGGGTTAAAATTGGGGAACGCAGCCCGAGGAAAATTTGTTTGACCATGGCGGGGAAAAAAGGGAGCAGGAGCAAAGGGGGCCAAGGAAAGAACCATCTCCAAGGACGTTCCCCGAAAGTGGGGCAAAGTGCAATGGAAGGGAGGGTCCAGAACCTGGCCCTTTTTGCCACGTTATCTGAACATCCCGAACAAGAGGGGAAACACGTTTCAGCCAAGGGAAAAGCACCGTTGGAACGGGCGTTCCTTGAACTTTGAAGGAAAAAGCCAACGACCTAGGGAGAAAAAAAAAAGGAAGGGAGCATCTGGGATAGGGGCGCAAAACCAAAAGGAGGGGAGCTTGTGTAAGAAGGGATGCAAAACAAAGGTGAATGGAGAGTGGTCGTGTTGCGTGGATTTTGTGTTCAAGGGAGGAAAAAGAAAGGGAAGGGGTGGTGCAGATCCAAAGAGACAAGGGGAGCACCGAACTGCCTTGGGGCAGCAAGCAGAAAATTCCGAGGACTGATTGCCGCGGGAAAAAAAAAGGAGGTGTTGCGGGGAACAACCCAACACGGGGGACCGTAAGAAAAAATTTTGAAGAGGAACAGAAAACTCAAAAAAAATCCACGCTGGGGAAAATAAGTAAGAGGAGCAGGAATGAGGGTAAAGAGATCAGTCCGGCATAGCTTTGGAAACAAGGGGACCGGAAACTTCAACAGGAGAGGTCCTAAGGTAGAAACGTCAGCCGAGTCCTTCTCACTGGAAAAAGTGCAGGAGGGACGCGAAAAAAAAACAGTCGACCAGTAGGGTAATAGCCACTGATGGAAGTGAGGTAATTGTGAAGTTCCCGTTCGATGAGGGGGGGAGCGGGGAAAGACCAAGAGGAAAAAAGGAGGCCGTGCACTGTATCCTGCTCGAAATATCTATCAGATTAAAGTCCGGGCAAAGTGGGGGGGTTGGGGCAAAAAAAAGAAGCAAGATGTCAAGGGAGGGACGGAAGAAGGTGGTTGACCATTGGACGATAGCCATTGAAAGAGGGATACTTGGGGAGCGGGGGGAAACTCAAAAAGGAGCCAGATTGGGGGGGCGACCCGAGATCTCTTTTGCGGGGCAGCTCATTTGGAATGGTTCCCGGAAAAAGGGGCGGGGGTAAAATTGACTTACCATAAGAGCGTTTGGGGTGATGGGAAAGAGAAAACTGCCCGGCGCCCTACCTATCCGGCCATTCTGAATTGGAGGGTCTGGAAAAGACAGGGGAAAAGAACATCGTCAACAAAAAGGTAGGGGCGGCGAAAAGCGAAAACCGGTCACCGTCGTTATTCCGTGAATGCCGAACGGAGGTGCAGGAAAGGCCGGCACGAATGAACTCCGGCGAAACTCAAAGGATTTGTTAGGAGAGCCTCTGGGGGGAAAAAAACTAAAAGATCATGCAACGAATCGAGCGAAACTGGGTTGAAGGCGAAAAAAGGTTGGAGACGTGCCCCCCCTTTTTTCCCGGGATCCCCAGCAGTGGACGCTCGGTCGAACTAGATTAGGGGGGGGAGAACAAAGAAAAAAAAAAGAACCGACGAACTGGAAAACCCCCCTCTGACGGAATCCCGGAATCTCGAAAAAGAAAAATCACTTTTGCTTTGAAAGGTCTCAAAGCCACGGTCAGCGCTGCCATATACATATACAAAAACAACGGGGGAAGGAAAATACATAGGTACGAGGAAATGGAGGAGGAAAAGTTAAACGCAAGAAATTTGTTAAGGGTCTTTGGGAGCAGCAGAAAGGAGGCCTCGTTGAACTATTGAGATCGATGCACCTTCAAGCCGGAAAGGGGGAGAAAACAAGACAGGGTGGGACCGCGCGCATAGGGAAGAGGGAAATGGGGGCAATTATACTAGAAGGAATAGGAGGTCTGAAGCTCAAAAGAGGAGTGGTGAAACACCGCTGCAGAAGTCGAAGTTTGAAGTCGCAGTGCTAACCGAATCTCGATCTCGCTCCTTAGCGAAAAAGGAGTATTAAAGAAGTCCAGACGAAAAAAAATCGAAATATTCCCGTTAAAAAACAGCACACCTGCCCTGGCGAGCTCTAAAGGAATCGTAAAGGGGGGGGACCGCCTAGGGTTGAGGAACACGAAGAGGGGGGGGGGGGCCAATTGAAAAGTTTGGAAAGAAAAGTCAATTGTCCATACCAGATGGACACCGTGAAGAGGCGACAAGTGCTTGGGGTGTAGAATGTGGGAAGGGGGGGAAGTCGTACCGTCAAGGAGCCGGCAAACCAAACGAGTTTAGATCTTAAAAAATAGAACACCGGAGACCAAGTCCCAATCACCAGGAAGAAAAAGAGGTTTCAGACCCAGGAAAGGAGCACTGAGGGGAGAAGAGGAAAGGAAAGGAAAAATTTGGAAAAGAATAACTAATCGGGCATTGATGAAGGTCCCAATGGAAAAAGGGTGCCCGCCGGGGGGGGGACGGGGGGGGGGAATCACAAATAGAAGATCTGGAGGTTGAATCAGTGGGCAGAAACCCTTAACTGGCTTTGAGTCAAGGGGGCTGGACGGGGGATTAAGGGGGGGGAAACGCGAACCTTGGGGGAAAGAGTCCCTCAAGGGGAAATTGGCTGATCCTCTCAGGGATCATCCACAAAGGCCAGAGAAGCAGAATAAGGCTGGACACTGGCGCAAGAGCTGTCCAAGGATGCCTGGAAATGTTTCAAGAGGGGGGAGAACTGACAACCAGGAGGGGTAAGGGGTTTGCAAAAGCAATGAAGACTGATAGAGACGTAACCGATCAAACCCTGCAAATGAGACTTACTGTTTGGGGGGCGTGTGGAGAGGGGCCAATAGTAAACTGGGAAAAGTGATGGTGAAGTCCAGCTGCACGCCTAAAAAGACGCGTTTAAGGGGAAGTGCTGAGAAAAAGAAAAATGGACAAAACAGTATAACGTATGGAGCAAAGGGGGATACAACCTCCTTTCTGATTGCCGAAGGAAAAGGTTTGAGAGAAAACGCAACGAGACCAACAACACAACAGGGGCATGACTAAAAGAAAATGCAGTCGGTAAGGTTTGCCGAAAGATGCAATGGGATTTCCAAGTTCGGGGGGGGGGATGAGTTATGACGGGGGGGTGCAAAGGGGGGGGGGAAGAGCAAAAGGTTCAACAGGGTGGCCGTGTCGTCCCACGCGCCCAGAAACCGGGGAAAACGTGGGGAGAAAACTGTTGCCTTTGCCAAAAAAAAGGGAAAAGCGTAGGATGGTCACAAAGCCCCTGTTACAGAATGGGCTCAAACCCGGGAGGATAGGTAGAGTGGACTCATAGGCGGGGAAGACATGGCAAAGGCAATTTTTGTTCTCGTTCTGCCAGGGGGGGAAATAACCCCCGCACGGATTTTAGGGGGGGAAGAGACCACGAAAGAAAGAGAGGAAGGGAGAGAACGTAATTGCGAAGCAGCAAACGAATGGGAAATACAAAGAAACGCACAAAGTAGGGGAGCTGAAAAGTGACCGGATCATTGGCTGGTTGAAATGAGAAAAATTTGAGGAGCTGTCGGCGTCTAAAGTTACACTCAAGGGGTGAGCAGAGAATGTTGGGAAGGGAAAAAAGTAAAAGATAACAATCACCGTACAGGGAAAAAAAAAAACTACGATTTGGTCAAGGGGCCTCGATGCCTGGGCAGTTTTGTGGGAGCAGCAAAGGGGAGGGGGAGAAGACAAGGGAAAGTGAAAAGAACTGTGGACAAAAAAACTGGAGAAAGCGGTTTGAAGCGTTCAAATCGAGCCCTCAACCTATCAAGGGTGAGGGGACTACAGAGTCTGGGGGAGGTTTCGGGAACAGAAGGGAGCAAGAAGAAAGGGGGGAAAACGCGGACTCTTCGGCGAGAACCGAAAGGAGAGTGGCGGGTGTATGAAAGGTTGTTGGGTGATTCAGAATCTCTCTCAAAACTGATGAGGGGATTTGGGGAAACTCAGCCAAAGCAGCCACCTTGCTCGGACCTTCGGCCGAGAAGAAGCGCCCTACCAAGACGATGCGTCAGAGAAGAGCGGAGAGGGGGAGGGGAAGGAGAGTGGGGGCAAGTAACCCCGAAACGCAGCCCCTTCTTCACAAAAACACCTGGAGGAGTATGGGCTAGCGATTTTTTGAAAGGCATCGAAAAAACCTCAGACCTGGGGGGGGGGGGAAATCTCCCTGAGGTATGGGCGGGGGAGCGAAGAGAGAAGTCCACAAAACAACCTGCAAAAAGTGATCCATCGAGGGCTTTCCCAAAACAAATTCTGTATTCCGGGGGGGGGGACAACTGTCATCAGAAGGGAGGGGGGGGATCACAACCCCGAACACCCTTTCGCGAAAACCCTCCAACTCCAGGGGGGGTAACATCAAAAGCTTCAAGGGGAGGGTTCATGAGTGAGGCAGCGGAAGAAAAAAAAGGACATGCGAGGAGCCGAAACGGACGAAGCAATAATTCCACTTCCCAAACTTGGCTGGGCGGGGCCAAAAAAGGTCGCGAAAATTCAATTGACGGGGAATTCACAAAAATCAGGAACTTGGTTTGACACGGTAGAAAGTGATGAGGTCCCGTCACGGGGGGGGAAGACACCGAATGCAACAAAATTTTTATGTTCCATGGGGGACCAAATCAGAAAGAGTCGAAAAAAAACCCGCACAATTTATCAAGCATCCCCCTCCCCCT
>Ga0179591_1382412_pt1 | contig 15964 bp, 24 predicted proteins | sample CZOMad2_1_08_16f_FD_182891 | JGI IMG/M metagenome (GOLD analysis project Ga0179591, IMG submission 182891) | Vadose zone soil fungal communities from Angelo Coast Range Reserve, California, USA - CZOMad2_1_08_16fungal (PacBio error correction) | ecosystem: Environmental > Terrestrial > Soil >...
CCTCAGGTGGTTTTGTCCCCCCCGGGAACCGCACAAAGCTCAGTGGGAAACGAGGAACCCTCCCCTCCTCGGTTAAAAGTAAACTTAAAGACTAAAAAACAATCCTCTCAAAGGTAGAATGTATCATAACCTTGAGCGTCAAGGGGACTTAAGGGGGTTGGGCTCATCTAGTACGCTTAGCAATTGGGGCGGCCCCCCCCAGGAAAAGAAATAAAGGAATTAAAGAGGTGCCACAATGCGTGTTGTTTTTCGAAAGTTCACGGGCAAATCAGAACGTTTCCGTGAAAAACTTAATGGCGGCTCGACCCACAAAGGGGAAAGTCCGGGGTCCCAACAAAGGAAAGAAAATGATCATTTACGCGGAATTGGTTAGAAGCAGTTGGGGGTGTGTTGGGTCAAACGGCGCCTGCCAAAGGGGTGGTATAATGACGAATGGGAAAGTGGGTGGAAAGGAAATGTGCGACATCGGGTTTGGAGAGGAGGCAATATTGGGGTCTAAAAAATTGGACCGTGATTGCCCCGGGAAAATCGCAGATGGACGGGCTGTGCGGGGTAGGGGTGAAAACGCGGCAACAGGGAAAAAACCAAAACCCCAAACCCAAAAACAGAGACACAAAAAAAAACCCAACAAAAGAAGACCCCGGGGGGGGGGGAGGGAGGGGGGGGGGGGGGCGGCCGAGTGGGGGGGGTCGGGGGGGGGGCGGGGGGGGATTGGGGGGAGGGGCAGCAACGGGAGGGGGGGCGGGGGATTTTATACAAACCCGGATCGCAAGGAATAACCCGTGGACTGACTTTCTGTCGTCAGAAAAAGGCTGCAATTCCCCTATGACGAAGGAACCAAGGAAAAAAAAAGAACACAGGTTAAGCGGACCCGTCCCATGTCAAACAGGCCGCCAAAACGCTCATCGGAAATCAACATGGCGTCCAAATACTTTTTGAAGAAGCACCGCATTTTTGGAAAACTGTGTGACCGCAGGTGTGTGGGGGGCATGTTATGTCCTCAAAAACGGGGAGATCAGACTTCTTCAACAAAGAAAGGGGGGGGGTGGGTCGGACCGCTGACAACAAAAGAGGACTTGTTTGCACAAGGGGAGCAAAAACAGTGTTACAACCGGGAAGATGGGCTGGGGGGGGGTTTTCAGGGGAAAAATAACCAAAAAAAAGCAGCGTCCATAAGCACTAAAGGGGCCTTAAACCAGGGGATATCAGAGCGGGACTTAAAGGGGGAAGGGGGTTAGAGTATGGGAGAAGCAATGGCACGTTCCGAGTGCATGGTTCAAACAAATCCAACGCAGGGGGGGGGGGTGCAATGGGGGGGGGGAAAGTATTTGGAACGGACTTGGGAGAAAGACCCCATCTGGTGGTGGTAAAAAAGGGGTCGGGCTGTGTGGGGGGGAAAAAAAAGGGAAATAACTTATTTCTGCGCCCACCGGGAAATGGAAGTGGGGCGACCTGAGGCCGCCAGCGGTAGATGTAGCAGAAACAGGGGGAGGGCAAGATATCACCAGGGGGAACGTGGTTGGGGGTGAAAAAACCGGGAGTCGAAAGCAGTGACGGTTATTTGACAGGATGCCAGGAAAGGGGACAACAATGGATCAGAGGACCAGCCCGTTGTCACCGGCAGGGGAACCAAATTATGAAACAAAATTTTGGTGGCTTGGGAGACGGGGACCAAAAAAAATCAGCGGGTCCTGCAGGAGCAGCCAGCTAACTTGGGGGCAACACTTGGTGGCCCCTCCCGAACTAAATGATGGGGGGTAAAAAAGATCCAAAAAACGGGCACGAGGGAAAAAATGAGAGAAATAAAGGGGGAAAAGGAAAGGTGCGAATCAGACAGGTAGGAAGGGAGAGTCAGGAAAAGGAAACATAAAAGAGAGCACAAGCAATTTCTTGCAAGTCAGCGCGGCAAGAAAACCAGGAAAAAAAACTCGGAGAAAAAAAAAACATCCTCCAAAATCTTTGGGAAGGCAAACAGAAAAGGACTGAGCCAAAGAAAAACAGTGCCTTCTTTGAAATTGGGAGGAGAAAAGAAAAAATGAGAGGTCCTGTTTGGGCAAAATGGTGCAGCCAAAACGGAATCACACAGGATAAAAGAATCTATAATAGTTTAAGTAATCTCCAGGGAGTCATCACTCGGGGACATCAAACAAAAAAACAAAAAAACAAACTTTGGGACCGTTGGGGTAAATGGGGTGTGTTTAAGTACAATGGGTTAAAGGGGGGGGGGAAAAAATACAAAACGACACCCAGTCATGTGACCAGGAGGGGGAAAAAATGCCAGGCGACCACCCGTAAGGGGCAGACAAACCCCCAAGGAAAGCGGGCCTTGGGTTGACGCCTTTACTAAAAGGTTAAAAAGCAGGGGGGTCGGAGACCAAAGTGCAATTCTCAGACGGGGGGGCGATCGTATAAGATTGCGTGGCACATCCAACAGGGAGACCTAGTAAGATGAGGCAAAGGAAACCTGGGCAAGTTTTTGAATAATAAAAGCGGCCCCCAAGGGGCCACTTGTGGGGGGTGGGATAAATCTAAAATATTTGTGACATGGCACATCAAACGTTGTGCCGACTATCCAAACACACTGTCCAACAAAAGGCAAAGGCCCCGGGGCTAGTGTCCAGTTGGCCCTGATACTACCCATCCCAGGGCAAAAGAACGGGCAACAATCACGAATAAGCATGGGGGGGGGTAAGAGGAACCTAAGCTTCAGGTCTTGGGGAAGGTTTTACCAGGTCCAGGGGGGAAAACACTGGGTCTTGGCTCTGACCAGGGGGGAGGAACTAAAAAGGAAGAGGGGGGGACACTGGTGTTAAAACGAAACGAAAAAAAACACAAAAGAGGAGAATACCAATATGAAGCCAACCGGGGGGAAGGAGTTGGATCATTCATCAAAATGACAAACACTCGGGCCAGAATACACGACGCCAACACAACCAAAAACGGAGGGGCAATAGTTTGTCATGATGAGACTCAATCGCGGGTTGAAGAAGAAAATCAAGACGGGAAACTAAAAAAAAAGTGGCAGCCGTAAAAAAAAAAAAGACTTAAAAAATGCTACGAGTGGAAGGGAAGGGGCATTGGTCCAGCACGGGACGCCACCCCTCGGACCATTGGCCCATCTCGGGGGAGATGGAATACATGGTTGTAAGGGAGAAAAGAACGGACTAAGAAAAAAAAAAAAGAAAAACGAATCAGGGGGAATGGGTTGCACTCCGAAAAAAAAGCTTGGGCCATCGTCCGAATGTGGCATTTTTTTTTCCGTGACAGGGGAAAAAAAACAAGTAGAAGAAAGAGTAACGCAAAACCATTGTTTAAAAAAAACAACTTCGCGGGACCGCTTTGACACACCTTCAAATTATAAAAAAAAAAAAAAAAAAAGAACCGCAATACGGGTCCTCGTCTTTAATAAATATAAACCACTAACAACCCAAAAGGGGGGGAAGAATAAATAGGGGACGGGGAGATGCCCCATGGGGGAACAAATTAGAAGAGGGTTGAACAGTTCGTGCGGCAGGAGACAAACATAAAACGGCAATAACCGACATGGGGGGTTTTCCTGGAGACAAAAGACCATAAGAAGAAATAATGTTGGGATTGGGCTCAGTCACCTTCTGTCATCAACAAAGAAAACAATTGAAGAGTTGGGTGGTCCCAAAAACAACACGTCCCAACAGGAACATTCACAGTATTGTCTAAGGGGGTAACCGTGGGGGGGGTGGTTTGGGGAATTGGGGGCCGGTGCCTTCATTTGGGGCGTGGTGTATGATCTATGTCAGGCCCGCGAATGGGGGGGAAGGGACGAGGAAATAAAAAGGTTGTCAGAAAATTGAATGTGGACACGTTTTCTCTGAGAGCAACGGAAGGGGTCAAGACCGAAAGTGGGGGGGGAATGCCAGAAATTTGGAAGCCCACATATACAACCAAGCGATCCACATAAACCCAGGGGCAGGTGCAAACAGAGGGGGGGGGGGGATACAACGAAACAAGTTTGGTGTTCAACGGATAGACCTCAAGGAAAGCTGAGCGCCATTCGATCTAAAAGGAAAGCCTAATAGTGACGCAAAAGTGTTCCATAACTAAAACAACAAAAAAGAACTAACCAACCTAGTTCCGGAGGGTGAACGAATTGCACCAACCCCTAACGGTTGTGGGGGGGGAGGGGGTCTCGAATACTCCAGGAATGGTCGGTCAGCTAGGGGCATCATGCAAATAAATTAAATTTTGAGGTTGGGGGTAGAAACCCATGCTTTGTGAGCGCGCGTGACCACACGGCAAGCGTCTTTAAACCAAAAGCGTTTTACAACGGGACAGGGGGAATCACCATAAAAAAAGCGGCCAAATGGGTGAAGCAGGTCTACGTTTTGCGAAGGAGGCTGCGGTGTGCTGGGGGGGGAAAAAAAGGGGGGGGAAGCAAAATCCTCTGAAAGAGGGGAGTTCCTCCACAGGGAAAGCACAGGCAAAGGTGACATATGGGGATCCTCCGCCGCGATAGGGGTGATGAGGGGGGGGGAAAGGTAAGTGAAAAGAAATAGGATAGTTTGCGGCACAACAAAAAAGGAAAGGTCACCGGAAAGGGGAAGGAACGCCAGCCATGGCAACAAACTCTTCAGACGACCCGAGGTGTATTGCCGTGATGAAAAGGCCCTCCGCACGATAGGGTCTGAAGGCGTCGCACTCGGAGGGGGGCCCAGGAACTGGCCACGAACAAGTAACAAAATGAGACGCCTTTGGTCAGGGATGCCTAAGGGGGGAGGGGTGGCCCTGGAAGAGGGCTGCTGGGAAACGCCCGAAAGGCTCAGACCCGTCCATATCTTCAAAAAGGGGGAATCCAACAATCATGCTGGGCAGCAAAAAAAAAAGTAAATGGGGACTTTAACTTTGGGAAAAAAAAGAAAGGACCCAGGTGGGTTTCCTTCCAGAGTGTCTCAGGGTCCACCAAGGATACAGTCGGGCTATGTCCCAGGGCACCCTGGGACGGGAGGAGGGGAGAAAAATTTAAAAAGGAAAGGGGCACTTGGAAAAACCCCAGCTCAAAAAAGGTTTACAGGTGGGTCAGCAAGTGGGCTCCTCCCTCTTACGCGGAACAGTACTATTCAACGCCAAACTGGGGGAGGACTCTCGGGCATCGCAAATCTTGTGGCCCTGATGGGTCAAAGGACAGGATACTGAAACTCCAATGGGAGGCAAAAGACAGGGTCACATTGTCGCAGGTGGAAGCAGGGATAGCTATTTTGGTTTTAGTGCGAACCGCCGAAATATGGGGGGGGGTCCATCCGCCAGGGGCAAGGGGGGACAGTTCAGAAAGAAAGGGGAGTGGACAAAGCCCCGAAACCCGAAAAAAGAGGAAAAAATTCGAGGCCTCAAAAAAAAAAAAAAAACGGAAACTCCCCGATCAACTTTTTGGTGACCGCAACCTTGGAAGGGGGAAAAAGGGCAGGCCCCCATTCCCTGGGGGCAAAACACCGTTAAGAATTCTGGGGGGGGGGCCGCAAATTCAACGTGTTTTACCGCACAAAGGTGGCGGCAAGATCGGTATGGAAGGCACAAACATCCTGTGGGGGTCAAAAGGCAGTCTTTTGGGAAAACGAGGGAATCTCCAAGGGGAAAATCGCCATCTCAAGAGAACTGTGAATGGCGTAAATCCAAAAGTAACGTAAAAAAAAAAAGGGGGGCAACCGACTGAAGCAACAGCGGCGACCAAAACAACAAGGAATTCATTTCCCATCCGCGAAAGAAAAAAAAGGGGAAAGAAAAGGGACGATAGAACATCGAGTGAATTGTCGTCTGTCCCCCCATCACAGGGGTTTCAACAGATCATTGGGTGAAAAACAGCGCGGGTTTGTGGCTGGAGAAAGGAAGCAGAGACCGCGGAGAAGAAAACGCAAGTGATGCTCTTTGTAGCCTGATTTCAAGGCTGGCAAGAAGCTTTTGGGGCCGCCTTCCGACCGAGGCCTGGCGTCCTCACCAAAATCAGGGGGGGGGAAGGGGGGGGGGGGAATACCGGGGAGGAAAAACCCGACTTGTGGGGAGGATGGAGACTAAGAAAACGTGGGGAAGTTGCAATTGCTTCACGCAGGCGAAGCTCATTCCTCCCCTGCGGGGGAAGTTCGTCACCGGGGGGGTTCCCATTGGAAAAAGACATAAGTCATTGTTACCAAAACTAAAAGGTCCCTTACAATCTCAATAGGGGCCACCCCGGGGAGGATTGAATAAATTACAGCCGTCAAAACGACAGCGAAGGAAGGTTCCACTATCATCCAATTGGTCAGAAATTGAGGGCCAAACGACCAAGTGTAACAGAGGCCCCCTACCGTTGGTCAGATAGACGCGGGCATCCCCACACACTTGGGGGGGAAAAGGCACCAAACTAATTGACGGGTGGAACACGGCGGGGCTGACAGGAAAAATCGCCTGGGCTCGGAAACACGAGTTCCCTCACCCTTGGGAGACTGCACCGGGAATAGGCGGGAAATGGGACACGACGACAACATGAACGGCTATTGTAGCACCAAAGAACCTCCTTAACAACAAGGGTGGGGGGTTGCCGCAAATGCGTTCAACAATTGCGGCTGCCCGTACCAGGAGGGACAATTAAAAAGGGTCCCGTTGAAAAAGAGAGGGTAATAGCCAAGGCAAGTGTACTCAAGGAAACTCCCCATGCAGATCCAAATCATGGGGGGGGGGGGGGTGGGGTGCCCCCACAAAACAAAAGAAAGCTGCACCCAGGGATTCCCAGGATCGTGGACGACTCTATTCAGGGGAGAACCGCGGAGAAATGATTGTCAAAAGATTTTCATGCCACGACTATGGCGCCAAACAGGAGAAACGGGGGAAGAAAACAGAAATATCTGTTTTTCATCATGGTTGACTGGGGGGAGGTGAAACAAAAAAGTGGACGGACGGTGCGACTTCTTGCCTGGAAGCATCGTGATAGGAAAACGTTCAACCACCAAATTCGAAGAGGGAAAAGGACCCGGCTGACAAGACGAAGACACCGTATGCCAGTCCCGAATGATTCGTGGAGACATGCATGAGGAAAGCGTACCCGGGGCCCGGCAACAAGGAAAAAGAGGGGAAGCTATAGGACCTCTGAAGGAGGATTTTGGTCAAGGTGGGCTGTAACTGCCCTTTTCAACCATGGCATTAAAGAGAACACCGTGGGGTTCAGACAAGGGAACTCCGTCAGTTAAAAACGGAAATAAAAGAAGGAACTAGCTCCCCTGCGTTGAACTACCGACCCACTGAGGAAGTTTCTGAAGGGTCCCCGTAAGGAAAATGACTATTTCAAGACAAAAAAAGAACTCCCCAAGTGGAAAAAAAAAACATCCAGGGGGCAATCCTGGGAAAACCAAATCAAAAAAACCAGGATCGAAAAAAGGTTTCCAAGATTTCAAGAAAGACACGAGGACTCCCTCGTCACATGGGGAGAGACCAGGGGAGGGGTCCCTGTCAATTGAAAAGAATCGTTCTCGAAAGTAAGCTAATAGTCAGGCAAGGCCAAATCGAGGGGAAGGAATTAGGGAGCCGAATTCGTATAGGTCTTAAAGTAGCAGAGGGAGTGCCTTGTCGCTAAACGCACACTGAAAAAAGGTTTGGCTCTCCATCCTTGTTCAAACAGAGGGGAACGTCAGGGGGGCCCTTGTGAAAAAAACAAAGAGGACAATCTTCAACCGGATCATAAAAAAGGGAGGCCAGTTAATCATCCGGAATCAAAAAGGGAGTGAAGGCATTGGAAAAGCGGATTGTGGGGGTGAATGGGTGAAACCGTGGGGGGGGGGGGGGACAAGGGAGGGAAGCTCATAGAATCGCGCAGCAGATCAAAAAAAAAGAAGGGGAAGAAAAGAGAGAGATCCTCCGGGGGGAAAAGGGGGGAATATTACTTAGACATTGACGCAAGAAGGAGACAGAACGATCATGTTCCCCTCAACAAAGGAAAAAGGATGCCTAAACACGGGTTTAAACGCCATCGGGTTATGAATCGGGCGCATTGTTACTCAAAAAAAGTAGACTGTAAACATGAAAAGGACGCCAAGGGGACGAGGAAAAAGGACGGAACAGCGACTAAACTTGTAACGTCAGACTAGAAAGAAAACAGGGGAAAGACCCGGCAGGACAGACATGGAAACGAGCCGCCCGCAACTTGCCTCCGAGTCACGAGCGTGGCCCAAAGATCGATAATTTTCCTATATTGGGGAACCAATAGGTGTTCAACGCAAAACAGGAACCGGAAACCCACCCGAGGAACTGGCTGGGGGGGGGGGGGGGGCGGGGGTGTGGGGGGGGGGGGGGGGGGGGGGGTGTGGGGGGGGGCCATTTATGTTCAGCCCCGGCACAAAAGAAAAATGAGATCTCAAAGCGAAGGGGTCCAGGATTTTGGGTTCCCCTCGCAGAAAAAAGCCAGGGGGAAAATTCCCCCTTCACTATATGCAGAAGGGGGGGGGAACCAAAAGGGGGGGTTTGGATGGGAAGCTCGTCTCAATTGCCAGGGGCAAACCGGGAATTTCAGAGGGATTTTCGACTCGAGGACATTTTAAGGAAGTGATTGTCGGGGCCACTGTTCCTACCAACTCGTACAGGGCGCTAAAAAAAAAAAAAGGGGGGTCAGAAGACCATTTTGACAATTGGGGAGTTGGAGGCCACTTCAAAGGGGTGACATGTATTGGAAAATGGAAGGGGGGGTTAGCAGACCTGAAACTGACTATTAAAAAGAAAGAATAAGGGGAAAGTGGAAGACTTTGTACCGATGATTTTCGAACTAGGAAATCAATGGACCAAGCAAAAGTTTAATGGGGAAAAGGGAAGGAGCGGACTCTTGTCGTGGGGAAGGAGGGGGGGGCATGGAAATTCCCAGCAAATATAAACCACGAGCTGAAGGGGGAAAAAGGAGAAACTACGGGAGACAGCACCAAAATTGGGAATCATTGTTCACAAAAAAAACCAAAAACCTAAACAACACCATGGGGGACTGGTGGGGGGGGGGCTGGATTGTTAGGCGCCCACCCAGTCCCAATCGGAATTTAAAGTACACGAAGGCCATAGTAAATCAATCGTTACAGACACACCAAGTTCTGTTATGTTAAAAATTCAAAAGGGGACGATGGAGAGACCTAAGAAAATCCCGCGGGGGTTGTTTGGGGGGAACCTAAATTTCAATTATGCTGGAAGCGGAAAACCCACCATTGTCCCGGTGAGGGGAAAAGGGTGTCTAACCAAAGACCAGTAGTTGGCAAAAAAAAAACAAAACCAAATGGGAAGGGTGGAGCCTTTCCACCAAGGGTCTCAACCCGTACAGAATCTGGGGGACGAAATTAAATTGGTGAAAGGGAGGCTTTAAGGAGGGGGTGAAATGAGTTGTGGGGACCACTGGGGTTGGTTCGGATTAACAGCCAAGATTTTTGTTTGTTCCGGTGTGGTTTCCAGAGGGAAACAAGGAACTTGGGGGAAGAGAAAGAAGTGGGACGGGACGGAAAAAAGGACACCAAACAGCCGTGGTTGTAAAAAAAAGGCCCCTGATGCCCAAATCCCAGAAACGCCGGACTCAGTGGGGTATGAAAGGGAAGCCAAAGCAGCTGAAGGCACTGTTAGGGGTCTGTGGACCTGAAAAGGTAACCTGAAACAACAATGTAGATAGAATGGGGGGAAAGAAATAAGGAACCGGGGTGTTCCTCACAAGGTCTTTTCTATAGAAAAAACAGGTGGGAACAATGCCATCTGGGGAGCAGGACCGGGGGAAGAACAAGGAAAAAAGATTAGGAGTGAAAAATTTTTCTCTCACAATGAAAGGAGAAAAGGGGAGGGAGGAGACACGTGCCCAGTTAACAAGCCAATCAAACCATCGAACTAAAAAAACCCAGAATGACGAGAGCAAAATCCTAAGGGCCTTGGGTGGAAAAAGAAAAAAAGGAAAAAAGCTCACGACAAACACCGTACAACTGTGAAGGAGGCGCGCACCTAAAAGACTATGGAGGGACTTGTTGGTTAATATTTTGGTAGGAAGAAAGGGAAGCGAGGGTCGTAAAAAAAGAGCGGGGGAACCGCATTAAGCAGGACCCGGGAAGGTTGAACGCAGAAATGTCAGAAAGAAAAAAAACTCGCTGGGGTGTGGGGGGGACCTGGGGAGCAAAAAAGGTGTGGGGATTGAAGGACAAATGGGACCGAAAAAAAAAAGTCACTTTGAAAAGGCCCATGAGAAAGTCTGAAGGGGGGAAGGAGCGCGTCTAACCCCAAGAAGAGACGTGAGAAAAAAAAGGGGTGCCTGGGGGTGTGTGGTCAAGAAAAAAGGAGTCATCGACGGTGGCATTCCAGCAAATGGTTTAAGGGGAACAATGAGGTCTCAATTGTCGGTGAACCGAAGGAAAAAAAAAAAAATTGACTGGGAAGAAATTGGGGAGGCCAAAGAACAGGTTGGCACATCACGTCCGGAAAACATGCCCCCAAAGAAAAGTGCGGTTGTTTGTCAAGACCACAGACCAAAAAAAAGGAATATTTTGAAAATCCCCCCCATAGGGGGTGCAAGAATCAAAACGAAGGACTTCCCAAAAGGCCTGGAGGGGAAAAAGTTGAATCAAGACTTTTTGAATGACCTACCCACAAGTTGCTTCCAGAAACAAAATTATCGAAAGAGTGTTGGGAATAGCAAAAGAGAAATTCAAGGCAGGGGTTGTTGTATCAGACTGGGTTAAAAATCAATGACGATTAAAAATAAACACTGGGGGTCTTCACCCCTGGCTTGAAAGGAGATAAATCGGCTTGGGGGGGTAGTGAAAAAAACTTAACCCAAAGAAGGGAGAAGCAACATGTGAAAAACCGTTACTTAATGGAGGAGATCATCAAAAAATGAGATACCTATCTTCATCCCGAAGGACCAAATAAATCATTTCCACTATTCAGAGGTTGGGGAAAAAAAAAAAAAAAAAATCGGTGGAGGCAACCCAATTGGTACCCATCAGAACTTTTAAGCACGGCAACGCATTTGATAACACGAACTTCCAAGAAATCGCGGAAAAAAGAGGGTCCAACTGTCGGGAAAGGTAACGGAAGGGAAATGGTCCCTCCAACGACATATCAAACATTAGTCTTTCAGGGGAAAAGGAAACTTTTGCTCACCTTCAACGAGAGATTGGGGCAGGGGGGGAGTAAACTGGCCTCAAATCAACCTGAAAAAAAAAAGAAAAGAATCATTGTGTTTCCTCTAAAAAGAAGGGTAAAAAAATCCGGAAGGGAGGTTGTGGGCTGAAAAAATTAAAAAAAAAAAAAGATCCTATTATCCCCAAAAATTTTTAAACCGTTTGACGGGGTGTCAGAAATCATAAGGAAGGCAATAAAAACAAGTCCCACAAAAAACTCATGGGTATAAGAAAACCAAAAACTGCCCAACGGGATCCAATTAGAACAGGGCGGTCTTTCCTCAAAAACCTATTGAATGGGAACTTCAGTTGATCAAGGAATGGGGTGGTGACAAAAAAAGGTGTCAGGGGGGGCATGAAAAGGTCAAAAGAACACCTGAAATACACAAATTCCAAATGTGTTGGAGGAGGGAAAGAGGAATATCAATCAAAACAACTAATTCCACACAGTGGTTATCGGGGTTATGAACCCTTTAACACCTTTGGAAAAAAAGGAATCCGCAAAGGGTGAGACCAATGAAACCGAAGGGGTTGGGGGGCCAAGGCTGTACCCCTCATTCACCTATGCGGGGGCGACTGGCAGGGGGGGTACTTGTCACCACGTTTTCGTTTGTCTTTGGAGGGGGGTTGCAAACAAAGAGTTCAGAGTATCGATCTAAAAAAAGAAAAAAAAAAAACATGGGGAGGGGCCGGATTAAAGGTTGGTTCACAAGCGACGGGAAAAAGGGGTTGGGGCAGGGGGGTTAGAGGTCTTTTTAAGGATTTTCACAGAAGGGGGGGTGGAAGGTGCCTAAAGAGAAGGGAAAACAGGAAAAGGAAAAACACCCAGAAATAAACCAACTTTAGAATGGGTGGTATAAACCCCAACCGGGAAAGATGAAGAAGAAATCCATTGAGACTCCAAAACAACACGGATCGAAGGGGAACCCTTGTGACCATATGGGTGGCGAAAGTGGGTTGGACCAACTCCATCTTAAAAAAAAACAGGCAGAAAGAAGTATAAGGGGAAAAAGGAAACAACATTGTTTGAAGTCCCAAACCTCCGTCAAAGGAAGGGAAGTCGAAAAGCGCAACCAGGGGATTTGCATTATCTGCTTTTAAGGGATGGGATAAAAAAAATCTGTTGGGGGGGGGGTAAGCTGTTGGTTTCGAGTTCAGAAGGGGGAAAGACAGGTAAAACGCATCGGGGACAAAAACAACATTGGGAAAAAAAGTTCAGTGGAAAAAAAACACTAAAAAGGAAAAACAGGATCGTCCAAAAAAAAACTTTAGGAGGGAAAGAGTGTCACGGGGCTTGGCTGAATGTCACACAATTGAATCACGAAACCAGAAAGAGGACCTGCAAAGGGACCAGGTGAACTGGGCGGCAAGAAGATTGGTAGGGACGCCCATGTTGCGAAAATATCAGGGTTAGATGAAACAAAGTTTTGGGAAGTGTCGGAAGAAGGGGGACACCCCCGCGAAAAGAAAAGGAAAAGGGGAGCGCGAAGCTCCAGAAAAGACACAAACTTGTATTTTCCCACTGGGAACTTCAAGACCACCTGGGGGCAACCCATTCACGGCCAATCCAAAGGAGAAAGGACTCAAGGGGAAGCCCCGACCGCCAAACGTCTGTACAGAAAAAGAGGGGGGGGCAAGGTGTCGTATAAAGGCCGGGAGGGTGGAAGGGATGGAGGGAAATTCTGTGACACGGGAGGAAAAAAGGGGGCAGAAAGGCTTCAATAGAGTGACGTATCTGGCCTTTTGGAAAAGGTAAACGAACCAAAAATAACGATGACAAGCCTTGTGAGAGAAAAAAATCCGACAAGGGAACGGAGGGGTGTGCACCTTCGGTACGGCAATGTCTATGGGGACCCACGAAAGATAAGAAAACAAATATATTGCCAAAAGGGGAAAGCAAGGTGGGGAAAACGGGGGGGGGACGGCGAAGGACATTCAAGGCCAATGCTTCCCCTCATAAAAAAACAGGGTTACGAATTTGGTGAAAAAAAAAGCGTGGGGGAAAGCGAACATTCATTCCGTAATGTCAGAATGGACCAAAGGCTGGAGCTCCTAGTGAAAAAGGGAGAAAAAAAGGGAAATAGAGCTTAAAAAATGAGGTAGCTGAAGAGACGTAACAGGGAAATAAATTGCTGGGACAGACTAAAAGAGGGCCAAAAAACCAGGGGGAGGCAAAAGGGCCGAGATTGTGGGGAAGTGCATTTGTTACCACAACGCCCCGAAAACGGGGGTGTTGTGAAAAAAGGTGTTACAGCCAAATGAAGCCAGGGGTTAGGGATAATCCACATGGTGGGGGGGGGAAAAACCAATAAAGCCAAAAAACCCAGAAAAAGCGTAGGAGATGCAAAATCACCAAAAAGGGCTAAAGACTATAGGGGTGGCGGTAAAAGGGTTGGGGGGGAAGGGGGGGGGGTAATTCCAAGGGGGCCCCAAAGTCCAAGGGGGAAAAGATGACAAAAAGGACGCAAACCTTAGTGGGGAACCCCCCGGCCACGGGGATTCGGGTAAAACGAAAAAGGTGCTTGTTGGGGGAGACCAGTAACAAGAAAATCTTGTTGCATAAGGGAGGAGGGTTTGGGCAACTTGGGAAGAAGTGGCCCCTCCAAGAGGGAAAAAAAGCGCCAGGTGTAAGGGAAAACAGGCCCCTCAATGTAATAAACGGAAAGCAAACCCCAAGAAGGTACTTCGGAATGGAAAGGGAGATCTAAGCCGGAACAATCCGAACGTCTTATTCACCGGCGCAATTAAAAGGTGTGGGGGCAGACAACCCAGACGCTAAAAGCAAAAGGGGGACTGACGCATGGCCACAAGCATCGATTTAAGGTATGGTACAATCAAGGTCAAAAGTGACAAAAATTTATGGAACCATGGGGGACAAAAAAAGGGGTTAGGGAGAAGTGGATCTATAAGCGAATGCGCAGTCCTAAGAAACCTCCTTGAACTGACGAGGAGGTTTGGAGGGAATGGACCGGCTGGGGACCGAATTTTCCCCAACACTTTAAAGAAAAAAAAAATCACATGCGGAGTTCACAGTCTAAGGCGCCAAAGAAGAATGGAGCTTCGGTGAGGACCAAACCCGGGTCTTTTGAGTAAGGAACGAGAAAGTTGTGAGTTCGATAAGGGGGAGGGCGCAACGCCAGGCGGCGGAAGTGACGTACAAGGGTGCCCAAGGGCTTTTTCGCCAAGAACTGGGACTTTACGCCCCCGCAAGACTTCAAGTTGTGCTAAGACTTTGGTTGCCTGGGGCCAAGAAAAGAAGGAACATATTGTGCATCCGGTGGAAGAAAAATTTAGGGGCCCGACAACCAAAGGGAAAGAGGGACAAAAACTAGAATTGGCAAACATCCCATCAAATTGTTGGGAAAAAAGTGGAAGAAAAGGGGCCAACGGACAACCGGTGAAAGGAAGGAGAAGTTTGCTACGTTGCAAAGAACGGGGTGACGATCGCTAGCTCATCAAGAAAGTTTGGGGGGGAAAACTATTTGGGGGTTCGGACCTTTACGGTGGGGGAGGAAAAAAAGGAAAGGGGAATGTGAAGCGGGAACAACGTAAAAGCATCCCCGGGCTTAAGAAAACCTTGGGAAAAAACAAATCATTTCCAAAAGGCTATAAGCCCAACCAGATACACCCGTTGTATGCTGAACAGTCACCAAGGAAATGACTGAGGCCAGATCCCCTATTAAAAAAAAAGATTGAAGGGGGGGGGGTGCCAAAAAGGCTGGTATAAGAACAATATACGGTAAAGGCAAAAACTGTGGCCTAGTACAAAACATGAAAAAAAAAATACGGACCAAAGTCCTTTCCAAACAACAAGAGGAGGATGTGATCAGTCCAAGACGGCCGGGGGGGCGTGACATCTCCTATATTTTTGTTTAAAAAGATATAAATGGAAGGGCACTAAGGCAAACTGGGAATAGGAGAAAAAAAGGGGGCTCTTGGGGGGGGGCGAACGAAATCCGCACACTGGGTCAGGGGTTTTTGAAAAATTGGACTTGTGAAGGGAACGGATCAGCGCGGGACCTACTTGGGAAACGTTGAAAGGAATAAACCCTTAAGAGGGCCCTGTAAGGGCAAAACAGAAAAAAACACCCAGTTAAAAAGGGGACAAAGGGAGAAATCTCCGAAAAAGGAAAAGAACAGAACCGCACTGTGTGGGTGGCCTATGATCTGGGTGGGGAAATCAGGACGGGCAGCCGGGTAAAGTTCCTTCCGCACCGAAGAAAAAGGGGGGGGTCCACCCAAGAACAAAGGAAGAAAGGACAGTTTTTAAATGTCGGTTTCCAAGCAAAAAGCCCAGGGGCCATGAAGAATCGGGGCCAAGTTGTTGGAGCAGGGGCAAATTGGCGCGCCTTGCTACCTCCATCACAGACCTGGCCCTCCCCAAAAACGGGAACTACACAAAAAAAAAAAAAACTGAAAGATAACTGCCTCCTTCCCGGCAATGGGGGCGAAAAAAGGAAAGCCACCGGAAGACACTAACCAGAAAGATAGGTAAAAGGTCCCCACATTTGAAGAGGCTCAAACAAATTGAGACGACAAATTGGTTTTCCGGAAGGGAAAAGAAAGGAGATGAACATGTGTGAATTCACTGCCTGCGTCAAAAGAAACATAGCAGGAAAAGTTTCGGAGAAATTTAACATAGAGCGAAACAAAGACTTCCCGAGATCTTATGCCCAACTGTAAACAGAGAGACGTGCGGGGCAACCCCAGGGGGGTTCATGGAATGGGAGCTGGTGTAAAGAAGTTCTCCTGGGATAGGGAGGTAAATTCCGAGTCAAGGACAAGGTTGTAAAACCTACCGTTGGGTAACACAAGCTCCGACTAATTTGGCACGGCGC
>Ga0179591_1164129_pt1 | contig 15962 bp, 27 predicted proteins | sample CZOMad2_1_08_16f_FD_182891 | JGI IMG/M metagenome (GOLD analysis project Ga0179591, IMG submission 182891) | Vadose zone soil fungal communities from Angelo Coast Range Reserve, California, USA - CZOMad2_1_08_16fungal (PacBio error correction) | ecosystem: Environmental > Terrestrial > Soil >...
CAAATCCATGGAAAAGACGAATAGTCAAGAACGCAGAGAGTCATGGAGAGGGAGAGGAGAAAGAGGAGGGCTGAAATGGGGAGAGCAAAAGCACATTTACAGGGAAGAAGTGTAAAAGAGATGCGGGAGGTGTACCGGGGCCAGACGAAGGGGGAACCGGAGAGGTTAGTCATAGAGGGATTGGGGGGGAAAAACGCAACTGGGCAAGAGGTCTTCCCATAAGAGAATCCACGAATGAGCAACGAAAGGGGAAGGGAGAAAGGGCCAGGAGTGGAATTGGAAAGGATAGGGATTCTCAGATGTAATATATTCGGAGAGAGAGCCGGGACAGTACGGGACTGCCTCAAAGAAAAAGAGCCAGTGGGGGGGGGGGAGTGACTCTTCTCTTGATGATCAACTTTTTCATCTGTCAGGACGATGTTCAGAAATAACGACGTGTGTGATGAATTTCTTAGAACGAGAGGAGAACAAAATCCGAATTCGGTGGAAGCATAAAGTGACGAGGGACAAACAACTCGATAAAGGACGAAAAGAAAACAAAAAAAAAAAAGAAACCAGCAGGTTGGGGACGCGTAAGAGAGTTGTGTCCCGTACAATTACGGTGGAATGCTTTACAGGAAGAACGGCCCCCTCAGGAAAGTTTCAACAGGGAACACGCAGATAAGTAAAGCTTGCCGTGGTAGTCAGGATAACAGCAAGTCGCTGACCATCAAAAAAAGGGGTTCAGTTTTCGCAACATAAAACATGGAAACAAGAAAAAGGGGGGGTGTGTCAGGCCCAAGTGGGGGAGAATGGATTTACCTCGATTGGTATCTTAAGGGGGAGGTGGACATGCGTTGTTAAAAAAACTAAGAATTAAACGGGAGATGTGAAAAAAGCCTTACAATACGGGGTCTAAGGGGGTAGTGCGATAAGAGACCGGTAATGAGGAAGTTTGAGGAAGTGATGGTCGGGGGGTCGCGAAGCCTTCGACGGAAGAAAAGCAAAGGATATATGGAATCACTTTGATGAAGAAAGGTTAAACGATGGTAAGCACACGTGGGGGGGTAAAAGTTCTTGGGAAACAGAAAAATAAAATGGTCGTGAGGCCGCGCACACACAAACCGCCAGCTGATGCCACCTGGCAAACAAGGAGAATCGGGGGGGGGGGGTCAAAGGGACGAAGCGAAAAACGAAACGTGGGAGGAATGACGTGAGGGGTGCCTAACGGAGCAATTGTAAGGAATCAAAAGGGGAAAGGGTTGAGGAAGTTTAAATGGGTCCAGGGAAAGACCGTTCTGAAAAAAAAGTGCGAAGAAAAGGGACGAAGGGAGAGTATCCTGGAAGGGGAAAAGGGGAATTTGGAGAAAGGGGCCGATCAGGGAAGACGTGACTCTCGGGAAAGTGGGGAAAAAGAAAAATCATATCCAGAAATTTCCCGTTCGTGGTGAAATACAATGGACCGTACTATTCCACCCACGTAAGAGGAGAAAAAATAAAAAGAAAATCATAACTCAAGGAAAAGGGATAATTCTCAGTCCTAATACCGGGTGGGCGGGGGATGCAATGTGTCGAGGGGTGAAGTGGGGGAGGTCGTCAGCAGTAGTGGACTAAAGCCAAAGAGTTATCGATTGGACTCTTAAATCTAAAATACTAAGGTAAGAAAGCTTCTGACACGGGGAAAAAATGCACGTGAAACACGTATTGAGTGAACCAAGGGGGCGTTAAGGGTATGAGCGGCGGAGGAGTCCCCGGGGTTGGGGGGTCAAGGTGTGGGGGCTGGAAATTAAGACAAGAAGCTAGAAATATGTGATTTTTTAAAAGAAGTGCCTGTGGAAGACGGGAATTTGTAGAGCGACATGGGGAGAAAAAACCGTTTCCTACTGGAAATTAAAAATAATTCTACGGGGGAGGCTGCTGATCGTCAAATCTATTCCAGGGGGTACCGGGGGAGGCCGTATTAAAAATAACAGAAGAACGGCGGTCGTGTGGACGGAGGGAGTTAACGGTGACACATATTCTATTTAAAGCTTGAAAGGTGGACAGGGGGAGGGATTATCTCTAGAGAGGAAGGGTGGGGGAGATTTGGTGAGGAGCACTCCTACTCAAAGCATAAAGGGGGGCAATGGGAGAAATATCGATCGTGGGTGGGGGATTGGGGGGAAAAGACCGGGGGAAAAAGCAGCAAGACGAATAAAGGGCGGGTGTCGAATTAAATCAGAAGTGTCGATCGATAATCCCAACCAGCTGCTTAAGGATTTTGGGTTGGGAAAAAGCATTCAGAGTAAAACATGGGGTCCTGGTAGGCGTATAGGGAAAAAAGGAAAGGTATTAACATGAAGGGAATGCGCTCAGGAGTTATAAGGAGCAAAGTTAACGGAAGAGTGGGGGGCTGGATAAGGGTTGGGAGGGGGTCTTTAGAGGAGGAAGCTGGTAAAAAAAGTAAAACAAAAATGAGGTGACTAAAAAGTGATTCTCGTGAAAAAGGGGCGAGTTAAAGGAAGCAGAAATCACTGGTAAGGAGAAAAGTAGACGGCTTGATTCAAAAACCGTACCTTGGGGCAGTACATTCGCGCTAGGGGAGGTACGCAAGGGGGAAAGAGCGTGGGAGGTATCGGTCCGCATGGAGGGTGGCGAAGGCAGTGATTGGAGAAGAAAGATGAAAGGAATACTACAGTGATTATGTAGGGGCCGATGGAGGGGCAGGAAATGAAAGTCGTATGAGGGGTTACTATACTCAAGAAAGGAGGAAAAAACCTTGTACGCTTCAGGGAAAGGCTGGAAAACTAATTAAAAAAACAGACGGGGAAACTGATATATTTTTTCACTAAAGGAGCGGCGGAGAAAATAAAACTTCTTGACCCCGTGAGGGTAGAAAGTACGCCGCTAAAAGACACACAAGCAGTAATCTGGGCGCACCTCAGACTGAGGTTGCGTAGCGACAGGGGAATTAAAAAGGGTGAAGAAATGTGAAAAATTGAAAAGCCTCACAACGAAGCGGCCATATAGAGAAGGGGGTCATAAAAAAGGAGGGAACTTACTTCGCGAGCATGTTTGGAGAAACGCTAAACGTGACGGGGGATACGCGATAGGAGGCAGATGGCCATAGGGAACGGAAGGTTGGGTCGGGGGGAACTGTTTCAAAAAAAGACTATTCCCAGTGTTGTCGCAGAGAATCTCACCCTCCGATGGAGAAAAACTCTTGGTGTTAGGGAGCACTCCAAAAAGGGACCCGGTCAAATAAAGGGAATACAACTCGTGTGCCAAGGTTACCGTCGCAGAACTTGACTTGAATGGTGAATATGCTTATAAGGGGACAGAGCCCAGAAAGGGGTGGGGTTTGGTCCATCGTCCTACTGCCCCCACAGTGAGAAAAAAGGCACCAAAACAAATAAATACCTGATCAGCAGAGTGTTAGGATAAGCCTGTTTATAAGAAAAAATATCAAAGCACAAAAGGGGGAAAAATTTTCTTCGCTCAAAAAATAATGTAACGACCACCCTATATAGGAGAGGAATTGACCAAAGTGCATTGAGTGGATGTGGGAAAAGGCTGAGAAGGCAAAGAAGACGGGAATATAGAAAGAAACCTCGAAATTACCAAACGACCAAAAGCCTCAATGCTTGGAAAGAGAAAGGGGGAAAGACAAGATTACGCCATAAAAGTTAGATTTCTTTTCAGAGGGAAAAGGCCCACCGGCCAGCCTTTTGATATCGAAAAAAACGCGAAGGCTTGTAGTCTCTTCGTAAAGTGGGCTTATAGCCATCTAGAAATAAATACCAGTAGAATGAAGGTTTTGGAAAAACACGCCGAACGGGAGCGGGGGATTCTCCTTACCGCTAAACAACAACAAACAATGAAACACAAAAATGGAGGAGAAAAAGAGAAGGGGGAGGCTAGAGCACTGGAGAAGGGACATTATTCGTTGACGGGGTCATACCACAAGAACCGTGTCCCTGACCGAGGGGGAGAAAATTATATGGTTATAGTTGACGTCGTCAAGAACGAAGAAAGGGGGATTCCTCATGGGGAAAACAAGTGTGATCTAGGGATGTGGAGACAGCCCCCTCGGAGGAGCCACAGCCTATTAAAACCACTAAATCAACATCCCCTTCGCGGGAATAAAGCAAGGGTCCTAACTGAAGATGGGAAAACCTGGAGCCGCACCAAAACGTACTAGGTCACAAGTGCCGTTGGAAATTGGGGCCATCGGGACAACAACTCCAGACACTCCTCTGTTGATGGGGATCTGAACGGCGGAGACGCAGGAGTCACACGCAAAAGACACGCCCCAAGCCGAAACTGAAGGTACTGTATCAAGACCCAAATCGAGGAAGGGGGGGTTCATAACGGTCGAGGAAGGAAGAAAGGGACATGCAAAAAGAGTCAACAAATGGAAGTGGTCCGGATAAAACATCAGCTAAAGGGAACAAAGTGTAAGTCCTAAAGACTTCGTGGTCTCGATAGGGGCATGGGTAACTCCCTCTGGGGTTCGGCGGTCCTCGCCGGAAGAAGACTACGCGTCAGAAAAGCCCAACCACAACGAAAACACGACAGAGGGACAGTGCCCCATCAAACGGTTAAATCGGGAACGGTAATAAAAAATGATGGCAGGCTTAAAATAGTCAAACCGGGAGCGGACTAAAACGAAAGAGTAGGGGGAAGTGGTCGGATGATGCAATTTTACGGTGAATATCGCTACTAATAGAGGGCATAACATTATTGAAGAGAGGTCTTGAGTGTATGGCACTCGGGCCTTGTCATGAATTAGCTGCTATGTCCCAAAGATTCAGCAGAGTCAAAAAGGGAGTCTTGCAAGAGGGCGAGAGACGGCAGTTACGAGGAGGGATCGTGTGATCAGATTGTGCGGTATGGTCGGGGAGCAAGGGGGGGTGCTGAAAAAGAAACACAACGGTTCGAAGGGTATAAAGCTCAAGATTCATTGGTTGGGGAGGGGCTCAACCCTGCTACTAGAGAGTTGAGAGGAGTCTTCATGGTAGGAGAGGAACCCGAAACATAAAGGAAAGGAGAGGGGGGGGAAGAGAGACAGGGAGGGAAGGGCAGGGAGCAGGCGTGGCTTGCTGGTTGGAGCTGGGATCGTTGCCAGGGAATAGGTTAAGGGCCGGTGAATGAAAGGCCTCAACTATGTAAGTGAAGAGCGCCCCCAATCGGTCATGTAACAAGTAAACATCTCTATGGAGATCTGGCGAGGGGGGGGATAATCAAGGGGATTATAAGAAACTGAAAAGGGTCAATGTTAGGGATGAGAAGAGCTGTACTGAAATGAAACTATTCAAAGCACCACAAGAAGAGGGATTGGGCAGTGTGTCAGCGTAACGAGATTTCGTCTTGAAAGAGAACGTTGGGCGAGCCGAATTAAAACTCCCCATGAAAAGGTAGAAGGCGGATGGGGCAAAGCCAGGAGAGCTATTACTAGAAGGGTAATCCTGCGAGAGGGGTGCAAGCCGTCGTGTTGTCGAAGGGCTCGTAAGGAGTGAGTAAGCTGAGGAGAAGAACGTGCAGTTTTAGGGCTCTGAGAAGACAAAAAAAGATCTGCAATAAGTGGGGGAACTGACTGTGGGGCAGGGGGAGACAAAAACAGCCGCGCTCCTCACAGGAAAAAGCCGGACAATTGGGGGGGTGAAAGGCATTTGGCCGAGGAAAGGGTCTCCGCAAAGAAGAGGATCTAAGGCAGTGGAACCTTGCTGGGGGCTACTCAACATAAAAATGCTAAAAAACAACAAAAGGGGGGAACAGAAAATATCAGTTACAAATTGTCATCTAGTGGAATGAGCGAGGAAGTGCATGGTGTCTATACACTTAAGCTAAGAAACCATGTAGGGCCAGGGAAGGCTCCTTGTACTCTGAAAAACAGAAGAACCGGCGGTAAGGATTGCCCACAAGAAGCAAATGAAACTATAACCAAGAGGCGTATCACGAGATATGATAATAAATACCACCAGGATGAGGGAACTAATAAGGCGTGAAAGTCAATCGCGGAGGAGATCTCGTAGAGAAAGAGGTCAATAAGGCCTTCCTTAAGGCAATGGATTTTAAGTGATGAAGAGTGGTAACTGGGGAACGGAAAACTTCTATGGTAACAAAATCTGTGTTGGGCGGAATGAGAGCGGGGAGTAAACGCCATCGTCAAGAAGACAGAGGTGGAGTGAACTCCGAGATTACGGAGAGGATCATAGGAGGGGTCCAGAGATGGGAAGACGGAAGACAGAGTGTTGGGAAAGGGTACTCAGGCTTTTAGAGGGGGAAAGGTTAATCACAAAAAACGGCTTCAAGGGGGGTAACTCGATCACAAGTGCTCATAAATGGCCTTTTATCGGGCCTCGCTTAAGACGCGGAGGAAAAGAGATTAACGGGGTGGTCATGTTTCTCAACAAAGAAAAATGAAGAAAGTCGACCAGAAAGGGGGGTATGTTAGCTCGACATTGGAGCGCTTCGGAGAATCTCATTTGTCTAAGAAGACAAGGGGTACCTGGGGGCAAAAACACATGATAATTAAACTAAAGGGATGAAAAGAGGACCCGAGAAGGAGTCGGGGAAGTTGAGATCACATGAAAAAAATGGAAGGAGGCAAGGTAAGGGGGAAAGTGTCTTGCGAGAGTCCGCAGGAATAAAGTCACAGGGAAGGGAAAACCGGCACATTGCTTCAGGGGAAAATGGTTAGAACACGGGTCGAAGGGGCAGTGTGGCTGGGTGGGGCTCGCAAGGGGGCGAGACAAAAAGGAATTCGCCCGGCTGAGAAGAGGAAAATCTAAAGTCTTTGGGGTAGACAGGGGGGATAAAACTAAGGTTGTTGAGGAGACACTTCTTTTACAGACGGAGAGATGGAATCCCGTCAATGGGTGTAGGGAAGTAGCGGGGCAAGTTTTCCTGGAGCAGCGGCCGTTAGGAACACGGGGGGCTGAGGAATACTTTAAGTGCCTGGGGCGGGGGGGCAAGGTGTAGCGTGAAAGCTAGCTAGGGAAAAAACAAAGACAGACATCCAGCTCACATGATTGAAGGAGGGGGTTGTAAGAACGGCTGACAACTGAAGTCGCCGTTAAGGTTAACTTAGGAGGATTCGTTGCATGAACGAGGAGCGGGACTCGCCTTTTAGTTGGGATGTGGCAGGTAGTTATCAGTGGCGAATAGAGGTGATTTCTCTCAGGGTGGACTTCTAAGAAGAGGGGCTTGGAAGGAGGAAAGGCTAAAGTCTAAATCATCATAACGAAAACTCGGCAAGGGGGATGAAAACGTTCAACGTATATAATGGGGACCGGGGAGGGAGGTCGAGCTCTGAGGGGGACCCTTTTTTTTTGGTAAGTGTGAGGAGATCAAGTTTACATCCGTGATATACTAATGGAGGGGAAGTGTTGGTAAACTTACTGGGGGGAGTGGGTAGAAGCTAAGGGGGGGGCATAAGGGCAAAAGGGGGAGGCCTGAAGAAAAGCATAAGGAGAGGGTCCTGAGAGCACCTTGAAAGCGGTGGTGAATGAAAAACGGGGGAAAAGAAAATCTAAGATTCTTCGGAGGTTGGGACAGGCTTGCTGATGCAAGAAGAGATTGTAACATTGAAGGGGGGAGGCGTCGTAGGTCGTCGATATACAGGCTTATTTCAGGTCATTCAATTGGGTGGAAAAAGGGGAAGACGCGGGCAAATAGGGGGGAGGGAAGGAAAGGGAGGAGAGTTTGTTTAAGGGGGAAAAATGCTTATTACGGGCGCTAACCAGACTCTGTTTGTGATTTAAGATTGGAGGCATTCTAAAAAACCCTCTTTCTATCGGGGTAATGTGGGATGGGTCAACGGGGAAGGACATAAACAAAGATATTTGTAATGTGGAAGCTTAGGAAAGATGGAATAAGGCTAATGGCAATCCGAGAAGGAGGTCAGACTAGAGGGGGAGGGGGGACTATGAGTTGGAATGGGTCAAAATTTTTGAGGGAGGGAGCGTTGGTAGCTTTAAAGGGCAAATGAGGGAGAGCCAATCTCAGGGAGGAAAAAAAGGCGTCAATAGATTATGAAGGCCCATCAACGAACGAAAAGTTAATTATTGCGTCAAAGAACTACTGAGGCAAAACGGAAAAGAAGGATCCGTCGGGTAAGCCTTCAAAAAGCGATACTATAAAATTTCGAAGGGAAGTGGTGATGATTGGCCACTAGGTGGAAAGGGCCTTGGTTTACACGAAGGGAGTAAATCATGGGCCTAAAAATGGAAGGTAGGGGGAGGGGGGAGGATTGGCAGAGTGGCTCGAGGAGGGAGTTATATACGAAGTGAAAGGGAGGGAGTATTATGCGAAAGGTCGTAACTAAGATCGCATCAACAAAAAACAAAGGGAAGGGTAGAATTGATTAAAGAATTTCGCAGAGGAAAGGGGGGAGGGAGGGGAAAGGCTTAGAGAAAAAATACTAAAACAGACGAACGGGAACCAGGCATCCGGGAACCGACCCTAGCAATTGCGGCAGAGTTCAAGAAAAAAGAGACAAAAGTAACTCAAAGAAGTAGAAAAACATCGCAAGGGTCCATATTATCCAAGAAAGGGGATAAAAGAGGAAGAGCTCTAGCATGGTACTAAACGCGACACGACGGGAAGGGACGAGGTAGATAATGTTGAAATAATTCATTGAGGGGGAGGGTTTTGCTGTTCATCATCAAAAAAGTGTGAATCCTATAGGTCAAAAACGAAGAGAAGGGGATACCCTCAATTGTGTTCTTTTAAACACAGAAAGAAGAAAAACCATAAAAGAGAAAAAAAAATCATCGGGAAACCAGGGAAAGGCTAGGGCCTCTCTTCCAGAGGGGGAGGGCAGAGGTTCTAGTAAGCGGGGAGACAAACGATCCAACTTCGGGGGGGGAACTTAACGGCCACGTTTCACAATCCGCAAACCAGGGGGGAAGAAGGGGTTTAGACGGACATTCCTGGAGTAGGCAAAAAGAACTCATTGGTATGAAAGTCAGGGGGAGAAGATGGGTAACTCAACAAACCTATAGAAATAATTTAAAACTGGTTAAGAGCTGAAGGAATTGATTGGGAAGGCAAAAAAGTGGTGACGAGAGAAAATATATCGGAATACTGACTAACGAAGGGGTACCCCCAAACCTCCTCCCCGTTATGAGAAAGAAAGGAAAGGTGAACAAACTCATTCAGTCCAACGAACAGACAAAAGAATTCAAAAATGTTAGTTTTACAGAGGGGTCGAAAGGGACCAGACCGGCCTCGATGGGCGATCTAATTCGAAAAGCGGAAAAAATCGTGTATTCATCAGGGGAAAAAGGGGTTCTTGATGCAGTCTCGGGAGGGGAGAGCGGAGAAATTACTGGGGGGAACGAAAAAGACCGAAACGGCAGAAGGAGTCGCAGGGATCAGGTAAAATTGGATCAAGAAATTCACAAAACCATAGAACACCACAAAGGGAGGGAAGTCGGCTCAAGGAGATAAATAAGGTAGCAGTAACAGGGTCTTGGGGGGAAAAAGAGACTAAGGATGCGCATCCGTGGGCTCGGGTGGAGGCGGAGTTATGTGGAGAGCAGTCAAATAAATAGGAGCCTGCTGAATACATCGGTTCCCTACTGATCCGCCATTCGAAAAACTACTTCTGGATCCCAGGCTTTATAGAACAGTGCACTGCCAGAGCTCCGACATCCCCGCTAAAACCTGGTGAGTAGTACTACCGATAAAAGAACCTTACTGTCCTGCGCTTGTGGTTTTGTGCATCTATCAACTTAATGCGGAAGCTCTATCGGTGGGGAGATGGTGCTTCAAAGATTCTCGAGGGGATTCACGAGAGTAATCTCGCAAAAGGGCAACAAAGGCACGTCAAGGTACGGGGGGGGGAAGCGAAACATCTGAAAAAAAGACGCATAAAACGGCGGGGGGAGACAACAAGGGCAAAAAGCTACAAAAAATGGACTTGGGGGATATCACCAGTCTAGGAAGCAGAAAAAAAATTTGGAGGACTAAAACGAGTCGGGGGGGAAAGATCGTGGGGGGTGGCACCAAAGAACAAAAAAACCAAAACCGAGGTCAGGAAGAGACAACTTTCAATCCGCGTCGATCACGGAGAAAAACACCAGAAAAGACACGGGGGGAACCCATAGCCCTTTAAACGCAATTGGTGGGAAAAGAATGGATCGAAAGGAAGCAATCAAAGTCTCCTTTAGATGCAAAATGAAAAAAAGGTAGTGAAAAGATTTAAAACGAGGAAGAGGACCATGTTCATTTGAAGCAACACATCATCATAAGACCGTTGGACGAGGAGGGTGCTCTGTGGATGCCAGATAAGGTATCCTTCTGTAGCGACAGTCAGGCCATAAATCACTCTGCCGCACAACATGCCTAGGAAAAAAAATTAGTAGTAGCACAGGGGTGAGGTAGGTGCAAACGTGTGCTCTTGTGAAACAGATTATGGTTTTTATGGGGCACAACATGGGGAAAGGGGACCAGATGGTCGCTGCAAAGAAACCAGAAAGGAGAAGAGTACGCAGGTGCCCGGAAGAGAGAAAAAGGTGATACTTGGGCACCTATGGGCTAGAGTGGGGTGACGGGGGAAGGATTACAGAAGGATAAACAGGGGAGAAGTCTCACACCACGAAAAAGCAATTACGGTCACCAATCTGAGAGGTCGAGTAAGGGGGAGAAGGAGTTGGTTGAGATAGCTCGGAGTTAGAAACGCACTCAAACTGAGGCCTGTATACTCAGGACTAAAGCCCGAGCCTCACAGACTAACTAGTTATGCGGAAAAAGAGAAGAGGGACGCTTGAAACAAGGGTGCCCCTTAAAAAAGTAGGGGCCCGTCAGGACTTAAAGGAGTCGGTCCGAGGAATCAGTCAAAAAAGAAAAAAGTGCAAAAGAGGAAGTGACTCACTCACGGCGGTAGTGGGGGGACTTACTCGGATGGGAAAAGGTCATGTTGGCGTTGGAGACAAGTACGGAAAAAGAAGACCGAAGAAAGCTTTGGGGATCCTTCTGGACGGCAAGAGAACGCAGGAGAGAACTGTAACAAAACTTGGGGCGGAGGGTAAATAAGGTATCCACAATGCGCGATAGGGCTGACAAGAAAAACTTCAATGGAAATTAGGAGAAGACACAATCAACAACTGATGGAAAGTGAGAAAGAAGAAAGTATCATGGTCAGATTTTCATATCTAAGGTATGGGGGGGAGGGAAAGAACATTAAAACGTCAACGAACCCTTTCTGGGTTAAAGGGGAGAGATTGGACAGAAAATCTAGACACAAAGGATTGTTGGAACATCAGGCGTGGTAAAACAAGGCATTAAGGTCACACAAGAGAGGCGAGCCCCAATAGACTAGCCGTGACAAACAGGTAAAGGCAAAAGGTGATCGTACTTCATAAAAGGAATCGGGGAGAAAAAGGAATCAAAAGGGAGAAGAGAAGTAACTGCATGTACCTGGAAGTGTTATAAGACAAAAGGGGGTAGGCTCCAGAGTCGATGATAAAGAGGGTGTGGGACATTTGTTGGTAAACGCTCTCTCGACAGTAGGGGGGGGGGGGGGGGACGGTTCTACCCCGCGACTTACTACTGGAAAAGCGAAAAGGAGAAATTGGGAAGCGTATAGACCAGGAGTTGGGGCCATACGCATGAGGGGGTTGAGCATGCGGGGTACTTCAGAAAGGAAAAAATAGCCAGAATGGACCGGAAACTGTCGAAGAAGGAAATTGAATTCGATTCCTCCCGGACGAAACATCAGAAGAGACGGTGGGGACAGGGAAAAAGACAAAATTGAGATCAAATCAACCAAGATTGGGGAGTCGACAACGGGGAACTAAGTACTTGACGAAGTGTGGCTAGGAAAAAGGGGGCAGGGTCGCAAGATAAATCGACTCCTTAGCAAAGATGGATAAGCTCCATTCAAGAGGGAGCAAACGCTGGAACGTGCGAGAACCGCAAAAAAGAAAGAGAAGTTTTCATTCTCGATTGGATTCGGTGGGATACAATAGACATGAAAAGGGAGTTATATGCCCGGGGCACCCTTGAGGAAAGGGGGGAAATTGTTCTCACCGGGCAGAGGTAGGTTGTGTGATGGGGAGGGAGATAGAAATAGAAAATTCTGAATGAAAGGGAGGAGCGTTGGGAAACGGTGAATATCTAAAGTGGGTGTGTCAATGAAAAGGTTGCCGACCGGAAGGGTGGCTTGACAAGTCAATTTTATTGACACTGAGCGGGGTGGAAGGGGAACGGGAGCTCATCATTGACGGAGGACGAAAGGTGAGGATGGTATGGTATTCGGGAGAAAGTACGTTACGGGAACTGGATTGCCGGCCGCTATGGAAAGGGGAGCTAGCCTTGACTCCAGTAAAGAATACTACTAGGACAGGAGGATTGTGTTTCCGACGTGTAAAAACAACTGCCAGGGAAAAGCTTGAAGGGTGTTGCGGATAAAAATGAGGAAGTGTGCATTATCATACTGCAGTCCTCTGCAAGGGGAGGGAGAAAATATTTAAAATTCATGGCTTAAGAGACGGGGGGGAGCCGAAGTATTTTGCTGTAGAAGGAAGGCAATTGCTTCATAAGCGGGAAACAGGTTCCCCTTTACGAAGGATCGAGACAAAAAAAATAAGAACGCGGCAACACGGGGGTAGGAAGGAACGTTCAACGAGAGGTTCAGGCTACAGGTAGTTTATACGTAGGCTCGTACTTCCACTTGTTGTTTTAGTGGGTGGTCTGGGGAAGTGGTGGAAGGGTCAGAAAAGGTCTCGGGAGAAGTGGACGGGAGGGTGAAAACTCATTGAGGGAACGGTTATGTGGGGGGAAATGGGGAAAATAACAAATAATTGTCTAATATTACGACAACAGGAAGCTTGAGGGATTACTATCGAGGGCGAACGGTGGGGGACGCGATATACAAGAAAGGGGGGGCGTCGGGGAGGGTGGACTGCTGCTTAGTGGAAAAAGATATGTGAAGCATTGTCGGAGCTGCGTGCGGGAGGCTTGAGGAAAGAGTGTCGCTAGTCATGTTTGGAGAAAAAAAGAAAAAAGGCAGGAAAGGGCGGAGAAGAAAGAAAGACGGGGGGGTTGAAAATGGAAAAAGGAGGCTTGAGAAGGGACGAAGAACATGCGGGAGTTGGCGAATTACCGAGGGACAGGGAAGGAAAACACCGACTTTTTAGTGGGAATACGTGGTTGATGGGGAAACAAGTGGAAGGGAGGCAAGATATCGGTGGGGATGGTCTAATCGGGGAGCAAGGACAGGAAAGAGTTCAACCTAAGTATTTACATCTAAAGAAGGGGGAGGAGGAATTTTTCTTCGACGAGGCTGAAGCGGGCTTTGAGTGAAAGAACAAAAAGGGGGGGAGAAGACATCGACGCAGGGGGGGAGGGCCCTCTGGGCTTCAAAAGGGGAAGGGGGAAGAAAATTTAAAGTCCTAACTATAAATGGTGGCCATGGTTATGAAAAAAAGGAGTAAATACCTGATGCGCAGGTTCAGTGAAAATGAAAGAGAAGGGAAGACACTTTATCGCTGGTCTTGGAGTATAGGGAAGCGTTATGGGGTACGGCTACTTCATTTCGTTGACACACAGAGTGGAAGAGAAAATCTTTCAAGAAGAATATGCAGAGGGGGTCGATCGCGGTTTCAAAAAAGTTGGAGGAGGCAGTAGAGGGGAAAAATACGCAAGTCAGCAAGGTTTCGGTTGACAGCTGCGAATGTCGTGACGGATAAGAGAGAGAGAAGAAAAAAACAACTTGGGATGAGAAGGGTTTACCAGACGAATTCGGCAAGAGTACGAAAAAAATAAACTTCTTGAGGCACTTTAGTAGAGGGGACCGCATACGCCTCGAGACTCTGCCCAAGCGAAAGAGGCAACCTATCGGGAATAAGGCTTGCAAGGGTCATGACAAATCTTGAAAAGTCCCCTGCAGAGCAAAATGCAGAGGGGGGCAAGAAGAAGAAGAAAAGTTCTACAGCGTCTCGTCAGGCGCGAAAAGGACAGAAGGGCGGCAAAAAGGAGACTGTCGGTTCGACGGGGAAATGGGGAAAGGGGGGAGAAGGATGTTCACAGGTGAATAATAGAAACGTAAGCAAAAGAATCTCACCACCCGCGAAGGAGGCAAAATAAGGGGGGGGAGGTGAAAGCTCAAAACTGACCCGCCAGCATAACGTCTACTACAGAAATAGAATCGTGAAGTGAGTCTGGATACTACCTGCGGCGTCTTTGAATTTTGGAGGGGGGGGAGGAGAAACTTGCTGACCAACCAGCTCTTTGGGTGCCACGCCGCTGACAGGGAAACAATCACAAAAGAAAAAGGAGCTGGTTTCTCTATGAAGGTAATCTAGAATGGAGCAACTCCAGCATGTTCTTAGCGCATAAAGCACGTCTGGGGGACCGAAAACAGAAGAGAGTGACAGAAATTCCGAACTTCATTCATTGGTGGGGGGGAGAAGAAAGGAAAAGTAATCTCGACCTAAATGAAGAAAACATAAGCAATGTACCAAACCAAACCCGCACCACTGCTTAAAAGGAGAAAGAAAGAAGGGACAGCATAGGAAAAACTCCCGTACGAAAAGGACTTTTGACTTGTAATCGTGGAGAAGGGGGCCCCACCTTGGCCAGGAAGGTGAGATCGGAAAATTGCGCAAAGACGAACGGGAATTTTGGCGTCAGCTTCAAGGGGTGCTTATGAAAAGAGACCACTACCGAACACACAAGAGAAAAGCGTTGTGAAACAAGCCGAGAAAAGGAAATCGCGCAACAACCTTAAAAGGAGAAATCCCAAACATAAACAAACACCCGCAGGAGAGCGGAGGAGTATACCCTCAAGTGGGGACAAGAAAAGGTTACTTTACACGGGGGGATTCTGGGGGGAACCTGTCGCCGAGGGGGGGGAGGGTTCTTATTAGAGGTGAAGAACTCGGAAAAAACGAATTAATCTTAGGCCGAATGGCAAATAAAATAAAAGGGGGGAGCTTCGAAATAACTAATGGACTCCATAGGGGAGACAATCTCTTAAAAAAATTCAGATAGAGCACCAATAAAAGGCGAGGAAAAGCAGGTCATTGCACTACTAAAATTAAGGAGACATGAGTTCGACTCTTTGAAAGGGAGATTGAAGACTGATCTTTAAAAAATCACCGGCCAGACAAGAGGAGGGAAGCTCTTTCTGTTGCATCAGGGAGGCGAGTCTCATCTCGACACCTCTAGTCCACCCGCAGGAAAAGGCACGATCTGGAGGCGAAAGAAAGAGGGCTCTAGGAGATCGCGTAAGAGAACTGAGAGATCCAGGGAAAGGGAAAAGATCGAAGTCACGCCGCAGTTCACTTGGTAGTAACATCTCGACGTCGGAAACGAGCGGGGAAGGCCTAACCACTGATTTTAGCTCTTAAGCTAAATGGAACCAGAGGGAAAAGTTCCTGACGCTTTGAAGGAAGATTCAGACCGCTCTAAAGAACAAAACAACCTCCGGGCAAAGTTTCGAAGAAAAAGAGGAAAATTAGGCATGGTGCACTTGATCTCCTTCATTAGTCCGAAGAAAGTCATGATCGACCGGGAAAACCAGCCGTTCAAGGGGGGGAAAAACGGTGGGGGAAGGATTAAAAAACCATGTTAATGTTTCTCAGAACAAGCTCTCGAACTTAGGAAGAGAGGGAGCGTGTAAAATGCAAATCAACGGCAAAAACAATTAATTAGGATATTATAGTTTACATCCAAGCCTCCAGTGGGGAGAGGAAAAACTGAGTCAAAGGGAATCGTCTCAAGGGGGAAGGGCAAACTTGGTTAAGAAGGGTTGCATGAATTGATATAGAGCGAAGAGAGAAGACTCTAAATTTTTGTGGGTTTGCTGAAAAATGAAACTAGAAAGGATTTGGGGCATCTAGTAAAGTGAAGGGAGTAGACGAAAATAAAAGCCCGCTGAGTCGCCCAGGGGGAAGGGACCTCGGGAAGGGGGACTTTCTGGATTTAAAGAATGGCGGAAGTAAACACAGAGGGGAAAAGACAGGAACAGATCATGGGCGCTCTGTAGAGGA
>Ga0179591_1262221_pt1 | contig 15962 bp, 16 predicted proteins | sample CZOMad2_1_08_16f_FD_182891 | JGI IMG/M metagenome (GOLD analysis project Ga0179591, IMG submission 182891) | Vadose zone soil fungal communities from Angelo Coast Range Reserve, California, USA - CZOMad2_1_08_16fungal (PacBio error correction) | ecosystem: Environmental > Terrestrial > Soil >...
GTCATGGCTTTTGGAGTCAAGCCGGCCAAAGAGGCTGATTTGACTGCACCCGAAGTTCTCTCGCTCCAGTAACAGGCTTGAAAAAAAGAAGGGCGCAAGCAGAATCAGGAGGGGAGGAAATTTCAGCATTTCCGTTGAAATCAGAAATCAGCGCAAGGGGGAAGTAGAAGCTTGAAGCAGGCATATTTTCCAAAGACTCCGGGGGGAATAAATGCTGGGCGCATTGACCTTATAGCGAAAAGGAAGGCACGACAGAAAAGGTGCCGGCTCGAGGTAAAGGCATACTTGGAAACAAGAAGAGGCAGAGGGGGGAGATTCTCCGAGGGCCGGGTAGAGCTTCACGCCTTAACTAAATACAGAAGAACTTGAAATAAAAGAAAAAGGAAGAGCAAATCAATGTGGAAGGGCCCAGTGACAGGGGGAATCCGTCGCAGGATAAGGGGGGAGACCTCTATCTCTGAAAAGAACCAATTCAAGGGCGGAGACCCCAGGTGCTTTCCAAGGCAAAAGTGACCGCCACGGAGAAATTTCAAGCCGTCCACGTTCTGGGACAGGGAATGGCAGGAAGAGAGAGTCAGACTCTCCAGATCTGGGGAAAGAAGGGCGGACTAGGAGAGGTCAAAGAAGCTCCAGAAGAAAATTGGTTCAGTTAGGGGGAGATCTGTGTGCAGGGTCCGGAGAAGGCAGAAACAAGGAGAGCGTAATGGTACTCTTCAAAGAAAGAGCACTTGCCCTCTGAGAAAAATGTAAGGAGGGGGGGCAATGGCTGAATCGATGGATCATAACTTCTTCGTTTCTGATGAGCGAAGAAGAGGCAAGAAGAATCGAAAGAAAAAACAACGGAGGAGGAGAAAATTTATGATTCGGGGAATAAGGAGACCAGTAGGACTATATCGGAAATGATGCGCCGAAAGAATTAGACCATCATTACGACCCGAGTTAAGAGAGAAATGGAGGGCAGAGGTGGGCAAGGTGCCGCCTGGGAGAGGTAGCCGGGTCACGAATAGGTACTGGAAGTTAAGGACGAAGATAGCCGCCAAATAGGGGAAAATGTAACAAGGGAAAAGTTGTAGGAATCCCGAGGGAAGAAAGGATGGCTGGGAACTGAAACAGATGCGCGAATCACGGAGAAGGTCCTGAAGGTCTACGTTAGGAATAAGAGAAACGCAAAAGGTGCTTTCTCCCTACAAGTGGGGGGGGTCACATTCTGGACGAGTCGTCCGCAACATAGTATAGGGACGTCTGATGAAAGGTAGGGAGGGAGTCTCTGCTATCCACCTCATGGGGAGTGGAAAGATGGAAAATATTTTAAAGAGGGGAAGGATCTTGTAGGTAAGGGTTAAAAAGCAGGTGGGCTCTTTTCAGGGCCGGTATACTCACTAATGGAACAGAGACGGGAATGGAATATTCCTTCTGCTGAGGGGCCTATGGAGGAGTGGCATTATTTTCTGTTTACATTTTCTGCAAGGGCGGGGAGGGGAAGCGGTGAGAGACTAAGAAGGGTCCGGATCACTAGTTCAGCTCAATCCGAGGCAGTCGGAAATATGGACGTGATTCCGAACGGATCCTTGACCTGCTAAAGCTGATTCATTAATATTACTTCAAAATCTGAGCTTGAAAAAGTGCTGGAAGAGCGTGAGAGGGGAAAGGGGTCAATGGCGGGGGGAAATCAATCCTCCGTCTGCATGTCCAGGAGGGAAAAACCAACATCGAATCAGCGGTAGGAAGGGAGAAGAGATTACAATACCTTAATTCCTCGAGGAGGGAAGGGAGATGGGTCTGGGGATCAGGAATTAGTTTCTCCTCTGATCGCCAATGAGAAATCCACCGACAGGGGGAAAAAAAGAAAACATCACGTGGAACAGAGAAGTTTGGTTAATCCCAATCCAAGGAGAGACAAAAAAAACACTATAAAAAATAGCAAGGAGGGGTGGACAGAGGACGGACTACACGGAATAAGCGGGATTCGAGGATCCGCGCGAGACCAAAACAGAGTCAAAAAAACACGGATCCTATGTTGAGAGGAGACGAGAACTCAGGGCATTTTGTGCGAATATAGGAGGAGGGAAAAGGAGTGGCCGAAGCCCTAGCGGAATCCTAAATGGTCAAATTCGCCTTGGCGAAGACCGATAATCTGTCCTTGTGCCGGGGATCTCCGTAAAGAGACTTCCAAAAAAAGTCCTCTTTCGAAGTCCGTACCCCATGTAGGGGAAGGGGGAGGAATGCAGGCGAAAAGGAAATTGAGGGAAAAAACAGCAGGTTAGGTCGTGCGGCTGGGCAAAGCAGGAAGCGGCGGGAAGAGGAAGAGATTTGCCTAGCATTAGCGGGAGGGGAAAGAGGGGTATAAAGTAATACAAACATCAGGATGAATTTGTGCCAGATAATGGGCGGAGGGATTCAAAACCTGGACGACACGATACTTGTATTCCATCGCACGCGATAAGGACGGCATCTTGGCGATAGGAACGGAGCTCGAAAGATACGCTGGGCCGGTTGGTGCTTGGAACGAACAGCTAGCCGAGCACAGGATTGGGGCCAGAGGGGGGAAAGGGAAACCACGGAAGAGAAAGAAAACAACAACACTGAGGGATGATATAGTCTATACCGTGAAATGGTTTAAACTCCGCAGACGCACACCGCCCTAGGGAAGAGGGGAGTCTGGTCGGAGAGAGGTTCGTCTTCTATAAGTAAACAAAAAACAGATACCGCCATCGCTATATCTGCCTACTCAGAAGTCGCCAAATCAAGATCGGGACTGCGGTTCATCAGTATTCGGAGGGGGAATGTTCAGGTATCCTCTCCATATCAGCTAGGAAGTGAAAGAATGTTCTCATGGACGAGAAAAAGGATGAAATCCACCCTGAACAGCGAAGCGGAAAAGGGGGTGCATCCTGCACGACAGAGAGGAGCAGAGATAGACGCCAACCGTCCACCTGGGACTACAGCAATCGGGGCAAGGAGGGGGAAGCCGCACAAAAAAGGGGGTGGGGAAGGAACATTGGCTTCGCCAAAAACTGGTATGGTGATATAAGCTGACGGGAAACAAGTCCCGAGGAAAGCTAATGACAATTCTTCGGGGGGCAGACTTGGGCTGTTCTTCCGAAGGAAAGATTTCGAGAACGGAGAGCAATCAGTCTCAATAATTAAAATTAGGGAGAAGGAGCGATCAATACCAGAGAAACTGCGTTTGTGGATCTGGGCAGGATCAAGGAGAGGATCTTAGCTATTTCTACTCTGCCGGGGAGATGTTCTATTCGGGAAATAATCCTGAAGGGATGGCTTCCAGACCAAAAAAACAAGGGGACCGTGAGGGACGACGTGGAGGGAGAACTTAGGTCATTGGAAATACTATCAGAAGGAAAAAAGAGCGGCAACTACCTCGCCAGAAATCTATACGGCCAAACCCAACCCGCTAGGCTCCCGGTAAACTCAATAGTAAATCCCACAATAAAAACCCTAGCGAGAGGGTGGTCTGGAAAGACGGAGACTCCCGGGCGGAATTTCTGGGGTTCCGAACGAAAATTGCTCTTCAAGCGCCTTCGTTCTCATCATTGACATCTGAAAAATCCACGGGAAAGTGGAGGGGGGAGCCAGTTAGAATAAGGAAGTCCAGGATCAGTCTTAAGCCTGTGAAAGTGCCACCCGAAGACGCCGGAGAATGACCCTAATGTAGTCATATAACCGGGGCCGCACGACCTAGACAGAAGTCAAAGGGCAAAAGACTTGGGGGGACAGCAAAGCCTCTTCCGAGCCGCTAAAAGGCATCGGAAGGAGTCCTGCGCTCGCAGTAAAGAGTATAGTCCTCCAATCAAGGTAAAGGAAGAAAAGGCAATAAGGAAAAGCAAGGGGGAAAGCGAGTGCTTCTCCCTGCATGGGCTGCCTTCGCATCCGGGGCGTAGCAAGCATACAGGGGATCTGCTTGTTGCGGATGCCGGAAAGAGGTAGAAACACACTCAGTAAAAGGTTTGCTTTCAAGGAAGGAGGAACAGGTCAGAAAAGGGCAGAAAAAGCCCGTACTATCTCGTGATGGGCCGGGAGGACCGACAGAAAATATGCCGGAGCGGGGAAATATGGACGTCTCTTAACTGGCGAAACAGAATGTCAAGGTAGCGATACTAGGCGCCACTTACCAGACTATCGGGGAAAAGGTATTGGATCGCATCCAACCCATCTGCACTGGGAAGCAGAGAACCACCCTTGGGACTGTAAACAGTGAGAATGCGGATGGTGGCAGAAACGTGAGGGGAAATTCCGCCGGGAGATATATTAAAAGCCCTCATCGCAACCTTCGCATAAACTCGAGAGAGAAAGATACAGGGGATAAAGTGGGAGGAAGATAATCGGAGAAAGAAGACGAATAATCAAAATGGAGGACGCCAGAAGGGAGTCAAAACAAGTTGGAGCGAACGTGCCGATGGGAGTGAAAAGCGGATCATTACTCTCCTGTACTTAAATCCTGGCAGCTCCCAAACGAAAAGGAAGAATCTTCTGATAGAGTCTTTCAAGAAGCCCTATCTATACTAGATTCGGGAAACAGGCAGCTTCGTCACAAAACCAATCACGGAATGGCCTGAGGGAAGGTGACGACGGGGCAGGCCATTAATCAAGAACCACAGTCCGTTTTTCCCTTCCAGAGAAGGAAAGCAAGATAACTTCTGAAAACGGGATTCCTGGAGGCGGATTAACGCAGACTGTCAACAGGGAATGCCGGACACGGGCTCGGTGCCGGAGACGTTATCTTGTCAGGAAAAAGGTGACTTTGAAAGTTCAGTCCTTTTTGGCATTCCTTTCTAAAAAGGAAAAATTAGACGGAAGGAATTACGAGACTAAAAAGGCAAGCCTTATCAAAGAGGGGCCATTATGGAGTGGGGAAACCTTGGAGGGCCCACTGGAAGGGACTGGCCTATTGCCGTTTTCAATTCTATTAATAGCATGAGCTCAGGGAAAAGGAAATATTCAGACGGAGGAACGTGTCCTGGAAAGGAAAAGAGATAGCGTAAACTGAGGAATGGACTGCACGCAGAGATTAAGTCTCTTATTCTTTAGCTTAGAAAAGTGCGCGGGGAAAAGTGCGGGTTAATAAGACGCCGTTTCTGTCTCATGTTTTGACACAATCGTAAGTAAAGGAATCTTTACTCCCTGTGGTTACTGGAAAAACGATGGGGCGGCCGGTAGAAGAATTCTGGGTGGATACCGATCTTGGGCAATAAACGAGAAGATCGTTTCACTGACTAATCCAAATCAAATAACGTAAAAAAAGGGAGGGGGGGGGGAACAATCGCCTTCAAATAGAACTCGAAAGTCTTCGAAAATACTAGAGTACGGAGAAAAATTCCGCTCGAGATCAGAGGACCATCCCAAGGGGATAAAACTTGAGTGGAGCGCGCCGAAAAATCAAATGGAGGGAGGGACGGACCGGGCAGGAAAGGGAGAGATGGGGGGGGCACTTTGCAAAAAAGCCCATCAAAAAGCAACCAAAGGACGGGAGCAGCCTGGAGATGACCGCGGGAAAAGCTTGTCCTGGGGCCGAGCGCCAGAATAGGATTCACAGCCACCTGGTGCCAAGCTTCAAGAGAAAATGCAGGAAAGGGGGGTTGGGGGAAAAAGATTGGCGACACCGAAGAACCGGCAAAGGACTTGTGAGGAAGCTTGAAAAAATAGGATGAATCTGGGGGGGAACCTGAGGAATGAGGGGGTGTCTTGGGAAGACTGGAACTGCACCTAAGAAAAAATCATGTAAGAAGTTGTAGGAGAGGGGTCATGAGAGATAAAAAAAATCAGGGGGAATCCCAAACTTGTGAAAAAAAAGAGTCGGCAATCGGGGTATCAGTACGGTCGGATAGCTCGGGGGGAGAGGATGTTTGAATTTCAGGTGCGGTGTGAAGAAAAAAAAAAGAACAGCCGGCCCAATACTCCGAAGGAGGGAAGATCGGGTTTCGTCGAGTTCGGGACACTACGAGGGAAAACGATGAGGGGAGAGAAAGGAAAAAAATTTTTGAAGGGTCCGATCGCCAGCTCGCAACAACCTATGGCTCGGGAGAGTGGTAGAGCCTGTGACGAGCATAAAGATAAAGAACGGACATCAACGATCAGCGAACCATCAGATAAGCTCAGCGATCAAGGAATTACGCCAATAAACATACTATAGGAGGAATTGCCTAAAAGGGATGTTTAATCCGCCGTGAGATAAACAAAGTCTGATCTGGACAAGGAGAAGAACAACATTCCTGAAACTATTTTCGCGTTCCTTATAGTATCAGAAAAAACCCTATGCTAATCGGGGGGAAGAAATCCACGCCGATCAGAAGGAGAAAAAAACTCCAAAATCCGCCTGGAATGTCAGCGGGAGCAAGGAAACAGGGCAATCCGCCACGCTGGGGGGTACGTCCCATGGCTGCAAGGAACGATTGCTTCAACACTTTCAGTTAATCAAGCATGAAGGGGCGAGATTCAAGTACAAGGAGTGGCGGGCTTCCCGACTGATTTGCCTCGGGGGGAAACAGGAACAATAAGTGATGAACGCGCGCCCAGGTCATTCTAAAACCAATTCTTTTGAAGGAAACCACCATGAGGAAAAAGGGAAGATATGCTCTCGAGCGGAGAGGGGGCGCTCGAGACGGGTATTGAGTCGAATAAGCTGAACAAAATGTCGTATTTCTAGGCGGGAAGCATCCGGAAGGAGAAATTAGGACACACCTTCCCCACTTATTAGAGGGGCAGCAGGACTGGGATTTAAAGCATTGGAACGTCTTAGCGGAGGAGACCTGCCCACGAGTAAAAGCACGCGCCAGCTAAAGACCTTCCCTACCGCTTAATAAATTCAAGCTCCCGTAAACGAACAAGGGCAGACGCCTCGCGTCATGGGGAATTCCCCTCGTCGAACAAGAAGTGGTGGGACTGTCCACCCTCCAGGATCTTCAAAGGCGCCGCGGATCGGTCCGAAATTGGAAAGCTGCCTTCCATCATAGGGGGATTGCCGCATTTCCGGCATCAAGCGCCGGTCCAGGACTCTGAGAGAGGCCTCGCATTTTCCAGACCTGGCAGCCAGGGCGATAATGTCCCTCAACAGCATAGGAGAAAAAAGAACAGAAAAGACAAAATGGAACTTAAGTTCAACCGTCCCCGACTTGCTCAAGCCTCGGCAGACGAGTAGAAAAGAATCTACTGAAAAAAGCTTCTTTCAAAGAAAAAAGGAAAGACAGTCTCAAACTTCCGACAATACTTCCCGGAAACGAAAAAGAACGTCGCAAACCGGTTCAAGAAAAATTCTCAGCGGCCTCCAGTCCAACTAATAATCGAAGGATTTGGTGGAAGTCCGTAAGAAAAGAACAACCTTAAACGGTCCGTGCGCAAAGCAAAGGGGGCGGCGCAGGGAACCGCCCCGTCGCCCTGTCCCAAATCATCGGGGTGACTGCTAAAAAAAAAAAACAAAAAAGGAAAACTCGGAGCGAATGGAGGGGAGAGCGAAGCAGCAGCTCCCGAAGGAAAAAGGGGCAGGGATTGTTGGGGGGAGAACGATCACGGCTTCCAGCCACCGAATTGGAAGTAATCCTAAGACAGCAAGGCCAAGATTGAAACCAAATAGAGGAGGCCTGGACGAGAGAAGTTTATTCAGAGCGTAAGGGGCTAAGCTATGGGTCTAAAGTAAAGCTCACTGAAATCATATCAACAAGAACAACAAAGATTAGAGAAAGAAGATCCGGTGGGACTGTTCTCCGATATGACGCCAGCTGAAGGCCCGACGCACTTAACCATCGTTAAAGTCACTCATTGTGGGTCGTCGTGGTGAGGAAGAAAGGCGACAGGGGAGGGGACTGGACGGAGGCGCCGCCAGGAGCGCCAAATAAAGAAGAGTGAGGCGCGTGCCTTTCGCGCCCGCCCTAGGTTCGGGGACTGGGGAGAAGTAGGCAGGCACTTCTTCTTCCCTCCTGCTATAATTCCCAAAAAACAGGGCTTCACACAGGAAGAAAAAGGTGATTGATCCCGTACCGTAGGGAGCATGCTTAAAGAGAAAAATCAACCGTCTGGGCAGGGTGAATTCCTGGAGGCGAGAGCCTGTCTTCTTTGCCGGTTAAGGGATCTGGGGCCGGACCGGATTAACTTGGAAACAATGCGGAATGTCTGGAGTGAGTTCCATGAGACATAAATCTTGACCGGAGACGCGGAAGCTATCAGTAGGAGGCTTCCGAGTCGGATTTACAGCTGACGTAGGAGGCCGGCGGTGATCGCCTAATAATGTCAGGCGATACGGTCATCCCGGAGGCGGCAGGAACTGTGGCACTCCAGCGTTATGCCGACGCCAAGGATAGAAAACGGAGAAATATTACTGCAAAGGAAGGAGACGATGTTCGCGGAGAACTGTCCAGAATTGGCACGATCCGAAGGAGGCCGGAAGACAAGGGTGTGCCTTTTTTGAAAATATCCGGGAGAAATTTTCTCTGGGAAACAAAGCACAAGGAGGATGCCGTGAGATTACATTACGGAAGGGTTGAAAAGGGATTAAGCGCGAATGGGTCGGGCCGTAAGAATTCTCTCGGCTATCTTGTGTAACCTAGCTAGGTTAAAGAATTGCAAATCCGCAGACCGGGGGGCGCGCACGGAACATAAAGCTGGGGGGAAGAGAAGGAGTGGGGAAGGGCCCATAGCATTCAGGAGATGAAAAATAATAGAGAGAAACTTACACTTACTTTTTCACTACTGCTTGGGGGGGGGAAAAGAAAGACCGCTCAACTCCATCTCCATATAAAACAAAAAGAGCTGTATGTTGAAAGGGGGCCCAATACCAGGGAGGAGTGGGGACGAGACTGGGCTCTCTTATCAAATATTGTAGACTCGGGGTTGACTAATAAAAAATTCGGGAGCTACTGGGAAAACGTTGTCTTCAACAGGCAAGTACTTGTCTGGCCGGAAATACAGGTTCAGCTGAAAAAAAAACAGCCGAATCGGGGTGGAAGGTCAATGTGCCACCAAGGCGTGGAGGTCCGAGGAATGAGAGAAACGTAGGGGGACGCCCGAAAAAAAAAATACTTTTGGATTATGATCATGAAACAGGTCGGTCAAAACGCTTTTGCGCGGTATCGTGAGATTGTAATCCTCGCCCTTGACAGAACCAAGGTTAAGGAAGGGTCGAGAAGGGCAGATGCCAGTGGGGGAGAGGATACCCAGACGGCTGTCCTCGAAGATTTAGCAAAAGAAAGGCTTCTTCATTTGAATATAAAAAGCGGGAGATATCGCAATCTTAAGGTGATGAGGGGGGATCGTGATGAACGACGAATCAGGGAAGCCCGAGGAAAAAGATTGGGGTGAAAGAATCTGGAAAACACGGAAGATCTCTATCAACAAACAAAAGTATGATGTAAAAGATAATACTTCCCTTGGGGGTGACAACCTAGAAAATGTGCGGAATGGGAGGCGCAGAAGACCAAAATCATATAACCACAGCAACGTCAGAAAGAAGCTCCATCAGGGGGACTCAGTCCGACGAAAAAAAACCTATCTCGCGGCAGTTGAAAGAAAGTATAGGTCTTACATAAAAAGACGCCACGAAGATCAAGGCCCTTCGCCTAATTCACACACCTCCTGAACAGAAGGGGTTAGAGTGCCGTTCGAGGAATAAGTCAAAAGCCTCCTCGAGAACTAAAGACTCATGCACGAACGAATCTGGGGAAAAAACTCGGGGAATCCACCGTCCGCCGTTCTCGCGAAAAAGCCGTCGCAAAACAGTGTCCGGGGAAGGGCAGAGCCACGCTGGTTGGGGGGTCCCGTCTGTCACGAGATCTGAATAAAAAGAATCTTTCATCTTGGGCAGAAAGAGGGGGTCAGGAAGCACAAGGGGGACAAGTCGTCCTTCCGCCTGATGGGCTTCGGCCAACCGCGTGATAAAAGAATTTCGGAGCCTCATAGGGAAAAACATTAACAGAGCTTCAAAAAAAGAATGGGGGATCTGGCGATGGGGAGACGGCGGATCGCGTCTAGAATATTTCTGGTCGAAGAGTCCGTCGATTCTATCGGGCATCAATAGAGGCGGAAGTCACAACCAGGGGGACCGAGGGGGCCGGGCAGTAGCATTCTTCAGGATTGACGGCAAGTGGAAACGAAAAAAGAGTAGGCAAAAGAGATTCCCCCTCGCAAAGATCAGAGACCGGCACGAGAAAATCGCGTAGGGGCTCCGGAGAAGAAAAGTTGGCCGTAAGAAGACCATTTCCGCAAGAAGTGGCTAGGGCTGGGGTCTTACAAGACCTTACGGCGCATGAAGGACTTATTTAAGTTCACGAAAGAACACACTCTAATCCCGAAAATCTAAAGCCGAAAGAAGGGGCAGTCATATGCAAAGAATGGGTGGCAGAGCGAGTACAGTATAAGGTTAGGCAGGGGACATATTTTCCCACTGAAAAATATGGAAATAAATGGGACCTTCCGAGTCAAAGAACGCCGGCACTCCCGAAAAGGCCACTAACAAGGGCCCGGTAGAGGTCCATCTCTCCGAAAGCATGCCTCTAGAAAAAAGTAGGCTGAGCAAGTGTTGGGACAGACCAGTCGCCTTTCAATAGGATCTGGAGAAAAGTGTTAACTTCCCGGCCCCGAAGGCCAAGACAAAAGATATCAGTCTCAAGGGAAAGAAACGCCCTGTCCAGTTGCGAGTTCGAAGACACTTCGCAGAAAAGACCGGAAGCAGCCTTAAAACTCAGGAATGTTGCTTCTTGGAAGGTTGACACCTGACGGAGGTGGGCGAAAGCACTTTCGTTGAGAGATTTCCCCGTCGAAAAAAAGAAAGAAAAAGCACACCAAAGGGGATGATAGATCTGCCGTCACCGACTCCGGCTAGAAAGATGTGAGGTGAATAAGCGGCAGCATCACAGGATGGTTCATTTAGGGGTCTTAGAAATTTCTGAAAAGACTTCTGGGAAAAATAAACTTCGAAGTAATGGAGAGCGTAAGCCATCGGGAGAACAAAACTAGCGCAAACCATTAGCGTGAAGACAAAGTCTACTTGGGTTAGCGGAGTTAAGACGGGGGAGGGGGGACTTCTACGCCCGGACATAATCTCAAAAACAACACTGAAAGGAAGGTGAGAAAAAGATGTCCGGTGCGAGGAAAACGTTCAGGGAGAGATAATACGCCGCGTCAGGAAGAAAAACAAAAGACTGCGCATAAAAAAAAGTCTCCATCTCTAGGGATTGCAGGGTGAGTGCCGAGATAACAAAAGTACTCGCGCTTCTCAGGGCCTTGAAAGCAAAAAAAGGACCAAACGGAAACATATTCTGCTGCTTGAAATTCCAAAAGTGAGAAAGAGAGGGAAAGGCCACAGCTTCTCGTCCATCCGGCTATCGATGCCTGCGGGAAGGTGCAGGGAGGGGGAGGCTTCCGCGACGTCACCAGACTGCGCAAAAAGTCATCAGCTGCAAAAAAAGCCGCCGCGAAAACGGGGCTGCTTGAAAATTCCTGGAGCATGAGACGTCTGGGGGGAAAGGGAAGCTAATGAGGCGGGGCCTCAAAGAGGAAGATTGTCGGCGGGCGGGCCTGTACTTCCGTTCGCCGGACGATCCGGCTAGAAAAAAAATCGAATCCGGCGGATAGAGACTCTGGCCAGTCGGGTACGGTACAGTGGGGCTCTGCCTGTCGACTTGAATGACTTATAAAAGTAAAGGAAAGCTAAGGGAAAGCGCCAGAAGTAATTGAAACCGGCCTGGAACCGAAGATTATAAGGCTCCCTCTATCCTTAACTGAGTCAAGAGTGACATGGCACGCGAAGCGCGTGGGGAAAGGAGGTGAAAACCTGAAAGGACCTAAAGGCTCGGGAAGCAAGGGTGGGGCGTTCACTAATCCTACGGCTTCTTCGCCGTAGGGGAATACCCCAGCGTGCGGATGCCCCGGGATTAAGGCATTTAATCAAAGGAGTCCGTATGGAAAAGATTCTTTCCTGGCGCGGGGCTTAAATGGGTACAACTCTTCAGCGCGTGACCCTGTCCGACCGGCAGAGCAAACGCGACAGACACTGTGAGGGTGGGGAAAATCTAAACAGGAGAGTGCCAAATCGACGGACTGCAGCTTCTTCACACGAAAGACTCTTCAGGAGGGGGTCGCTAGACCGCAAAAAAATCTCCAGATCAAGCACGGATCCTGGATTTGGGAAGATCCTGCAAAGAAATGCAGTCTTTCCAGAAAAGCGCTCGCGACATCTGGACCGGGGGGGGTCTAGCCCAGAAAGGCAACCACGACGATGTACTTAGAGGGGGGAAGAGGGAGTCAATTGTGGAAGCGTCGAAGTAAGCATTGGAGGAAGCACTCGCCAAAGGGCGCCGAACCGAAGGCCCCCCACAAACCCCCAAGAAGAACAAAAAAAAAAACCCACAAAAACCCACAAAAAACAAAACCACCAACCGCAAAAAGGGAAAACCAACACACCGCCAACCACCCCGCCCAACAGAGTTCAATTAGGACTAGGCGACATTGGCGCCCACAACCTGCCAGGCGGGGAAGTAGTTCTTTCTGCTCAGGGAAATCGGGCCGTGCAGTATGAAGTGAAATAGTGGCCATCGTCTGAAATCGATCTTTTAAAAAAAAAAATCATTCATGGTTGGCAGATCATTGCATAACTGAAAGACAGTTGGTGGGGCCATCGCAGAGAGACTTCATATTGTCGATCAGGCGGATCTAAGCCTTGCGCGGGGAAAGTTGGGATGGAGGTGGGTCGTGATAGAAACGACGAAAAAGAAGCTAAAGCATATGCAAAAGGTAAAGTCGCGAGAACGAAGCAAAACAACACGCGAGAGGGAAGGAAATAGAACTTCTTCATGGTTGAAAGCCCGTCGAAGCAACAGGTAACTGTGCTTCTTTTTCGGGCGAAAGGGGAGTCAGTGAGAAGAGGAAATCAAAAAGGAAAAACGCCAGCGGAATATCTAATTCACTAAAATGGGGTAGATCGAAGAGGGCAGAAAAGGATTCAGGTTCTGCCTTTCGTATCCGCGCAATAATACTGTACTGCAGAAAAGTCCTATGATGTGTTACGGCAGTGCCTGGAGGGGAAAAGAGAAAAAAAAAACTAAATCGATGGAAAAGAAAAGAAATCCTCATGAATGACCGAAGTTCGTCAGCCTATCGTTCGCAATAAGTGGAGCATCAAACGAGGGGGTCAGTCAAACAACGACGGGCTAAGCAGCTGGAAGGGGATCGAAACATATCAAGAGGATAGGTCAAATGAAGCAAGGGAAAAAGTGCGTCGGGCGTCAAACTGGAGGAGAAACCGCTTTACAAGAATTGTAGAATCCGCTCTGACGTCAACGCGCCGCTATTTCTGCGATCCGGTAGCCTGGTAGGGCCGAGGGAGTCTCGAGTCTAGCGTAGAGATAAGGATTCGGTGGAGAGAAGCTGTACAGAATGTCTTTCTGTTCTTGAACTTCTATGTGGCAAACTCGATGGACCAGGTGAGTTTTAGCCGTGGAGCCCACTGTCAGGGGACTGGTTACTCCTTGGGAGATGATTCGGCACAGGGCAATACCGGCAAACGGCGCGATTTCATCAGGCAACTCCGAGTAATATCAACAAACGAGCATCCAGAAATCTGATTCGCTGGGGAAAGATTACGAAGCCTTGGATGTTCAGAAAACCGCATGCCCGAAAACGAAGTATCGTCCAGCAGGCGGACATCTCAACCATCAGAAAGCGGTGGCAATAAGTGACAAAGGGCGGCAAAGAGGGACGGGTACCCAGATCAAGGTCGGAGCCGGGACATATTTCAACCGACCTGCAGCCGCAAAAAGTCTCAATTGACATTATAGGGATCCGCCGAAAGACCGACAGGGAAGACTCAAGTCACCTTCCCCGCGCCTACTCGGCCTCAGCGGAAGGAGGAAAATCAGGGATGCCTGTCGAAATATCTCTCAAAAACCGGGGGGGCAAAAAACAACGGACCGAGTGAGCCAAACCGCGACATTGAACAGCGGCATTCCTTTTGGGTTACCTGCGCAGCAGCACGAAAGAAGCCGGAGCAGCAGGGAGATCTAAAGGGGGGGCGGTGCGGAATGGCCAGGTACGCCTCTGGGGAGGAAAGCCCTGGCGCGGTGAAACAGAATTCCCTCCGGGAACTTGATCGCCGGATGGCACGAGAAGATGTCAGGAAAACTCTTCTCTGAAATCGTGCGAAACCTCGACAAATAGGATTGGTATGGGCAGATCTTGGCTCGCGAAAGAAAAGGGTTAATTCTCCTAAGCGCGAAACTTTGGTACATCTGAAAAGAAAACCACCTTAGTCGAAACCTTATCAGCAAGGAGAGGTGAAAGCAAGTCGTCGGGCTTCATCCAGGGGGAGAGACTCTCTGCAAGAAGCTCTAAGAAAAACAACAAAACAAGGGGATAAAAAAAAAGAGAAGAGGCAAGTGTTCTAGACTTTCACGAAGGAGACCCTTGGAAGCCAGGATAAGCGATGAGCCCGGCTGCAACCTCATTGTGTCGCATCAGCCCGGGGCGAGGAGTAAAAGAGGAGAAATACTTCGTCGAAGGAGTGTAAAAGAAAGGAAGGCTGTGAGCAGCAAAAACTACCAAAATACCTTAACATCTAGTTCTATCGTTCGAGCAAGCCCAGGGGAGAGACGGAGTCAGCACACTTAAAGGCAATTCCAGCAAGGGGAGGTCAGTGAAAAAAGGGGAGACGTGGACTGCATTAAAAAAAGCCGAATCTTGCGAACAATTTGGTCATAATGACTAAGGCCCACAGGATCGGGCCGACTTGTGCGGGAGACTTGGAAAATGCTAGCAAGGCAGTAGAAGTTCACTTTCGGAGTTAAAACGGAGGTCTTGTTTAGTTCTCAAAGCAATTCAACGAGACCGAGTCCAACGCGAGAATTCGGTGATGGAAACGAAGGGCTGACCGGCCGTCAGCGGGCCAAGGAGACGGGGACCTGGAGTCTGAACGGGGCAGTTCGTGGCAAGTATCGTACGAGGCCTATCAGAGAGCAGGCTGCAGTTCTTTAATTGACTGAGCCGAAACGTGATCCTGGTGAAAAGAGCTTGCCGGAACCTTCAAGGAATTCAAAGACGGAAGGACTGGTCGCTGGCGGGCCAAAGAGGACGATCAAAAAGGCGCGGAAAATGGGGTGGAAGACCTCGGCTGCAAAATCCAAATCAAGCCTTCTTATGCAAGGGAGTTAGCGAGGACGCCCAGGGAGTTGACCGGGAGGATGAAAGCTGGGGTCAAGGGAAGAGGGAGTCGGGCGACGATTGTGTGGGCTGAGACAGGAAAAATGAAAGAAGAAGTCATGGTAACGTGCGCAAGTCGAACAAAATGTGACATCTGAGAGTAAAATAGACTTCAAGATGCCCGAACAGCAACTTACTTTACAGCAGTGAGTCGACACTAAAATAAGAGGGGACCATGCTAAATCAACGAGCCCCAGAAAGTCAAGGCACGGAGAGGCGAGAACAATGGGGGCGATGGACAACCGCTGAAACCTGGGGCGCAAAAGGATTGATTATACTCGTTTGCGAACAAAGAGGAGGAAGGGGGACCGACGACTTGTGAAGGCGAAGGAGACCTCGGCATCTGGCCTTTTTGACCGATCTCCAAGCTGCGTCAAAGGCTAAAGGGGAGAGAAACCCCAGCGTGTAGAAGGGCCAGAAGGTCTAACGGATGGCCTCAAATAAAAACCGGCCAGGCGACGGGTGGGAAGTGAAGGTCCATGTCGTGGGGGGTTGGAACAATCTGAGTTCCAGGATCGGTAAGGAATCCTCGCACGGCATATCACATCATGTGTGCAAAGGTGAGGTTAAAGAATAAATGGCGCAGGGAATAAAAAAAAGGCTGGGATAAGTGGGAGGAAAAAAAAGGCTATACTTCATCTAAGAATTCTACATTGAGACGTATCGGATCCGGTGACCGTGAGTGGAACGACAGACGCCAGCCCCGACAACGCCGACCCCAAAACACAAAACATTGTCAAGGGCGAGAGGAAAACAGAATATGAGAG
>Ga0179591_1292379_pt1 | contig 15962 bp, 17 predicted proteins | sample CZOMad2_1_08_16f_FD_182891 | JGI IMG/M metagenome (GOLD analysis project Ga0179591, IMG submission 182891) | Vadose zone soil fungal communities from Angelo Coast Range Reserve, California, USA - CZOMad2_1_08_16fungal (PacBio error correction) | ecosystem: Environmental > Terrestrial > Soil >...
TGCTGCCGGGAAAGCCGCCTACGGGAAAAGGGGGGCCACACGTGCTCGTTGAAAAAAAGAGGACTCGGAAGGCGAAGAAGAGAAGAGGTCGAACTATTCTTCGAGCTTAAAATCTACCATACTATATACGGAAGGGAAGGGGGGAAAATACACCATGGATAAAAGGAGCAACTGGAAAGGGAAAAGGAAAACTAGGGGGGGGCTTCAACCCAAAAAGAATATAGCGTACTGATTTCTGAGAATTAAAGTCCAAAAACAAAGCCGGGAAGTCTAGGGGGAGAAAGCACGAGGGGTTTACCACGAATCAGTAAAGAGGCTGACTGTCGGAAACATTACCTCCCACGAGAGAAAGAAGGTCCAGTCCCTCCTCTGCAGGAGAGCGTCTCTTGTGAGGAAAGGACTACCGAAGGGGAAGCACAGAAAGTCGCGTAGTAGTAGGATGGCTCCAATCTTCCGAGGAAGAAATCCTATTGGGGTACTGGTCGAAGGCAAAAAGGGAAAGGGGCTCAGCGTGATGCATGGGACTTCTTTGAAGAAGGAGGCTAACCTCGGGAAGCGCCTCTGAAGAGTTTCTCCAAAACGCTCTAGAGGGAGGAGCCCCAAATGGCTTAGGGAGAAGTCGTTCCAACACGTAGAGAATAAAAAGCAAGCAAGGGCCGGAGAAAAAAGGCCGCGATCTGGGACCAGCCTCGTATGAGAAGACGAACTGGATACATTCTGTATTCGTGCCGGGGGACCATCGACTCTGTCAATGGGAGATCGATATGGAAAAGGGAGAGCGTTCAAGGGTCATCAATGGTCTCAAAGTGACTCGCCTTTTGGCTCTGGGCACAGTCTCTATCACTGACGATTGGCCCAAGGCGTCGGAGACAGTTCCGTTCCGGCAATAAGAAGAAAGGCCCTCTCGCAGGAGAGAATTCTTTCGCCTTCGAACCAAGGAAAAACGTTTCAGGGGAGCCAGGAAAGGCCCGAGGAAAACACCTTGTTGAGGGCCGGTGAAATTATTCCCCGGGAAAAAAGGAAGGCTCATGGGGAAGGAGGAGACCGCAAGCTTGGAATGAGTGGCCTAAGGAAGGGCAAGTAGGGGGGAAGGCGTTGAATAGTCAAAAAAAAGTAGAATTCGTGTTAAAAAGGGTCAACAAATGGGGTTAGAGGGGGGGGGAAGTCTCGGTCTATTTCAACAGGGGGTTAAGAAAAGAGGGGGAAAGGCCTAGGGGGGAGGAGACAGAATGAAAATCTAGCAGGCTCGGATGTCCTGCAAAAAAAAGGAAAAGACTCATCAAATGTAAATGTAATTCTGTCGAAGATCTCAAGGGGAAAGAAGAAAGATCATTATGACCTCGGTCGTCAACCTGTGAAAAATGGGGAACAGCCAAGGATATACCGAGTTTATGACTGTTTAATACAATTGTCCCAGGGGGAGGAAAAAACAAAGGAAAGGGGCTATCACTTGATTGGGAGGAGACAGATAAAGGGGGAGTCCACTCTTCAGTCTCGAAAATCAAAAGATCGGCCCTTCATGGGAGAAGCTTATCGCCTAAAGGCCGATTACAAAGGAGGGGTATTTAACTAAGAAAACCCAAAGCGGTAGATGCAAGAGGAGCTTTACCGCGGGTATCTTTTGGAAATGTCGACTTGATTCGAGCTTAGCGATATAGTGAAAGTGAGGGCGCGCACAAGAGACCCACTGGGACTAGCGAAAAAAAGGATGCCTTTGAAACGGAATGCTGGGGAGAGATAAGCCTGCCTGGGGTGGAAAAGGAGAAGATAAATTGGTCGACGTCTATGGGTAAAATTTCGATACGAAGGAGATACACAATCAGATTGAGGTGAGGGTGGATCGAGGACTCAAGCCCGGAGGGGAGTCGGCTGGTCAAATGTTCGAAGACGAGCACATGTTGCAGTCTTTTGAGGGAAGGGGAGGGGGCGAAGGCAGAAGGAAAAAAAAAACAGGTTCAAACGGGGCGGGACCTACAAGAAGGGAAGAATGGGACCTCTGTCAAGAGGAAAGGCAGGGCAAGGCGATAGTTGAGTGGAACGACGAAAAAAACTGATCAAGAAAGGGAATCGAAAGGGGTCATGGTTTCCGGAGTCGCGCTAGAAAAGATATAAGATTTCCGCTGGGCCGGGAGGCCCCGAGGAAGCGGGGAAAAGGGGGGTCGGATTAAGGCTGGACTTTTACACAAAGCGGCAAGGCCTAAGAGTCAGGGGGGGGAAAAGAAGCCCGCTAAAAACGAAGGGGGAAAAAAAAAGGGAGGTGACCAAAAAAGCGGCCGAGCCGAAGTAAAAGAACTTAGAGGAGGGCTACCCTCAAATGTTTTCCAGACGAGAAGAGGGCACAAGAAGAAAAAAAGGTCTCAAGGCGCTATCCTGAGGAAGCGGAGAAGAGAGACCATTAAAAGGGGGGGGCGAGGCAGACTCTTCTAAGATGGAGAAATCACTCTCGTCTGCCAAAAAAAAAACATTTCGACTGAAGACGGAGTATAGGCAATAGGGGGAGGAAAATCTAAAAGGGTTAAATGTTAAGGAAAAAGCACAAAAACTACATGCACATGGGCTCTGCCTCTAAAAGTACCGCTGACGATCTCGGAAAGTTGAGGAATCCCTAGAAAGGATCGGGGGGGGGGGGAAAAAAGAGAGTCATGGGAGTCGCAGAGCGCATATACGGCTACAAAAGAGGGGGGATATACTTCTAGACCACCACCCCTGGATGGCTTAAGGCGTGCGAGGGGAAAAAGTCATCAGTGGGATCCATGGAAAGGGAGATTGCAGCGCACAGAAACTAATAGTCTTACCTACAGTCGTCAGGGAGGGAGGCTCAGGGGAACGTCTAAAGGGGGGGGTGAGCACAAAATACAACAACTTAGGCCATCGGACTCTCTTGGGGAGTGTCGCTTATTCCCGAGAGCTATCGGGAAAGAAAAAGTCTTAGCGATCAAAGACGCACAGGACAATCGGCTGACAGCGAGGGCCATCGACGGCGCGGGAAGAAGCACTCACGTTGGCAAGTGGCCTGATGTGTCTGTCTAAAACATTCTGAAGGAGAGACACGAGGTAGAAGTCAGACCTTCCTGATCCTCTTGTTACACGGTCTCCGTCATCGGGGCACGCTCTTGGGAAGTATTAAAAGGAGGAAAGTTGGTTGGCCGAAGGCTCAGAAAAACCGCGGGCACACACAGGAAAAACAAAAACCCCACCCAACCCCAAAATCCCCACAAGGAAAATTTTTCCATGGAGAAAGGCTTTTGCTGCGCCAAGAACGAGCGGCTCGCAGGAGCCTTGCTAGAGGAAAAAACCGTTCAAGAAGGAGAAAAAGGGAAAAGCAATACGCAAAATCCCGAAAGGAGGGTTGAACTAGGGGGGTGAAGCCGAATGAGAGAAGGTGTGGCGGTCCCTACTAGAAGCCACTGGCCGCTAACAAGGGGACGGCAAAGGCAGGAAGGAGGGAGCTCGAACCGGGAAAAATAGAATACAAAGGTCACCTACTCTCCAAAAGGGGGGAATCTTGCGAAATGAGAGGACTTCCTCGTAGGGAAGGAACGCAAACGTCAGAAGTCAAGCTCCTAACAGGTGAAAGGAGCATTCCGGGAGAAAGTAAGGAAAACGGGAGAACTACTTAAAGTGGGCCTCCAGGAGGGTGTCGAGCCTTGGAGAGGTAAAAAAAGGAGGAACTCACTAGTCACCAGGTACTGTAAAGGAGGGAACGCAGAGTCATATCGATGGAAAAGAAAGGCGCAGAAAAGAGGGGGAGAGTCCTAATAATAAAAGATACAGTGAAGAAGTATCAGAGGGGAGCTGGTGGGAGGGGTGCAAGATTGGAGGAAAATCTCGTTGTTGGAACGAACCCCGGTCGACAGGGAATCCTATTTGGAGGAGGGGCGAACCTCGAGGATCGAAGGGATCAGAGAGCAGTAATCGCAAGGTCTAAGAGAAGAAAGTCCTCAGTAGGTCAAGAAAGAGTTATTCGTCAGGCAAGTTTCTGGAAAGAATCAAACCCGATTCCCAAAGGAGGGGGGAGACCGCTTCCAGAAGACAGAATTGTTCGGGAAAGACGGGGGGAATCTACCTTTGTCAGTCGGTCGGTATTTTGATGAACCAGCTGTTCACAGCGCTCTTGTTATGCGTTTACGGGAGGGAGCTTTTCGGAGGGAAAAAAAAAAGTAGAACAGCGATGTCTGTGAACCGTGCGGGGGCTAAGAAAAACGTCGTGCTCGTAACAGCGATCGGTCTGTGTTTAGAAAAGGCAATTCTCCTTTCGGGAAAGGAAAAGCCGATCTACGGAACACCACGGGTTGGGAAAAAGAAGGTCACAAAAAGCCTCTGACGCCCCTACAAAGGGAGGTTGACCAGAGCGCTGGACTCTGTTAATAGCGCGGCCGTAATAGTTCGACTCAAAGCGGATGCTTGACTATAAAAAGTTTGCACCCCCAGCAGAGTTGGTGACAGAAAACGGGAGCCTGCGGCAAGAAGGGGAAAAGCATGATGCTATAAAAAAAAGATATTGGAAAAAAAAGGAGGTACACGCCTAAAGCCCGAAGGAGGGGAAAAAATAGGTTCACAAATGAGGGAGAGAGAAGCTCAATCAGGAAAGGGAGGAGGAAAGGAGGGACGGAAAAAAGGGACAAGCGTCGAGAGACAAGGGACAAGAAAAAGGAGGAAAGGCGGCTAGTTGCTTTGAAAAGGCAGTTCTCGTGCCAAAATGTGGAGCCTTTATAGAGATCCGAAACGACGAAGGGGAAGAAAAATCAAACCAGGCGAAGCTTTTCTAAAGACGGTACGGTTCAGAAAAAGAAGCGACGAACATCAGAGGGAGAAGGTCGTCATAAGAAAAACGAGGCAGAGGTTGGAAGGAGCGCAGCGAGCTACTTTCGGGAAAGGTGGGGCAAGCAAAACTAAAAGGGTCCTCCTTCAACGGGAGTAGTCTGACAAACGGAGGGAGGATCTGGAGTGCGAGGGGTCAGGACAATCGGCCGACTTCGCTGCGAATATCCAATTGGGACATCTTTCGAGTGAGTAAAGCGACGAGGGACCCTCGAACACATAAAAAAGGTCTGCATAGGGGGGGGGGAAAGCGTACGGGAAGAAGAAGAAGGAAACTAGGAAGGATTCATGGGGAAGAAAAAAGCATCGCTGGCCTTCAGGGGGAAGAGCTCTTCTGACGGATCCTGAGTCTGGAACAACACTAGAGTGAGACCAGCCAGGCCAGGGGCGCCAAGAATCTTCAACAAAAAGGAAAGAATTGATCGAAGGCACAACGGATTCGTCCGCCATCGAAGCTAGCGCTTCGCCTAGGGGGAAAAGAGCGATCAGAAAGGGGGAACTGCATGAGGGAATGGGAAAAAGTGTCGAAGGGGAGGGGGGACCGAGTATCTACACGGGAGGGTCACTTGCGATGAGGGCCCACGGGAAGCGGCGTGCAGGAACTTTTTGAACCTGAAGGGAAGCCTCCGCAGAAAGCTCATGTCAAGATTCGAGTCAAGAGTGACTGTTTCCTCCAGCGACTAATTACGTCAATGAAGAGCAAGCCTCAAAAAGAGAAATTCTGTGACGGTGTATGAATACAGAGAGGGGAAGGAGAAGCAAAGCTTTGAATGGGGCCGTTGAGAAACGAGTCTGGTATCGGGGGAAAGGAGCCTATTCTGGGAAGTGGAAAAATTCTAGAAGTGAAGGGAGGGGTAAACAATAGGTAAAAATGAGCTTATAGGGGCGTTGGGAAAAGAAACTGCGCGGCGATTGAAAAAATTTTTTACGAAGTAGTTATCGGTAAGGAGGGGAGAGAAGAAGTCCCTGAGAAAGGGAGAGCCTTTCAAGGGAAAAAAAAAGAAAAAGCCATGTAAGGGGAAGGGGGGGGATCAGGGAGAAGTCTCATTTTTAATCCCTAAAACGCGTTATGACCTATGTAGCTCCAGGAAAAACCGCAAGTCCAGGGTCTTAACTTATATACATCGTATTTGGGATTCCTGTGAATCAATTGTGGAAAAATATACTCCGAAGTCCATGGGGAGGGGAAAGTGGAGGTAGACTCAGGGCTCGGCCCAAGCGTCTCTCGATCATCTAGGAGCTGTGCATGTGTCTCCTAAGACGGAGATTATCCCTATAGGGGGGGGGAGGTCCTAAGAAGAAAAATTCGATGGACTACTCTTATGGACATCTTTTATAGGGGGTGAAAGTGAAAGTTCTCTAGAGAAAATCGATCTATAGCGGGGGGGGGGGAATCAGAAGGGGGAGACTGGTTCAGATAGGATGGATTCCCACCTGGAGCACCACAATTATACCGGGGTCACCGCAGTCTCAGAAGCAGAGAAGGGGAGGGAACGGTGGGGGGGGATTTCGACGAAGGGGGGGGAGACGGAGCCTCTTTTCAGACGGAGCACATGAACGAGCATTTGCGGAGGGAGGGGAATGAAGAAGGATGGTCATTTGTCCTATGGATGCAACATGGGGAAGGAGTTGCTTCGGGTTTAGAAGGCCGGATCGGTTAGAAGAAAAAGGTCTCAGGGAGGGAGGGGGAAGACCTGACTTCATAGGATCGCCATGGGGACGTTTCAGATATAGGGTTTGCGCGCTCATACTGGCACTAGCAAGGGAAATCTAAGAAAAAGTACATGGGGGGGGGACTCGCGCGCGAGGAACGAAAAGCCCTTTAGCCGTTTGGGGGGGGGGGCGTATGTTCCCGGAGCTGCGGACAAACAAGGTGAAGTTTCGTATTGACTATAAAAAAGGAGGGAGGACCAAAAAGGAGGGGACGTGCCCGAGGGGAGGAGAAACACAACACGGAAAGGGGAAGAGAATATTTCCGAAGGAAATGACGGGCCTATCGCCTCTTTGAAAGAAAACTTATCTTTAAACCCAAAAGATTTTTGGTAGGGAAGAAAATCGCAGAAAGGGAAACCCAGCTGCTAGGGGGGGGGAGGAAGATCATTTTCTCGCGCGAGCCACCATTGACCAGGGGGTAGGCGATGCAGTCGCAGGCCAGAGGGGGAAAGAAGCCCTAAAGACGCTGCCAAATGGCTATGACTCTTAACCAGAGTCGTATTGGAGCTAAAGCCGACAGAGAAGTGGGGAAGGGGAAGAGCCAGGGAGAGAACGCCGCGCAGAAAGGAAGGGGCTGAGACGACCATTACCGGGAAGCCAGCTCGCTGAGGTTATCCCAGGGAGCAATCTGGAAGGTCGTGGCTCACTGAGGGAAAGCGTCGCGGAAAAAAGGAGCGAACAGAGAGCGAGGAAAAACACTTAAACCCGCTGGAGAGATCAGAAGGGGGAGGTGACGTCCTCATGGGGTACTCTGCAGTGGGAATTAGGATATTTCGCGCAAAAAGAAGGACTCGGCAGTACCTACCGGAAGAGGCGTGGAAAAGGAGTAGGCACGTGAGAAAGGAACACGGAAAAGGGATTTAAACAGCTTAGTGAATAGAACTGCTCTGGGGAGTCCTACTGATGAAAGATAGGGAAAAAAAGGTAGAGGAAAAAAGCTCACCGGGGAAGGGGGAGAAGGCAGCAGGGATCTTTGCCTCGACCGGGAAGGAGTTGGATGCCGAACTCGTGAGCGGAAAAGTCCTTGCTGGGGACATGGAGGGAAAAAGGGCCAAGGAAAAAAAAGACCATCGGAGAAGGGCCCACAGGCTTTTTCACCTGAGCTCATCAGGTAATAATGGGGGGGGATTTGAGAAAAAAGGAGACTACCGTAACAGAGGAAAATTGTACAGGGCTGGCGTGGGGGCAGTTCAATTCCCTTCCTTCTCGAAGAGGTTCCCAAAACAAAAAAGACGCTCAAGAAAATCCTCCCAGTCATTCAAAAAAAAGGTAGAGAGGGGCTCCGGATATACTCCCGAGAAGGGGGGGAATGCAAAACGACTAATGGAAAAGAATTGTGCTGTGGGGGTCCCTCCCTAGGAAGACTTGCAAAACCTACGAGAAACTTCCCATTCCAAGGGGGACGTCTCTAGGGGAAAGGGGGGAGCTAAAGACTTAGGAAAAGAGAGGTCTCACATGTGGTGCAGCCAATCTTGCTTAATCTTCGTATCATTCGAAAAGAACGTCATCGGGGAGAAGGGGAAGAGGGGGATCATACTAGAGAGAAGTTATGGGAGGTTAAGGGAAGAATAACTGCAGAGCGCAATGGGGGGCGACAATAGGCCTATCCTTCTCGAGACATTCGCGTCACGAAAAGGCGACCAAAACTTCTATGAAGTTGACCGCCTCGAGAGAGAAATAGATAGAAGCTCAGAAGGGAGCTGAGCCTTTCTCCATTGGCTAAGAATCCTATCAATAAGGGACTCTGTGGGGGAAAGAAAGCGCTCTTGTTTCAGACAGGCTGGCGGGACTTCTGGAGAGGTTTTAACTAAGAACTGAGAAGGGGGAGGGAGGGCGAAGGGAAGGAAGACTCCATTTTATCAAAGATTCTCTTGCCGAGCAAAAAAAGTCTCCATCGAAGAGGGCGTCCTCCTTTATTGAATAAAGCTGAAGAACTTTAAGGGAGGGCCGGCCTGGGGGGAAGAACCCTAAGCTAAAAAGAATTCAGAGGGCGGGGAAAGGGGGAGCAGAACGCGTAAAGGCTAATTTTTTTACCGCATCAGGGGGGAAAAGAGATCGTAGTTACTTCGCTAAAAAAGGATCTCAGAGGAGCAGGGAAACGGAAAAATGAGGCAGAAGGGGAAGGCCTGCCACCGTCGCCATCGAGAAGTCTGATTTCGTAGGCGACCGGCAACGTAGGCTGCTAACAGGAGCCTCTTCGGGGGTGACTGACTCAGAAGGAGGGAAAGAAATCAGGAGAGGCTGACCCACGGTGGAACGCAAGCAAAACAGGTGAAAAGAAAGAGTCCGCTGCCGCCCATCACATGTTGTTCTTGTCAGACGGGGGGATCGCTCAGGGGAAAAGAGTTAAGCTCCTCGCCGAATAGGAGACTCAAGAGGAAGGAAAAGGAGCCTGAGCAAGGGGGGGTGATGATAGAAGTGTGCCTAAGGAGAGAGATTGCCAAGCAAGGCTACAACCACAAAAGGATTATTATGGAGAGAGAGATGTCTTGCCGGACAGCCGAATTCCGCACAAAAAGTGAATATGCAAAAGGCAAGAAGCGAAAGAAAAGGTTCTGGGGGGGGGGGGACGCGGGGGGATTAAAGGAACGCGAATAAAGCTTCGTTCTGGGAACATACACCATGGAGATGGGAGAACACGGCGAGGTTGCTGGGGGAAAAAGGGGGGGCGCGTATAAAAAAAAAGGTAAGCTTTATAATGGGGCGGGAAGAACTAATGGGGAGAGGAAGGAAACACAGCAGTCTGTTCGAGCCCGAAAATGTTCTCCCCCCAAGCAAAATCGTACGACATCGAGAGCGTTCGTCCAATCCTTCCTCAAGAGAGACATCAGGGGAAGAACAAGAAGGGACGAAAATTCTCGCGGGAAGAGAGGAGTAAGAAGAAAAGATTCTGAAACAACTTAGGGATCCGGTTACGACGTTACGCCAATCGGAAGCGGGATTCTTCTAAATCCTAAGGGGGGACATGCGGGAAGGTGGTCCTCAAGAGGTTCGACCAATCCATAAATCACTGAAGAGAAATATGAAGAAGGGCGGAACGCCGGCGAGGCAGAAAAGGCTCGCCAGCGACGATTCAATTTCTAGCATCGCTTCTGAGCCCCTCGACAATCTGGGACTTCTCCGCTTGGGGATCCAACCAACGAGAGCAAGACATGCAGACGGAGGAAAAAAAAGAAACACCGACCTGTCACGTATTCTCCCACTACATTCTCTCTTGCCCATCGCAAGAGGGAGATTTCGCTCTAAGGATCTGGGGAAGAGCAAGTCAAGCGAAAAGGAAGAGGTCGAAGCGGGGGGGAAAAGGGTATCTCTCAAGAACTTCGATGTTCGGGAAAAACTTGCCGATAGGCTGCTCGCCGTCAAAAACTGGGGAAGGCACGAAGAAGAGGCGAGGGGGGGGGAGGATTCGCGAGGGAGCCTTCGACCCGATGACACTCCATGATCGACGAGAAAGCCTGCCCCAGGATGGCGAGGGGTCCTTCACCTGGGGGAGATTGAGGGGGGAAAGGGGGGGTAGAGGTTAATCGGAGGGAAACTTTTGACCGTCAGACCTCAATCTTGGAAGGGACCTTTGAAGAGCAGTCTTTATCGGAAAATTGGGGAGGAAGGGGGGGAATGATGAAAAAACCTAAATTAGGGAGTGTAAACAAATAGGGGAAAAAGGAGATTTCGTTGATATCAGGCTTCGAAATTGAGAACTTTTTTACGAATATAAGGGGAAAGAATCGGCCTGCTTGGACGGAGGCAGTCTCGGAAGAAAGAAGAAGGGGCCCTGGACAAGGGAAAAAAAAAGCAGAGCAAATCAATGGAGGGAATTGCTTCTTAGGGAGCAGACGCAATGGTTCCTAGTTCCAATGCAAGTATGACTATAGGGAAAAAAGGTGACAAGTTCCTTCAGGCCGAGAACTTATAAGACCGCGGGGAATTCCGGCTTGACTTGGGTCCCAATTAAGACTTCCAGAAAAAAGAACCAGTGAAGAATTGCGTAAGAAACATCGGAGGAAAAGCCTTAGAGACGAAAAGCACGACGATATGTCGGTTCGGCTGGAGGATACGCCGGGGGGAGAGAGATAGAGGAAAAACCAGAATGGAGGGGGGTTCTATCAGAGGGAACAGTTTCTTTATCGTGAAGAAGTCAGTACTCTCTAAGGCGCACGGGCTATCAGGTACGAGGAGGTCGTTCGGGGGGGGAAAAAAGGGGGGACCTTTAATGAAAACTCGGAAAAATGATGCCGTGAATTCAATATGGGAGAAGGGATAGAAAGGGAGGGCACGTTGGGCTGCTGCTCCCCTCTTGGGCGATTCTAGGAGCCATAGTGGGAAAAAAGGGGAGCACAGAAAAGAAAAGAATATGGGGAGGATCTGCATCTAGGAGTCCTCAACAAAGAGTTAGGCTTTAATGGGGGGGGGGAGGGGGGATAATTGCATTCGTTGAGCTGATTTAGAAGCCCATATTACGAAATTACAAAAAAAAAACACCCTTTTCTGGCCAAACTGGAGGGGGGGGGGAATCCTGACGATCCAGTTCCTCAAAGAAACGGCGTGAACTTCTGGGGGAAAGAAACCATGACTGGAGAAGGGAGGAATCCTCGAATAACCAACGTGGGGGGTTTGCCGTCTCGCGGGAGAAGAAAAGGAAGAAGACAAGGGAAAAGGGGCGGGGAGGGGGGGAAATGTCGACGCTTAAATTTTGAGGTTCTTATTGACCCGATAATCTTGAGTTACCAAGCGCGAGCGTCCGACGGGGAGAAATCTCCGAGAAAAAAAAAAAGGAATTAGGGGGAGGAGGGGAAGGGGTACAGAAAGAGTGAGAGGAGCCGCGCCTGTTTAAAAATCTTATCGTGGGAAAAGACCTCAAATGTTTGGGCAGCCTCGAGGACAAGACAAGAGAAAAAGGAGGATTTCTCTCCTGGAGGAAAGCGATCGAGAAAAACGTGGTAAGGGGGAAGGCCTTTCTCAGCATCTGGAGACGAAAAGAAGATCTCTTCCACGCACAGGGGATGAAGAATGAAATATCAGAAGGGATGGGCGCGGAAAAAGAAAGAACTTTGAGGTCGACGAAAATCCCTCAAAAACGCCGCGGCACGTACATTCAAAGGCGCCAAATGTCCTAACATTACTGGGGGGAGACAAGTCGTGGATATCCTCGATAAGACTGCATCTTCGAGGGTCATTTGGAGACGTCATTAGGAACCTTAGAAAGGACGTATAAAGGGCTATCAGGAGGGGGAAAAACACAAAAATCTACCTTCTTAGGGCTAGATTCTCCATGCCCGGGGGGAAGGTTTTGTGCTCGAAGTAAGGAAGGGGGAGGGGGCATTGAAAGAGAAATAGGGAGGGAAAGAAAATATAGCGGGGGAACTGGGGACCCGTCGTGAAAAGGGCATTCACGATCCACGCGTTAAAGAAGCCGCTTAGAGAGAATAACTCGCTTGGGCGGGCCTTAGAATCTCGAGGGGGGAAAAAAGTCTAAGCGATAAGGGCAAAGCACGCAGAAAAGGGCTCGCTAGTCTGGGGGAGGCGTACTCTCGCTGGAAGCACGAAAGGAAGAGACAGGGGGGAAGAAAGGTCTGGCTGAAAGATTAAAGAAAGCGCGGTCTCTCCGTTCGAGAACCGGTCCTTAAGGCCAGGAATGTCACCTTTGAAAAGTTCATCGCTGCGGATTATTCGAAGGAGAGGAGAAAGACGCCACAGGAAAAATGTTAGTTCAGGGGGGTTGGGCAGGCAATGGAAAACCGGCTCGCAGGCTCCATTGAGACGTCCCGACAGGGAAGGAGAACTATATATAGTACAAAAAAGTTTCTTGAGAGGGGGGAACGCCTGGTGAAAAAAAAGAACCGAAAGAGAGGGGGTACTGCTAACAACAGCCTAATTCTAAATTTTGGCAAAGAATGACCCTCATAGGAAAGAGTGCGATCCAAGACGAGGGCGGGGGGAAAAAAAGGCCCAGTAAAAAAAGAGGGGAAAATCTCACGGGAAAAGGAGTAAAGGGCGGGAGGGGGGAAAAGAAAAGGGGTCACCGTACTTCTCAAAGGTGAATCTTGCGACTCTGGCAGGATTCCTCGGGTTCTCGCAACGCATAGTCTGGAAAGGAAGAGGGCGACCTGCGAAAGGGGCGGAGGGGGGAAGAAAAACTTTAGAAGTCCAACTGGCAAAATCTCAGGGAGACGGGATCCTGTTACGCGATACAAGGGAGATTCACGATGAGAACAAATGAACCTTCTATGCCGTGAAAAAGGGGAATAGAGGAGAAGGAATCTGCGAGGGGGGGGAGGGGAAATAGCGTCAGAGCCGGCGATCAATCGAGGAAAGCTGGGGTTTGTAAAAATCGCGCGCGTGGTCGGAAGTCCTTTGATGGGGCTTAGGATCAGGGGGGGGGGGGGGGGGACGCCGGCGGAGAAGGGAAGAAAGTGCGCGGCTAATCAAAATGGCAGAAGGGACGACGGGGCTGCCGTCGCAAAGGTCTCCTCGAAGGCCGGAAGTACCGCCTTATTTGAACTCTGAGACCGTGATGCTTAGGGAAGGGGAAGTTCAGGGAGAATCGTAACGCTGAAAAGGAGGGTGCCGAGGCCAGGGGGGATGGAAGCAGAACCGTAAACGACTAAACTGTTCATCCTCTACAGGTGAGCGGCACGAGGGATTTTTCTTGACAGAGACACCAGCGGGGAGGAAGCCTCAGGGAAGGGGAAAAATAGAAGGGAACGATTAGGAAAAAGGATCCATCGAATGGAGTTTCGGCGGGGGACCGGCAAACGTAGACTCTACGCGCCTCGGCGGTGGGGGAGAGAATGAACGAGGAGTAAAAAGGAAAGCTGAAGAAGAAAAGGAGAAGTTTAACGCAAAGGATGAAGCAATCGGAAACGCCTCCATTTTTTATTGTACCAGAGCCTGATAGCTCGCTGGACGAGGGGGGGGGGGGGGGGGGGGGGGGGGTGGTTGAACAGAAGAGGGGAAATATTTAGAAGAAAAAAAGGCTTTGAAGTCAGGGGGAACTCAATTGGGAAACTATACGTTTGCCTCCGAGGGGCGGCTTGTCCCTTCAATCAAGAGATCTCAACAACAACAGGGAGGGATAACACATATAGATATCTGATGAAAAAAGGAGAGGGGGAGGAGGGGAAAAAGGGGCGCTTTCACAACATCTGGCCTCGCAAGAAACAAGAAGTGCAGCTTGATTCGACTATTCGGGGGCCGAGAGTAACATCTGTCAAAAAGAAGAAAGTCGTGAAGGAAGTGGAGAACCCCATGGGGGGGGGGGGAGGGGGAGGGGCGGGGGTGCAGAAGGGGGCTTTTGCTCTTTCCAAAGGGGATCCTTTATATCGAGGGTCCCTGGAGGGGGCTGCTCCTTAAGCTAAACACGTAAGGGGAAGAGAGGGTCCTAAAGAAAGAGGGTTCTCCCAAGAAAAATCAGAGGAACTCAGGCTGAAAAAAGCCCTTCCCCAAGGATACTATCGCCTTCCCCGCGCGGCGGACTTGCAGAGAGAGGGGAGCGTAAGAGAAAGGTAACTCCTTCAAAGAAGGGATGACCCTATCTGGGAGCTTTCTTCTCCAAGCCTGCGGCCGCGGGCGGAAAATAACGAATTTTGAAGAGGGGGAAAGTTCTTCAAGAGCGAAAGGAGGAAGCCATCACGGTAAATAGGGAGGCAAGAAACGGAGGGGAAGAGGTGGGAACTTCGGGTGTGCGAGGGAGGTCATCTCCTATTGGGGAATTTCGAGCAGAGAGGCGCGACCTCGCAAGGGAGGCATGAGTCTCCGGGAGGTCGGAAAGCTAGACTCAAGAAGAAAAAGAAAAAACAAGCGAGCGGAAAATGGAAACCCTCTGTGCCCGAAGATTTGATCGCAAGGCGCCAAGGGGGAAGGTTATTCCATTGGAAGCCATCAGAGAGGAGGGAGCCTCTAAGTCGGGGAGGGGAGGAGGGGAGGTCACTGGAAAATAAGTTCAGCAAGTGACTAAGCGGGAGCCCCTTGGGGAGGGGCGCCAAAAAGAGGAAGGCAGAGGGGGGGTCTGAAGCCTCTCTGGGCGGGGGGACCGGTTTATTCAGGAAGCAAGCCTCAAAGGCCTCAGGAGGTCGTCGGAGGAGAGAGTAACGAGTACTGGGGAAAGCCGTATCGACGAGGAGCCTTCCCCTATTGCAAACCTTCAACTTGTTGGGCTTTTACGGGGTCAGTCAAGAAGGAGACGTGTGGGGGAAAAAAGAGATCAGCAAAGGGTGGTGCCTTTTCCGAAGCGAACGGGGATCGGCAACGGCAGAGGCGGGGGATGCCCAGCAAAATTCGCAGAAAGCTGCGGGTGGGAAAAAAAATCGTTCAACAGGAAGATGGGGATAGCAAAGGGAGGGAGGGGGAGGAACGCCCCCTTTTGTTACGAAATATATTTGAGGCTTCCCAGGAGGGGCTCGATCATGATAAAGGAGAAAGAGGATCTTTCTTTGGGAAAGAGGAAGACCCTACGAAAGAAAAATGGGAGAAGATCCTGGGACCCGCGGGTAGAATCCTCCCAATCCAGAGATGACCGCTTATTCCAAAAGGTGACACAAGTCAGATACATAGACAGGGAGAGAAACGTTAGAGGAACAAGAGGGGGAGTGAATCCTTTGTCCCAATCCGGCTGCCAGAACATAAAAAGGTCCCGAATCAAAAAAAAGAAAGTTTAGGGAATAAAAGAGCGGTCTAGGCAGTAGGAGGGAGAAGAAAAATCTTTCAATGGAAAGCTGAGAGCCTACGCAGGCGGAAAATCCCGAAGAGAGGGGAAGGACCTACGAGAAAAAATCAGGGTGGAGGGGGGCCGACGAGGAGTACGGAGGGGGGTTGGACCGGTCGACTTGCGAGTCTCGACGGGTCAGAAGAAAAAAGAGTGTATGTACTCGACTATGTCGAAATGCTAAAAAATCGCCTTTAGAAAAAAGAGGAGGAACCACATGTGCCTTTGACCCGGCAGGCCGCGAATCGCCTAGAAGAAGGCAGGTTGGTTTACCTTGATAAGAACGCCCAAGAGGGGGGGGGAGGAGCGAGGAAAGAAAAGCTTTGCAGACTGAGCACATTACAGTCAGGAGATCGTCTAGAGGAAATACGCATAAGGGAGGATTCGAGTAGGTACTTGCCTAGTGTTCCTTTCTTTTTCGCGTGGAGAATCCAGCTCCGTCAAAATGAAAACCAAAAAAAGGTTCACTGCGGGGGGTACGGGGAACAGAAAATCCTTGAAAAGGTCAGCTTCAAATCAGAAAAAATGTGCAGTTTGTCACATGAGAGTTGAAGGGGGGAGAACAGACGGGGAAAGAGCTTCCAGGAAGACGTTGGCGCGGCTCGTCCGAGAACTACAGATAGAAACCTTTATAGATTTGCGATTGGACAGATGCGAGGGAGGGGAAAACATTGTGGGGGAGGTGCACTATAAGCTGGAGGACAGGGGGAGGGCGAAGAGGTCTAGA
>Ga0179591_1357490_pt1 | contig 15961 bp, 10 predicted proteins | sample CZOMad2_1_08_16f_FD_182891 | JGI IMG/M metagenome (GOLD analysis project Ga0179591, IMG submission 182891) | Vadose zone soil fungal communities from Angelo Coast Range Reserve, California, USA - CZOMad2_1_08_16fungal (PacBio error correction) | ecosystem: Environmental > Terrestrial > Soil >...
TCTAGAAGGAAGCTGGTCAACTGTGGATGGAAAAAGCGTGCCCATCCACCCCACCACACCTGCGTGGGCACACAGGCACAGAAAAAGGCCGTACCGGTCACAAAAAAAATCATCAAACCCGCCGAGAAAAACTAAAAAACGAAAAAAAGGGGAGCACGCGCCGCAAGTGTTAATACCCCACGTGAGACGACCCAAAAAAAGACAACAAGTTTAAAGTGAACCTAATGTGGAAACCGTAAAATGTGGGATGCCCCAGGGGATTTTATCTAACGAGTGTTGACTAGAGTCCAAGAGGCCGATCGGGTTCGCGTTGGCAGTTGAACTTGGCGAAAAGGGGAAAGGGGTTTGAGCGCGGTGGAACCCCCCAGAGACTGGTCTCGTCCTCCCTGCCCGGTGCTTTAACGATGAGGCGGTGCACCCCCGGGGGGGTAGGGGTCGCGGCGAGGCACTCTAGAACAGGTTTTGTTTCTGGTGGCGGCCCGATAAGGACAACAAGCCCCGTACTGAAGGAAATAAAGAAAGTAGGGGACGCGGACTAGCGGGCAATACAAGGGGTTGCCGTGCAGAAAAGACTGATTTCTTCTAGGTCTCAGCTCTGGTAATACATCGAAAGGGCGGGGAGGGGGGAAAGGGGCCGGGGGGGTGTCCAAAGGACTGTTGTTGCCGAGGCAGGTTCCTTTCGATTACTCTTTGGAAGGGAAGGAAGAGTGGGGGGGGTTTGACTCTAGGTGTACGTTCCTGTCTCAGGTTAAGAAGATTTGGAGGGGCGGGGGGTGTACTTCTAATACTCACTTTTCGAAAACGAAATGGGAGAGTGGCACGGGGGGGAAGGTTACTTTGATGTGTTGTTGTTGTGGAAATGCAAAAAAAGAGGGGGGGGTCGGATAGGGTATTGGCTTCAACTGTAGTAGAGCAATACAAACTGAAGTGGCGGCACAACGACGAGTAGCCGCTAAGAAACGGGGAGAAGGGGGCACGCATTTTTTAGCGTTTACCGTCTCTCGGGGATGAACACCGGAAACGGGGAGGGAGACCGTTTGGAAGGTGATACAAAAGGTTCATCATCGGTATTCTGACACATGCATGGGGTCAGAGCCGGGAAACTTTATCATAGTCTCGAGAAAAAAGGGGCAGGAATAAGAAACAACACACCTAGGATCCCTTCCTGCCCTAACTCAACTGAAAAAAAGGTGACCGTGCTCAGCGGTGCATCGGACGGAGAGGGGAGCAGGGCGAAAGACTGGTGAGGAAAAGTGACGTTCACTTTTATAGTGTGGAAAACGGACCGGGCGAATGCTAGAATTGGGTGTACACGGAAGATGCAAGGGACATGACATAGGAAGAAAGTTTTCCTATTTAGAGTCCAACCTGTCCGGAGCAACGGGGGTATTCTTCTAGTGTGTTGGGCGGTATCAAGGAGGAAAGGGGGCCAGTCTGGGGAGGAAGGGCTTGACATCGGGGTTTGTGTGAAGGGGGGCTTTCTGGCCCGTTGCTGGAAGTATTAACGAGGAAAGGGTCTATTTTACAACGAGAAAACACAAAAAAAAACAAAAAAAAAAAAAAAAAAAAACAAAAAAGGAGTGGTGAGAAACGTATCTCTATCAAAACAACATAAGGAAAGAATATATTACCTTTCAGAAACCAACGCTGCTTTGATCATGTTAAACAATCGCACCTTGGAGACGTATAATAAGGCGGCACGAACGGGAGAAAAGGGACACCACAAAGTTCTAGGTCCCGCGCCTCAAATCACGGCCAGAGTCTAAGTCAACAATACTGTCTCGACGTCACCTTAGGACAAAGAGGCTATTGAAAAGGGAGGAATCAAGTTAGAAAGTGCCAAGGGAGAATCTCCAACTTTAACACCATTCAATCCCCGTCGAAGAAACAACGCGACAAGTTAACGGGCAGTTGGACAGCTGACTAGAAACAGTAAAAGAAAACATCTCGGAAGTTTTTCACCGCGTCGAAAGCTCATTTAATTCCTCGATGGGACAAAAGGGCCCATAAATTTTTTTGGTTGGGTGGTAAAAAAGAAAAACCGCTGTCAGGATGCAAGAGACAAGCGGGACTTTGCAAACAGTCAAAAGCCTCCAATTAGTCAAGGGCGCGCAACAACGGGAAGTGCGCCACAGGCGAGAAGATCGTTGCTCCCAGACCCCTGTAGCGGGTGTCACCATTAAAAACGACCGGAAACTAGCGAGGGGGGGAGATCGGTGCCCAAAAGAGGGCCGGTCAGGCTTGAGCCGTACATCAGACTGTCCCGGCAGCAGGGTCCAAACAAACCCTATCTACAAAACAAGAACCGGAAACATCAAACAAGACCCTCAGGGCGTCCTTAGGAGGCAGCCCTGACGAAAAACTCGGCGAAGAAACCACAGACAGGCAAAAACCACCGCTAATCAAACCACCAATATACGGGGGAGAGGTCCTCCGGTGCCCATCGGGAAAAATAAAAACAAAATACGGAAAACTCCAGCGGCAAAAGCTCTCACGTAAACAAATAGAGCGAACATATCCCATATCGAAGAACAGCCCTCCCGAGACATTCCAGGGGGGTGACGTAATAATGTCGTTAGTGACCGACGGGAAGGCAGCTTCGAACCTAAACAAGACACAAACGCTGATGAGACTGAGCGTGGGGTTCAAAAGGATGTACAGCCACCTTACCCAGGCCCATTCATATTTTGGAAGAAGTGGTCACACGGCGAGAAGAAAACAACAAAGGTCTCCATCAAAATTCCCATCTATTGGGAGACCAGTCCAACAGCTGTATCTTCACTGGTGAATAACACGCTGGGGCTCTAACGGGGGACATGGGCCCACCCGGTCCGGCAAAAACAAGCACGATCTTTCTTGGCGCTTGCCGTGGAGCAGCGCCGGTCGGTTCTTTTGCCTCTGGAAATCGGCGGGGCGTGCCACGGGGTGGGGGTGTTGCGGAGAAAGTGGCCGTGAGGTCCTTTTGGGTAATAAGGTTGTCAACGGACCTGTTACGTCTAAAGTGGGCAGACGATTACCCGCGCTCAAAAAGCACGCAAAGAAAGGAAGAAAGAAGATGAAGGCGATTGGGGGGATGTTGACCCGCAGGGGCAGAGAAGATCGTGGAAAGGAAAGACAGGTCTGCTGCTCCGGCAGGCCTTAATCGCGACTGGTCAAACCTGGGGGGGGCAAGCGACGAAAGGAAGAAATTGCTGGTTAGTGACAAAAAAGTTCTCTACGGAAAGGGTTATCGACGACACGCTACTTTAAAAAGTTGATAGAACTTTCGAGGGACGACGCAACGGGGGAAGTTGATAAGACCGGGGTCTACGCGAAAGCACCTGCAATGCGAAGACCTACGTTGGACAGATTCCGGCGTGGCTGAAACAGTTGGGCACTCTGGAAGGCTGAGTTGGTGAAAAAGAAAAGTAACGGGGATTGCGAAGAGGACGCGCACCAAAAGAGACACGGAACACTAGGACGCTTAGCTCTACTACACCTGAAAAAGGACCGAAAGGGGACTCAAAAAACCGGATTGGGAAGGGAGGGCCGATAAATCTCTTTCGGACAGGGAACGGGGACTATTCAGGCGCTAAGCCCATTTGATCAGAAGATCTTACGGGCGCTACCGTGCGTCAAAACCAAACTCATTCAGAGACTGTTTGGAGGGGAAAAAAGGGTAGAAGGGACGAACCAAGAGGGTCGGGACCTGGAGAAACAGGAACAAACCACAATTTGAAGAAAAACAAGACCATTCAGGAAAATCCCGCTTTATTTGTTCCGTCGCCGAACGGGAGGGAACTCATGAAAGTGGGGGGAAAAAAAGGGGCGCACCAAGCGTGCAAGCTTCATTTCACGAAGAGGAGGCAAGAATCCACCAAGGCCAAAAAGACCCTCAAATGCCTTTCTCCCGAAAGGGTCGGGAAAAAAAAGGCTCGAAAAAAAAAACGAGGATAAGAGTAGGACAGAGAGGAAAGGAAGTTGGGATGAAAGAAGATAGACTGGTAGCCGATGTTATTAACGCTGAAATTCGAACGGCGACTTCTACAACGCGTCACCTACTACTACACTCCCCGCATTGCACTAGAATCAGCCATCTGAACCAAGAGGAAAGAGGATCACGTGGGGGGGGAAAAAAAAAAATAAAAGGAGGACAAAAAACAGATAAAGAACTGGGGTCGATTTACTGGTCAGCTGGGGCCATCCCACGGATATCTTGTCAATGTATTCCCTCACGTTAGTAGGTAGAGACTAAAGGGTTTGAAAAGACCACCCCACGAGGGGGAAGGGGGAGGAGGCGCGAAAAAAAAAAGGGGGAGATTACAGGAGCGAAAAAAAAAAAAGGGTTGGTGCCCGGCTAACGGGAGAGAAAAAAGCAAGTCTTGCGCGGCCGGTTCAATTGCTGAATAAGTTCATCTCTCTCCCCCAAAGAGGAGGAAAAGCTGAAAAAGAAATGTCCGCCCCGGAAGCAAGAAAGAAGGAGCACCTCCGCACCCGGGGAAGAACTCCGCGAAAAAATTTCACATGTCCGCGCCGAGGGATAAAAATCGCCGGCAAAATGACGCCCACCCCCGGTGTGGGCTTTATGCTGGTGTATAAAGAAATAGGAGTGCAACCATTACAAAGGTTCGATACTTGGTCCGGGGATGGGGCATCTGACACTTAAAATGGAGGGACCAACGGCGACCAATCTTTTTTAGTTGCGTGTTTTTAGGTTCCAAAGGGATCTTAGACTAAGTTGTAGTAGGGTTATGATAGGGATCAGGCAAAGGGGAGGGACGGGGGTGGAGATGGTAGTAATTGCTGGAGGGACCGAGTTAATTCGAACACCAGGTCTTGAAAACTACTAGGGAGACATAGGGAACCGTCTGTACGACGATGCTACTGTACGGGGGCGTTATTTGTGGTCAGTCACATCCGGGATTGCCGTCCCCTTGTAAGACTGTGTCTGGAACGTGTGGAATTGAAAAACAAGGGAAGCGGGGTAGGGAGAAAGACAGAAAAAAGACGCTATTTAACCGGGAGGGTGGGTTAATTTCATGTCGGAAGTGGCCGGTCATGGAAACCAGAGGGGGGGCCAGAAGCCCGGATTCTGGGGAAGGAAGGAAAGGAGGAGGAGAGGGAAGAAAGGAGACAGGCGTGTCTTATTCGGAGAGGGGGGGTAGAGGAAGAGTCCAAACATTATTCATGTGTTGTCTTCCTAGGAAAAAAATGTCATAGGGGGCGGGGATCGTCGGCAGATAAGCAAAGGGGGACAAGAGGAAGACCCCTCGTTTCCCGAGGGAAAACGCGAGCGCCGAGGCCCCCTCATTCACTGATTGATGCGGAGTCCACGGCTTACATTTGTGGGAAGGCTGAGAGCAGTTTTGGTCCAAAAAAGAGGCGATTCTCTGGAGAAAGAGTGTTTCAGACGGAAAGAGAGAATCCGGCTTGAGGGTGGCAAGAGTCTATCCCGCGCGCCCGGTCAAATCAAATCCACGGCATTGAGGCCGAGAGGGGCGGAAGGAAAGTGGGAACCCTGACAGGGAGGTGAAAAAAACAGAATAAAGGCCATTGATAGTAGTTTAATCGTTTTCCATAGTATAATATAGACTACATGGAAGGGAAGGAGGGAAGGTTAAAGCAAAAACAGAAAGAGGGACGTAGTCGGAGGACCAGGGGGAACCACCCTTCTTTCTTCCGGACATAAAAAGTCGCAAGCATTAAGGAGCGAGGGAGAAAAACTGAAAAGCGCAAACGAGGGGGGGAAAAAGAAGAACCACTCACAAGGGAACCAGAGATTTCAACCTGGTGCTTTTGCTTGTGACGCTTAAACACTGAGACGAAAAAAGGCGTGCTAGGGGAAAATGCCAGTGAAAGGGGAAAAATCGGGGACAAAACCAAAGAGAAAATGCGATAACGGGGAAACAAGAGAAGGGTCTAAATGGACACCCCCACCATCCATCCGGGATCCTTCAACCATAAAGAAAAAAAAAGGGCGCAAGAGACGCAAGAGGGGGAATAACCAACGCTCGAGCCCCGCAAAAGAGATATGTCCGTCGGGGGGGCATGGCAGTATAGAAAAGAGGGAGAAAAAGGTAGAAGGAGAAGGGGGTTGGACTCATATTGCGCTGCGCTTTTCGATTTGGGACATAGGAAACCCTGAGAAAGGGTGTGTAGCGAGTACTGCCCAAGAAATATGTAATTGGGTCTGCACAAATCAAGAAAAAACAAAAAAAAAAAGAATATAAACTAAGAGGGGAAAGGAACAACTCAAAAGAAAAAAGGTCATGACATCATCAATAACCATACAAAACCCGTGTTGGTGTGGGGGGCCCTCCATCTAAAAAAGAAAATGAAGCTGTCAGGAAAAGGGGGATTTTAGAACTATCGACCTGGCTATGGACGGCGAAATCAAAAAACCGGGGGGGACAGGGTAGAATCGCGGGGGAACAGCGAATTCTGGGACTCGATTTTCCTGACGTGGAAAAGATTCTTTTTGGTGAAATGGTTTAGAAGGAGGAGATGGGGGAGGAAGGTCGGATGGGGAGGGACTTCGCGTCCGTGTCCGGTAAAGGGGTATCGCTAGTGGGGCGTCGTTTGGGGGGGGGCGAAAGCGAAAAAACGAGGGGGGAAGCTGGGAGGGAGGAGGTTACGCTTTGACGGGGCTGGGACGATCGGGTGGGGTGGGTGACATGGAAAGAAGGTCTGAGAGAGGAGGAGAAAATGCGTCGGTAGGAGGGAAAAATCCGACAGAAGCATGGGGCACACCGAGATTACTCACACAATCGGGGTAGGGGGGAGGGGTCCGAGAAAGACGGGGTACGAGTGCCGTCAATGTGAGGGGACCGACCTACTACCAACAAGGGGCTGGAATGAGAGTAACCGGGGGTGGGGCGAAATTCTACTCCGTCAGTCACACACCGGGGCCGGGGAAACCCGGTCAATATACGTAAGAGGGGAGGGAGGGGCGAGGAGAAGAAAAAAAAAAAACACAGGAGCCCCAGAAGGGGGCAGGCAAGATAAAAAAAAAAAAAGGGGGAGCTTTTAAAAAAGAGCCTTGATCCAATAAGAAAAAGAAAACAAGAGGTGGAGCAGATGGGTGGCGGGAACCGGTGAAAAGGGACGGATCGTTGTGTCACGACCGGCTCTTTCCTCTTGTTTTGTAAATTCCAGCCTCAAAAAAGGAAAGGTCAAGTGATAAAAAAGGATCGACGTTGGATGGGGAAGTTGTTACGTCGCTCCTGATGTTTGTTTGGACGTATGAAGCAGGTCAGCTGCCTAGTGGTCAGGGCCGAGTACGAAATGTTTTACTTTGAGTAAAAGGGAAAAACTGCGGGCGTGGTAAAAGCACGAGGAGGGGAAAAAGGGGACAAGAGAGGGGGGGGCAAAACTGGGTATCGATCGAAAAACAAAAAGTAAAATAGGAAAACCAGTAAAAAAAAAAAGAGGGAGGGGTGGGGGGAGAGGGACATCTCCATTGACGAGTAGAAATAGGCAGTGGACGAAAAACTCTCCTCAAGGGTCCGAACGGAAGCGAAAAAAAACTTAGGAAAAAGAAAGAGAGGCGAAGATACAGACTTAACCAAATAACGCAGGAACGCGGAAAAATCTTCCACCTCTAGGGCCTTCAGAATTTAAGAGAATTAAAAGTAGAAGAGGCCAAGCAAAAACGGGGAAGAAGGACTCGAACCGGTCGACCAAACCAAAGCTAAACGGGAAATTTCAAGGGATAACATCTTAAACATCTTTAGATCGGTATGAGAACTAGAAAGGAGAAAAAGGAGGGGCAATATCGGACGAGGCGTTCACGAGAAGGGAGAAAAAGTGTTTTGGGGGGGGTTATGCGCCCCTCCTCTGATGTCCTGATAACTTGACAGCAAAAAAATAATAGTTAACCAAACAACGAGGGAAAAAAAATCCCAAGGCTCCACGATTGAAGCGGCTCCAGAAGCTTGAGGGAAAAGAGTTGCACGAACCTGCGCACTCAAGACCGACACGAGGACGTGAGCGAACTGGGGAACACCAATGACGGGGCCATTTGGAGTATCTAATACCTATTCTGGAAGAAAACGGGGTAAAAAAAACAATATCGACAAAAGCTGAACAAAGAAACAGGGACAGCACTTATGCCGTCGTTCTTCGTCAATACTCCAAACCAGAAAAGGCAAGAAAAGGGCAAAGGAAGAACACAGAGGGGACCCCCCATAAACACAGACGATAACAGGAAAAGAATCTACAATCTCCACACGACCAAGGAAAACAGAAAATCCGTAAAAGAAACAGTAAGAAAACGATGAGACAGGAGATGCCTAGCCATAACAGAAAATACGTCGGAGCGCCCCCCTAGAACTGGAAGAACAGAGTTCGGTCCATACTGTAACTGGGGTCCCGATCTTGTGCATCTGGACCCCCAAAACAACCGCCGGAGGGGGAAAGAACGCGCGAAGAAACAAGGGAGGGAAAGATAATAGTGAACGCAAACCAGGCAACTGAAAAAAGAGAAGGCACTGAATCTCTGGAAACTTTCAACGGAAGCTAAAACCCGAAAGAGAAAAAAAACAGAAAGGGAAAGAGACCGAGAGGAAGGGGACATAGTGACCAAAGCTTACGAGGGGAGAGGACTACAAACTCGTCTCCCAGCATACACCATATAAAACAGGTACTGGGAAGCGAGAGACGGGAGTGGGGGATGAAATTGGCAGAGATTCGCAAAAGAGTTTGCGGGTTTGAAGTCTTAGCATTGCGGGTGATTCGGTGTGTGTTGGACAAGTAAGAAGGTTCTGCTCAGGTGATGGGGGGGTGGAGGGTGACAATCGGGGTCACAAAGGAAAAGGTGGAAAGGGTGCCCTAAATCAGCAGAAACGTTACCTCTCCCCGGAACAAAAATATAGGGGAAAAGATGTATGGGAAGAGTTGCGATGGGAAAGAATGCTCGAAAGGCTAACCAAGGGAGGAATCCAGGGAAAAAAGGAAAGAGGGAAGAAAATAGGAAACGGTTCCACCCTTTGTGGTGGTTATAAAACAAAGGACAATCAGGGGGCGGGGGGAAACAGGGTAGGATGGAGAAAAGGAACAATCGTAAGGGATCGAAGAGCCAAAGAAAGAAAGTGTAAAACCTGGTAATAATGCTCGACGACTAAAGTTATTTCTAGATTGGTCATCAGGGGGTGGAACACAGTCAGGGCAAGACAGAAGTGTAATGCGTATGGGCTGGTCCGACCTGGGCTGCGACGGTCTAGGGAAGGAGTCTTTAGGAAAAACACCTGTGTAACATTTACGATCTTACTCTCACGCCTGTTGAACACCGCTAGAGTTAAATGGGGCTGCTCGTAGAAACCGACTTTGAAGATGGATAAAAAAGAACCGTGGAACTGAAGGACGATGCTCGTGCGCGGAAGAAAGAGGAGAACAAGATGCGAAACGAACCGCAACTTTGACGATGATTGAATATCCACTCTGACCGTAGGTTGACCTTAAACCAAACAACTGGATTTAAAAGAGAATGTTTCATGCACCCGTCGAGGGAGACCACAGAGCAGAAATAGAGAGGAAGGAAACTGATCGAGGAAACAGACAAAGTTACTCCCTTCCGCGCCCTGAGAAGCATCCCTTTCTCCAGTATAAATCCTTCGGCAAGCAGCTAGGGAAGGGGTTCCCCACCGAAGGAAAAAGCGGATGGGCCGGTCGTCAACAGGGGTCCCGAATGAAAGAAAAAGGGAAAAAATTCAATTCCCAACCCGGCCTCGACCTAGGTTGCCAGCGGGCGATTCCAGGCTGAAAACTCAAAAAAGAAAATACGTATCCGCCATTAAAAGGAGAATCGAGGAAAGGGAGGGGGGGGACACGGAGAGAAATACGTTCTCCTGTTGAAAGCAACCAGGGGGATCGCCCAATTGACAACATCTCTCAAGATAGCTAGAAAAAAAGAGATACGAACTAAAAAAAACAGAAAAGTCAAGAAGAGCAGCAACTCAAACCAGATATCTAGGGGAAATGGAAAAAAGTCAACCAAAAAAGAGTAAAACCCTCACCGGTCCGCCGTTTGTACCCTCACAGCGGAGCCCGGAAAGGGCCGGGGGTTTTGATGTCAACACTCAGAGGAGGAGTGGGAAATAAACAACCGGTTGCAAAGAAAAACCCTCCTTGCGGTCATTTTGGGGGGTAGTCGCTGATACCGTCGAAGACAGGTAACTTGGGTAAACGGGAAGACGAGTCAAACGGGAGAAGGGCGATCGTGCTGGCGGTTGGCCGTAAACAAGGGTCGGAGGGGGAGAGCAAGTTTCCGGAAGAGAAAAAAAAAAGGAAGAAGAGATGACCACTTGAAAAAAGAAGAACGGTCCTCGCCCAAGCAGAAAAAATTCGGCCGGATAAAGAACAAACCGAAAGTGCTGGGGGCCGGAGTCAAGAAGCAGGGAAGGAAAGCGCCTTACCGGAAAAAGAAAAAAAAAAGGTTTTTCTTTTTAAAAGGGGCTGGGGGGGGCAATAGGAAAGGATCAGTACATCACTGACCTGTGAAGAGATGACATAGGGGTGACCACAACAAACCACTCGGCTGGTAGGTTCCGGGGTGGTTAGTGGCACAAATGGCGGTTGGAGAATTTGCGACCCGGGTGAGGGGAGGGGGGAGCTGTGTAGGGAAGAGGGGGCGAGAAGAAGTCGCCTTTGAAAAGCATGGAAGTCTTCGCAACCAAGGTAGGTTGGGTCAACGATGGTAATCAAAGACAGTGAGAAGACGAGGTCGAAAATGGGATGAGGTGTTAGGAGAGCGGGAGCGGGCTCTAAAACCGGAAAACGTTTTAGATAGTTGCCGTTCTTTGGTTTTCAAAACTTCGAGTCAAGGAAAGAACGGCAAAGGACGCATAGGTTGCACGGGGTGTGGGGAACAAGTCAGGGGAAAAAGTCTCGCTACCAACACAGAACGTTGACCGTATGGGATCCACAGGTAATGGGGGGGAAGGTCGGCCAGCGAGCCGTTCAGCAGGAACGCGATGGTCGTCGGCAACGAGGATGGAGAAAAACAGCAGGAAGGGGCTTTGTGGGTGGTTTATCGGTCAGGTAGCGGCCTCTTGCAAACATCTTTTATCTTCAAAAATCTGCAAGACAGCCACCGGGGCACAACGCGGAAGAAACCCTGGAGCAAGGCACAGCGAACGCCTAAGATCGACCGCCCGGGAAAAAGGGGTCGAGGCACACGGACAGGTGTTTATTCGGTTATCAGAGAGTTTTTCAGACGGGAAATGATTCGTGGCTTGGACTGCGGGAAGGCAGATGAAAGTGAACGTTACCGTTTGTGGACAAGAAAGAGCCTTGAGACACTAGAAAAGAAGGGAAAAGGTCGGAACAGAAAAAGCACCTCATCTGAACTATCGGGGATGTGCGGAAAGTGGACGATTCGGAGTACGTCCAGTTGGAGGAGGAGATCAAGTTAGAACGGGTTAGGTTCCTAGGGAAAAATTCGATAACTACGGGGTCCGGGAGGGGAGCCGACATGGGGTAAGACAAACTTCAAAAAAAAACCAGGCACAAGAGTGGAGCCGAAGTCTAACAACTGCAACTGAACGTGAAGAAGAGCAGACATTGGGCTTCCTTTTCGATCAAGACACCGAGGGGATCAAGGAAATGAAAAACACGCCGCCCGTTCCCAATGCTGATCCCTTGTGCGGGGGTGAGGGTGGAGGGAAAGGAAAAGATTCTGACTCTTGCCGGGGGCAACATAAAGGGTTATTTACCAACTGTCCAAACACTTAAGCAAACTCACGGGCAAAAAAAAGAGCCGGGGGGGCCGATACTCAAACCCACCCCACCAAATCGATTAAGCCTCAAACACGAAACCGACCGTTCGAAAGAACGGAAGCAAATTTTACTAACAAACGGCGGAGCGCAAAACCAAACTCACATCTCCATTGAAAACGGTGTGGAACGGGGACAGGGGTTTCAACCAGGGACAAGATGGTACATTTAAAACTTTTGGAAGAGTCTCTGAAGGGGCATTGCCTTGAGGAGAACAGTCGAGGTGTTTGCGCTTGGTTACAAAGATCAAAAAGATCCGGAGAGGGGGGATGACCGAAGTGGAGGGCTCTGTAACGGGCCCACACGGGCTCCAGAATACCCCTGGTGTATGGGGGAAGGAACGAGAAGAACAAGCCCCTCGGGATAATGCAAGACCGTCAGTCGTGACAGGGTAATCAAAAAAGCAAGGGGCGTGGAGGAGCCGGGGCGCGGGGGGATGGGCGCAGCTACGGGGAGAAAAGGTGCGTATAAGAGGGAGTTTTCGACTGTGGTCCGAGAGGGGGATCTTGGAGCTGGGGGCAGACGTCGGGGACTTGGGGAACTGCCGTTGGCTTAAGTTTGGGTCGTCGCAAGAGGCGGACGGTTGTACGCCTGCGAAGAAGCAGAGGGACTACTTGGATATTAGTGGTTGCGCAGTGGGCTGCTTAGTGGAACAACGAGAGGAAGAGTGATTTCCGGGGCAAACGGTGACTGAGGTAGCGTGTCAATAAACACGAACGATTGGAGGACCCCAAGACTATGACTAAAGGTAGGGACGTGACGGCGAGGGGTGAAAGAGTGACCGCAGCATGGAGGGGAAAAACTAAACGACGTTGGAGGGATTAAAAATCCCCGGGTCGGCTGCTCCAAAAGGCGAAGGGGACGGGCACAGGGGGCCAATATTGGGGCGACACAAAGGAATCATGTGCCAAAGTCCTCACGAAAGAGGCGCACCATACACAAAAACCCAAAGAAATCTCAACGAAGAGACGGAAGGAGTAGGGACCAAGAGGAGCCGGGGCGTCCGGGGATCCCTTACGAGAGTTCTAACCAGCTGTGTCAAGTTGGGGTAAAATCTACCGTGAAGGCGCATGGGGGTGGGTAGAAAGGGGGTAAGCGAATAGATTTTGGTTTCCACGGTTTATATTCCCCTGGCGCATCTTCAAAAGGGGGACCGAAAGGGAACGAGAAAGGGGGCAGTCCAGACGCAGGGAGAGGAGTTCGGTGTTACTTCTTGGAAGTCTACATTCGTATTTGTCCGGGAGAGAAGGGGGGGGGTTGCAGTGAAAAGGGCCAGGAGACTCGCGATTAAGCGTCACGCGAAATTTCACACACGAAGATTAGACAGGGACAATATCTCAGGATGGAGAAAAATAGGATACAGTTCGAACCAAAGAAAGGCGTGAAACTCGGGTAAACATCGCCAAGGTAAAGAGCACCGAAAATCGCACTGGACCGGGTCAACGTACCCCCAAGTCTCTGCTTCGGCAATAAGATGAGCCTAAAGAAAAAAAGGCAACACAAAAAACGTCGGGGCCTGCCAACTTCCTTAACTCACAGCGAGTGGCACGTTGAACAGTGATCAGAGTCTTCCAGGTCACGACCTAGGCAAAGGAAACCACTTCCCTACAAGCGCCCCGGTGAAGACCCAAACCGAGGTTCAAGTGCAACACCAGATGCAGAAAGATGGTAACAGGAGACAAGGATGAACAGGGTCACATTCAACAAACAAGATACGGGAAAAGGGGAGGAGGGTTGCCCGTGGGGGTCAAGGGGGGGGGGAGACCATCTTGGGGGTGGGTGGGGGGCTAGGTCCCGAAGCTAGAAACTGTTAACCAAGGCCATGAGGAGTAGAACAACTGCAACACGCTCGAAAGAGGGAAACATTTCGCCCTCCAGGGTGAGGGGATCCCTTACCCGCCTTCTGGACGACACGAAGTACACAAAGACCGAGGGAGGGGGGGTCATCGTTCTGTTTGCGCCCCATCATGTATTAGGTACCGGACAGCGGCAGAAATCACGAGAAAATCACCCGAGTCGAATGTACCCACCACCCACGATCGCACAAAAAAAATGCACCAGAGAAAAGGACATCAACTTATTACAGCGGGGATCGGTCAAACACCGAAGAAACTACGGAGAGAGAAGAACCCTTCGACCGGCAACGAAACAAAATAAGAAGGGGGAACCAGAAAACCTATCCGGCAACTACCATCTCTCCTGTCGCCACAAAGGGGAGGAGTCCAGACGAAGCGGCGAAGCGGGGGGACAGCCTAACAAGAATGAGAAAACTAGATACGCGAAAGGCAAGGGCAAAAAACTCAAGAAGACGATAATTTACGGGTCACTAAGGCGTGTTTCCTAGAGGTGGGCTTCGAGAAGCGCAACCAAAAAAAAAAAAGGCGTTCTCATGAGCGAGAAGGAAACGAACCCGGGGGCTGGTCGCCTCCTATGGGGACGCTCCCCATCCAAGGACATCCTAGTAGATTTTCCGGGGTAAACCGCGAAAAAACCGAAAGGTAGACGACATGCAAGAAACACCGCGAACATCGTAGGCGAAGGAAAAAGAGAGGGAACACCGGAAAGGAGGAGTTCACTGGGGACATCCCACAGAGGGGGAAGAGACGCCAGGACCAAACTTCCGCACCACGTTCAGGGAGGCTTTTGGGGGCGGGCGGGCTCCGAAGTAGAAAGGGGCTCTCGGGGACCGGTCGGTAGGGGGGGGGGGGGTCTTGGACCGGTCGATTCTGGGGGGGGGTGGACGGTCGACCCCGATAGATTTGTTTCAGTGACAAAGCCAGGTAGGTTAAAAATCGTTTCCAAGGAACCGGGGAGGGGGGGGTTGCCGGTCAGACACTATAAGCACTGGTTTACCAAAAAGCTCAAGGACAGAACCGCACAAGTGAATAACGGAGGGAATTCGGGGACGTGTTATTGATGGCAACCCGCCTTGGCAGGATCCTGCTCAAGACAGAGGAAAGGCCGTGCGAAGCCAAAGGGAAGGGACCACCGGAAGATCGGCGAAGAAGGGGAAACCTGGGAGCAAACGCAGCGGGCAAATCCGGTTAGTTCACACCGTGCTCTGGGAGAAAAGCAAAAGTAATAAATCGACTATTACATCAACCGCAACACTGGACGTGAGGATGGAAACCGCAGCGGGCAGGCAAAGAAAAAAAGGACGTGGGAAAAAGGGAAGAGGGAAAGGGGAGAGCACTTTCTTGAAGCTTCTGTCGTGCCACCATCAAAACTGGGGGCATGGTTCAGACGTGATCAAAAAAAGCGAGTGCAACAGATAGGTAAGAACCGGCAGAAATGCTCAAGGGTCATAAGACATCAAACAGGAGTAAAGGGAAAAAAGAGGGAAATGCAGCGCGAACCCTTTCTCTCCAAGGGCCCACTGCTTCATGTCCTAAAAAATCCCAAAGGGATTCTCAGAAACCAGCCACACCTGAAGAAGGGGGGGGGGTCTGACCTCAGGGACACAACAGGCGCCTACTCGAGATAAAAAAAAAGGAAGAAAGGCTGCGAAACAGGGCAAAGTTGAAAACAGACCCTACGGTACCTGTTTAGGAAGGGCAGGAGCCAAGACACAGAGGGGGAGTCGCCGAGAAAGGGGGACGGGCATAATATGTCCCCAAACCGGCACCTATGTTCTTTCACCGTCCAACGAGTCAAAGCACGGACGGGTGAAAAAACACCAAGTCCAGACCCGTCAAACCACTACCGAGTTTTCCCTCGGACTAGGACCTCACTAGTGACATAAAAGCCGAAGACAGCGCAGAGCTTACAACGGGGCCCGACGAGCCAAAACGGGAGGACCTTTTGACACAAACAAGGGTTATCGCCGCCAGTACCTGCCAACTTCTACAAAAGCGGAAGAGAAGCCCACTGTACTCAGCCTCAACGACCGCTGAAATGCCAAACGAACCCGAGGAATATAAAACTTGGGGAAAAACGCACCAACAAGCGGACGAAAAACCCTATCCGTTAAGGCACGGGTGGGTACACCCTATTGATCATAATGCCCCAGCCAATACCGTAACGTTCCTGGTAAGGTTCTGAGTTCGGAAGCCAGCAAGGTTTTCAAAAAAAAAAAAACACCCAGAAGGGGGAAGGGATGGGTCGTGAAGGCAGGGAAGACAGGCGGGAAGAAAAAAGCGGAAGGGGGAACCGTGTTGGTCCCGCGAAGGATTTCAAAGCACGGTGAGTCCTGGCGTGCAGGGTCGGAAAC
>Ga0179591_1381593_pt1 | contig 15960 bp, 22 predicted proteins | sample CZOMad2_1_08_16f_FD_182891 | JGI IMG/M metagenome (GOLD analysis project Ga0179591, IMG submission 182891) | Vadose zone soil fungal communities from Angelo Coast Range Reserve, California, USA - CZOMad2_1_08_16fungal (PacBio error correction) | ecosystem: Environmental > Terrestrial > Soil >...
CCATGGGAAGGTGGGTATTTCGAAGGAAAGAAAGGAGGGACTGGGCTCTTGGGTGGGGGGGGGGAGGACGTGCTTAGATCGTCCTTTCTCTGATAGAAGACAACCAGGATATGACCGTATTTAGTGAGGGGTAAAGAGGAGCTTGGCCCGTGAAATGGCCAGGAAAAGAACCGCCCAAGCTCAAAAAGGGCACCTCTGCTGGTAATCAGTTAGCGATAGCGAGCGGGAGGGGAGAAAGGTCATGACAGAGTCAGAGCATCAGAACGTCGGGAGAGGGGATTTTAAAACACCAAGGTAAAACAAGACATCCACTTGGAGAAAAAACGTCCTTCATTGGAAAGCGCAAAAGGGGAGAAAAAGTGACGGGGAGTATCCAAACTGTACTACTCGCATGCATGTCAACACTCGAAAAAGTAGTTTTTCAAAAGGTGACATGTTTCACGCAGAATCCTGTCTTTTTAGGGGAAAAGTTAGATTGGGGAGTGAGCGAGGAAGGATTTGAGAACACAGATAAAGCAGATTGCAGGGAGTCAGGCAGATAGATTTCGGTAGAAGAAGGATCCAGGGTTAAACTACCATCTTCTTGACAAGAAAAAATCTTTATGGAGAAAAAAAACTTAGGGAAGATGAGAGCGTTGAGGAACGGAGCGAGTTAGAGATACGAAAAGAAAAGCAAGAGATCGGGACAGGTAAGAGAAGCCATCAAGGGAAGTGTGGACATTTCATTGGCGAAGAGAAAAATGGTTGCAACGGGAGAAGTTACGAGAGGGAAAAAAATGTGCATGCAGGGGAAAAAGCCGGGACCGGGCATACAGTCACAGAGCCGTAAGAAACACATTTTAAGAGAAAACAAAAAGGATCCCCAAAATTGCTAATAGGGGCAAGAACCATAAGCGGGGGAGGGGGAACAGGAGTAAAAGGAATTGAAGACTTAATTCCCATCAAGAAAAAAGAGGCTCTTGACTAGAGAAGGAACAAGGGACGCTAAAAAGATTCAAGGAGGGCTATATCATCGAGAAGTTTGCAGTGTGTTAAAGAAAAGAAAGTAGGGGAGCACCAAGTCATTGGAGGAGAGGTTCAGAGAGGACGTGATTCGTTGAAAATAAGTTAGGGGAAGGTAAGCGAGCCGCCAGCAAGGACGATCGAATTAAGCTAGAAACCGAAGAATTGGTACGAATAGGATAACAGCCAGAAAAATGGGGCGCAATTAACATCACTTGGGGTCACTGGGATGTGCGGGCAAGATCAGGAAAAGCCATGTACATGTCTCTCGAGGGAGTGGGGCTGTAATAGGAATCTGCCGGGTAGATAGGTTTTACTTAGTATTACCAACGGAAGAAATGGGGAAGCAGGTTCCTCTGCAAAGGACAGTATTTTTATCACATCACGAAACGCAGGAAGCGATTCAAAAAAAGGGAAGAAGACCCGTTGAGGGTGGTAGGTCTTTTGGAGGGTGGGGGCATGGGGTCAGAAAGGACGAAGCCAGGGGGGGTTGTACTTGACGCAAAAGTACAAGAGGCCTCCTCCATCTGAGGGAGGAGAAGTTTATGACAAAGAAGAAGAAGACACTTTCCGAGCAATGAAATATTTGTGATCAATAGGAGGAACAGTGTAGAGTCGGCCACGAAACTTCTGGAGGGGCTGGAGCTTGAAACGGGCGGAGAGTTTCGGTAGAAAAATGAGGCGAACCAAGGGAAATAAACCATTTCAAAGACAAGCTAGGGTGGGCAGGAGCGGGCTGTGGAGAAGGACAAAAAAGGGAGAAAAGACACACAGGGGGTGGTACTTTGTTTTCCCTTATCTGAAGAAAAAAAAGGCCTTCGCTATGACATTCAAAAAAACAGGGGGGGGGGGCAGCTCCGGGGTCCGTCTGGTTCGAAGTTGATCGGACAAGAGCGCTGGTCGCAATAACGTTTAAGATTATCATCTAAGAAACGGAACACTCCTTAGATCTACGGACGCAGACGAGGGGGTGCAAACCCAAGATTTCGCAAGGAACGGAAGTGATTGTGGGGAAATGAGCGCTTACGTGGAACAGGTTTACAGTATGGAAGAGATACTGTGAAGAGGGAACGTGAGCCATACAAATCTGGTGAAAAAAATTTTTTGGGTGAACAAATTAGAGGGCAACATAGAGGACCTAAAGGACGGACTCGAGAAAGGGGAGGCCACAGATCCAAGATAGTCAGTTAAGAATGGGGGGGGAAAGGGCCAGACTCCTCCCCAATGTTGGGGTCGTTCCATAAGGGATCGCGTACTCCAGGTGAAAAGGGGCGGTTTGCTCTAATCAGCGTGGATATGGCGTAATAGATGTCTCGGGAGTAAGAAAAGGTGGTAAGCCTGAAAAGGGGGGAAAAGAGTAGACATAGAGGTTAAGGAGGCAAAGATCTATTAATTCGGGAGAATGCGTTGACCATCACGTGGGCCGGGTGGGAAGAAAAGTTGGAGCTTAGGGTAAGAGGGGAGGAGGTGCATTGAAGAATGTTTACACTGGGCTGGAGGAAATGGGTCAATGGTTCCTGGGCCAATCACTTAGGAGCGGACAGACTGAAGGGCGTAAGTAAAAAGGGAAAATTGACAAGGGGGGGAAAAGTTTCGCACAGCGAAGACTGCGTTCGCATCTAGGACATATGGCAGTGAAAAAAAAGAAACTGAGGAGTCCGTCAGCGCGATTGGGCGTAGCTTCGCATGGAGGGGACAAGTTTGGGGATGCAACAAAGGGGGCGATAAAAAGAACAACTATCATGGAGGACAATATCGGAAAGGGTTGCCAGATTGGCGGGGTGGGTACCACCATATTAACGGAGGGTGCGAGGATGGGGAAGGGGATCTGAACCTTGCGCGAAAGAAATTTTTACAGGGCCATTTACTTTTTACGGCAGGTGAGGATTCCAAAATTTTTAGCATGGGAAACGATTCCGCTAGTTCGCGCAAGGCGTGGAAAGGGGTGTCTATTACCTGAAACGTGAAAAATAGCTTTTTATACCCGATCGCGGATAGAAAATATGAATCGAGGGGGAAACAAGAGGGGGGTGGTGAAAAAGAGTCTGCATTCTCTTAGAAAATTGGGGTCTAGAAGTCAAATATGTGTAGAAAGAGTCTAGGAGATGGGTGAAGAACTAATAGCTTAATGGGGGGATCAGTTTGGTCGGAAATACTTTAGTGACAGTGGGGCCAGAATCAATAAGGACGAAAAAGGGGGAGAAGAACACTAGCACGCTGATAGAATCTTCGGTCGAGTTGATGGAGGGAAAAAATAGTTGGGGGCGATGTTTCTCAAATAAGACCTAGAGGAGAACTGATGCGTCAGGAAGCTTTCTGAATCGTGTGGAGTATTGGCAGAGATCGAATCCGTGGGGACTTTAAAGACAGGCTTTTCCCCAACTTTCGTGAGAAGAAAGGGAGAGGAGTCGCAGGATACTAGAGAACTGGGGGGCTACAGAAAAAAAGAGCTCATATACACGCGCTCGAGCACGTCACGACGCAGAGCAGTCTCGTTTCAAAGGATTGTTTTTCAGCCATCCGAAAAAGGCCGGGAAGGACAAATAACCAAGGTTTCTTATAGAGATAGCGAATCCACCGGTAAGAGGGGCAGGAGGAGCTAATGTCATCCGTGGCAGAAAAGAAGCGCAAAGTAAACAAGAGATCGGAGCCGATGGCTTTCTAACTAGAAGGCCTAAATCGGTTAGAATAAGTGGTAGGGAAGAGCGTCGGATGGTCGGTGATCAGATAAGGGGGGTTTGGCAAAAAGGGTTCCTAGTCATCAGCTTTGGACGGTAAAAGTCGCCAACCAAAAAAGAGAGGAGGGGAAAGGTTCGGGGAAAGAAATGATGAAAGTCAGGGAAATCAAAATCCACAAGGAGACGCCACGCCCTACCAGAAAAAAGAAAGAAATACCGGTAGGCGGCTTGGTCCTTGAGAAAAGGGAAGCGGGCCGATGAAAGTGCTCGTGAGAGTGAGATGAAGAAGGGGTCTTAAGAGGAAAAACATCTCCTCAGGAAATAAAAGTTGGAATCTCGGCGACGGGGGAGAAAGCCGAAATTAGGGTTACAGAAGAAGATCGCGGAGCTTGTGTTCGGAAAACATAGAAAAGAAAAAGACTGTAGAGCGAAAAAGAAGAGACTGAGTCTCTCTTGTAGGTAACATAGGCTATGAGCAATGCCGTTACTGTTCCGACTATCGTTAAGGGAATCGGAACGTTGGGGAAAAACGGCGGAAAGAATTATAGGAGGAGGTGGCAATCTCAGCGATTCAATCAACGGGAGATTCAAGACGGTCATCTGAAGCAGTCGATTTGAATAGGAGGAAAAACTGAGTGGATACTTTCAGTTAAAGGAGACGCTATGGAAAGATAGTCTTTCGGCTCGGGGAACGCTTGGATTGTCGAGACCTGTAATAAGAGAGAAAAAACGTCGGACCCACAATAGGCAGGGAGATAAAGAAAAATAGCCTAGGACTGAGGGGCGGAAAAGAGAATCATTGCCGATTTAAGAGAGAAAGGGACTTAGAAAAGAGGAACAGCCTGGTGGGGGCGACCACCGAGAGAGGCACGGGAGGGGGTTTGAGCAGCAGCGATTAGGGGAAGAAAAAGTCATCACAACGTTGCATTGAAAGTCCTAAGCAAAATTGCGAAACAGGGGCGAAGCCGATTGGTCAGTCGAAAGTTGGGGGGGGAAAATGGTGCACGAAGGACGAAGCCGGGAAACTCTAAACCACCGAAGGGGGGAGGCGTTTTTTACTATTCAGACGAATCACGGAAATGGGTAAAAAGTCATCCGAAAGACTAACACTTTCAGGGGGCTCGATGATGGCCAGGTGAGCAGAAATAAACGGAATAGAATCCCAAAAAATTATACTACGAGGAAATCTATCACAAGAGATCTATATGCTGAGAGGTGGCTGGAGGCTAAAGGAGCCGGAAAAAGTAAGGCAAAATGGCAAAGGTCTGTCACGAAAAACGGTTGAAATTTTTTGACAGGGGGGAAAGGGGGAAGTGCCTTCTTTCTTCTCAATAGGGGAAGAGGAACGTGAGGAAAAATGGGGGACCCAGTTCCTCACAGGAACAGATCAACTTGACGGAACACGTCCCAGTTAAACAGAGTGAGAAAAAGTAGACCCTGTAACCAGGAACTTTGGTATGGTGTAAATAGAGAGGAAAGAAGGGCAAGGGAGCTTCAAGGAAAACGCCCACCGACATGTAGGAAGGACGTAGGGTAGGAGGAACTCGTATTACCAGGGAAATCAAATCTTACGCAATACGTGAAAGAAACTCGGGGGATGAGCAAACTCGCCCAACGCACAAAAAGTGAGGAAAGATAGGTGAATGGAAAAAGAAAAAACGTGGTTGATGGAGTAATGGGGTCAAATCTTCGGTACTTAACCTTGGAGGGGGTACGGAGGTCAGAAAGAGAGTTATAAGGAAGAAGTTGAGCGTCCAGGGAAATAGGTGAATATAGTAAAAATAAGACCGCCTTTCTGCAGGCATTGGCAAAAAGTTTAAGAGAATGTCGTGATGCCGGGGGAGGAAAGGGGGAGAGGGAGGGGGTATGACGACTGAAAAAGAAAGGCGTAAGACTCCACTTCCATACGTCAAGAAAGAGCAGGTACCACAATGACCGAAGTTGATCAAGAAAAAAATAAGTCATCAAGCGTTTGAACCGTCAGGAGAGAGAAGGGCTGGTGACGGTCCGGGGTTCGGGAGACAGGACGAGGGGGACTCGGAGAGTCTTGACGGATAGGGACTCTCGAAGAAAAGTAACAAGTGGCTAACATCAAGACAAAAGGGGGAGATTAACTGGGGGGTTTAGATGGGGATGCAACATTGTCCAAATTAATGTGAGGGACGCTTCGAGAGCAAGGAAAACCAATATGGGGTCTAGCAATCTGGGGTCAAACTCGCCAGACTTTCCTAACCTAAATCAGTGCCGAGTGTGATAAAGCAAAGATGTAGAAGTGTTATAAACGGAAAACAACCGAGGGGACGGGCAAAACCAGCAACAAATCACATCTCATATAGGTCGAGGCGCATCAAATGTCAATACACACAGATATTATCAGAGAAAAATACCTTTCGAGCATGGAATGGAGGGGGGGGGAAGGAAGGTGAAGGGTGTCTATACGAAGAAGAAGAAGATGGCGGAGGGAAACATGGGCGGCCCGTTTCCACAACCGTTATGAGGTCTTTCAAATGCCATACCCACCGCAAAGACTGAACAACTGTAACGGAAGGAGAATTCTGTGGGGGGGGGAAAGCCTGGAGACATGTGCGGGTGTGGAAGTAATGAAACCGAGGACCTGATACAGAAAACTAAGTAGAGAAGAGGGGGTTGGAACAGTCAACAGAGGAGAAAGGGTGACGAGGGGAAACTTATTCCGCTCCGAACTACTCAGGGGGAAGGAAGCAATTGCTTGTACGTGAGAGGATCGAATACCAGATCAAGGAGGGAGGGACTTTACCCGTTTTACTGGGACGGTTTGAAAGACGGCGGAACGCGGAGAAGTTAGAGACGAAATGAGTCTACCGGGCGGGAACGGCGGGAATTCAAAAACGCTGAAAAAAAAAAGAGTTCCGGACCGAAGGAAATGCTTTTCGAAAGAAAACGGGGCTTGCAGCAAACGGTGGTCGTTTAGGGAAAAAAACTACGGGGCATAGATGAGAGCAGAAGCGCGGTAGAGGGTTCCGCACGGTGGACGGCGCAAGGAGAGGGAAAGGTGTGAAACATCACGCCTTCAAGCCAGGCGTTTGAGGGAAAACTGGGGAAAGAGGTACGTTTCTAAGCATGCATTGTAAAGTGGGGTCCGTGGCCTTGTAATGAAGGGGTAGGGGGAGAAGGGAGGTCCGGCTCGGCAGGCAGGGAAAACGCTGGTTCTACACAAGATATTTCCAAATGTATTCCGGTAAACTTAGCATTAGAGTTAGCAGCAAATGTAAAAGTCTTCTGATGGAAGTGGTAAACTTATAGATGGAGGATAGTTGAAAGGCTCAGGTGATAATGTAGAAAAGCTAATTAGGGGGACACTGCTCGAAAATTGAGCTTCCTAGCCAATTGGAGTGACAAGACGATGGGAAAAATGGTTGAAAACTTAATAAGACCAGAGGTTTGAATAAGAGACCATAAGTTAGAGAGACCGGTTGGACTAAAATCGCGATTTCCGCTGAATCGGAGCTTAGAACAGTCTCGGGGAGAAGCTTGACACAACAGAAGAAACGAGAAAAACAGGCTTGTACAGGGTGGAGCCCTGCAGAAGCAACCAGAGAGAAGGGAAAGGTGGTGAGAGGAAGGCAGTATCAACGTTCGACGGGGAGTGACCTTCAAGCGGTTTTCGCAAGGGGGGAGGGAATGGGTCGTGGAGGAGGGGGAAAGATCAGTAATATGCTAACGGAGGACTAAGTTGAATGAGGACACTTAGGTCTAGCAAACTCGGGAATCTTTCAAAACTGAAGGACGCCGGGAAAAACTGGGAGAGTTGGGAGGGGGGAGTGGAGTTAAGGGAAAACGGGGGGGAAGTGAAAGTCGTCATCAAGGAAAGCAAGACTCTTCTAATAGAGGCGTGGGAATGAGAAAAGAGGATATCAAACAAGAAGCGCCGTAATAAGAGACCCTCCAGGAAGAAGGTTTATTCATCCGCGAAGAGAAAAAAAAGTCTTCGCGGGAAAGGGATACTCCAAACAAACGGAGGGGAATAGATCTGCCTCATGTGCAGATTTATAGGGGATGATCAAAACCCTGCTGATGTTATCTCTTGTGGGGGCGAAGGTCGGGTGCTGCACAGATCGTCCTTCGAGAGAATTAACCGTCGGGAGTCCTTCTATGATTCTTTTGGATTGACTGGGGCTTTGGGGTACGTGTCAATGCCCGGGAGAAATACGAAGCCAACTCTACAAGTTTCCCGCTTAAGAATGAAGGAGGAAATCCTAGAGACGAGAAAGAGGTGGAAAATGAGCTATCATAAGAAAGAGAGTGACGGCGGATCTTTGACCCGCAAAACAAAGGACACATTCAAAAAGGTGGCAAAAAAATTAAAACCTGCTTGAACGAGTCGAAGGGGTACTGGAAAGAAACCGACTTTCCAAAACTGGAAAAGAGAGATTTGTCTGCACGGTCGACACTGTCACTTCCGGACTATTGAAAAATAAATCGGGGGTTCTGGGGGAAAAGAAAACCGGGCGGTTTTCGAAGTCGAAAGAGAGGTTTTGGGGTGAGAGTATCTAAAAAGTATTGCGAGACCACCAGTCTCGGAAGATTGATTCTTCTGGGAGGAAGTAGTCTGGAAAAAAAGTATACTGCATGATAAAAACGGTTTAACGATCCCATCGTCTTTCAGAAAACTCATGGATAGTAAGGATAGGGTAAAGCTGAGGAAAAAAGAATTGAGAGAGTCCTGTAAAGGGCGAAAAAAGGGGTTAGCACTATCTCCATCAGTAGAGACAACCGCGAAAAAAAAGGTTTACGCTCTTGGTAACATGGCGAAAAAAGATGATTTGTAAAGGAGCCATGCGGAAAAAAAACTAAGAGGAAGAAAAGAGTGATTAATTTGAAGGAAGCGAAAGGACATAGCCTACTCTTAAGAACATGGGTACCGATACAAACCAGGCTGCAAAAAGCCACCTTTCGATCAACGACCAAGAAAAGAAGCAGTGGGAAGGTTTCAAAGCCAAACGTTCTTCAAGGAGGGACATCGTTTATTACCAATCAAAAAGAGGTCAAGAGAAAATTGGAAGGGTCTGCCCTACCGAGAGGGGAATAAGATACAAAAGCGCCTACGTTGGGGACTTAACTAACAAGTAGGTAAAGTCGGTGGAGTGCTGAAAGGGGTCAGATGAAGGTATTCAAGGACTTTCAAGGGGTTCCGGAAGGAGAGCCTCCAATCTGTAGAGGAATTCTATCATACCCAGGAGAAGGGTAGCAACTTCAAAAAACTAACAAGAATGGAGCAGATAGGAAAAGGAAAAAACCTGGTTCTTCGAAAAACATCGAGGGACAGACATGGATACGCTCCATATTGGGAAGAGTTTACAGGATATGCAATTTAAGCGTCATGGAAAACCATTCAACTGCGGGGTATAATCATGGAACTAGTCAGTAGTTAAATAAAAAATCTCTAAAAGAAAATGGATGCGCGGATTCAACATAAGAGCGAAGAACAAAGTTTTGGGGAATTCTTTGGGTGGTCAGTAATGGGGGCAACCGATCAAGAAAAAATGCATTGGGTAAACTGGCACAAATTGCGAAAAAAGACTACAGCAGGTCTCTTCAGGGAAGGTACACCCGAAAAACTCACAGCGGTTCTTGAGCCGCCAGAGTTTCTTCGAGCAACAAAAAGGTCACGTTAATGACAGGGGGGTGAAAACTCGACCAAGTTCGGAATAAAAAAGAAAGGAGATTGCTTTGTTGAGGGGGAGCGGTTTTAGTATAGGTGGGGGCCGTTTATACATTAGAATCTTTACAGACCACTGGCAACGGCGAGGTGAAGTATATAATTTCAACCTGGTATATGCACAACAGAGTTCCAGCATGGGGGGTCCTGGTTAGTGCCGGAGTCAGAAAAAGAATGCAAGTCTCTAGAAGGAACAATAAGATGGTTGGGGGGGCAACGGTGTCCTGCTGTAAGACGCAGTGGGAGAGGTCGGAAGAGAGGTCGAAGAAAAAATATTGAAGTTTGTGGAGAATCATCTTCGGAAAGGGAAACGTACCGCATGACGGAGATCTACGGAGAGAGTGACGGGAGGGAAATGCAAGGATTCATCAAATTCTGAGAAAAATGGAGTTTGAATTTACGCAGCAAAGAGGGAAAGGTCAGATTGGGCGAAACGGCTAAGCATAAAACCACTTTCCCGATGTGGGGTACAGAAAGGAAATAAAGGGAACAAGGTTCGAACTTCTCGGATTTAAAGGAAACAGCCGGGCTAATGGTAGGCTTCAACTAACAGGAAAGAATGGTAAGGATCGAAAGCGAGTCCTCGCAAGGAACCAGTAAATCAATTTTACCAGGGGCTAGGCCGGCAAGGACTCGCCCCCAAGTTGGGAAATTTTAAAATAACCGTAATGGTGACTCGTGAAGGTGGGGTATTTCATAGGGTGAGATAACCAGCGAGAGAAGTAGGAGAGAGTGATGTCACTGGGAATAGTTAGGTAAATGACATGCAGATAAGAGGGGAGGGGCAGTTTCCGGCAAGAGTAAGGGAGAAGGAAGGAAATAAAAGGGAGGTTTTCCATCACGTGTTTTGTCAAGGGGGTGAAGGGATCGAGTTAAGCTAGAGGTTACTTGAAGCAAAGAAGGGAAGAATGGTTCCTTCTATAGTGTCAAAGAAGGGGCACGAAGTTCAAGGGGAAGAGCCCGGCGTAGGCCAGAAAAGGAGGAGGAAAGTAAAAATCAAGGTGACAAATTCAAGGGGGACAAAATGTAAAAAAACGCAGAAATTGAGGGAAATTTGTTCGCATATTCTAAGAAGGTCCTGGATCATGGCAACGGATATTACGTACGCAATGTCTGATTTAAGGGGAAGGCATTATTTTCCATTTCTTAGGGGAGGTTGGTGGCCCCTCTACGTGTGGGAAGGTATAACGCGCCGGCTTCATCGAGAAAATAGTCGGAAAAGGGGTAGGCACATAGGGAGGGGGAAAGGTAATAAAAAAGGGTAAAGGACTTCTTATACAGGGAAAAAGAGGAAAACCCTAATAACTTCTTGGGAGAGGGGTTTAGGACGAAGGGGAAATGCACCATGTTAAAAATGGATGGCCTGTGGTGGGAAAAACAAGGGAACCACTAGGCCCTATTCTCTCCAGAGTAGGTTTTCAAGGAATATCACTTTAGAGGGAATTTCCAAAGAATTCAAAGGGGAAGGACCAGCGAGGTCCTCGCGATCGAGGGGGCGGACAAAGGGAAAGCGGCAGATAGATACGACCTGTGGGATAGAGTAAAAATTTCTCCAAGAGTGAGAGGATCAGTAAGCCCCGAAAGAGGGAGAGGTGAGAAAGCAGCAAGGCGGCAAATTGGAGCGCTTCCGTGAAAAGTCTAAGAGGTAAAGGTGGAAAAGACGCCAATAGGTAAGAGGATCTGAGTCAGATGACTTACGGGGAAAAGAAATCAGTTTGAAAATCGGACTCAAAATCGGCCAGAGAGGAGCACGACGAAAGAGGTATCTACATGAGCGGAAATAGGTTTTGTCTTGGGCCGCGGTCCTGAAAGAGATGAAGCACTCAGACAGCGTCTCCAAAAGGCTCTTATCCAAAATGGACAGAAAAAAGAAAGAAGAGGCTCAGAGAGAGCTCAACAGAGAGCACCTATACGATTTCCATTCGGTAAAGAGGGTCATCCATTCGTGGAAGGGGTTTCAGAAAACCAAAAATCGAAGGAGGGGGGAAGGAGGGAGGGGGAGAGGTACCTCAAAAAATGGAGGATTAGAGAAGAAGGAGAAGCAACCTTTAGGTGCCTGAGCGGCGCGCATGGGTTCGCAACGGCTGAAAAGACTGCACACCAAAGGGTCTTTAAAAGGCGCTGAATTCTGGCGGAAAGGAAAAGAAAGACTGTCGGAAGGGTCATCTAAGGAGGTAGGGTAGAGTATCGGGAGAGGGAGAGAGGGGTCCTGCTTTCATCAGCGGTGCGGGGGAAAAGGCACTAAATCAAACAACACGGAGGGGAAAAAGAGTGCCTTTTACCGAAAAGTCAGGCTGAAAGGAAAAGGGGAACTCAAATAAACGAGAGGGACCATCAAGATACTAGAAAACTAATAGAAAGGGCGGAAATGAAAACACACCTTATTATTTTAGCTATTTCAAAGGATAGCCGGAAAGAGATGGTGGGAAGGAGGAAGAAGAGCCGTGCCCCGGCGAAAATCAAAGAAAGCAAGATCAACTTTGGCTAGAGAGATAACCTAAATTGGGGGGAGGGGAGGGGGGGCCATCGCGAGCTTTCATTGGCTGAAAAAAGTCAAGAAAAGCGCAACAAAATCTATAACTCGAAAGGGAAAAGACTCTTAGATGCGAGAGGGGGCTAGAGAAGGCCGGGTGACTTGGTCCGGGGGATAAATCCATCTCCCCAGGGGGGTGAGAAAAGACAGGAGGGCTGGCCAAAGCCTCCTTCGGTCGGGGAACAAACGCAAAAAAGAGGTCGCGCAGGAGATTCAGATGAGGCATCAGTCATCCTGACGAGGAGTTGGATGAAAATCCAAACTACAGAATGGGAGCTCATTAGGAGAAGAAGAAAGTTACGAGATCGTGAGTGAGCTCGGCGGAGATGGGGCAAATTGGGTGGGGAGACAAGGGGGGGGGAGGGGCTGAAAGGAAGCCTTATTTGTGAGAAGAAACAAGGGAGATAATAATCATCCTGTAGGAGGGAGAACACATACCGAACTATGTTCAAAACCGATTTGGGAAAACAAAAGGTCAAAAATGGAAGAGAATGCACCTCCGTTTGACGACACTATTGCAGGAGTCTGAACTGTGGGAAAAGCGAATTTAAATGGTAAGGAACATCAGAGGTAAGTTGACCGGGGCGAGGAAAATCCTACTCCTGGGGCGCTAAAATCAGGGGAGTACCTGCTAAACTGTTTGGCAACGACAGCAACGGTCTACAAAATCGAAAAGGATCCAGAAGGGTTAGGGCTTATTTTTTTACGAGAAGTAAAAATCACAAAATGGTGGCAAGGGAAGAAAAGAGACCTATCCAATATGGCGAGGAGGAAAACGCCAGGGTATCCTACAAAATACACCTTAGGACTAAACCGCGGTAAGCTAGCAAGCCAAATGCGAGAGGTATAGAGGAGGAAGTTGCTGGCAATGCATATATCAGAGATGCGAAAGGGTGAATACCGTGCGGCATCCGTTACCTTTGGAAGGGTGTGGGATTTTACGGGCAACTGGGAAGCATTTAAGGGCTCGAATCCGGATCGTGCCGCATGGAAAAGTACGGACCAGGTATTACAGAAGCAAGGAAAATGAGTCCCCGGAGGGGGAGGACAAGCTCCTTAACCGCTGTCTAAAAAAGGAAAGTCCTTCACAAGGAAACGGGGTGGTAACAACCAAACCTATCGAATTCAAGAGACAGGCAGCTGAATCAAGTGAACAAATACAAATGATCACCTGAAGGACAGGGTAGGACAGCCTAACGATGACCTTTACAATCTGAAAGATAACCATATGTCACTCAGGGGGGAAGTTGGAACGAAAAAACTCTCAAACGCCAAAAAAAAGGAGAGGAACGCAGAAAGAAGGAAAAAATAAACAAAATTGGGGGTCTTGGCTTATTTGGCAGTCGGCATGGCAAAAATGGTCTTGGCCTTCGTGGAGCGAAGGTTAGGGGGGAACAGTAAGGGGCGCGTTAGGGTGAAGAGATATAACTGAGAATTCGCTCAGGCTTATAAATAAAAAGACCTTCTGAAAAGAGGGTAGTGAAGCAGGAGTACATAGGAAAGTGTGTGTAGAGGAGGCAAGACAATTAAATCCTTGACCAACAAGGGTAAAATCGAAAAGCGGGGGAGTTCACCCTAAAGGGGGGGTAGCAACAGTTAGAAACCAGAGACGAAATGGTGAGAAGGCTACTGACCTCAGGAGGTCAGATCGCGCGAGGTTGCCCGTGAGGTCACAGAAGCCGATAGAAAGAGGAAATAGTTTGAAAGATAGAAAGGGATAACATACAACGTCAAACAACTGGGCGAAAAGACTTGATGACCACCAAAAAACAGTTGGGCTCTACGGAAATAGCTACATGGTTAGGAAAGAGGAGAAAAGGGGATGGCTCTTACTGGCATAAAAAGGAAAAAAAAAATTAGGGGGGTGAGATTCTATGAGGTTCCTTGAAAATTAGCGACAATCTTAACTGGAAAGCAAGGGGTCGGGGGCCGATGTTGTATAAAAAAAAAAGGGACCCAGCTTGGGGACCCTTATACAGTCTAAAAAACAGATGAAGAATGGACCCGCTAAACGACAAAGCAATCTCCGTAGTACGAGTCTGGTGGAATCGAGCAAAATTTCATCAAGTATGAAATCGAGCACATATGGGCGGCGAGTGCTAACCGTGGGGAAGTGCGGTCTTGAGCCCTAGACGAAGTGAGGCGGGCTTAAGAGACTGAAAAAGAAAATGAAAAGGCAGCAGGGGGCCCAGGACGGCCCACACTCAATAGAGAAAAAAGAAAATTGTACCAATTTTGGGGAAATCCCAGGGACGGGGGAGGGTTGTACTCACAAGGCGACAGGGCAGTACTCAAGGGGTTAAAATTCGAAAGTGCAAAAAGATTAGACCACATGACGGTTACATATGGGGAATGTAGAAAAGCTGATCCGGCGCTGTAAATTTGGATACGAATAAAAAGAAAGACTGCCGGGGTAGACAGTGTATGTGCAGGTTTTTCACTGCCCTTAGGGTCTGGTCTCTAAGTAATTCCCACAAACTGGGCGGCCTCTAGGGCGGACGAACTTGGGAACCGAATCCTACAAGAGAGGAAAACTTCTTGAGGGACCGCCAAGGGCAGGACCTCATCGTGTCAAAAGTACTTACACAAAAAGGAAGGAGCGGGGGAAAGAGACGACCACTTAAGATTTAAAGAGGAGGGGTTCCATCAGGTCAGGAAAGAAAGGCTAGGTTATGGGAATAGAAGCAGCCTTTGAACCTGGCGGAACATGGCAAGTTGTCTGGCAAAAATAGGAACATTGTGTTTCAGCCGTTTGGTAAGAAAGAAATAGGAACTGTTGAAAAGTTACGGATGGCGCCTGTATTCCACATGTAGGCTCTCTATCACTGGGGGGGGAACCCAAAATATTTCAGATTATACCTGGGCACATTAATGATCTGTAGCCCTGAAAAGTCGGTCACACTTCGGGGAAGATGGCGGGGGGGACCGGAAAGGGATATGGATGGGGAAAATGCGCTTGCGATGCGAGACAGTTTCATTCAACTGAGATAAGGAGTACCGTGTTAACGGTCAGCCATTGAAAAACCGATATTCCTAGAAAAGTGGGAGGGGCCTGGGGGGGGAATGGGTTTAAACCGCGACAAAAAGGGTATTACTGCCCCGGACGGAATCGGCGGCCTTGGGGTGGGCTCAGAAGGCAGGCTTTCATCTGACTACCAATCGGAAAGCGCTTGCGAACTAACCTGGTGGAGGAAGATTCAAAGTGTTAAAACACGAAAAAAAAGGACGGGACTGGGTTGTTTGAGAAGGAGAAAAAATATCTTAAAGTGTGTGGGGGGGTTCGGGGGAGGTCTCCCTTCCTGCAAAACGCAAGCGGTGTAATGAAGGGAGATGCAAAAAAGGGGAAAGGGGCTGGTTGGAAAAGAAAATCGGGTTAATGAAGCAAGAAAGGTGAAGGACCTTCTGACATGAATGTAAGGCGGAGGTTAGCGTCGGATAGAGAACTCTTGAAAACTGTGAGACTAAACTTTGAGAGGGGGAGGAGGGGGTATTGGGCCCTGGGGCAAGGAAAGAAAAGCAGAACGGGACGCCTAATCATCGGCTAATAGGCCGACGAAGGTGGACTTAAAGAGAAGGGGCATTGCAGAAAAGAAGAGAAAGAGGACTATCAACATAAAAAAAAAATCATTTGGGAGGGTAAAAATAACAAAAATCAATTCGGGCAACAAAGCTAGAGATCAAAACGTATGGATTAAAAGAGAGAGAATAGCTGAACATGGTGATCGATGTAGTTAAGAATCCAACTGCTTGAAAGATCTGGGGGGAGTTACTGGAACTGCTGTGTGTAGCGGAGAATTAGAGCATAGAAGACACAGGAGAAGGCTATTAGCGATGGTGTTAGGGAAGTGACCTCGTTGGGGGGGTAAAGTAAGCACAAAAAAAGCCGCAAACATAACCGGTTCCTCTGAAAAAGTGGAAGCGGATCTATCGAAGGAAAACCCAAAGAAGTCTCACGGCAATCGCGGTAGGAGGCATCTTACCAGTCGGGGGGGACCCTCAGAAAAAAAAGTTCCCCAAAAAACATCCACCGAAACACGTTTGGAAACAGC
>Ga0179591_1339151_pt1 | contig 15959 bp, 16 predicted proteins | sample CZOMad2_1_08_16f_FD_182891 | JGI IMG/M metagenome (GOLD analysis project Ga0179591, IMG submission 182891) | Vadose zone soil fungal communities from Angelo Coast Range Reserve, California, USA - CZOMad2_1_08_16fungal (PacBio error correction) | ecosystem: Environmental > Terrestrial > Soil >...
GCAGCTCGGATGACAAAAGCTCGTTTCAACTCAAGTAGTAAAGATTCTAGAACATCTGTTAGGGTGAGGAAAAAGGGTTGGACGAGAGCTCAAAATGGGAAAAAAAAGGCAGGTAGAGAGAGAGGGGAGGGACGTCGCCTGTGCTGACTACATCTCATGAGGACCTTGGGGGGTGCCTTCTCTTTGCGAACGGCACGGTGAAAGACTGGGTACTAAAGGGAGAGGCAAGAACCCGAAAGGGAGAAGTAGCGGGGGTAAAACTTGTACAAACAGATGGCGAACCGGGTAACAGGAAGGAGACTAAAAAATTGTTAGGCATTTTTCTGGGGGTCGGCCCGTACTAAAAGGCGACTCCCGCCCATCAGAAACATTCAGAAAAAAGGAACCTGTAAGGAAAAGGGGCGACATGGCTGTCCGGGGGCAGTCAGCCCTCGATGTCCCAACGATCAACCTCCATCGTCAACTCCGTCCGGGAAGGAGGCCCGAACTGAGGCTAACAAAAAGAATGAATGTGACAGGGGGGCGCATGATAACTGACGTAGACTCGTATCAGGCAAAAATCTCTACGGCGGCAGGGCATCGGAGGGGAGAAGGGGTTGGTGTAGACAGACACGATAAGGGATGTGAGGAGGTTAGAATCTTTCAAGGTTCATATAACTACTCGTTGTCCCTATACTGCGCCAGGCCAAAAATAAGGAGAAGCCGAGAGGTCTTCCTAAAGGGAAAAGAATCTTCAGCAGCCAGAATCTCTGAGAAGGGGATAAGGGAAATATAGAAATTAGAACACATTAAAGTTTGGAACAGCCAAACTGTAGAAAAACCAGAAGCCTTCCGAGATAAACTAGGAAAAAATCAAGGGAGGACAAAGAGGACTGCAAAGAGGAACGTCAAAGGACGGGAGATTAGGAAAGGGGTAATATGGGGGGGGGAGAAAGAAAACACCATATGAAGGAGGAAATCTTTAGACAGAAGATAACTCAAAATAACAACCAGTTCTCACTACTATTTTTTAAGCAAGACGGCGTTCCAGAGAGAAGCTGAAACTTGGAAAACCAGGACGGTGCTGTTCATGGGGGGGCAAAAGAAAAAAGTCCAAACAGAGTTGAGGAAAAGCAGAATTCCCACAAGTTCTACGACGCGAAAAGTCACGAATAACTCTAGTTCTGGCTGAATAATATGCTGCTGAAAGGGCGGAATAATAGAGGCCCTGAGGGAGGGAAGAAAAAAAAAGGAAAGGGGGATCAGAGCTAGAATAGACCATCTCTCACGCCCAGAAGAAAAAAAACGAACGAGATATTATCTTTAAAGTCTAACCAACAGCTTCGCAACAGGAAGAAGAAAAGGAAGAAAGAAAAAAGTGAGAAAAAAGGGGAGGCGGAAGAATGGGTCGTCCTGACGGAGCACTTTTTCGATCTAAAAAAAAAGGAAAACTGCCTACTGGGGGGAAGAAAGTACGGGCCGCAAGGAAAGTACACCGGTGAAAGACAGATTGGGGAGGGGGAGGGGGGTCCAGTAGGGATGCAGTTCCAGGTTACTAAACCGCAACCAGCCACCCGTTTTCATTGGCTTCACTTGATGATGGGCAGTGGGGGGGGGGAGAAGGGGCGGAAAGGCGAAAGAAAAGAAAGACCCTAAGGAACAAACAGGGGAGGCCGAAAAGCTGACGGGGGGCCCTCCCAATAATGTTTTCTCGACGACCGTGATCCGCCCCTGGCGAGCAGAAAAAAAGGAGGAGTGGGAAAGGAGGAAAAAGTACATGGGTGAAAACTAGAAAGAACCCCTTAGACCTAAACCCACTACTTGGGGATAGCACCTGGCTGCGGGGCAGGAAAACACCTAAAAGGCTGAAAGGGGCGACATACCCCATTGGTGAGCTTCGGGGCCACAAACGGGCCTCACCCTAAGCGGTCATCGCATGGGGAGGAAAGAAAAACCACGCCGAAAGGATGGAAAATGTAAAAAAGAGCATTGAAGCGCAGCAAAACAAGGATGTGAGGAAAAGATATATCTTCTCTAACCGGATAAGCTGACAGCGCAGAGGAGGGGGGTCGAAATCGAACAAGAGTAGAAAGGGGGGAGGGGGGAGGAAAGGGGAGGAAACCGAGTCGAAGCCGGGTTGTCTACCGGGGAAAAATCGATCTTTTTCTTCGAAAAAGGAAAAAAATAAATTTCATTATCCGGGGTTCTGCTTTTCCAAAAAGACAAGGGGCCGAACCGGAAGGAAGTCAACAGGACGATGGTCAGGGGACAGGGTGGGGGTACGAACAGAGGCACGAGTCTCTGAGGTTAAGTAGCCTCCCGAAAAAAGGGAAAAAGTTTTCGGGTCGTCCCGGCAGCCCTTCCCCCACGCCAATCATCAGCAATGAAGGTCAAGGAAAACGGTTCGGGGGGGGGACCCGAGGAAAAAAAAAAGTCCGGAGAGGGAACAGCAGCACTCTGAATAGACAATCCAGCGCACATCTTGCTAAAAAAACTTTTCCGGTCAGCTGGACCCCTTCTCTCCCAACACTCCAGGGGACAGGTGCGAAGGAGGAGAAAGCTGAGCCTAACGTCCAGGGGGAAGAAAAACAAGACGGAGAGCAAGGGAGAAAGAACCGGGTTTCTATAAAGGATGTGAGGAGTAGAAAAATCGGCAGTTCTTAAACTTGGTCATTTTGATTATCGGTACGTAGATGTCGATCCGGCAGCGCGTTGAAAAGGAAGGGTCGAAGAAGGAGGTCAACAGGAATCAACCGACAAAAAGGTCAGCTGCCAGGAAAAAGCGGAAGCATCAGACGGGCCGAAGTAACTTTGGCCCACAAACCACATGTTTTCCCGCCACGCTTTTTAGTGTTTTCGCATGCCCACATCGTCCGGGGCGGCCCCGGGAAACAGTCTAGAGGGGGGAAAAACGCAGGGAACGGGGGGGAAAAAAAACCCTCGTCAAAAAAAGGAAGACCGCGAGTCCGGGAGGTATTCAACAAGACTTCGAGATATACATCGTTAAGTGCCCAGCACCGCGACTGCGCTGACCGGAAGAATCGACGACGTGGGTCAAGACAAGGGGACTTCTGAAAAAAAAAAAAAAAAAACTGACCCAAGAACGGGCTGGGGAAAAAGTAACCACCAAAGCTTTGCATTTACAAATCGGGATAAGACCCCTGGGAGCGACGCGAACCTTCGAAAAAAAGGGGGAACGCGAGTTTCGGGCTGAAGAAAAGGCACTGCTGAAAGGAAGGGAAAACTCTCGGGAAAAGAGCGTGAGGCCTGGACTGGGTACCGTCAATCTGACCTCTATCCGTGCCCGACACCACCCTGCGACCAAAAAAAGACCTGCCGAGCGTGGAGGTAAAAATCAAAAGATGAAAAGACTAGAGGGAACGAAGTCGCTTTCGGGATAGAAAAGGTGGGCAGTCCATCTGTTCTTCAGAGAAGTAGGCACAGTAAAGGGAACTTATCGGAGGTCCAGGAAAAAGGGAGTGCACAAAGGGACCCTTATGGCAAAGATGTGCACCAGAGCTGAAAAATAGCTTGTAGCCGCACTCCCCGTCACGACACCAAAAGGGGGAATGGACTTCATGAACTGAGGAGTGGATGGGAGGGGGGGGAAAAGGGCGAAGGCGAAACAACAAAATAAAACCTGTGCAGACCATGGAGGACTCTTAACGGAACTGACCAGCGTTAGCTAACAAGTTTCTTCTACAAAAAAACCGTCGACAGGAGAAAGGAAAAAAAGGGAGCGTAGAGAAGGAAAATCCGGAAGGTCATTTTAAACCTTAAAGCCGCCTGCATTCCACGACGTAAAAGTCGAGCACCTGGGAGGGGAGGGGGACGACACCTAACGAGGGCTGCGGGCCTGGACAGGCGAAGAAAAATTGTCTATCACGTCGCACCACCAGGCAAATCCCCCTCACTCTGTGCATCACGGTTCGAGCGTCGCAAAAGAGGGACGCAATGGGGTTCCAATAGAGAGAAATCTGAGCTTGAGAAGATCAAAAAAAAAACCACGGAGGAGGAGGAAAGAAGAGAATCTGATTCGAGCCGAGGCGTACTCGTATGGAACCGTTCTCTTCGGGGGCGCTCTAAGGGGGGGAGGAGGAACAGCAGGGGAGGGGGAAAGACGGGTCTAACATCCTTTTTACCCTGGGAAATCAGTCGGTGTCGTCTAACCTCATCAGGGATACAGTATGGGGGGGGAAGTTCAGGAGAAGTGGAAAAAGAATCGTTGGACCAAAAGGGCCGCAGGTATAGGCCACGGCGCTGTTTAGAATGCACTGGAGACAAAGGATCCAGACGGGTACCAGGTGAAGTAGGATCAAAGGGGGGGTTGAACAGGTCACTGGTAGTAGGCCCACTCCAATCAGCATAATTCCATTGCCCGGGAGGTGAACTGTCTTTCAACGGAATAGGACAGAAGAAATAGAGAAAAAAAGAGTGGATCCACTCAAGAAAGGAAAAGAGGTAAGGAGGGGAGGACAATGGGACCAGCCTTTTGTCTAAAGTGATACAACATACCTAAATTCAGCTCCTACCATCACAGATCGCCCCGGAAAAAAATCGACGAACCGTTGGGAGGAAGAAGAAGGGGCGAAGAAAAGGGGGGAGAAGGCAAGATACGAGCTGTAGCCATATTTTCGAGTGGTTATCCCTTTATTAAAGGGAGTAACCGAAAAAGGAAAAAAAAAAAGAATGGGCCGAGATCAAGACGGCCGAAAGAAGAAAAAATCGGCAGAAAAGAAGGGGAAGATTGTAAATCCAGCTCGTAAAAGGGCATGACAAAGTTAACTGCGGGGCATGGGGTCAATGTGATGGTTCCTATCCCACAGGGACCATCACAGGGAGGTCAAAGGGGAGAGGTCTCGGGAAAGCCTGAAAAGTTCGAAAAAGAGGAGAGGGGACGGCCGGGGGAGGGAAGGGGGAAGGGGCTGGCGGTAGAATGATTGAGAAAAACCAAAAACTAGTAATAGAGAAAACCGGAAGACAGGATCACCTCGAACATAGACGGCCGCCGTTCGCCGACGAAAAGGGAAGACAAGTTGACGTGGGGGTGGGGGGGGGGGGAGGTTCAAGCGAGGAAAGGACTCACGGACTTTCTTAAACATTTTTTGCTCTTACCACTGAGAAGCTGTGGCTACACATCCGCCCTTGTTTTCAATTGAAACGAAGACCGCGATGCTAAAAGAAAAGGAAGTGAGGGAGGGGGAGGAAATAGATGCTAGGGGGAAGACCTCTCGTCTTCAAAATCCTTCATTGCGCCGGCTTACCTTTCTTTCGAACAACAGGGATAGGAACTCTAGAACTGACAGAGAAGCACCAGGAAGACAAGGGAGAACGACCGGAAGAGGGGAAGGTTAAACAACCATATAAAAATAGCGACCGGGGGACGAGCTGGTCCGCGATGCGGATGTTGAACGGTCGGGATCATCGGTAGAGAGAGTCAGCACAATGTCAACTTTGAAAGGGACGCCAGGGAGGGAAGAAAAGGCCACGGGGATACGAAATATTGACTGTGTAGTGATCCCCTCAGAATCCGTTCAGATTGGACTCTTTACAGCCTGCACCCGGGCACGCCAAAGCAGGTTTATGGACTCTTCAGGAAGTGGAAGGGCAAAAAGCGGAGAGGGAAAACCACACTGGGTCAACATGTATAAGTCCAACTTGCTGCTGTGGTCTTCTTGCAAATTTTACACAGTCGACCGGATCAGAAAGGGTCGGCGGGCTAACCGACAACGGCGGAAAACGGGTGGGAAAGAGCTCCCAAAGAAGAACGAATGGATTCACATGGCTTCTTTTGTCGACAAACCGAACGCCGGCAGGGGGAGATGACCGGGAAAGGAAAAAAAAGTTTCGAAGGGGGGGAAAAAAGTCCAAACTGAAAGCCGTGTTCGATCTACCACCCTCTTTTTTTCCAGCTGACGAGAAAGGCGGCTCGAGTCAGTGGGGACTCGTATCTCTCCTAAAAAAAAAAGGGGGGGGAAGGAGAATCGAAAAAGGAGAGAAGGGAAGGGAGGACGAAGCGGGAAAAGGGGCTACGAACACGAGATTTTGGGGGAAACAAAGCTCGAAAGCCTTTGTTACTTTCAGTAAGAGCCGCGCAGAGGGGAGTCGAACCGGCCATGGTGAGACGACAAAATCGGGGAGGTCAAGGATCAGGGGGGATTGTCCCAGCCTCCGGTCATCTCTTTTATCTAGAAACCGGTCGACTGTAGAGATTGTGTCCAGCAGGTACGGAACTCAAAAGAGGGAACTAAAAGGGCAGGGGTTAACAGGGAAAGGAAAAGGAAGAAGGGTGGGGAAAAAAGTTCGTAGGGGGAGTCGACCTCCGCACGGCTCATAACAAACCAAAAAAAAACAATTAAACCGGTTTTTCTTGGACAGCGGGCAAGGCTGTAAAGAGCACCTAGGACAACAAAGATGACAGAGGGGAGAGAAAACCACCGTCATCTGCTCCTTCAAGTCTGTCCCAGAAATGCGCGGCAATCGCTCAAACTGTGAAAGGGTGACGAGCGACCAGCAGAAGGAAGGGACAGGACTCTACCATAGGCAATGAGAAAAAAAAAAAACTCGACGAAGGGGAACAGGGCGGCGATTTTTGGTGTTATGCCAGATCGGCAACTCGTTCTGACAGGGGGGGAGAGCGGGAAGGGATGACGGGGGGGGGGGGAGCAGCAGCTCGTTGAGAAAAAAAGGAAAGAAAAGGCAAAAAACAGAGATGACGGGGATCAATCCAAGACATCGTCTCAGAAAGCTGGAAACTTGTAGATCGCTTCGTATAACGGTGTCAAAGTGGAACCACCAGGACTGCGGCATGGTTGAAGGACCACAGAGGGGGGGGGGGGGGAGGGACACAACAGAAAAATGGAGGTCAGGGGGCGTCTCGAGGAACGGTCACAGGACACAAAAATCTTCGACGGTCCTACTTAAAAAGAAGGATGGGTCCAACACTTATGAAGAAAGAGAGAAAATAACCCCATCCAAAATAAGGACAGAACAAAAAAAGGGCTCCGGGAAGGAAGGGAGTGGGGGAAAACCTCCAGGAGAAATTACCTCGACTCCCTGGATCAAAATTCAAACGCTGCCCAAAATGCCTGTGTAAGGTGGGCAAGCCAAAAAAGGAAAGGCTACAAAAGAGTGTGCGGCCGGGGAAAAGGAGGACTACACGGCACAGAAGGAAGCATCTCCTTCGATATAAAGAGTGATTCCAAAAGAGCTTATCTACCACTACTAAGTTGCCCGAAAATAAAACCAACACAGAAAACCTGCCGGGGGACGGAAAGCACAATACCGCCGAACCTCCGGAAACTGGGAGCGGTCAGATTTTCTGAGGAACTGCGTCGGATCAAGCCGGGGAGAGAAAATAGGACGCAAACAAACGAAGTGAGCTGGTTTGGGGTCTCTCGGATGGGGGTGAAAGCAAGCTTTTAGATCCTCTTGGGACATCGTGCTGCATGGCCGAGGTTTAAGATGGGGAAATCAGAAAGGAAAAAAAGGAACGAAAAAAAAGGGTCAGGATTCGAGGGAAGGGCGTGCGAGCGGCGTCTACAAGTACCTACTAGGGAACACAGTATACTTCCCATTTACACGGAGGCAAACTGTGAGAAAAAGGTACCGGGAGGAAACAAGGGGACAGAGAAAGAAAAAAAAGAAAAAAAGGAGCCAGAAATCTAGACCTTCGGACCTTGAAAGTGGGGTGGAAACCGAGTCGTGCCAACCCTTCCGGAAAGAAAACGAAGGGGGGGGAAGTCCCTGGCATGGAGGGACACACGCGGCGACTGAACGGACTCCTCCCCCAAACGTGTCTAGAAGCACCGTTCCTCACACGAAATAGAGTCGGTGTTACTAGAAGAAAAACTCCGAAATTGCGGTATACCTTTCGATCACTGATCAAAAGAACAACACTGGGATTAAAATATATATAAAAAGGAATGCTCGAGCGAAGGGGGGGCGGTATCTAGCATGGAAAAAACTCAAGAACAGGGGTGAGGCGAGAAAGGCGATTAAAAAAGCAGTGAAGGGTTTGGTCTCTCGAAAAGGGAATCAGGGCATCTCAGCTTTCAGTTTCGGCGAACAGCAAAGAAAGGTCAGGGGGAAACCGGGGTGGAGGGTCAGGAGAAAAGGGGTGAGAGGGGAAAATACACGGAAAGGTTCCCATAGAAAAAAGGAAAGGCCCTATATCCCTTCAGAATAGAAATCAGCTGCTCACCTCTGTTCCGAAAGGCCAAAACGGGGAAGTAGGCCTCAATGTGGGGGGGGGAAAAATCAGTAGGTGTCGGTGTATAAGGAAAAAGGAAGAAAGAAAAACTCCGCCAAGAAAAAATGAAAAGAGGAACCGGGGTGGCGTTGAAAACGCTGCATTCTGTACCATCGCTCCGGCCCAGGCACTCCCACCTATACTCAAATACCGAAGGGGAGACTAAGGGGGGCCGGGCCTGCGGGAAAACAGAGAAAAAAGACCTCAGGGGGGAAAGGGGTAAGGAAGACGAGAAGATCCGACTAAACATTACTCCTCCGGCCCTGCCCTACTAACAACGGGGGCGGGGCAGGGTGAGAGATGTTGGGGGGAAAGGAACGAAAAGAAAAAGGCGTGGTCTTGATGCGGGACAGGTGTATCCGGGAAAAACTCATCTCGTTACCTGGGGTAAGAGCCCCGTCACAAGGCCCTAACGAGAGAAAAATTTTCGCTAGAGGTGGGACAGAAAAGGAGAAATTTCGGGGAAAAAGAGGGTCCAGACGTTGGGAAGTGCTGTTCAAATTCCCAAAGGAACGGAGCTGCAAAGCTTGTTAAGTTCGCGACCATTACCATACTTCAAGGACCGGTCAGATATAGAGAACGCGGAACTGGCGGAACCAAGAGAAAAAAGGTCCGGTGAAGAAAGGAGGGGGGGACTGGAAAGGGAAGTATAAAGAGGTATCAAGAAGTAAAAGAGACCCCATCCTTTCTCACTAAACCAAAGAACCACGGAACCGGGGGAAGGAAACCAGGCCGGGAGGAAGAAGGGGAAGGCGTCGAGGAAAGGTCCAACCCCGGACTGCTTTTCATTTGTTGCGACAAACGATCTATGGCAGCAGTTCCTGTTTGGCCAGACCCGGTATAAAGAAGACAAGGAGTTAGAAGAGAAAACGAGGGAGGGGAGGTCAAAATGAATGGAGAGAGACCATCTCCCTTTAATGAGTGTCGCCTTTCGTTTCCAAAGCACTGCGGATCGGACACGAAGAAAAAAGTGCCCGATCATCACAAAGGGGGGAGGACCAAAAAAAAAAAAACCCACCAAGACATGCAAGGGAGCTTGTGATACGCACTTCGCCCCTCCGATGGAATCTAGCTGGGGCTCAAGAAAGCAGATGCGAGTCCTGGAAGTCGTGAAGGGAGGAGAGTAGAAAGGGGGGGGGGAAAGTCAAATGGATCTTTTCGATCCTAGTTTTCCGCACTCGGACCTGGGGGGACTCCATATGGAGTTTTTTTACTCACTCGGTGACATCGAGGAGGAGGGAAGAAGTGGACTCTTGAAAGAAAAGAAACAGGAAAGAACCCCAAGGGGAAAAGAAGGCAGAAAGATGAATTTCGGGTCACGTTCAGAGTAATACGACTACCCCTACCCTACGACCCCTTTACCACACCAGGTGAAGATCAAACCTGGTAAGAAGAAAGAAGGGGAAGGGGAAAAAAAGAGGGAAAAAGGGGCTAAACCGTCAGTGTCGAAACTGCAGTAACGGGAGGAACAACGTTCAAAAAAAGTGACGTGGTTTTTGGGGGTTTTAACCAGAGCAGACCAAAAAGAGTCATGAGCAAAACGGGGAAAAAAGTGGAGGGGAGGACAAGCAAAAAAAACAAAACAAAAAAAATCACCACCAAAAACAACAACAAAAAACAAAGAAAGGTGACACCAAAAAGAAGGACACACCCCACACCACAAAAAAAAACAACCCCAAGGGGGCACTACTACAAAAGAGTGGAACGGGCGCAACCTTGATATTCCTCACGAGGGAAAAACGTTCAATAAGCCAGGTGGTCGGAGAAAAAAATGGAGAGAAGGAGGGGGGGTAAAATCGAGTCTGCGGCTTGCGACTCATCTCGCTACAAAATAGAGAGATGCTTGGCGGTACGACTGGAAAAAGCGGCTCGAAATGGGGGGGAGGGACAGCTCGAAAAAAAGGAAACAGAGTGATGGGGAAAAGGGTGTGCGCCCCAGCTCGGGGATGCCAGGGAAAGCGCGTTAGCTCTAACCTCATCAAGTTGCTAAGGGGGCAGTTCAGAGAAGGGGTTGGGCAATGCTCGTTTCAAAACGTAAGGGTGAAAAAAAGGGAAGCGCTGTAGAGGAGAAAGGGAGAGACCGAGAAAAATGTTCAAACCTTTACTGCTGAACCTCTTTAAACCTCCGTAACATAGTTATAGGGGGGGGTGAAAAAAAAGGGAGGAGGGGGAAGGGGAAGGGAGAAGGGAAGCCGAACAAAAGGAACTGGGTGGGTTAAACTTACAGCTGCCGCTTCACCGGCCAGGCAGCCCGAGAAGGTCACCCGAGAAGGAAAAACCCCAAAAGGGACAGACTCCAGACCTGCGACAATGGATCGCCGAAAATCTCCAGGTATGGGGCCGAATCTCTACCAATGCGAATGACCCGGAAATGAAAGCTTCCAGGAGATCCAAAAAGAAAGAAAAGGAGGAAGGGGGGGGGGGGGCAATTGGGTTCTATAGTCAAAGCTTGTTCCTTTTAGGTGACTGTTTCGCCTTTTTAAAAATGGGGAAGCCGGCGGCAGGGAAAATCACCAACCCAAACAGAGGAGACCATTATCCCTCTCTTCACCCGACCTACCTCGGGGAATGGTCGCGTCGACACATGAACTGGGAGTTTGCCACCAGCTGCGAGGGGAAGAGAACATGCCAGCACGTCGGGGGGTACAAGGAAAGGGAAAGAAGGAGCCGGAACCGGAGGCAACAGTCGAGGCGCTCTTTTCCCGTTATTTCAGCTTAGGAAAAAACAACAACAACAAGGAGGAGGAGATGGAATCCCCACCACCTTCAAAGAACAGGGGCCAGCCCGCAAACGCAGGAGACGGAAAAAAGAAGGAGAAATAGTGGGAAGAGGTGCGGTCAAAGGAAGCCAAAACGACGTGAGGGTCTGGTGGGCAGGGTAAAAAACTTCCATGTGGGACACATGCAGCCCTGTTTGTCAAACCCGTTCAGACACGTGAGAAAAAACTTCAGACAACGAGAACGCGAGGTAAGGGGCACGGACTGAACTGAAGAAGAATCCGATCGCTACGGGGAGCCTTTACAGCCGGAGCGACCTGGCTTCTCCAAGGATCGACCTACGATTCAAGTGCCCGAGACAGCACCCTTAAATACCGAAAAAAGGAAAGCGGGCCAACACAAATCTTGTCAAGGACCCGCCTAAAACATAGAATCTTCTATCGGGAGATCACGGAGATGAAAAAGGGAATGGCCGTCGGAGAAAGGGGAACGGAAAAAAAAGTAATAATGGAGCGGGCGGCCTCCAGTTCGTTCCGCACGCCGGACCGAGGGGGGCTTGTAGGATCTTTACAATCTGGGTGCTAGGGAGAGGTGACGCTGCAGAATGACAAGCCCCGGCAACGACAAAAACGGGGGTCAGGAGTCGAGGGGGGAGGGGGGGGATAGAGGGAGGGAAGTCGAAAATAACGCCACAAAGAGGCACTTCACCTTTCCCAAAAAAACCCGACTGAGGAAAAGAGGGGGGGGAGGAAAGAAAAAAATTAAAAAGTTTTCGAGAAAGGAGACCGAGGGTACGGCACTGTGACGATATCTCTGGGAAACCGCACCGGACGTTTTTGGGGGAAACGATCAGCCAACACAGGGAGCCTTAACGGGAAAACGAAAGGTGAAGGGAAGCACGGGGAGCGGACACCGAGCATCGCTGGCACGACACAACCGTCTCGTTCGGAAAATCTCACCCTCAAATGATCGAGGAAGGGGTCGAAACCCAGCGAGAAGGACTGAAACTCAGAAGTGGACTCGAGGAATCTCTCTAAGAGGAACCAACTGGAGAAAAGAATATTCTATCAAAAATCGGCCGCCGTGAGGCTCGAGCTGGAACCCCAACGGAGGGAAGGAGGGAAAAGACGGAAAGGAGAAGCGAAGGGTGGAACTCCCCGAGAATAAAAAAAAAACCCTTTCAGCAGCCGTTGTTTTCCTTGAGGAAACAGTGAGAAGAACCGTCGGGGGAAGTTCAGGAGGAAGGGGGGGGGAAAGGAAGTTCCAAAAACGTCAAAAGGGGGGAAAAATGGCAAAGACCCGTAAGAGAGGAAGGGCCTTAGAAAACAGTTCGAACTGGGATTGTTCATGGGGGATCACCCTTTCCGTCCAAATATTGGAAGACAGGGGGGGGGAAAAGGGAATAGGTGGTGTAGGTCAAAGGAAACGGTCGGACCCACATCAAGCAAAGCAGGTCTTTGCAAGGAGAACATGTCCAATTCCATGCAGAACTCAATCCCAGAGAGAAAAGAAGCGCCATGGGGAGAAATCAGGGGGAAAGCAGTGAGGCAGAAAAGGGGAGCACCCAGCCAGGGATGGACTGGTCATGACCCGAAAGGAAGACATATACGTTCCTAGCGCCGTCCCAATCGATAAAGAACAATGTACGGGGGGGATAAGCGGAAAGGGGTGGAGACCGTCAAGCATCACAAACCCGTTCGTTAGTTGGTCGGGGGATTTGGCCTCATCGGGTGAGGGAGCCAAAGGGCAAGCAACGGTCCAGGAAGCAGTTTCCTGTCCGTTCATCCATCTAAGCCCGACTCGAGGAAGCGGGGAGAAGGAGGCGTAGTAAAGGGGGGTAAGGGGGGGTCCCAAACGGAAGAGGGTCCATAACAATTGGTCAGTAAACACCTAATTCAGGTCCTGTTGACGCCGTCACCTGCGGGCATCGTCCTTGGAGGGGTCCATCGCCGGTACGCGGTGCTGGCCCAGTAGGGAAAAGGATGGTGGGTATCTCTTCAACAAAAGAGGCAGAAGAGACCAACATAGGGAAAACAGAACCGCTGACGGGCCAAGCAGTACGCAAAAAAGGGTCAAGGACTGCTTACAAAACGCGGCCAGGGAAGACGGAGGGGAGGGGGGGGAGGAAAGACAGAGGGAGGGGGGGGAAGCAAGAAAGGGTGCAAGCTAACGAGAAGTCGAGCTATTGAAAACTAGCCGAGATATGCTGACATGAAGAAAATCTCGAAAAGATCCTGCGGGAAGTGCCCTGGAAAAAGTTCAAAAAAAAAAGGGCTTCAGAAGGGCGGGGTCGAAAAAAGAGTACGGGAAAGATCCTGCCCGATCATACAACAAAACCTCGTCCTGGAGAAACTGCGCCCAAGAAGGGCAGCCGGAAAAAAAGGGGGAGAAAAAATGGGGACGTCGGGGGCAGTCCTGGCCGGCTGATCAGGAGTAGGCAAGTTTCTGTCAATGTATGTGGGCGTGTCCAGCGCCAGTGGAGGGGAAGGGGAAAGCCCGACCCGGAGAGACAGAAGAGGGGGGGACTACTAAAAAAGGGGGGGGGTTCTGGAGGGCGGGGGGGAATCATTCAAGCACTCACCAAAAAACCGTTACTGAGCCTTTCGGGCGACGGGCGGAATGAAGCGACACAGGAAAACCAGAAAAACCCTTTTTACAAAAAAAGGGGAGGAAAGACTAAAACCGTACAATCTGTGATTAAAAGGGAAATATACACGGTGGCTCTTTGTGAGCCGAACCTGGTAAGGGGGGACCGGCGGGAAAACAGTAAAAAAGATCAAAAAAAAAAAAAATAGTGCCTTCCAAGGCACGAAGGGGAGGAAACACAATGTGCAGGAGGGGGGTCGACTAAAAAAAGTCGTACCCTGAACAAAACCAAGCGAGTAAACTTCGCACCCTTTCCTAAAACCACAACAGAAAAGGGGGGGAATAGAAGTGTTCGAAAAAACGGTTAAATTCCTATCGGGACCGGCGGCCTGCGGAGAAGGGAGCGCGAAAATAGACTCAAAAAAAAAACGAATGAAAGAAAAATAGCGAAAGGAGGAGAAGAAGGGGAGTAATCAGCTGTAACCAGCGGCTAGGTGAGCTCACTTCTCATGAAAGATCTTGCCCCTATCTAGAAAGGGGGTCGGCGTGCCAAGAGACGGAGGGGAGGGTTCGGGTCAGGAAAAGGTTCTAGCATGGACATGGAAAATTATTGCCTGCGGGTTCTCCACCGTCAAGGTGCACAGACCGGGTAACGGAAGAGGACCTGGAAAGACAGGGAAGGAAAAGAGTGTGAATGGATCACACCCTTCCACGGGGTGATCCAGTTTTTGAGGTGTCGGGGGAGGGGAGACGTAAAGCACAAAAAAAAAAAAACCATCGGGGGAAGGGAAACCCGGGGGGGGGACGTAGTGAGTCTGTAGTCACGGTCATCCAAAAAGCTGTTTGATATCCAATAAGCCTGGTGAATAAAAAAAACAAGGGGGAACGGGCCGGTGCGGAAAAAAAGAGCTGCCAGAAAAAAAAGGAAACAGTGGACCTGTTGACTACAGGACGCTGTGATCCAAAGGACTCGACCCTGCCGGAGACCTTCCAACTCAGACCGTTTGGGCCGGGGCATCGTGTGTTGGCTTCACTATAGTTTGTCTTGAATTTTGAATCTGGGCACTTTATGAGGCTTGTGAGCAGCAGAGTTGAGAAATCAAGGGGTCAAATCCGGAGAACACAAGGAAAGAAAAAGGATGGGCCGAGGGGGGAGTAACGTCAGCAGAGGAAAAACGAACTCCAGGCCTCGTTCAACGTACGAAACTTTCCAAAAAGGAAAACTGGCATCAAAAGCGGAAGTGGTCCCCCGGCAAAAAAAGGACCAGCACGTCCGGGCGAAAGGGGAAACGAAAAGAAGAAAAAAGAGGGGAGACAAAGAGAGAAAAAAGAAGGGGAGCGCCGGACTGGCCCGAGACGGGTGTATCAAACAAAACGGAGGGTAAGAGAAGAGACCAACTCCATAACATAAAGGAAAGCAAAAAAGGGAACCGGCCGGACCGTCCGGAAGTTCGACCTAGATGGGGGGGGGAAGGGGTGGGGAGGAAGACTAAGGGACCCGCAAGGGGGACTAGTTACACCCACCAGTTGGCAAAAGTCCGGGCAAGGCCCCTTTCTAAGCGCGAACAGGCCACTACACGAGGAACGAAGGGAGGGGATGGGCTGCCGAAGAGGAGAGGAACGGAAAAAAATCGAGGCCCCGGGAGCCTACCTTAAGAACCTGTTAGGTCTCCAACGAAGCTCTAGACCTTGAAACAAACCCATGCGACCGAAGAACGCCTGCGATCGGGGGGAACCGGCTTTCAGGAACCCCGTAAAAAAAAAAATTGCCATCTACAGGTTCAGGGAGTTGGGCCGGGCGATACGGGAAAAGATGGGTAGTAGTCCGTGAAGTAGGGTGTCAAAAAGGGGGGGGACGGAGTAAAGGGGGAACTTGCTGGAGGTTCAATTTCTTGGCGACGGCCCCCGGACCCTGGAGGTAGACAGGGGGGCTGTTTAGGGGTTAAGCTAAGAGGGGAAACGATGAGGGGAAGTTGAAAACGCTGTACATCTTCACTCCTTTAAGCCCCGGGAATTACATTTATTTTCTTGGGGGGGGGGAGGGAGGAAGGCCGAACAAAGAAACAGACGACCGGGGGAAAAAAAAGGGGGGGAAGACTAACAGGGGAAAGTACTGAGGGCGTTCATGACTGCTGAACACTTGGGGAGGATACACCCCTTTATCAACGGCCTTTCGAGAGCTACATGGGAGGAAAAGGCAGGGAAAACCGTAAGGGGGGAACCGGAGAAAGAACCAAACGGATGGACGACTCTTGAGTAACTCAATCTGCGTTCAAAGGACCCTAACGACGCCGGCCGATGGCCGGAAGACTAAACAGACTTCTAGAGACCCTTGACACACCCTGCCCGGATGGGGAAATCAACTGAATGAGAGAAAAAAAAGACAGGAAAAACTGAAAATCGGGAGTACCTGGCCCTGTCAAAA
>Ga0179591_1366832_pt1 | contig 15959 bp, 20 predicted proteins | sample CZOMad2_1_08_16f_FD_182891 | JGI IMG/M metagenome (GOLD analysis project Ga0179591, IMG submission 182891) | Vadose zone soil fungal communities from Angelo Coast Range Reserve, California, USA - CZOMad2_1_08_16fungal (PacBio error correction) | ecosystem: Environmental > Terrestrial > Soil >...
ACAAAAAAGTTGTAATGTGGGTATGCCAAAATTAATCATTTTGAGGGTGATGTGTTGAAAGAAAAAAACTGCGTAAAAGGAGTCCCCGGGGGGAAGAGAAAGTATGGTGAGGGTAGGTTAAGTGTTATAATACTTTGTTTTGACCAGGAAGCCGAGCACACCCGGTGCAGAAGGGTCTTACTGGCGGGGTAAACGAAAGAGAGATTCTAGAGTAACAGGGAAGTTATTCATCTTCGATTAGAGAAAGGGAGGGGCGGACAGGTTAAAAAGAATAAGCTCTGCGAGTCGAGGGTCTCCACACCAAGGACACAGAAAAGAGAAAAGAACTGGGACCTGTGGATACTTCAACCCGAAGAACCAGCGCCATGAAACACATTCGAAAAAAGAGTGGATTTTGTTCAAAAAAAAGATTACCCCCAAGAAGTAATTTGGGCATGGGATAATCACTCATGAAAAGGGGTTATATAGAACACTCCAACGAAGTTCATCATATACACAAAGGGAAAGGGATTGGGGAGACACACAACCCTAGATGAGAAATAACGGGTTTTAGGTAAGGACATATCGGGTGAGAGTGATTCATTAAAAATTGGGGGGAAATTTCATCACCAAACTATTTTTTGGGGGGGGGGGATGGGACTTGGAGAGAAAAAGGATGTGAGGGAGTGAGGTGAGAAAAAAGGTTTGAGGGAGATGGAGAAGAGAAGGCAGGATTGCCTTACAGGAAAAAGACGAGATTTAAAAGACTGCATGTTTTTAAAGTTGGGGGGGTTGGGGGGGTAGAGAGAGAGGGATGACGGGAAAAGCCATAAACTCAAGCATGGGAGAAAGAGGTGAAAAACAAAATGACCATGGAAGGGCCATAAAACGAATGCAAAGGAAAGATGTCACTCAAACTTCGAAACGAACAAGGCGAGGTGAGCCCTCGAGGAGAGGATATGATTATTATGGGTTCTGGCTAATCGAGGGGGGGGAAACCCCCTTGGAGTGAAAAAAAAAAATAAAAAAGGGATCCCGGAGGGCTAAAAAGGGCGTATACTTTTTCCGAAAAGCTCAATTGACCAGGCGACGTGGGCAAAGTTGGAGGGCGCTTAGTTAAAGGGACTTAAAAGAGTGGGCATTGGTGAACTTGGGGTACTCCAAAATTCGGACATTGGGGGGGGGGGGGGGTTTACGCACTACCGATGTCGGAGAAAAATGGAGAGTTAAGTGGGGACAAGCACGCAAACGATAACAAGAACACAAAGAAAAAGAATAGCCCCCAAAACACCCCTTGCCTACATGACATGCCCATGCACTCATTACTCAAGTATTTGTGGGACAGCCTCACCGAAGAATAAGAGCGAGAGTGAACGCTTTATATAATAGTTTTGGGACAACCCTTGTACACTAGGTTTAAGTTCACAACTTCCCTTTTATGAAGACTAAGGGCGCGAAACACAGGTCTTCTCAAAAGTTGACCCGTTGGGACAGTGCGCTTTGCGTTCGATTCTTGGACCCACACCGCGACTGAACAAAGAAGACCCCTCTCCGATGAAATACATGGTCGGGGAAAATATGCAAATATGCTATTTGGCCAAGCTAATTGGTGAGAATTGTCACCCGGCACGTGCAAACATCCTTTGGGGTTTGCCTCAACTGCTTAACTAACTGAAGAGGCTTGGCTTATTTTAATGGTAAAAGTGACGGGGGGGGGATAAAGGTTTTGCGGTAAACGCAAGTGGATGGACCTTGTTAAAAAGGGAACAGCCGGGGGTACAAAAGTTCTGGGATCATACTGGTCGGTGGAGCTTTATCTGTGTTAATTTTCGTCTTTTTGGGAAAAAATCTAAGCCTCCCTCAAGTTCACTTGAGGAGTCAAAAGTCAAGGAAGGGTGGGGGAACTGTAAGTAGGGGGAGTCTTTTTCTTAAAAGAAAAAGCTAGACCCGAGGAAAGGCTAAAGGGTCAGCCAAAGGAAAAAAGTGTTCTGACTATGCTGGGGGTAAGGGCTCATCAAATTCGAAGGAAAATCGGGGAAGGGAGGAATGAAGGAAAGCGCGCCCACTGGATGGTTTTAATAAGGAAGGAGGGAAAAATTGGGAAATTTATGGTTTTTCTTAAACAAAACGAGGGGGGGTACAGGGAAGCCTCCAACGAACAGGAGGGGCTCATAGATACCGAAAAAGAAGATCTCTCCGGTCAGTTAGAGATATAAAAGGGGAAGGTTTTGGGTTTTTCTTAAGCCGGTAAGGGAAAGAACCATAAGACGGAACCCACCCATTGTAATTGAATGTACAGGACTCTCTAAGAAATTACCAGCGTTTGGGGGGGTTGTTTTGATGACGAAAAGAGGGAATACGGGGACCTTATATAACACGACAAAGCGTCCTCTCTTCGATGTCATCAACTAAATCTAAAAATAATTTACGAGTGAGAAAAGTTTGAACCTTCTCCCCTCTGGTCAACATTGTTTTTTGGGAAGATAAAAGCATGGTGGAAGTGAAAAAACAGTTTAGGTACGGGAAGGCTTGGAGGTGAAACCATTCGACAATAATTCCTAAGTCTAGATGCCTGTGATAAGAACTATAAAGTTTTAAAAATCGAATGGAGTTAATATGAGTAAGAAGATTTAAACGACAGAAATCAGGAAATCGAGGGTCCCACTCCAATGTGAAATAAAAAACAGAAAAAACAAGACCAAGGTACTGAGACCTTTGTAGATTTAAAAAAATGTCTGTGGTTCAGGGAAGGGAAAAAGGCCAGACATAATAAGTCTAGTTCACTTCTCCTCCTACTGGGGACCTAATCGCAAAGGCAACGAAGTAAGCCTGGCTGGAAAGGAAGGGAATGCTCAACATGACAATATGAACTCATCCTAAAACGTGCCTGCATGGTTAAGCATGAAAATACTGGAAATCAGCCAATAAATTAAGGAATGCTTGCTCTAAAAAAAAACGGGTGCTGGTTGCGATAATCCGTTAGTGGGTGATTTCTGGAACCGAAAAGGGGGACTAACCGGTCCTCACACGGGGGGAAAAAAATGCCTAATACGGTTGAAGATGGGGGGGGGGGGCGATAGTCTCCTGGCAGTAATCAGCGGACCCCAAAACCAATTTGGAGGTTTCAACTTCACCTCAAAAAAAACATTTAACTCAAATCTGGATATCCCTTACCGGGGAGTTTATGGGAAGAATAGAGACCAAGCCAACCCCAATTGAACGCGTTGACGTAGTGATGACACGGGGGGGGGATTTTATTAAACATGAATTCTTGTAAATCGCAGCTTGTTCTGTGCCGCTTCAGTCAGCCATCCTCAGCCCGGTCAGTAAGCGAGGACTCAAAAACACCGGAGGGGGGCGGCCAAATATAGATAGAGACGGGAAAATGGGTTAGGCGTTTGGATTTCTTCCTTCAAAGGTAAAATAATAAAAGGGATGAGAGGGATTAAAAAGATTTCTAAGTCCAAATACCGGATCCGGTTCCAAAAACGGAAGGGGATTGATAACTGTTACGCCAGTAAGGGAAGAAGGATATTACAGAAATTGAGAATTGGAGGGCTTTACTGGGAAGAGGAAAATAAAAGGTGTGATGAGCTGCGGGGAAATCGTCTTACAATCTAACAGCAAAGGAAGGAAATTATAAACTTGTAGGTAATAAATGGAACAAATAAGGCGCAAACAGCAATAAGGGGAAATAAGTTTTCAGTGACTCATCACAAGAAAAATTTGATGGTGGGGCAGTTATGTGAGGGGGGATACCGGCAAAGACAGTACTTTTCTTTGTCATTCACTCCCAAGGAGAGATCCAGCCATTCGAAAGTGCTTAAGTAAAAGGGGGACTGGGGTGTATCGGCATTAGTGCGGAAGGAAAGATACAACTTAAGTGGCATTGCTTCCTTGAACAAAATGACAGAAAAACAGGAGTCAAAGCTCCCGATGAGAGGTGGTGAGGTTGGCGGTTTTTAATTTACTCCCTTATTGGACCTACCGCTTTGAATATCCTCTGGGACAACTCAGAAAAAAACGATCCCCTCAAGGAGCAATGAATTAGGAGGTCCTCATTTACCCCAGACAGGGGACAACTCGGTATGTCCGTACGAAATCCTCTAGACATCTCTCATCGAGACCCTCAAGCTGGAAAAATTGGTTTGGAAGAAGTTTTGGCCACAGTCCCTTCAAAAAAACGGGGGAAAACCTTTCCAAAAACTTAACCCCCACCGTGTGTGGAATTCGAAAGCGTTTTATTTATTGGTACAATTGGTAAAAACAATGTATGCAAAATTTGGGTTGTCCCTTATTCTTCCACGACATCTAGTAGAATGATTAAAAACTTATATTTTACTTAATTGAGAAGAGTCTCGAAAACCACAACTCCGTTAAGAGCCAGGATGGGTATGTTTCTGGATGGTGAAGACAGGTCGGGAGTTTCTGCGCGGGGGGAAAGTATCTTACTTCCTTAAGAAATTAAAAGGGAAAAGGCAAGGGAAATTATAAAAAAAATTGAAACAAAGTGGAGCAGATGTTTATGCGCAATAAGGTAGGTGTACCCTCGTAAAAAATGCTTGGAGGTCAAATGGGTCGCAAAAAAATCATGGTTACATGGGGGAAAATATGGGGTTGTTTATCGAAACAGAAAACAAGCAAAACATTGGGTGTAAGGTCTAAGGAGAGGAAATTATTACGTGCAAAAGGAAGGAAGGAAAAAATACCGGGTAATTCCTTTCCCAAACAGAAAGTGAAGGCGTGGGAACTAATCATCGGCGAATTGATTTTCAAGATGAGAAAGTACTGTAAAGGAAATTACTTGCTGGAAGTTGCTAAATTATGTACAGGGGAATTGAAGGGAGTGTAGTTGATTTCTAAAAAGGACAAAAAGGAAAAAACATCATCTTCTCTTTGACAGAGTTGAAGGGTAGAAGCAAAGAAGCACGAACCGTGGAATTGTCTGGCAGAGGTGCCGGGAGGTTGCAAAATAACTTGAAAGAAAACGTTACAACCCCAAAACATGATGAAAAACGTTGACCTCCGTCAAGGAATGGCTGAGTATGGGGGGGGGTGTTGGGGGGGGTTGGGTTGCTCGGGTGCAGGGGGGGGCTTGTGGGGGTTTGAATGGGTGGGCTGTGAAGTCGAAACATTGCAAATGTTACATGAGGATAGGCAACTCACCCGGGGTGACAGGGAAAGGTCCCTGGGACAAAATAAGGCGGATGGTGTTGAAAATGCAATGGGTAGAAACTAAGAAGCCAAGTACACTGTGTGAAGAAGGGGGGTCGAAGGAACGAAATTGGGCGACCTTTCTTAAAAAAGGGGACACTAGTAAAATGGATACGGGGACATAAGGTTAAGAATCTCTCCCGCGGGTTGCCGGGAATTCGCTCTCTTGTTCTTGGTTCTGAAAAAAAGGGAGAAAAACTACGGCCTCGCAGGAGTTTAAAATGGCGGAACTGGGGGGGCGTGTTAGTTTCTTATTGGCTGGTTGGGGGCGGGACTGGGACAACTAGGAAGGGGGGCTGGCTGATTGAAGAACAGCAGGATCGAGTCTTCTAGGCACAAAAGAGGGAAACCACCCGGTGGAGTAGAAAGTAAACGCTGCCCCAAGAAGTAAGAAAAAATGCCACAAGAATTCAAGTGGGTCGGGAAGTTTGGATCTGAGGGGCCACCAAGACAGGAGCCGCTTGGCTCTCACATTTTTCCCATCTTGCCTCGGAAGAGGAAGGGAAATTGGAAAAGGGGGAAACATCAAGAAAACATAGACCATCGGCCAAAAGAGTCAGAAGTCGAAGGTAAGGGGGTGTTTGGTCCGGCAATTGAGGAAAAAGCTACTGGTGGTAGGAAGGATTCTTGCATTGGTGGGGGGGGGGTTTTTGGGCAACCGAGCCGTCGAATGGAACGCGGGTGCTTTTATTTGGAGAAAAACTCTCTCATAAAAATAATTACCCATAACTGTCCTGGAGTTAAAACTCGTTAGGGGGATTGAACCCTGCAATAACAAGGGGGAAGGTCCTTCTCTCAGACTGGCATCTGTCTAAACAAAAAAACTGGTTATCAAAGCCTCAAGAAAGAGGGGGGTACTGCTAGCCAACTCACATGTTAAGAACCACAAACCCAAAACGGAGAAAAAATTTGCAACCATGTAATGAAGAAAGAGAAGAGACAATATTTCTATACCACCAAGGCGGATACATATTATTCAAAGGAAAAAGATCGAGGGAAAAGGTGCTAGATGGAGGGGGAGGGGTTGGTTTTCGGCCAAAGTACGGGCTTGGCCTATGAAAAAAAAGTCGGGGGTGGGTGTTAGAGATAAGAGTCAGGGATGGAAAGAATTCAACTCTTAAGGGTAAACGTGGTTTTATTTGGGGGTTTATCATCGGGGAAAAAAAGGGTGGGGGGACTTCCGGGGGTAAAACTAGCCTAAAAAAAAAAATTTTAAGAGTCATGCGGAAGGGATTCTGTTTAAAAATTCTTGAAGCGTAGAAACAGCCCTTTGTTGGGTTTTAGAAAAAAAAAAAAGGAAGCACTTCCTAAAATGGAGATCAAAAGATGGGAAAAGAAAAAAAAGAGTGTTTTACGGGTCGAGGAGAAAAGGATAGAAAAAAAAGTGGGAAACGGAGAAAATATAATAAACATTGGAGGGGGAAGTCTAGAGAGGGAAGGGGGAAAAACAAGGAGGGAACGGGGTAACTACTCCATACCTTTTTTATCGTCGAAAAAAAAACTGATATCATTTTTGGGAAGAGGAGACGGGTGGTGGTGGGGAAAATAAGGATACTTTGGGGGAAGAGAAATCCAAATGACAAGGAGTAAGAGAACAAGGGGAGTAAATCTATGTATAGAAAAGGGAGTTGTTAATGGTGAGCTTTAAGCAAAAAAAAGTCTAAGTGGCGTGTGTTACCACCAATAAAATCGTCCTTCCCAACAATTATTAATCAGTGGGGGAGGTGGTGGGTTTGGGGGGGGGGGGGGAAGGGTACGTCTGTATTAAGATTGAAGTTGGGGTGTGAAAAAGTGCTAATAACGCATCAATTCCTTTTAATGAAGCGATGCAAAATCTGAAAAATGAAGGGGAAATGGAACTCCAAAAAAAAAGTGTTCATAAAGGAGACCATTCGTGCACGATTTTGATTGATCTATTCTGTGGGAAGATAAAATGGGCCGTCTCTTCAGACAGAGAAACATACACCTAGGGAAAAAAAGAAAGAGCAAATAATACCTGGTATAAGATAGGAAAGCGGATAAAATCTCATCAAAAAGGGGAAAACAGATGGACTGTGGGGGGCAAATACGGCGAACCTCTCAGAGTGGAAAATTGGAACTTCGAAAGAGGAAGGTATATAATACACAGGTCCAATTGTTGGAAAAGTAATATGCAGCACAAAGTTACTGGGGAGTACCCGAACATAAAGATGCTAGAAGTAGTGGGAATAATTAAAAAGAGGGAGCCGTGTATCGTGGGCTCGGGCATTAAAAAGTGTGGGGGAAAAGTCATACTTGCTGGGAAAATGTGTGGGAAAGAGTTTAGCGAAATGAGTGAGGGGGGAAAGAAAGCGCCGTTTTGTGGTGAAGAGAAATTAAAGGAGATAGAATTAGGGAAATTTATTAAGCCAGGGATATCCTCCGAAGTAGGTACATATTCGCATATTGAGATGCTTATGTAGTACCTGGAAAACACAAATCTGGAATCTCGAGGCACTCGGAATTTTTAAGGCCGCGACTCGGGGCTTGTAGCAAAAAGCGGAAAACCAGGGATGGACCTCTTTTAGGAAGTATCCATTAAAAACAAGATGCAGGTGAAGAAGAGTCTGTAAAATGCCAAGAGCTAGTCGCTTCTCACGATTCGGCGGAGAGATCGAGACTTTAGTCTCTCGCGAGAGGTGGTCACAAGTCCCTGATAAGTAGTAATTTCTTGAGAACTCAAAACAGAATCGGAAAAAAGAGGGATGGGAGCAAGTGGAAAAGGGGCAATGGGTAATTAACTTGGACTTTAAGTTTAATATGCAAAGTGAACGTCATTGTTCGTCACTTCGGGAAAAGACCGCTGCAGGTAGGCAGTGTTTGGGAAAGATATTCCAATCGAGTCTAAAAGAAGATGTGGGATAGCATAAAGAGAGACCAGAAATATGTCCAATCCAATCAAAGAAGGCAAATCGAGAAAAGAACAGCCAATAAAGACATAAATTCTAGACTTCTCCCTTTAACTTTCAGCATCACCGGGGGGGGGGGGTAAAGCAAAGGTCAACTAAAAGGGGGTACAATAACATGAAGACTTACCTACAATGGAGTGACAATTGGGGAAATTGTCGTGGATTGTGCCCCAGAAAGTTTTTTCGTAAAGACATGGACAGTTGTTATCCTTCAATCAGGGCTCGAAACAACCAAACAAAACAAACAAAATACAACTTTAAAGACCTGGCCTTGGCAAAAAGGTGTGTTCACGATGATTGTGCGATCCCAGGGCGTGCCCCACCCGACAGGGAACAGAATGAGTACCGAACGGAAACTAAGCGTTCACATGGACGGGGAGGAAAATTATTCCATTTGAAACGTTGTGCAAATATGTCCGGTGTTAAAAGGGGGTCAGAGTCAAACTTATCAGAAGGTTTTCAGATTGACCTATTACTGACTTGTCACCTTTGGGATAGTAAGTTGAATAATTTGGAAAAAAGGGGGGTGGGGGAGAAAAGTTTTAAGACAATTGGAATTTGGGCAACACCGCAAGGCACTTAGACGAAAAAGAGTGAAACTACACATTGCTAGGGCGGAGACTTAAAACGTGGGGAGAATAGAGAAGGGGAGGGCTTAATGGTTGATGATAAAAAAAGAAAAAAAAAAAAAAAAAAAAAAAAAGAAAAAAAAAAAAAAAAAAAAAAAAAGAAAAAAGAAAAAAAAAAAAAAAAAAGAAAAAAAAAAAAAGAGAAAAAGAAAGAAAAAAAAAAAAAAAAAAAAAAAAAAAAAAAAAAAAAAAAAAAAAAAAAAAAAAAAAAAAAAAAAAAAAAAAAAAAAAAAAAAACACACCAAAAAAAAAAAAAAAAAAAAAAAAAAAAAAAAAAAAAAAAAAAAAAAAAAAAAAGAAAGAAGGAGAAGACAAAAAAAAAAAAAAAAGAAAGAAAAAAAAACGACACAACCCAACAGAAAAAAAAAGAAAAAAAAAAAAAAACACAAGGGAAAAGAGACACAAAAAAAAAAAAAAAAAAAAGAAAAGAAGACAAAAAAAGAACCAAAGAAAAAGAAAAAGTAAAAAGAGAAAAAGAAAAAAAAGAGAAACGGGACATTACCTAATGCATTTACTTAATTTCGTATCAACCATCACCAAACCTCAGTACTGTAATTGATGTAATAATTGCTTGAGAGGAAGTCAGAGAACTCATAGGAAATTTTGGTACCCTCCTTTCTGTTTAAAAGTTAGTATTTTCCATAATCAGACTTCAAATGCAAATGTGAAGAAAAAGATTTTATATGAAAAGGAAAGGGACAGTCTAAAGCCGAAAAATCTGGTAATGGTGATTAGACAATCTCTGTGGAAATTAAATGTAGAAAAATTTACGGTACTTATTCTCATAAAGACAAAAGGTAATGTGGTTTAAATAGGGAAGGAATGTCTCTAGGACAAGAATACGAGGAAAGTCTGTTTAAAGCAATTTATGGAAAAAAGACTTGGCACGCAAAAAGTTAGGATGGTGCAGATACATGGAACTACCTCCTACCTCTAAAACATCAAGAATTGTAAGGAGTAAAAACAAAGGAACTTCTGACCCGTGTGGGGTTGTTGGGGGGTGAAAGGGAGGGATACGAAGGAAAAGGGGACTATAACGAAAAAAAAACGCAGTAAAGGTAAAGAAATACGAAAAGTTTTGTGCAAAACATTTAACTCGTAGACCAAAAAGGGTTCTAGTAAAAGCGGGTGGTATTACAGGGGTAGGGTAATCGCGGTGGGTAAAAAAACCGTTCTCACCCTTGTAAGCTTGGAAGGAAGAATGAGATGAAGAGTTAAAACCAAGGGAAGGGGTAATGGAGGGATTGCTTGGAAACTCAAAATTGTGAATCCTTGGGTAGGGGGAGAGGGAAAACAGAAGGGAGGTGAGGACTTTAGATAAGGAGATAATACAAAAGGAATAAGTTGAAATTGTAGGTACTCCGTGGTGTTGTTCATGGTCAGTTTTCAGGAATCAATCCTAGCGTGAACATGAGACATACATAAGGACGAAAACCATGTAATTAATCTGGGTGGGAAAGGAATGGAATGGAAAATGAAACAAGGGAGGTGAAAAAGGGCAATAAAGAAGTGCCAAGGCTCATGGAAGGGTAAGCAAATGGACAGAAGAAAGAACTCTGCAAATCCAACAGACTTGGCTACTTGACTGGATAAAAAAGAATTGGAGTTTCTTTGCTTTACTGGGGGTTAGTGGTATGGAAACCATAAGGTAACTTCCTCTCAAGTGGGGTAACATATTACGGTTCAGGGGATAGAAAATAGTCAGTATAACAAAAAAAAGGTTGACACTCCCTTTGTAAGAGTCGACTACAAAGACGGCACAGGGGAAGTTAAGAACGGGCACAATTGGGACAAATTATTTTCCAGAATAGGGAATCAAAGAGAAAGAAAAAAAGGGGCGGCCTTCAACCTTAGTAGGGGGGGTGATGGAAAACAATTTTAATCCGGGGCAGTGGTAACTCCATAAGGTTATGGGTACGGTTCCAAATCACAGAAATCACCCTGTCAGACTGAAAAGCGGATAATCTCACACAACGGTAGCATAGAGATACGGAGAAAGAAAAGAAGGGGGGGAGTTCGTTGATTCCTTCCTGTGATAGAAACGGAGAAGGGATGATGGTTACACGAATGCGGAAAGGGGTATTCAGATCACGGTTTAACGTAGTCTACGAAAAATGTTTTATTGAGCGTTAGGAACATAAAAAGAATACTGTCTTTCCTTGTCAGGGAAATTTGGATCTGGGGAAAAAAGAAGACTTTGAACTGGGGGAACGGTAAAGGGAGTCTGGGATGGGGTGAGGAGGAATGTAGAGGGCCTACGGAAGAAAACTGATACTATTTTCATTTTGAGGAAGGGAAAGGAGGGGATTACACGGGGGATGGGGAAAAATAATAGAAAAAAAAAGTTGGAAGGAAAGGCAAACAAGTTCGCAGTTAAAACTGTCGTCATCATGCACTAAGCGGCTGTTTGCTTAGTTGCGGTAATGGGGGATAAAACTAATAAATTATTAAATGAAAGTCTTATGGAGGTCAAGCCAAGGGGATCAATCATCCATTGGGGGTCAGGGGACGTGGGGGAGATTAGGGAAAAAGGAATTAACCCTTAGACTTTTAGGGGAATTGGGGGGGAAGAAAACACTACGGAGTAAAAGCAAAGAAAAAGAAAGGATAATTCTTTGAGGGTGGTGGGGGAGAATCATCATGAAGCTAACTTGGACTACCTGCAGTAGGTATCCAGCTTCAAACAAAGGGAAAGGGAGGGATTCCAGCATTTACCAAGTGGGACGGACATATAAGGTCAGAATATCCATACAGAAAGATATAATCTTCTCCTAACAGCGGAGTGTGGTGGGGTGTGTAATACAGTGGGTAACTTTATTAAAACAATTCCAAGAAAACTTCTGGGGGAAAAACCAGGGGGTTCCAAGCTGGGGGGGTACATGGGACAGGGTGGAGAGGCCAATAGGGGCGTGTACAGACTAGGGGGGGGAGGTCAGTTATTTCAACTTTTGAAAAACCTTTGAGGGTATAAAAGAGGAATCGCGAAAAAACAAACCAAAAAAACGTGGTGAAGATATGGGGGGAGGGTCGTTCACTGGAAGGTATGGTCGGGGTCAGGGGCGGGTGTATGTTCCTTTATTATAAGGGTGACAAAGGGAAAGGATAGGGTAAAAAAAGGGAAAAAGGAAAAGATGGAGAAGAGGTGGTTCGAGACCTACAGGGGTACCAGAAGTGAAAACATGTTTCTGTATTGATCAATAGATTCCATGAAATAAACGCTGTAAGGGGGTGAAATATCCCAAAAAAGCCCAAAAATGCGGGGGCTTTCCGGATCTTTCAGCAGGAGCCCTAATTTCCGTGGAGAAAAACGGCGTGAACTCCAGCAAATGCGGGGGGGGGTGCTTTCCCATGTTAAGGGAAAAAGCAGAGAGGAAGGGAGTGGGAAGGGGCCCTGCCGGCAACCTGCGGACTCTGGCGGACGGAAGGACTGAACGTCCTTAGTCCGCTAGGTTAGGAGGAGTAGATTTACTAGAAAGAGAAGAAATACCGCACAATAAGTTTTAAGGCATCAATAAAGGGTTGTCATTGGGGGGGATTGCCTTTAGGATTTCCTTCTTTTTCAACAATGCAGGATGCGCAAATTAAAAAAAAAAAAAAGAACGAAACCAACCAAGAAGCCAGAATAAAGAAACAGGAAAAAGGCACGTCAAGTCGGTAGGAAAAAAGAGGCAAAAAAAGGATTGAAAAGGTCTTTTCTTGCCGTTGGGTGGACTGTGAGGGGGGGTGAATTTTCCGAAAAACGCAAAATTACCATAATGTATCAACGCACTCTGGGGTAGGATGTCTTGGAAAGGTTATGCTGTTTGGAACTAAGTCCAGGTAGACAGAAGAAAAGAGAGGAAAAGGGGGAAAAAATGAAAAAAAAGGTCAAAAAAATTGTTTCTTCGGATTAAACGGGGAACGGCACCACTGTAGGGGATCCAGAAATTGTTAAAAAAATCAATACGCGGAGTGGGGATTGGGAGGGGTACTGTAGGGGGAAAAAGGGTGTTAGTTAATTTAAGGAAGGGGACTTTGGGGAAGCAGGAGCAGGGGTTTTGGGTTAGTTTAGGGAGGGCTGAACTTGGGGCGGGATTGGTGCGGGGAACACATATCATAGAAATCTTTAGCAGAAGCGGAAAAAGGGGGGGAAAAAACCAAAAATGAACTGATGAGTAAAAAAACAGTTAGAGGGGGATCTTAAGACAGCAGAAATACTTTTACAATTAACATTGGGGGGGCACAGATGAGAGAGGGACAACCAGCAGAGAAAGAGGATTGGGGAGGCACTTTATAAGGGGATTCTTCGTTAGAGGAGGGAATTTGGAAGGGTGAAGAAAATACCTCTATTCATCATCATAACTTCAAGATGAGAGAACCTCAGAAGTTGGGGTCAGATGACGGGGGGGTCAAAAGAGGTTTAACCCTTAAAATTTGGGAACAGAGTTGTTTTTTCAAACCATCAACGATGATAGAAGGTGAAGCTGCAAAGGAAAAGGTGTGGAATATAGATAATCCGTGAGAAACTACACTTACTTAAGACACGTAACGGAAAAAGTCCAAATTACACTTGATTAACAGATGGAAGAAACGCTCTCCTCTTCTCGAAGAGGCTTCAAAAAAACTGGGAAAGAAAGGTAAAAACACGACACCCAGAAAATTCTATCCACAACCCAACTCTTTTGGGGGTGAACTCTGGACAGAGAAAAGGGGTGGCAAAAAAAAAAAAAAAGGGGATCTTTCACGATTCCTAGGAAGACAAACCAGAGGCTTTGAGGAGAGGAGGGAGGGACCCACTATCTTCTTTAAAGGGGGATCTAGGTTTGTGTAAAATTGGCTTGATGACAAATAGGGGGGTGTTTATCGAAAAAGAGATGATAGGACTGAGGATACAAGAACGGTGTTCCTTTCCGTTGGGGGGGGTCGAGCCATATTTGCAATTGGGAAAATAGAAGAGTGCAGGAACTATAACATGGAAGTTAGCTGAGGGAGTTTCTTAACAGCAGGGGGGAGGCTTGGGTCTTAAGAGGGGATAAGAAGCTGTTGGGGGCTAAAAAAGACAGGCATGTAGGACTAATTTACTCAAGAGGGGACGAAAGAGATGTTTTCACTGTCCCTTCCCCCATGAAAAGGGAGGGGTGAAAAAGAAGGAGAGAATAAAAGATCAAAAAATGGATGAATCTGGGAGATTCTTCCTGGGGTAAAAAAACAAAGGAATTATTAAAATCTAGGGGTAACGAAAAAGAACAGACCAGCCGTATGCAGATCGCCAAAAGCCAGAAAGTTTTTAATAATACGATAATGGGTGGTGGTGAAAAAGAAGCTGGAAAATGTGTCATTAAAAAGAGACCAAACGTATGTGACGTATCGATAGAAAAAAAAACTTAAGTTAAAGATAACGTACTCACTGGGGGGTGGAATTTGGGGGGGCTAAGGCCCCAAAAGAAAGGATCAGGTTTGAAAGTGGAAAACACCTATCGTATAATTACCCCACATTATTAGGTTGCTGGAAGAAGATTGGTATTTCGATAAAAAAGATTGGGAATGAAACAGAAGGGTTGGTGTGACAGGTCCCAAAATTTGATGCCGGAAAAGATTCTCGGATTTTGGAAAAACTCTTGAGACCAAAAGGGGAAAGGCGCTGAGATTATACGGATGGGGGGAACGGGACATGACATGTCAGGTTGAGAGAAAAACATACGGTAAAATCCATACGAATAACTGTAAAAAGACACACATCAAGTAAAAGTAACCTGGGAGGACCGATATAGCGCATAAACAAGTGCAACAATAGGGAGGTCAGGTTGGCAAGAAGCTAACCTAAAGACCAGGGTAAGGGCGAGAACGTCCAAAAAGAAAAACAGGGGTAAATGAGAGAACACCAACTACTTTGGCAGTCAGAGGGCAAAAGGGAACTGGATGGGGGTATTCTCACCACACAGATATGAAGGGTTGGATAATAAGCTGTTATATACGTATCGGGAGGAGGGAAAGCAATTCATTATCACACACATAGTTGGGGGTAATAAAGGGGGGGATGGGAATACAGTAAAAAAATTGGAAGGGTTAACGACCGTTTTTTTGTTGATAGAATTTGAGAAAAGTAAACCATATTGGATGACGTGAGGGAAAGAACGAAAAGCTCAAATATGGACAGAAAGAGTTCAGAGGATTTAGGTAATCCAAAAAATATACGATGCGTATATAGAATTTTGCAGGGTGGTGAAAAACAATGCCAGAAATTTTTTGTAGAAAGGGACGAAAAGATCATTTTATTCCCAGAAACAACGAAACCGACGGAGGGAACAAGTCGAGTTCTCGATAAAGGTCTGAAACTTATGGGAATCTCTAAGGACTGTCGCGGGGTCACAGAGTGAAAAAAAGTTAATAAGGGCCTCGCTGTGTCGGATTGAGGGAACAAAAGAAGGATGGGGGGGACTGGGGGGGGGGGACGATGACCAATATTGCAAAAGGTGGGGAATTTTTTCTTTTCATGGTGGGAGAGTGAAAATCTAAGAGAGGTTGGCAGAAGACTATCCCAAAAGTTGGGGTTACCCTAAGAGGAGAAAAATTTCTAAATCAGAGAATGTATGGATAAACAGAACGGAAAAATGATCTCACAAACAAGACCACCCCCTCACAAACCCCCGGTAAGAATGCGAAAATTACAGGAAAAGTCACATTCAAAATGTTCCGCGTTTCAACACGGAGAGGGAGAAGAAGAAGCTTTATTAAGTGAAAGGGGGGTATTGGGGGGTTCAAACAAGGCGGGGGGGAAGTGGTGTGGGAAAAACCAACTGTTTGAAAAATAGGCAGAAAAATAGCTTTTAATACGAAAACAGGATGTGGGCAAAGGTGCCGACGATGTCAGTAGGGGCTAGCCCTGTGGGGGAATGGACAAAAAAAGAAGAAAGGTGTACAAGCAGTCCTTTTAACGGGCGTTTTGAAGGGGGAGGATACATATTATTAGAATGAGGTTTTTTGTTAAAAGGACAATAAAAGGAACAACAAAAGGAATAAAAAAGGGGGGGGGAAAATCGGGAAAAGGAGTTTTTTTAGACTTGCGGGGTACAGCTCACAGGGGAAATTTAAATATTTAATTGGAGGGGTGGGGATAAAGGGTGGAAACAAACAGGTCTTGTTGGCCGCACCAAATTAAAGGAAAAAAATGACAAAGTTAGGTTCTGATTGTGCGGTGGTCTTCACGGGGTCGTGGGCTGATATTGTTGTT
>Ga0179591_1279412_pt1 | contig 15958 bp, 22 predicted proteins | sample CZOMad2_1_08_16f_FD_182891 | JGI IMG/M metagenome (GOLD analysis project Ga0179591, IMG submission 182891) | Vadose zone soil fungal communities from Angelo Coast Range Reserve, California, USA - CZOMad2_1_08_16fungal (PacBio error correction) | ecosystem: Environmental > Terrestrial > Soil >...
CAAAAACTTAACCTGGTGGAAAAAAAAAGACAGATCAAGTTTTAAACAAATGCGGATGAAAAGAGGGCGGTTGCGGGAAAGTCGTCCCACAGGTTTCAGACTGATACCAAAAGGCAAAAAGTCCACCGCAAAAGGGTATCAAACACAAAAAAATCAGTTTGCTGCACCGGCACGAAAGTAGGAGAACAGGGGGAGTGGGTTGCTTGGCGGTCCAGCGGTTGCAACGGACCGCGGGCAGAGGATAGGAAACAAGGGGAAAAAAATTTCGTCTAAGGGGGGGGTTTGGCTAAGTAGGGGAGAGAATAAATCCTATCTGGAGAAACAAAAACAAAGGAGAAGAAGGGAAGGAGAAAAGGCGGAACACCACAAGGCACGGGATTCGATCCTCACAAGCAGGTAAAAAAAAATTGAGAGCTCACGGGGCTATAGGGGACCGTAAGAAGAATACTCATTTACTTGAATCAAAGACGCTTTCCTCCAGTCGAGGCTGAAAACAGCAGAGGGAAAGCACGGGCCAGAAAAACACGAAGCAGGCGCCGTCGCCAGGCAAAGAACTCATAGGCGACTACACCGAACACACTAGGCCAAAGGAGGAGGAAGAATGTTGAAGAAGTGAATAAAGCAGGAGCTAAAAAAATTCCGGTCCAGATAACTTAGGAACTTGACCAGTCCGGACGGGCCCAGAAGGCGTTTTAAGCCTAAATGCATCCCGAAATCCGTTTTGGGACATCGGAAGCCGGAGGTGCTGCTCATCGTCGTGCATCATTACAAGAAAGGTAGGTTGCACGAAAAGGGGGGGGGAGGATCCAGTGCGTCCCACTTTCGGTACTGTGGCCAGGAACTTGAGGATGTCTTACAATGCGGCGCAATACCAAGTCGGTCAATGAAAAAAAAGCAGAGGGCCAGGGTGTGGGACGAGAAGTAGACTCATTTCCCAGGTCGTTCAAAGGTGGTGCTCTTTGAGGTTGGCGGAAAAAAGAGCGTACGAGAAAGTCAACAGTGAAGGGAGTGGGGGGGGTTTTCCATTTCGAGGAATAGCGGTAGTAGGAGGCCGTGCCGTGTTGCAATCACGATTAGTTTTCGAAGTCATGGGGGAGGTTGGGAACAATCAGGAGGAAAAGAGATCACCTGCACATGGGTGAAGTATTAGCTTCAAAGCAAGTGCCGCCCAGTGAAGGGCTCTGCTCCTTGCTGACGAAAAGAGAGTTGGTGTCCAGGGGGGCAAATAAGTTTGGGGGGGGGGGGGCTGGGCTGCAATGTTTTGTGAGCTACGACGCAACAACATCGTCCGCGTAGAGCGGAACTTGGCTAGAAGAGAGTTATCGTAGGCAAAAGGAGGGCGGCAAAATCGGGTGATCAGGAATCAAGGGAGGAGGGTTTTAAGTGAAACCATATTTAAGGGGGGGAAAAAACCAGGGGAGGAAAGCACCCCATGGGATAAATGGGCAGCAGTGTGGAGGACATAACTGAGAATAAAGTAGGCAACAAACATGCAACGGTGTCAAGAGGGAACGAAGACATTCTTTACTTCTTGGAAGAAGATTTGCGGCGTGGCAATTGGGGTTATGAATCGCCCAATAGATTCGGAAAGAAAAAAGAGGGACAAGTTCCCAAACCATAGTGGGGGGGGGAAAGGAAAGATCTTTTCTTTCACTCTGATAGAACGCAGCAATTGTGGGGGAGAATCTTCAAACTCACGAGTCAAAAAAAAATAGTGAACTTCAAGAGAGGGGGGGGAGATGTAGGCGAGGGGAACTTGCTTGGACCAAAAAGATGCATCTGCTTCAATCGTTATTGGCCAATCCGCCAACATGGGGAGGGGGGGGGGGTATTGACCCCAACTTCCTCAGAGAGCATCACCAACCAAAGAGAGTCCGCCGCCGGCACCTTAGCATCTCAAACCCTCAACACAAAACAAACACGCGAAAGCAGCCTAGGAAAAAAAAAAGAGAAACCACAAAGGCTAAGCGAAGTAGGGGTCCGACAAAGAGACGGACTCCTACACTTTTCCTGAGGGTATTCGGTTTGGATGTGGATGGACCGTTCATAGGAGGAGGCCCAGTTTCCGGGTGAGCGAGGGTGGGGGGTGGGGGGAAAGTGGTTTGACGAAGGGGAGCATGGAAATGGGAGAAAGGGGCTGTCCTTCAGTCAAGCGGTATTATTCTATCGGATGCCAAAAGAAAAAATCGAGACAATCGACCACAAAAAAGAGAAAAAGGAAGAGAAAAAAGGAGTCTTTCATTGTGGAATCCTCTCCACACACATCTTCAACCGAGGGGACCTGCCGCTGACCATAAGACGAAATTCCCGATCGCGTAAAAAAAGAACAAAACGACTCCCGAACTGTACCCTCACCTATGCAAAGGTCAAGATCAGCACATTGCAAACCAGTACAATCCATCTGCTGGGCTCAAAGCGGAAGGGGGGGAGGAGAAAAAAAGCCTAAGTTTCTAGTGAGATGGTGGAGGCGTTGGGAGGATCTCTGCTTCACAGAGGTGGTGGTTTGGTTAAGGGTTGAGAGGGAAGTTAAGCGTCACATGGAGATGGGATTGGGTGGGGAAGCTTATATGTTGGAAGGGGGATTTACCAAAACCGAACAGGGGGGGTTGAAATGGGGTCAGGGGGGCAGGGAAAGGAGTTCCTAATCATGAGAATCGTTTTTACATAAACAAGGGGCTAATGGCCGTGAACTAAATCTCACGCGGACAAGCGTTGAGGGGGTTGTTCCAAGATCGAGTGGGGGGGGGGAAAAAAGCTCGTCAACAACCTTGCTGTTTAAGAGGGCGGTCGCCGCCCCGATTATACAATTGACCCAAAATCGGCCGATGGGTTACCATGCGGGGGGTCTGAGAGGACCAAAGTGAAAAAAAGAGGGGACCTACCCTCTGAGCAAGAGAGTCCCGTCCTCGGGGGCGGCCGTATACTGACCGGGAAAGGGGGGCTGTTACTTTGAGAAAGGGAGGTCCGAAAAAAAGGGAGCGCCCAAGTCCATTTTCTTTTGTCGAAGGAGAGGGTTTCAGATTGGTTTAAACATGGACTCCGACTAGCATTCCGAGAAATCTGGGGAAGAGGGACAAACAAGGAGGGAGTATCCTTTCCGGGGAAAATCGTACAACGGTGCCGTTTTATCTGGAATAAAGAGTTTGGGCAGTAGGAGTACTCTCCCACAACCTGCAAAGGCAATCATAAAGGTGAGGGAGCGACAAAATTCTAGAAAGAGCGCGAGAACTGAAACGGGCTGGGCAAGGTACGATAAGTGGGAAACCTTTTGCAGGTGCTCATCTTGGCCGCGGAGAGCTGTGGGAAAAGCAAAAGATTCGGAACTCCCGCGGATGGAAAACCGGGGGAAGGAGAAGAACAATAAAATACAAGGGACACAGAAAAAGAGAAGGGGCCTTTCTCAAAACCCTTCCTATAGAGGCCGATGAACGTCCAAAAGGGAAAAACCGGGAACTAACGGTGGCTCATCATGACATAGGGGAAAAAGAAGGGGGGTAGGAACTTCTTGAGGGCAAGAATTGGGTGTAATGGGGGGAGGGGAAAGAAAATAGTACTAGACCCATTTCCTGGACAATAGCAACGCCAAGTGGCAACGGATGAATGACCGTGATGAAAAAAAATGTCACTGAGTATTAAAGGGACGATGCGCAAAGAGCGGAAAGGCGGGGAGGGGAGTGAACCATTCTGCAAAAGGCGGGTTCCAGTCAGGAGGGGAATCATTAAAAGAGATGGACCTGAAGAAGAGACTGGTCACTCAGCGCTCAAAGCAGGAGATGGGGGCGGAAGAAGGGGGGGGGGGGTCAGATTTAATGACTTTTAAAAAAGAAAGGGGGAGGAAGAGCTGTCATCGCTTTTTCTGTTTTCGAGATGAGTTCGCCGGGGCAGGAAATGTCGGTCCGCGCGGCGGAGAGTGTTACCGCCTTTTAAGCCGCGAAGATGGGGAGGGGAGGAGCGTCATTAGGTGAAAAAGAAGGGAAGCAGGGGGAGAATATGGAGTATTACGCATTTCTTCTTTCAAGAGGTGAGCCTGCTCGAAAACCTCGTCCTGAGGGGGGTGGGGCGAGGAAGACATCCACGGGCCTGTTTGCAGTAGGATTTGAGGAAGAAAGATGCCTTGGTATAAAAAAGGACCAGAAGAGGGGCAGGAAAGTTCGCCCTTGTAAACCTTATCCCGGCGGGAGAGGCAACCCGAAAGAAAGCAGAAAAACGAGCCTTGCGCGAGAAGGAAGTGCGCAAAATGGGGCGATTTTTGGGGGGCCAGAGGGGACGGAGGAAGGGGACTAAGAATTTCAGAGGGGAGGGAAAAAAAGGAAAAAACCGTCATCGCACTCGGAAGGCTGAGCCGTGGAAATACCGACGGAGTTTGCGAGCTTGATCTCTCACAACAAAAACGAAAAAAGAGAGAAAGGAAAAAGAGAAAAAGAATGGAAAGGAATTAAAAAAGAAAAGGTTACCTGCCTCTTTTCGGGATCGGATTGCTAGGACTCAGGGAGGCAAAAGCCAGCGCAGGGACCTTACATGAGAGCGATAGGGGCCGCAGACAGGCTGGCAAAAAAAAAAGGAGAACAAACGGTCAAGGGAAAAAGAAAGGGGAGAAGAGAAGCTTTTTCTGCGTCCTGACGGGTTGCCGACGCAGCCGCAGAATCAGGCAAGGGTCAGCACCATCCGGACGAGGCTTGGGGGAGGGGGGGAGAACAGTAGTCCGGGAGAGAAGACAAGATCGTGTCAAACCAGGACGGCGACGGGAAGAGACCATCTCACCGGAGATGATTTGACGGTCAAAAGAACCATTTAAATAAAAAGCTAGGAAGGAGAAGGGGGGCCAGAAATTTCAAGTCCCGTGCCGCTCATTAGATTGGCGATACTCTCATCAGACACCTTCTTAAAAACAAGCGGGAAAAAAGTCAACACTAAGAAGGAGACTACCGAGTGACAGAAAGAACTCAAAGAGTCCTAACACACCGCCACCGTAACGAGAATGAGAGGTATTTGAAGAGAAAAGCGTGAAATAAGCTGCACAAGGCAAAGGCAGCCAAAATCTAAAAGGACCAGAGAAGCAATGGCGTTAGAAGCCAGTAACGCAGATGAAGGACCGGCAGAGAGCCTAAGACTTTGCAGCCCCCCGTGCCGGAAAGATAAGGCAGCAGACCGATCTTGGAAGCGCTGACGCTAAGGGGAGGAGGGGAGAAAAGTGACTGAGAAATCAAAGGGGGAGAAAGGTCGGAAGTGTCGTTGCTACGGTGGCGCAGCTGGCGGGAGTCTAGCTCATGAGGGCTTCTCCCCCGGTCCAAGACCACCACATGAGGAGGAAGAAAACTTTTGACAAGAAGAAGAAGAGCAACCGTGACGTCTTCAATTCCCTGTGTGCTTTTAGACGTGCCATCAGAGGGATCGTCGCCTCGCCGCCCAGAGGGAGGTGGGTTATTTGGTTATTCGTGGTTGACGAAGAAGGAAGGTCGGATCGCGTCCCGGGGAAAAAAATCCGGGTAGGGTCTACAGAAGAAGTTGTGTTACAGCTAGCCGGAAAAAAAGGAAAAGAAAGGAAGGTCACGAGGTAAAGGAAACGATAAAGAGGACCGCACGTCCCTCAGTGGGTTAGCTGAGAGGGCGCAAATGGGTCGCTCCATATAAGGTGGCGTTTCATGGAAGGAAAAGACCTTTTGTGCGGAGGGAAAAGTGGTTGGGGAAAGGTACTCATACTAAAAAACGAGTGCCTTCTGAAAGGACGGCAAAAAATTGTTGCGGGGAAAACCGGGGGGGGGGGGAGAAAAGGAATGCCGAAACTGAGGGAAAAGAGTTATGTTCCTTAATGATGACGGGAAAGTGAAACCCATTGAGGTGGGCAACCTTCGACCCAAGTCAATTCGAGGGGAAAAGTTATTAAAAGGTTCGGAAAACTTCACCGTACAGGTGCACAAAGAGGAAGAAGAATTCCGTAAAGGAAAGAGCTGGAAAGATAATTACTATTTGAGGACGCGCAATTGGTGGTAGCAAAGCGACAAAAGAGAATTGCTCTGTTCCCACAAAGGGGTGCAATTGAGAGAAGGGGTAGGGAAGAAGTATATAACCATCAATTGGTGGGGGGACGAGAAGGAAAATATAGCCACATAAAAACGAACTGTGAAGAATCTGGAGGGGAGGGACGTAATCGAGGGGGCGGGGTCAAAATATGAAGTTCTTCTCTTCAATAGGGAAATTGCACGCATATCACCATACTCAAAAGTTGGAGAGGTAACAAAAAAAAGGCCTCAAAAAAACAAAACGCGCAGAAAAAAAAGGAACATAACAGGGGTCCCTCAAAAAAGAAAAAAACCAAACACTCTAAAGCGACCCACAAGCAAGAAAACAGAGAAGGCGGATAATGGGGAAGGGTAGCGAAAAACGAAGTGAGCAGAAAGGGTAAGGGGGGATTCGGTACAAGGGGGTTGCGATTGAAAGGGCATATTCCTTAATTCAATTGGATGCGTCGAGATGTGTTGGAATTTGGGGTACGAAGAGAGGAAAAAAAGGGTTTCTAGAGGAGAAGTCTCGAGGTCAATCAGGTTGTCTGGCCTGGTGGCGAAAAGGATTAAACCAAGCCGGTCGCTCAACAAGGGGGATGGAAAAAAGAAGGAGGGGAACTTTTTTTCCGAAGAGCGCCACACGATCAACCGATGACCCATCCAGGATAAAAGGGACGGATCGGCAAAAGGGAAAAAAACCCTCTCTACTTCACTCGAAAACGGGAAAAAAAGTCTCTAATCCTCCAATCCTCCCATTTCAAAGAAAAGCAAGATGAAACCGGGGGAAGAGCGGCGGGGTTTGTGTCTTAGACTGGAGGGGAGAAGGAGAGGGGGTTATTGATTTCTTTGTTAGAGAGGCTGCCCAGTTGGGGGGTTTGTGGGGGGGGGGGGGGGGAGGAAGGGAGTTTGAGGGAGAGGAGAGGGATCTTTTTCGGTTGGCGGATAGGGCAGGGGGGGATGGTACCGCCATTTTTTTTTGGTTGTGCGGGCAAGGGAAACGTAGGTTCCGAAAGCAGAAGTCTGGGTTGGGCAGGGCTCAGAGAATTCGGCAAAAACGAAAAAGGCTTTTTTTGACACTCGGGATTAGAGAATTTGAAGATGCAACAACCTTGAATTTGATAAGAAGGGAAAGACCACTCTCAAGGAACCGAAGAGGGAAAAGGGGGGGACCTCATGTGTTACTAGTCAATCTAGGGGGGGGCTGAAAATGGTTCTCCAACAGTGGAGGAGGAGAAAAAAGGGGAAGCTAAAATCCTAACACTAGGGGGCCTATCGCGGAAAGCTCACTGGGGATTTCGACGTGGAGAATCTTCAAGTATGGAGAACACTTGAGCTAACCCATGACCAGGGAAGGTTTGGTAGAATGGGAAACGAAGAGGGGGGACAGGAACTACGACGGTCAAGGATCAAATTAGCACGGCTTACCTCGGTCAGAGAACGGTCATGTAGAAAAGGGGAAGTCAAGGGGATCGGCTCTGCAAGTTGGGAAAGGAACTAAAGGACAGAATACCTTTCCTCTCCCCCAAAGGTGGCGGAACTAAAGACATCCAAATATGGGAGACAAGAGCGAGAGCATGAGAGGAAAGTGCGGAAAAGAGAATTTGAGGATTGAAAGGTGATCAGGCATTTCAAGGGGGGATCTGTGTGGAAAAACGCCAAATGGAAGGGGAGCAAGAGATTAGCTGGGGGGGGGAGGGGGGGGGGGGGGGGTGGGTTGAAGCTGGAAGAAGAAGAAAGAAGGAACGAACTTACCAACCCAACGACAGGGCGAGCCCCTGAAATTAAGAGATGCTATGAACTTCAAAATAAGGAAAAAAAGAACCTGACTCAAATGAAAGGGAAGAAGAAACATGTAGGTTGGACGTAACGGGAGGGGGGTGGCATTTCTCGCATAATCTATACTACCGAGTTTCCTGCGCCTAACAGCAACTCAAGTGGAAGAACTTGTATAAAGGAAGTTGATGAACGAAAACGTTTGTGAGGAAGAAAAGAATGGAAGAGGAGGAATATATCCAAGATCTGGTGGGGATGGGGGAAACTTTGAAAGGAGGGGGCGTGCTTTGTTCTTTTTCAGGCGAGGCTCGACCTGAACTAGTATGGTACCGGAAAGATATCGAATCCAAGAATTGGAGAGGAATAAATGGGATTAGGAACATAAGTGCATTTAGGATGGTTTGAGACATGGTCTAAGCGGGGCACTCGCTGTGCGTGGACGAGGTGAGGGCCTAACTTGAAGAAGAAAAACGAAGACCAAGGGGAAGGAGGTTTTTTCCCGCCTTGCTGTTGGGAAGCCAGGACTGGAGGAAAGGGTATGAGTCGTCTTAGAGCACGGGTAATGGCCTCAGGGCCTAGAAAAGAGATACAAGGAGGAGGACCACTTTCTTCCGGGGACGAGGGAGCCAGCGCCTTTCTGGTGGCCAGGTGAGACAAGTCGTCTTCTACAATTTTAAAGGAGGATTTTCCCTAATCCTGTGACGAAAGAAAAAAGCGGCTCCTTAAATTGGACTGGGAAAAGGGGGTCCTATTTCGCTGCGGCGGTACGGCAACCCCAAACGGAAACGAGAAAAAAGGACTTGAGAGAAGGTAGTGCAAGGTTAGCCACTGATGGGGGAGAAGGGGGGGCTGTTTCCGAAGAGCGGGAAGTAGCGAAAGGGAGGGGGGTTCCTCTTTCTTTAAAACGACACCGGCCAGATCATAGCAGAGGGGCAGGGTAAAAAATGGAGGGGGGAAGAAGAAATACCATTGGGGGTTGCGAGAGGAGAAGAGCTAAAAGAAAAACTGATCTTAAGGAAAAGCTCACGACAAACTGTTCTTTCTTTCTTTTGGCGGCCTCTCGGTTGAAAACTGCGGGAAAGGGGGGCCAGGCTTCTAACAGGAAAAAAGGCCCTGACAGTGAATATTATAACCTGACCTGAAAGAAAGGATGGTACACTCCCAATTTAGGAAATCGTGGGCACCGGCACAAAACGAGAGATCAGGGGCATCCGTGGCATTGAGAAGACGGAATCGGAGAGGGAGAGGTTGCTCAACTAAACGGGGGGGAAAATTGGACTAAAAAAAGGGATGTCGGATAAGAAATCAATCTCAACAAGAAGACTGACGGGTGAGACAAATCAAGGCACTTGAGACAGGCAAACAGCATGTGGTAAAGAAGGAAAGAGTTTCTCTAGGAAGATCCTGTCAGGGAATTAAAAGGAATGAGACTTACGAGATCGCATTTCCCTAGTATCGAAGGATTAAAAACATCAATGGAAAAAAGAAGAAACGGGGTTCCTCAAAAACAGGGGCAAGCCGTGAAAAGACATGACCATGGAGAGTACAAACCGGCCACAGGAAGAATCTATGTCATAAAAGAGGTGAAGAATGAGGAATAAATATTCAAACGTAGGCGAAAAAAGGAACCATTTCCAGAGATCGGGAGGAAATCGGGGTAAAATCGCGTTCATTTCCCATATCTAGGAAGCAGCCTCCGACTGGCCGCCCACCTGGAAGAAACTATAGGAACAAATCTGGCCGAAGGAAGCATCGTCCTGAGGGGAAAAGTCAAGGGGGTCAGGGAAACGGAAAAGGGTTATCCGGCCACTTGAGGGGCTCAAATGTGTGGGCGGGATTGAGTATTTCTGGGGCAAATGAAACTCCACAGAAGGAAAGCCAAAGTAGAAAGGAGGGGGGGGAGAGGGAAATGATAGGGCGGCAAACCGTGTTCTGTCCCTTGCTCTTTTCGTTCATCTAGCGCTCCGTAGGGGGAGAGGGGGGGGAAAAGGCCAATAAACGCTGGGGTTAGGGGGGGGAAAAGGTCTTCTCCTCCTTTATTGGAGGCGAAGTCAACTGGTGCAATAACGCGGGGGGAGAAATGCACTTTGACAAAACAAGGAGCCGTAAGGGAACAAAATTTAAAGAGGGGGTTAAGAAAGGGAGTTCCGCACGTGCCGCGGGGGGGGAGCTCGCGCTCCTCTGAAATGCGTCAAAGAGTTTGGGGGGGGGCGTGTCCGACATCAAGGTGGAGGGAGGGGGAATTTTGGTTTAAGCAAGAAGAAAAAAACACTCCGATTAGATACGGTTACCTGGACTAGTCTCGTGGGAAAGAAAAAAGGGAGGGTCACACCTGTCGATCGCCAAGGGGGAGGGGCCGGGGAACTATCCTGGAGGGGGTCCTGTAGCGCGGAGGAATTTAAACTTTCGGGGAAATAGAAGGCTACATACTGGCAATGCGGGCAAGCACCAAAGGGGGGGGTACCAATTGGAGGGACGAGGAAAAGGTAACTTTCAAGATTAAAGAATACGGCCCTGCGCGCGATGTTTAGAGGAGGGATGGGGGAGACAAGTCCAGGGGGGGGGGACAAGAGGAAGAAAAAAAGATCTCTTCAACAAATTCGGTTCCCAAATTCCAATTTAGTGGGAAGAATAGGGGGCGGCGACCGATTATAAAAGGGGTTGTTTTGAAAGATTAAAATAGAACAATCCCGCTTCAACACGGAATATAACAAGGGCACCGAGTGGATTTTATGACCGGCGAGACCGTTCAGTTGGAAGAAATGAGACTAATTCAGGAAGTGCCAAAGGGATCATCACCTAAAAGGGGGTAAAGGGGGTAAAACCCACTTAAAAGAAAGACATAACCACAGAAAGGAGAAATATACGAAAGACCGGAGAAATCAAGAACCCTAAAAAACAAACACGCGAAAAACCTAGGGAAAAAAAGGGAGTCCATTCTACTAAAAGGTAGAAAACAACCTTCCTCTTTTCGAAAAAAGGTCGCTGGAGGGGATGGTTTGCAATGTGTGCATGCCGGCGGGGAGCCCGTGGACTGGGAAGGTGGGGGTGGAAGGGGGGGGAAAAGAAAATATTTCCGGCATTTGATAAGGCTGGTCGGGCATGGGAATCGGTTGAACTATGGCGAGCAGTTACTTAAAAGAAAGAGAATCGACAACAAAGTAAGGATTTGTGGGGGAGGGATGAAGTGAAAAAAGGGGGTCATTACGAAGAATCGATCAAAAATTGAGCGCCGCCTATATCTCGAAGGAAGTAATCGAGTGAACAACACCACTCGATAAGGCAAAGGGACAAACTGGGAAAAATTTCCTACCTTCACGCTGAAAACATTGCAAACAAAGAAACTACAGAACCTGTCGCTACAAAGTCGTGGGAAATCGAAGAGTTGGCCTTCGAAAGGGGTGGAGGGGAGGGAGTGGTGCTTCCTATTCTTCTGGGGGGGGTGGGTGGGGGTGGGGGGAGAAGCACTGCTGCTTCTCTGCGAGGTATGTGTGGTGATGTCTTTTAAGTGGAGTTTTTAAAAAAATTTTTTGGCTGGGACTTCACAGGGCAATGTAACAGAGGGAAGGGGCTCAATAGGTTGCCAAGGAAAGGGCTCGGGAGAAAAAGTAGACCATCTCGACGCGACGGAAACGACGGTGTGGAAAGGGAGAAAATTTGGAGATCTCGTAAACGGGATGTTGAGGAGGGAGGGGGGGGGACGCCTCCCCTCGGGTCAAGGTGACCCAAGAAGCTGATGTAAAATGTTACGAGCATCTATGGGTGCATTAGTGAAGTACAATTGGAAGGGAGAGAGGAAGATCCGGGGAAAAGAGAGGGTCATTCTTATACTGGGAATGGGGAAAGGGGGGAAACGCTAATTCTTCAGTTGTAAGGGCGCGCCGGAAGGGTCGTTGTGCGAGAGTTTAACCGTGGGGCAGAAAGACTCGACGCAGGGCATACAAGAAGGGTAAGGAAAAGGATCGTTCTCCCTCCTCTACCGGACACTAGCAAAATTTCTGCAAACCCGGTATAAGGCACGAAGAGTGTAGTACCTAGAAACAAACCTAGTTCAAGCAAAAGGAAAACAAAGGAAGGGGAGGGAACGCACAACTATGGACGCGACCAGGGCAGAGGATCAGCTTCACAAAGACGGAAAAGGTTCGAAGCTAGGGAAACCCGAGGTAAGGGGGGAAAAGGTAAGTCCCTTTGGGTGGAAAAAAAAAAAGAAAGTGATTTTCGAAAACTAAGGAGGATTGAAAAGAGCGCCTCGAGTCAAATATAACCCTACGGGTAACCCTAAACAAAAAGACTGGGGAAGGGGAAAAGCCCACTACGAGCGAGGAAAAAGAGGAAAAAAAGGGGAAGAAGAAAGGTTCTCTCATCATGAGGAAGGGACACAAGCTGATGTAGGATGGGGGGGCATGGGGGGGGGATTGGGTGCGCATGGGAAGAAGCTAACGAAAAAAGCAAGGGGAAGAGGACTCCATAACTCCAAGGGGCTGATTGATGAAAACGGGTGAACCGGGTGAAAGGAAAAAGAAACTTTTCACTGAATTGACGAAAGGAGATGCGCAGAGCGGCAGACGTGGCCGGGAATTATGGGGGGCGGAAGCCGGGAAGAAAACTGCAATGAATCTATATGGGGGGGAGAAGAGACGGGAAAAAAACTCTCTAAAAATCATGGGCATACTGGAAAGGGGGGAGAATGGCTTAACCTACTTTGGATTAGTCACGCTGTGGGCTTGGTAGACTTGCAGACATTTTCACAAAGGCGGAAATATTGGGGGTCGAGAGTGTCGAGAGGAAAGGAAGAAAACCTGCCACTGTCGGAAAGAAAAAAGGGAAAAAAGGTTGATGGAGGGGTGTCCCTCTTTTTAAGCTGAGATGAGAAAGTTAGGAGTCATATTCCAAGCAAGAAGACGGGGCCACTTCCAGGAACTTCATGGACAAAAATGGAGAGGGAAAACCTTTTTGGGAAACAATAAAGACGTGGAAGTGAATGGGGGGAGAGGTTATCAGTCATTCTCGCGGAAGGTGGCAAATAGTATTGCATTCTCAGTCAGGGGGGAGAAATCAACAGCCTCGTCGCCTGGAAGGGAGGGGGGGATTGGCTCCTGTAACTGATCAGACTTAGGAGGTAAAAAAGTCGGCCCGCTCACATGAACACGAGCCTTGAGCTAGACTGAGGGACGTAGGAACGGTGGGGGCGTTGCGGGGCAAGCATGTAGTAGGGGGGCAAGGGAGGGGGTTGAACTTTACCAGGAGTAGAACGAGAGACATGCCAGTTCACCTGGAGGGTCCTGAGAAGACGTGGAATACCGGGAAAGGCCCAGGAAGTTCAGAAATTAAAGCAAAAAGCAAACAACAGAGGGAAAGAGAGCTGAAAAGAGAAAAAAAGAATGGCTCTTTAAAAATCTAAAAAAGGGGAAACGGAAGGAGTGCGGCTGCCTTGCAAGGGGGGTCGGTCGAGTTAAAACGAAAGCACCGAATCGGACCCAGAAATACCTTTGCAAACACAGTCAGTTGGCTCAAGACGGCATGAGAACACGTCTCTTTTTCTGAGGGAGCGGGCGTGTGCAAAACGGCATCCGCAGCGGGGGGGAAGAGGGGGAAAAGGGTACACAAAGAAGGAACGGAAGAAGGGAAGGGTTGGGTATCAAAGGGATTGTCTTTAGAGAAGAAAGAAGAGATTGCCCCTTCCTCGGAACTTACTTTGAAACCTAAAAAAAAAAAAAAAAAATCGGCCAAATCAATGTATTTTGGTCATTAAGCCAGTTGAAAAAAAGAAAACGGGGGAGCATCCTCTCCTTCGGGGGGAGGTCAAAGGAGCCCGACATTACTATATCGCTTTCCTCCGATCATCACGCGCAGGGCTTAAACAGAAAGGTGAAAACTTGAACAGGAAAAAGAAGTTCCCGAAGGGAGAAAGGACCTCTCTTACTCATCTCTAGCAGCCACAGCGATGCCAGAGAGGAAAAAATGGATTTGAAGCAGGAACGAATAAAAAGAGGACAGTAGAACTCCATTTCCAGAGTCTCTGGGAGAGGGGGAAATTAGAAGCTGAAGGGCCAAGGGCGAAAGGGAAGGAAAAGAGCTCTACTGGCATCCCCAAAGGCCGTATAAAGAAACGACTAAGAAGCAAACCGATCCTTTCAAGTGAGAAGAGGAAGGAGACATCATCCGTAATGTAGGGAGCAGGGGAAGGGGGGGGGGACTCCATTCTTCAAGAATGGGAGAGGGGAGGAAAGAAATGGTCGTACTATCTTTTGCGGGAAGGAGGCCACCCAAGCCGTCAATGCCTCAAAGCAGACGAAAAAAGAAAAACCAGAGTGGGTAGAAGAGGATCAAGAGCATAGGAAGAGGGAGTCCATCCGGGGACTTGTGAAGAGAAGAGGAGTCATTTTTGGCTCGGAAAGGGGACTGAAAGGGGGGTATGGGACCCAGGGCTGGAGTTCGAGACCGGGGTAATTGGAGCGCGTCCGGGTTTCAAAGTGGCGAACCCGTCAGAGGGGGAGGTTTTCAAAATGAAAAATTCACTTAGAAACCGGAACAAGAGGGTCCCAGTATTATCTTCCAGGACGTGGGAAGAGCAGAGGCTCCTGATGAGCTAGAATGCTCTGGACGCCGAAAGAGGTGAGGGGTTGGCAGGAGGGCAAAGGTTTTTAGAGTTACTCAATAAGACACCTCTGCCGCGTAGATAAGGAAGGCCAAAGGCTAAAGTAGAGGAACGAAGGGAGGACTTTGAAGCGAGGGGAAAAGATGGTTAGTCCAGTAATGAAATGTCGGAGCGGAGTTCGTGGAACCTATCGGGGAAACCCTAAGGAACACAACTACAGGGAAAGTGGGGGAGGGAGAATTTGGAGGGAAGGAAGGAACGGCGGAAAAGTACCTGATCGGTGTTCCTTAAAGGAACAGCGCGTGAGATGGATGAAGAGAATGTGCCAATCAAATTGTTATGCGAGTAATAACCAATAGATGGAGTAGTAAAGAAGAATTTCCAGATTTTATGGAGACCAGAGCTGGGGAGAGGGGGAAACTTATAACCATCAAGGTTAATCTTAATAGAGTCAGATAAACTAGCAGTAGAAGGAAGGTGAGGGGTAGGGCAGGCGTCCATATCGCTTTCATTGCAAAATTCGCTCTACTAGCAATCGTGAATTGAAAAAATCACAAGGCAGAAGGGGGAGTTGAAAAAGAAAAAAACGCCTCTCAGGCCATCACAACACCCAGAGACTCCGCCAGACCCCCTCGAAACAAACACCGAAGGGAGAAGGATAAAAACAGAATGAAGCAGCTAATGGCTAACGAGAAAGGGAGATGGAAATAACACTCTGGTATCTACTTGTCCAGAGGGTTGGATTGCGTTTGCAGTTGGGTCGGGACGTGTGGTGGTCGGCCAGTTGCCGGTGGAATGAGGAGGAGGGGTGTTTTAAGGGGGGAGATAGAGAAGCAGGTCGGGAGAGGATCGGCCTCGTCGGTCAATCTTCTCTCGATGGCTTTGTGCGACAGTCTGAAAAAAAAGAGAATGAAGAACAACAACTAGGAGAGAAAGTGAGGGTTGGGTCATACTCTCGACACAAGCCCATCGATCAACGATGGAACCTCTCCGCCAGAAATAGAGAAATGTAGACGCGTCAAAATAAAAAAATCTTACGGGGGGAAAAAGGGGGGAATGAAGAAGAATGACATTTAAAATCCCCACATCCAATAAAACAATAAAACTCCAGCTTAAAGGTCGCAAGCGGCGTGGGTTTGAGGGGTAGAAGAGGAATTCTAGTGAAGCGTCGCGGGGGGGGGATTGGGGGGAAGGTTCGATGCTCTCTCTTGGGGGTGGGGTTTGTTGAGGTTGGCGCAAGGGGCGGAGGGTCTCGGGGGAGAGGGGTGTGGTGGTGGGAGGGAGGGGTTGGTTGTTTATGGCAGAAAAAGTGGGGGTCTTGGATGGAGGTGCATTGAAGGGTGCGGCATAGATAAAGACGGTTTTGGCAAAAGGGGCTCGGTCGGCGACATAGCCTCACTAAGTAAGAGAAATGAGGGGGGGGGGTTGTAATCGAGGAAGAGATCTGCAAAAGTGAGGGGGGGATGCTTGAGCCGCCAACGCTTTTAGGGCAATTGAAAGAAAAGAGTGAAAGGGAACCGATGTGGTTGACGAAAAATCGATTTGGAGGGAGAAGAAAACAAGGGGGGGGAAAGGGAGAAGAAAA
>Ga0179591_1390021_pt1 | contig 15957 bp, 16 predicted proteins | sample CZOMad2_1_08_16f_FD_182891 | JGI IMG/M metagenome (GOLD analysis project Ga0179591, IMG submission 182891) | Vadose zone soil fungal communities from Angelo Coast Range Reserve, California, USA - CZOMad2_1_08_16fungal (PacBio error correction) | ecosystem: Environmental > Terrestrial > Soil >...
CCTGTTTAAAAGTTCAATCAGGGAGACAAACTGCAGTTGCCTGGTCGGTTCATCCGGGGGGGGGGGGAGGGGGGGAATGCAGGAGGAAAATCCGGGGAACCTATGTGTTCCGGAATCTTTAAGGTGACACCATTAAAAAAGCATATTGTACCCCCAGGCCCAGAAGGGAAAAGCTTTGCCGGGGAAGGAAAAATACGGTCACCTTGAGAAACCCCCCCAAGATCTTCCTTGGAAAACGGTTCCCATCACTAGAGGAAAGGTTTCTTTCTGGGGAAAAAGATTAATTAGGGAAGGTAGTAGCACCCACACCTCCAAGAAAAAAAAAGAGCTTGCCTGGAACTAATTGAACGGAAGTAAAAATCCATCGGAAAAAAGCGAATCCTGAGCGCAAAAAAAGATCACAAAAAGGAGGAAGTATTTGTTGAGGTATCTCGGTTAATTGGGGGAATTCCTGCCTCAGCCGAAGGGGGAAAGAAGGCACCCCCGCCCAAAAAGGAACTAAGGGGAAAGCTCTTCTACAACACCAAAAAAACAAGGGGGGTTGGGAAATATAGAAATACTTGAACAGAACTCTTTCCATTAACCTGAAAAGGCTATTGCCCCTGGAAAGAGAAAATCATTACAGGAAAGTCTTACCGATAAAGAAAACTCTAGCTTTCCAGTCCCTAGCAATGGGGGGTTGTTTTTCTCAGGAAAAGGGTCAGCCAGCCCTCTTTTCGGGGACGGCCGGGGTGCCTCTAGGAGGTGGGGGTTCCCAGCAAGGATCCAAAAGGGGAGGCACTGTATTTGCCGGAAAAAAAGAGGCAGGCTTTTAACGAAAAACAAAAAAAAAAAAAACGAAACCCAGATTCGCTCCGGGGGAAAAGGCCTTTAGGGCAAGAAGGCCAACAACTCGCGGGCGGCAATGGTTTAACACGGAAATCTACCCCTAAAACCAGAACCAAGAAAGAAGAAACACGCCTCTTGGAGGGCTGAGGTACCTCCGCAAATGTCCTGTGGGATGACCCGTGTAAGGGGAAAAACAGGGTAAAAACTAAAAAAATAAAACCGGAGAGAAAGGGGTGGTGTTCTCCTTCCAAAGGGAAAGAGGGAATTGCTGCAGGAACTTCTGCCGCGGAAAGGCAAGTAGGTCACCGATCACTCAAGAATCTTGGCGGCTTGTTAAAAGGAAGTTACCCAACCCCCTCCCAGGAGGGAGGAACAATTCCAGGGAGCCCCTCCAATACCTTTTTTAAAAAATTGGTGGTGGGAAGCAAGGTGTGCAAACCGGGTAACTCTTATTACCTAGGTAACGAGAAAAAACTATCTTTAGGAAAAAAGGGGGGGGCAAAGGGCCACCCCTTTGTAACCGCCAAAGGGAAAAAAAGCGCGTCAAGTGCAAAATTCCTAATTGCTCTTCCCCTTCCCACGGCGCAAAGGCCACTCCCTTAAGGCAAACTAAGAAGCAAAAGTCTATAGCTTTGGAATAATAACGCCGAACATGGAAAACCACAGGGGAATCCGGCCCAAGAGGAGAAAGATCGGCGCCCAAGGAAAACAAAGGGAGTCACGGGGGACAAAACAAAAAGTTTTTCCTCTACGTATAGACACAGAACAGTTGCCTCTCAGGAATCATTTGATCCTAATGGGAAAAAGCCCGTCTTAAACCTGGAAATCGCACACTACCACACAAACCTTAGGAGAAAGTTGAAGTTGCTAACGGGTCAGGCCAAGTGTTTTCTTCACTGGCCTACTCGTGCAAGGGAATTTCACCTTCCTTGGGAAATCAAAAAAAACCCCCTAATATTTTAAGACAACCACGTGGGACGATGGCTAACGACAAAGAAAAATCACAGAACTGAAAGGGGGGCCTACCTACCCTTCCCAGACACAAGGATAGGTAGCCCGGGGGGGGGGGGGGGGGGTTACGACTAGAAAGTACCAGTTCTTGCTCTTTTTTATACGGAAAACCCGTGACAGATCGGTGATAGTGAAAGAACCTTTCGGACTGGGAGTCTGTTCTTCCTGAGAAAAGGGGGGCAACTCACGAGGGGGGGGACAGTTCCATCTTTAAGCGTCATCTCCGACAGAAAAGGGGTGAAAAAGGCCCTTGTGGTAGGGTTCTACGCCCAAGGGGGGAGTGTCCACCAAACCTTAACACTTGTCAACAAGAAGAGGTGAAAAAAGGGGTCCCGGCAACTCTGGGCAGAAAGAAGGTTTTTGGCCTCGGAGCTCCCCTCTGAAAAGACAAGAGAACTACCTCCTGAAGGGGCGAAAGGGAGTTATGAAACGGGACAATGTGGAAGACAAAACTGGGGGCACACACGGAGGACCAAGCCCTATTCAAGCAAAAGAAAACGTGATAAGAAAACCTACGGGTTTCCCCCCGAGAAAGCGTCTTGGATATGGGTGGGTGGCTAGGGGGGGGATCCTCTAACCAAACAACAAAAGTAAGAAAAAGGAGGAAAAACTCCTCCCAAAGAGAACCCCCTAAGAAGACCTGGGTGAGGGGTACTTAACATCGGAAGGCAGAATTTTGGAAATCAAATAGGGAAAAGGGGGGGAAAAGTCCAAACTTTTTTCTGTAGCCCAACGAATTCCAGCACGAGAGAGGCCTTGTTTGTAGGAGGAGAAGCCCCCTTGTGAATCGCCAGCGGGGGACAAAAACCAGGAGTGCTTCAAAAGGAACAAACAAATAGCACGTACAAAAAGGAGGGGAATAAATATGAGAAAAAGGAAAAAAAAGAAAAGTGTCACTTGTCCTTAGGGTGGGGGAGGAGGGTGTTCAAGGGGGCTTAAAGGGGGGCGGCGCATGGTGTCGACCAGATCGGGGTTCACTTTGCCTGTTGAGAAAAGAAAAAAGCGGGACAAGGAAAAAAGAAAGTTCCACACCCTGAAAAACGTAGGGGGGAACAGTGCTTTGGTATAGAGAACGATCATGGGGATCAGAAAGGGGCCGTCATTTGTAATGAGCGTTTGGAGGGGGCTCACGATGAAGAAATCTTTGGTGCGGGGGAGAGAAGGGGAGGGGAGACTCAGTGTGCGATAAAAAAGGGGGGGGCGCGTCTTGTGGGGGGGAAAGTTCGGGGGGGAGGGGGAACCCTGGGAGGGGGGGGGGGCGAATCATAGGCACGGAAAAAAAAGTGGCAGATGAGAAAGACGAGCACAGTCGGAGGAGGAAAGTTGAACAGAGGGGTAAGAAAGCGTGTGCAAGGACTAGCTCGTGAGGGAGGTGGAGTCGAATCCGAGGGTGTTTTTAGGCATGGGGAAATTCGCCTGTATCAGAAAAAGGAAGTGGGAACTGTAAGAGGGTAAGCACAAAAAACAGGCCAGGTCAACCTGCAAATTTGCTCGGGCGACGGAGGACTGCAACGGTGTCTGCGAAGACTATTCAACAGGAACCTTAAAGGGCGACAACAGTTTTCAGGGGATACGCATCAATAGTTGACAGGGGCGTCCCAGACGACATGATCATACGGGGTCCCAACGAAAAAACCCTTGGTAAAAAATCCTCGGGGTGTCATGGGAAGGAAGGGAACTCAACGACCTATAGGAAAGTCACACATTTAGGGTGCTAAAATCAAATCTTGAAATCGGGAGGGGTTCCATGACACGAGCCCGAATAGTTTCCTCCTGGGTAATTAGACGTGGAATCGCGTTATATGCGTGGGCCGTACTTCGGGTCCTGGGGGTTCCGTCTTTTCTTGCTCTCCTCATGAAATTCTTATTGGAATTTAGTTCATCAACAGTGTCTAAATAGTAAAGTTTCAGGCACTGCGTGGTCCATGTGAATCTAAGAAGTATGGCACAGTGCCTTACTGGCGGATGTGGTCGGGTGTCAACCTCGTTGGAGGGTGTCCCCACCTGGCTCACTCTTTGCGGTTCTTTCGGTTCCCACAATAAATACGGGCCTCTCATTCAAACTAAGACTCCCCTCTAAGTTCGGAGGCATGCGTGGTAAACTCCGGAGCTCTTGCTTATTAAACACCTACATCACAACGGATATGCACGTCCGAGACCGTAATGGTGCCAGTTCTCCCTCTCCTAGGGGCTCTGAGGTGTAGAGACGGAGGGTAATTCCAACCGCATCAAGCTGCCCAGGCGGGGAGGGGGCATTAGCCGATGCCAATCTGGGATTGTCTCACAGTGACGGGCCGTTGTATCGATGGGAGAAATACAGACATCAAGAAGTAGTAGGTCATTCTGTAGAAAAAAGATTGGTTCGGGGCCCTTAGGTGCATCAGGGCTATCGAAACCTTTTCGAGAATTCAAAAGTGCAGCTTCAATGGTTCCCTCCCTGTGTGCCACCCTCCCTAAGAGCGAAGTAATGGCCACTATCCAATTGGGGCAGGAACAGTGGTGAGATGGCAACATCTTGGGGCACGTTTGTCGGAGACGGTAGGATCGCCACTAATGTGAAAGGAATGGGAACCCTTCTGGAAGAGGTAGGATATGGGGTGTCAAAAGAAGGGCCTCATAGAGGGGAAGAGCCGCTGAGGCTGAAGTCTTATCTCCCCTTTAAAAGTCTCCCTCGACAGGGGGAGAAGGGGAAATGCATTTTGATGAACTGGCGGGCTTCCATTCGGGTCTTCTGAAGGGGGGGGGGCAAGCTGGAAAACGATGCATAGCTCGAGAAACCTTGGTCATGAGGCAAACGAATGAAAACGGAATGGAGGAGGAAGAAAAACGAGAGCGCTCTGTACTCACAGGCTAGGGGACTGAAAAAGCATGCAGAAGACCGCACCTAGTAAGCTCGCAGAGGGTGCTCTCTCTCCGCCTAGTCTCAGGAAGGAAAAGGGTCATGGAGTTGCGAAAAGACATGATAAATCGAAAGGGGGTAATCGAAGACAGCCGGCCCAATTATGAACTCCAGAGGAGAAAAAAGGAGGGGTCGAACAACAGAAAAAAAGTCTTCCAACTCTTAGGCACGTGCACTCGTCAAGTGTGCAAAAAAGGAGACGCCTGGGAACGATAGAACATAACGGGAAAAAAAGCGAAACGGTGCCCGTTCCCAAGCCAAAGACGGTCACATAACACCTCCAGTGTAAAAGGGGGAAAAGGGCTGAGAGACAGCGAAAAGGTAATGTCTAAACTATATGCAATGGGGGGGTGCCCCAGAACTAGGACAGCCCGGAAAGACTGAGCGTGAGCAAAAAAAGTCAGTGGCAGAGGCCAAAGTCGACAGTTAAAAACTGACTTTCTCTGAGGGAGGGTATAACGCTTTAATGTAGGAGGACAGGGGGACAGTTGTCCGTAGCGCCCGCGAAGCAGGGTGGATAGAGGGAACCTCTTAAAAGAAGAGATGTCTATAAGAGGGGCTACTTAGAAAATGGCGTCCCATAAAACCCGGAGGACAGAGCCACCCAGAAGGGGAAAAATCTCGGCGAAATCCAAAGAAGTGTCAAAAATTGTCTCTGATAAGGGGAAAAAGGATGCCAGGGGGGCGAAAAAAAAAGTCAAGGACTCAAAACCCACAGTATCACGGAAAACGCTGGATTAGGGGGCCTTATTGTCTCTAAAGAAACGACGTTGCAGGGGCTTTCTTGAAAAATCAAGGGAGGAGGCACAGACCCCACGTCGTACAAAAAGACCACATATGACAGTGTGTCCCAGAAGGGGGAGCATCGGGCCAAAAAGAAAAAGGGGAGATAACGCACAGTAAATGGTCTCGGAAAGAGAGTTATGGAAAAGATATAAAAAAAATGTGCAAGGACCGGGGAGACAATCGATTCCGTGAAGACATTGAAGCCGGAAAGAAGTGATCTCTTTCTGGCGTGACCATCGTCCCTCTTGAAGGGGGAGAAAGGGAGCCAATGGATAAGGAAAATACTCGGCAGGAAGCCGGAGGGCCCACACAGCTAATGGCACTGGCAGAAGAAAGTGAGCGCAAGAAGGGAAAAATTGGAAACTCTCGACAAAAAAAAACAAAGGGTTAAGATGAGGAAGAATGGAAGGGGGCGGAGGGGGGGAACTTGAAGGCCTATGAAAAAATTTATCGGACAACATTATTGGATCATGACCCGGGGTCACTATGCAATGACAATAGCGGGAGATCATCTCCGAACTCGAGTCCCGATGTTTTGCACCCGACTAGTGAACTTCGGGTCAGAAAAAAGACCCCCCCAAGTTCCAGGGGGGGGGGTTTCCCACTTTCCTGCGGGGAACCCTTTTTAGTATATTCAAAGGGGCCCTCTGTAGAGTCAACGGGGGTCCAATTAGCGGTGGCGTAGTTACGGAACAAACAATTTAAAAGCCACGCTTTCTGGAAATCTGAGACTTGTAAATATGACAACTCTCTGCTAGTCAAAGGGGAAAAAAGTTTGAGAAGGGTGCCCCCACCTGGACCCGGGGATCCAGAATGTGAACACAAAGGCTTGGGGACTAAGAGGAAAGATTGGACCTGGGGGGGGCCCCAGCTGGGGGCATTTCTGAAAGTCCCCCATCCAGGGGACGCACGGTAACGGCGGAGGCGAAAGGCCCACATGTGGGGGTCGAACTGCAAAAGAGTTAATCTCAAGGCCTGGAAACTTCAAAAGCCACAGGGGGGCAAATGGGCTGATGGGTCCCAAAAAAAGATATTTAAACCCATCCCTACAATGCCACAAAAGGGGGGCTCGTTTTGGGTCCACCACACACAACTGGTTCAAATTTCCAAAGAAACTTACTATACACCAAGGACAATTTAGCAAGTTCCTGACATCTTTTTGTTATCTAAGGTAAATACGGGATTCGTGACCCAAAAGTTTTTGAAGAGAGACTTGGACACAAAATATGACCCTGATAAAGATACCGCCTGAATCCGTTCCCACCGGAATGGGTCTTAGGTTAACAGGTCACTTTTTTATGCACCCTTCACATTAGCCTTTTTTTGAAAAGGCAGTCTTGGAAATCTCGCTACTCCCAAAGACAATTTTCGCCACGGGGTATAAAGGGAACCCCGAAGGTGGATACATCCCTACAGGGAAATATCCAAAAAGGCCTATCGTGAGCCTTCAAAAAAAGTTCCACAAGAGGAGGTGACTCACCGACGCCCCGTTTTCAATGATAATTGTTGCAAATTACGCTCAACAATTCCAGGGGGTTGGAAAAAAAATTAGAACTCTAAAATCGGGGAAGCATACGAACCCAAAATTTTTCGCCACTCTCCGGAACCTATCTAACAACACCCAACAGAAAATAAATTAGAGAAAAACCCTGAAGAAGACTGGAGGGGGGGGGGGGTCTCCTTGATTGGAGATGAAGGTCTTACAAATTAAAGTGACATCAAGGTTCTCCGTGGTTTCATAACCATTAAAAACGGGGCGGTGGGAAACATGCAATAGGGGGGGGGCACTATTTAGTACGACAAAAATCAAGAAACTGTAGGGGGGGCTTATAAGATCCCTACCTTAAGGGGGTTTAACCTCCAAAGGCTATTGTGTGAGTCACAAAGTTCATGTCGACGACAAAATAGGCTCTCGGGACGCCCTTGCAAAAGGTACCCAGAAAAAACATTATTTTGGGAAGGGTCCCGAAAAAATCCTGCCTGTACGTACTTGGAGGGGATACCGTCAGCAACAAACAAAAGGGCCCGGCAACCTCTTCCGGCATCAAAAATTCCAAAGGCCTTCCAATTATGTGTGTCATCTCCGTGGCGTCCTGCACGGCAAAGACCATAACGTCCTTTGTGGGGGGGCCCTTGAAACTCCGATGCCTTTGGAGTCACCGGGGGGGTCTCACCGGCGGTCCCAAATTGCAAAGAACTTCACTTTTCCCGGGGGTCTCAAGGGGCCATCCATCCAACTTTAGTTATCGTGCCTTAAGGTGCTGGTCAAGCTTTATCGTCGAGGTGTATCAACCAAATCCGCCCGTCAGCTACCTCTGAAAAATGCTTAAAAGGGGAGCCCCATGAAGTTGATCATTTGTCCGAAAACGAAAATTGCCCAAAGGTTTTTGAAAATCCGAACCGGGGGGAGAGTTCTGAACAGGGGGGGGGGCCGTGTATCCTAGAAAGGGGGGACAAATTCCGGGGGAGATCTGACCTGTGGTCTTTTTGGAAATCTGCTCAAAAACACAACCCAACTTCTGGAAGAAAAAAAGTACTTATAAATGTTCAATCGCCAAAGAGAATGTGCCCCGCAGTTTCCCCTCAGGTGGTGATATTAACGGGGAAACGAATTTTCCTCATAGGGGCCATTTTCCCTGGGGGTCACAGTGCAGGGGGGGGACCTCGGGAAACATATCTCAGGCACGCCCAAGCCCTGACGAAGGAAGACCTTACCTTAAAATTTGCTCTTTTTTTTCGAAGAATGTAACCCGGAGCAACAACCAGGCTCCAAACAAGAGCCCATGGAAAAAAACAATATTAGGGCCCTTGGGAAGGGGATGGGGAGCGGGTGACCATCAACCAGCCCAATACCCGGACAGGTTCCCTGAAAAAAACCTCCTGGGGGGGCCCCATCTTTTCAAAGGGGGCTTAAAAGGCGCTTGGGGAGGGACACAGGGGTCTTTTTCCATCCACCTATGCCAAATTGTCCCTCAAAAAGGGGTACAAATATGCAAGGTTGGGTGTGATGCGTCACAACCCAAAGTCCCGCCTCCAGAATACGATACGCTTTATCCGCAGAAACGAACACACGCGACGCATACCGTCTTTTACGTTTTCCAAAGGGGTGGAATCTACCATCTGGGGGGGGGTAAAGGATTTCCTTTCTTGAAGAACGGGGGCGGTGACAAACAAAACATAAAAAAAAAAAATTCTAAAAAAAATTAGTGCCCTCATACCTTCAATGTCCGGATCTCTTCCATGGTTTTTGAAACTTTAATCTGACATGGGGTTAAAGCCCAGCGCGTACGGAAAAAGCTCTTTTGATGTAAGGTCAAAAAAGCACCTTATCAAGTTCAACGTCAACACAATCCCATCTGGGTGTTGAAAGGACACCTCCTTAGGAAAGTCCAAAGGGGTTTGAACGGTTCCGTTCTTCAAGAGTGAAGTTGTGTGGTACTTTGGGGGGGGGCCATCGCCGGCCCGGGGGGGTCGAATCCCTTGGGAAGGTCATGAGGCGAAGGAAGTTTTTGTGGCCTAAACCCTCGGAATGGGGACCGGTGGGGGGTCGTATAAGGGGGTAACGAGGATTTGGTTCTTCAAGGAGGGAACATCCAAACCTTGCGGGGGGGGCCAAACCCCACTTGGGCCCTGTCAGGTTGGCATCTAGAACGAGCTTTCCATGATTCGAGGGGTTGCATCCCCACCAGAAAGCTAGCAGTGGGGGTGATCTTATGTGCCTATAGGCGCCCGAGTCGGAGGAAGGCTTCAGAAAAACGAAAAAAAAAGAAGGGGAACAGATGGGGGAAAGGGGCCCTATTAATCGTTCTATTTTCTTCAACCCACGGGGGCCTTGTTACACGGAAGGGGCCCATTTGGAATGTCCTGTATGAAGAAAATAGAAACCCCAACTCGGATGCTATATTTGGAAAAAGAACGTCACACTTTGGGAAAAGCCTCAAAAAGCTGGTAAACCAAACTATGTGCAAGTCGACACTCAAACAAGTCTGCTTTCCCTCTGAAAGGGACCGAGAGTTCTCAAGCAGTTAAACGTATGGGGGTTTTCCCTTAGGGGGGTTTGAATCCCCAAGGGCCCAGAGCTTCTTGTCCTTGATCTCCGAAAAAAGAAAAAGGCAAATTGGGGGAAACATATCCGCGGTCTAAGGTTCACGTTCCGCGCCCTCATAAAAGAGAATAACCAAAACTGCCGAAGCAGCCGAGGATCTGGGGATCCGGTTTGCTTTAAAAATATATCTCGGATCTGTCCCCTTAAGGAGGTTGGCAGGGATTTAATCCAAAAATTTCCCCATACACAACTTCAAGAAATAGACCACCTCTATAGGGCAGACCTTTGCCTGTTTGTCTGTCCCAGCGGAGACGAGGGGAACATTCCCTCCCGCTTTACCTGGGTTTGGAAGTTGGGATGGTAATGGACACAACAGGCTAAGGAAGAAAAAGGAATTTTTTCAAAACAAGTCCATTTAAGCATCTTGAGGGAACTACTCACGGCCCCAAAAAACTTGCTTAAAAAAGCCACAATAAGTTCACAATGCCAGGAGAGGAAAGCAACGATTGTAATGTAGTGCTTAAACTGGCGGGAGTAGAACACAAAGGCAACAACCCACTGACTACCCCCCGAGGGTCTGGGTGGGGCTTTGAAAGAAAAAGTTCCCCTTGGAAAAGGGGGCACTCAAGAACAAATAAGGGGGAGTCCCCTTTGGTCGATATTCTTGGGGGGGGGACGCCCAGGACCCTAGGGGGGTTCAAATCTGATGGGCATGAAATCTCCTAAAAAGCCATTTCTAATTTCAACCATGGGCCCATCAGACATTTTCCAATACTGCAAAACCACCAAAAACAAACTGGGGAGGTGAAAGATAGATGAATGTGCCGAAACAGATGGCCTGTGATCGGATTCAGAATTAACCGTGAGGGGAACAGCCCCGAGAAATAAAGTGGGGAACAGCAATTCCGAGCGCGGCAATGGGGGAACGAAGGAAATTGGGGACCGGACCAAAAAGTTCTGGAAAAGGACCAAACCATCCTCCAAAAATATTTTCGGTAGGGGCTCAGGAGCTTAAAACGTGATTCTGAAACCCTGTTTATGGGGCCCTGCAAATCGGAGGAAATCAGTGATCAAAGGGGGGGATCCTGAAAGGAGGTAGTGCGACAGGCGGGCGCCCAAGGGGGGCAATGCCTGGATTGTGGTGCTGACATGGGGGATCACTCCATCCGAAGGCAGAAGACCGTAGAATTCCAGCAGGAAAGGGGGGGGACCTTTCAATCATTTGAATCAAGTTCGGAGCCGGTTAAGACGGGACCCTTTCCCTGGGGGACAATTGCTATCCAGCACTTTTGTCACTGGCAGGAAGACATCGAAAAGGAACAAACAGAAACCCGAGTCCCGCCAACATTACACGACCTTCATACCGCGGACTTCCCCAGGGCGTTCCCTCAGCATAAACGTATGTGACCCCCCAACCCACTTTCTGAAAGTAATTCACCCGAAGGGAACCCGTTGGAAAAGAACTTTCCCTCTAATCCATGTCCCCAGGGGGGACGTGTTTTTTCAGGCTCCACTCCCCAACCAGTTTCGGTGAAGATTCTCAAATGTAATCCTCTAGCCAGGGGGACTTGTTAAGATTCGCAAACCGCCTCGTAAAAAAGATAGAACCGAAAACCTTCCCCAGGGAAATTGGGCAGGGGCCTTTCAAATCCAGTGACAAGGATTAAGAAGAACACGCGAACGTCGCGTAGGCTATACAACCACTGCCACTTAAATTATCGGCCCATACAATCAGAACGGGTTTTTATCCTTTGCGAGGTTGAGAGGGTGCGAAAAACATTGGGGGGTTTGGGAGGCCCCCCCTCGCAACACATGGGGGTGTGTTCACAAAGGACTTCTGTTGCCCGTCAGGCTATATCTCCCCAGATAGGGGGGAAAAGGGGGACAGGGGGGGGGGAAAATAACTAACTCTGGTCCTAGCCGGGGGGGTAACCTCGGGTAATCACCACAGGGGGGGTTTATGGCTCGGGTGGGACTAATGTCCCCGTCCTTGTGTGGGCGGGCTGTTGGGGAGGGGGGCTGGCCGTCCCACTTATAGGGGTTGCGCAGAAGATCACGCAATGTGGGGGGAGCGGGGGTTGTAGGGGAAGTGGTTTGACTGTGGAGCAGACTCAGGAAGGGAGGTGTGCGGTTTTGTTCGGGGGGCATTGCGGTACGCCATCAAAGGAAAAAGAAAGGTCACCCGATGTGTAAATGCTGCGCCGGAGGCGGGGGAGAGGGAATCAGAGAGACGACGGCGCTCCCGGGTACCCAACGAAGCTCGCACTAAGGGGAAGAGAAGGAAACGGACGGGGTGGCTTACCAAGAAAGGGATTGTGAAAGACATCGCGGGCCTCAAAGGTGGAGCAACACCCCTGGCGACCCTTCAGACATGCTTTCATGATGCCGGGAAAAAGGAGGGGGTGCGTGGGCTAGGACCGGTTGCCACATGCCCATAACTTGGAGTTGGGATCACCGCTCCCCGGGGTGAAACTTTTCCGCCCTAGGGCCTTAAACGCACACCGGCCAAGAGGAAAATCTGGGAAACAACTATGAAAACCGAAAAATGAACCGGAACCCAAAGGGGGGGCCCTTTTCGAAAAACGGCAGGGAAACTGATTAGAAAACACTTGAAAGGGAACCTAGCGAAAGGTGATGCGAAAACTTGGCCTCTGTTTTTCGACCCACAAGAGGGTGCTGAAAACGGTGTGAGTGTTTTTCATCAATCCTCCGGCGACTCTTTAAAAGTAACAAGAAGGGCTATAGATTCGCGGGGGAAAAAGCGAGCTAACGCCCTCCCTCGGAGAAAACTTGAAAAAAAGCTCCTCCCTAAATGCGTCTAAGGGACGGGCTTTAAAAAAGGGATGGGCGTCTGGAAACCTTTCCCGTCAAGGGACCTCATACCACAGTTGTCCACCTTAGGGACCTCCCGGCCCCGGTGGAAAGAAAAGGAAAGGTTCATGGGTCTGGGGGGCGGACCTTTGGGGAGGGCGAAAAAGCAGGGGGGGGGTCCCTTTAACACATGCAATTCCTGAAAGCTCAAAGGAAAGGAACATTTCAAAGCGCCTAATGACGCAAAGAAGGAGACCGTTCCTTTTTTGTTATTGTTTTCTTCCTAAAACCAGGGGGGCGTCTTTTTGAGTTTCAAAAGGCGGGGGGGCCGATCACGCCGATCAAAGAAAAGGAGTAAAGTCCCCCCCCCACTGTTCCAAAAATGTCAGAAGCCGGGGTTTTTTTAACTAGAATGGCTTCCCTCAGGAGGGAAAGGACCTTCAGCATAACGAGTGGGGCCAGGGCTGTGCTCAAAAAAAAAAACACACGCGTTGCACACTTTCCAGGGGCTGCTGGGAAACGCCTTGGGAGTTACAAAGAGAAACCAGTTGTGTGGAAAGAACCAACAAGTCCCCAAGCGACGCAGAGATTATAGAGCTTCCCCGAGCCCTCCTGCCGAGGGAGGTCCCAGGAGAAAAAGAAAAATGTCGGGAAGGCAATTCTCTTCCGGGGGAACCTGCATGTCTCAACAAAAAAAAATACGGATTATTATTGAGTGAATGTATAAACCCCCGGCGGGGGGATCCTCCCTCTTTCAGAAGGGGAACCTTGGGATCTCTGAAAGTACTCATAGGGCCTTGGAACCTTAAACGGTGGAGACCAAAAATGCCTAAGGGAAAAAGAAAACGTCCCCGGGAGTCAGGGGTTTGGGGGTATAATGCCTTGAAAGAAAGGCACAGAAGGAGGGGGTACAGAAAAAAAAAACATTCGTGATGCCAAGAAAGGTGGACAAACCTGGGTCAGGTTGCTGCATGGGTAACGGTTTGGGGGCGTTCTTTTGGGAGGGAAAACCAAAACAAAAAAACCTGAAAGTCGTCAACGAAGAAACCGCACTATGTGTGGGGGCCACTTTCTCGGGCGGCATAGGAGGGAGGGAAAGCGTTCAGGGGAAAAAGTCTGGCAAAAAAAAAAGGAAAGACTAGGGCCCGTCTGGGCCTACGACCGGGAAAGGGGACCAGCAAAAATCCGGCAAGGGGCTAAAAATACCCTGTCTTTGAGTTTCCCCAAAAGGGTCCCCCCAGGCAAAAAAGCGGGGAACTTTTTATGGGGAAGGTGAGGGTACAGAAAAAAAAACCGCTTTTTCAGAAAGAAAACAAAATCTGAATGAAAAAGTCCCGAGGCAGGTTAACAGGCTGAAACAGTGGTTCTCGGTTATTTCCTTCGAAAATGTCGGGGGGCCGAGAGAAATCGCCTGGATGTAGGAAAAAGGCCATACAAAGGGCCTTGAAAGCCCTCGTCCCTCCCAAGCTCGAACAATCTCTGACTGGGTTTTACGAAAAGGGCCTTTTTATCATAGCTGATCAGCTGGGGTTTCGTAAAGTAGACAAAGATCCCGGTTTTGTGTTGCCCGGGGTCCACCCAGCCCCCCAAAGTTTTCATTTAGGAGAAGATTTGATGTCCTATAGAAAAGAGGTGGTTGTTTTCTGGAGTGAGCAAAAAGAAAACCAGGGGCTTTTTGAAAACGCTAGTTTGTAATAAAATCCAAAAACCAGGGGGTCCCCTTGACGATTGGGTCATTGCGGCTCAGGGATGTCCAAATGGAATTCTTTTCTAGGAACCCGCACAGAAACTCGAACAATGGGTTTTTGGGGTTTCGGAGGGGGGACAAAGATTGGGGTACTTCGCAGCGGGAATGCTCTAGCCTCCAAAGGGGGATAGTAACAAAGGTAGGTCACTCTGGGGGGGAAGGGGGCCTCTATGAAAAAAAGAAAAAAGTTGCAGTGTTGGGATCTAATTGAGGGGTCAAAGGGGGGCGCTCACTACCATCCTCGGATCACTAAAGTTAATAAGGGAGGTGTTGCCAAATCTGTTGGGGGCCAGGACTCCCCACTTCTACCAACAGTCCTCCAAAAATCCCAACAAAAAAAGGGATACCGACCCATCCGCCCCGGCAGGAACAATCAACTATTGTGTGAAATCCGTGACTCCCGGGGGGAAAAATTTTGTCACCAAGAAAGGGGGGGGTGGTTAACCATGCGAGTATCCTAGAATGTGCAAGGGGGAAATGGGTGAAGTCCCCAGGAGTTAATGAAAAATTACATTCATCGGCTTAATCGTTTACTCCGTAGACGGGAGGGGGCAAAACTGGGGACTCACGTCGAACCCTCTTCCTAGAAGGGGGGGATTTAGAAAATCTCACGCCGTTTCCAAAAAATGTCACCAAAAAAGATATTCCGTATATCCGGTGGCAACTACGGGGAAATCAACCACAGGTATATCCGCGGAGGGGGGGCACCAGGGGGGTTATTAAATATAAGGGCTGTATGCACGGAAGTTCCTGGAACCAATCTCTGAGGGGGGCAATGTGGGGGTCCATAACCATCGGAGTTTAGGGGGAAATGTCCCAGACTCAGTTTACATCGGGGGCACCTGGGCATATCCTGGGGGTGTTATAGGCAAGGCTCCGTGTGTTGGGAAAAACAACGAATAGAACGGCGCATGGAGACTTTATCTGAAAGGGGGGGCCGAAGGGAAAACTCAAGCCCTCACGTAGGTCAAGGAAAAAAAAAAAAAAAAAAATTGCCCGGAGGCCAACCTATGCTAAAAGAGAGGGACCGAAGAAGGGGAATCCGAATTTGACCTGTCAGGAGGGTATCTTCGGGTCTCCTGTGACATGTTCTTTTGCAAAAAAAAGATGTCACAGGCCCGCCATTTAACAGAGACGGCAAGTCTCCTTCATTCACCCAAAAAAAAATATTGAGGGGTGCATTACTAAAAGATCTATCACACGGGGGGGGGAGGCAAAAGAGATCGGGCCTCAGCTTCGGAGGACCTTCCCTTGATCAACGCAGAAGGACTCGCAAAGGACCAGCAAATAATCGGGGCGAGGCCTAAATCTCGATGGATTGCCTACCTAAAGTCACGGGATACTTAATAATCCCATAAAGGAAGGGGATCAGGACTGGCAAGGGGCCGCGCTACTGAGCTCACCCCCTCTGGGGGAAGGGGCAAGATATCACAACTATTTTGCACGTTCCGCATATACGGGTTCTCAAAGGTGTACCTGCAATAGGGGGGGTCAAGGCATACTGCGAATTTTTCAAAGAAAACTCCGGAAGAAACGCAATATGATGGAACTCGGAAAGAATGAACTTCTCCGTACCCAATAATCCCTAACGGCCTTACTTGAGACGTAGCGTTTTCAAAACATTCCCCCAGCAGGGCAAATATTACGAAAGGAGGTCACCTCTACGGGACGCCCCTCCAGTCACACTCGCCCAAGCCGGGGGGTTCTACGGGGACGGGGGGCACGTTGGGAAACGAACATCAATCAACACTAGGGGCTCTCCTAAGAACCACCGAGAGGTCGCTAATATGTCTACCCCTCAAGAGTAAACAAAAAAAACGGGACCAGGAA
>Ga0179591_1358869_pt1 | contig 15956 bp, 14 predicted proteins | sample CZOMad2_1_08_16f_FD_182891 | JGI IMG/M metagenome (GOLD analysis project Ga0179591, IMG submission 182891) | Vadose zone soil fungal communities from Angelo Coast Range Reserve, California, USA - CZOMad2_1_08_16fungal (PacBio error correction) | ecosystem: Environmental > Terrestrial > Soil >...
GTTGGTGGCCCCTTCTCTTCACCAACCGACGCAAGGAAAAGGGAACGTATCGGGCCAATTGAATGACAGATTCGGCGAAAAGTCGCTGTCGGAAAGAAATAATCGATTCGAGCTCTGAACCCCGAAGAAGAGTGAAGAGGAGGGAGGTTGCAGAAACTACGTCTTACCGCGACAAGTTACGGCGGATAGGTAGATGGGCTTCAATTAATGGTTCTCTCCTGCGAATTACGAAGTGCCGGATCCCGAGCAGTACACCGAAATTGGCAGGTCGCTCTCAGTCTTACATAGAGCTTCAGACTCTTGGGTAAAAAGGCGAGACAGGTTGGGTCACATGAATTCCGATGATGTAGTTGGTCGCCCTCTTCTTACTCGAGGTAGCAAAGATTAGGTCTCACAATGAACGGCTAGGCCCTTTAAAGAGGATGTAGGGCGAATCAGGGTGAGAGGACGGAAAGGGGGATGAGCACGGAGAGTAAATATCTTCACCATAGGTGCCGACAGCTTAGTGTGGGTCAGCTTGACGCAATGTGTGGGCTTTGACAGCCGTTCGGTCGAGAAAGAAGCAGAAAGTGGTTAGAGCATTCATTGGGGGTCCGCGTTACCTGGCCTGAAAAGAGTTTGGTTTCAGACAGCGCCTCACTCCGGATCCATCAAGATCAAACGAAAAATGCTAATTTCCTTAACGGCAGTCCTCAAGATGTGGGGAAGAGGCGGATGTGGGAAAATTGGCTTTAAACTCAGAAGCCAAAGCCGGACCGGGACTGTACCGTAGGGGGGGGGCGTCGGCAAATCACTCGGTTTCGAGGGGGAATTAACTTTGCCAAGCAAATCACAGATTTCAAAGGAAGTATCAGAAAGGAAAGAAGAGTTTTCGGTGTTCGAAGCATCTCTCGGGGGAAGGGCAGCCTATCTCTGGGGTCGAAACAGTTTCTCTATAAAGAAATCGCTTGAAAAAGGGAAAAAAAAGGAATCTGAAACAATTTGGGGGATAAAGGGGTCTGATGAGAGTTAATCGCTCCTGTTGCCTGACTATGTAGAGAGGTCTAGGGCTCTAGGATTCTCTGGGGGGGCACAAGAATCGGGAGGAAGACGTCACTGGAGGGGGGGAGAAAGGCTGGTCTTCCATTATATAAGTTTCGGGTGGCGATAATTACTATTTATAAGTGGGGAAAAGAAAAAAAATCTGAATAAAAGGGGGCGAAAAAAACAGTTGAAAACCAACAAACAAATTAGGACTTGTGAAATGGGGAGGAACAAGCGAGAAAAAAGAAAGATGACCTGGATAGCTGGAGAAAGAGGGATGTAATCAGAAGAACTATTATAAAGTCAGGGAGCCGGACGTGTGTGGAGGAGGGGAGGGGAAATTAGGGGATACGGGGGGGGAACAAGAGAAAAAGGGTTCATCCATTGATAGAGTCTTCCTCAACTCAAGGCCACTAGAGAAAAAAGGGAAAGGTGAAACACAAGGGAAAAGGGCATAACAGAAGACCGTTTGCGCTTGAAAAAGAAAGGGTCCTTAAAGGGGCTGGGAAAAGGAGATCATCCTCAAAAGCATGTTGCAAATGGGATTTGGGAAAAAAAGAATAAATCTAAAGAAAGGGGGGGGAGACCCAAGCCGCCAGTACGCCATGAAAAAGATGTATTCGGAAATCGACTTCTTTCTCAAGGAAGACATAGGGAAGGAAAGGGATTTGACGGGCCTCGGGGCGCGAAAGGAAATTTGGCGATGTAAGATACTGTGATTGAAGGCTTCTATACGAGGGTAATGCTAGGTAGGAGAAAAGATAACATCCAACAGAAAAAGGGAGGGAAAAGTAGGAAAAGGATGATCGCGGTTCTGTAAAAAGGAAAGATTACTGGAGGAAAAGTCAGAACTAGGGAACAACCTTCACTCTGAAGAAAGAAAAGGCGCTCTTCGCCCCTGAGGGTATCAAGGGGGGAATCACGTCATACGCTTCATCAATAAAGGCTGAAAAAAGCCGGAGGGAGAAGCTCTAAGAGAGTCTTGCACCTTCCTTTTATCTTTGAAGGAAGTAGTTATAAGCTGGAAAGGGGGAAACGGCAACATTTTGCGCGGTGAGGCGACGCTCCGCCGAGCCTTCTTAATTGGAACTAAAGGGGAGGGGAGGTTATGTCAAATATTGCATCCAGGAAGGGCACGAAAAAGTGTTTGGGAGTTAGCGAAGGGGGGAAAAGCGTTGACGTTATGAGGGAAGAGCAAATTAGGAATGACATACTCAAAATCAAAATGTTTCCACCTACTTGTCTTCAAGACCCCGAAGGGGTCAAAAGAAAAAAAACGTCTCCGTATTCATAAAGGTAACCATCCCACGTCGGAAGGCCAAAGGAGCAAGAATCCCGCGGGAGTTGTCTTGGCGAAAGGGGAAAGCATCCTACGAGGTTCTTGTCGCGTGATTGGGGGGGGAGAGTAGTTTAGGGAATTACAAGGGGGTCACTCGCGTTATCTACAATAAGACAACATGGGCATCTCGCCTATAATAAGAGGAAAGAGGCCGAACTACGACCGGCGGCCAATACAACAAAGAGCCTCGAAGGATGAAGGAGCGCTAAATCAACCGCGCTTCTTCCGGAGGAGCGTACAGAGAAGGACGCCCCGGCAGCAGGTGAGCTCTGCAGACGTCAATCGTGAAAAGCGACAGAGCCTTCTTCTCGATTCTAAAAAATGAGGAAGGGCGCATCTTCTCACGCAAGGAATGAGAATGGAAAGAGCGGAGGATTTCCCTTCACGAGTATCGGGAGATAAAAAAGCATCAAAGCAAGACCAAATGTTATGTATCGCAATGCTGGGGCATGCAATTCCGACTCTTGTCTCTTCCGCCCAACATCGTCTCAAGCACATCAGAACTAATCGAAATAAAAAGGGGTCGGGCATTAATCCTGTTCGTGAGGAGAGGAGATGGTACGGCGTTCTGCAAATGGCTTAAAAGAACAACTATGACCCTTCCAAGGTAAAAAAACTGCCACTGAAAGATGCTCGTCTCGAACCAAGAGGCCCTTCCAACTACCGATACACCGAGTGCAGCTCGGTGTGACGCCTCGCTTAACCGTGACCGATGACGACTTTGTGGATTTCCCGGTCGAGGTTCGGGAGAGGGGCGCCGACATCCTTTTCCCAGAGATTAGAATCTTCATCGTTGCGGCGTCCACTCTCTTAAACGGAATAAGGCTTCGCAAATCAGCGGCTTTATGTACACAATGCGGATATGCAGGCAAAGACCAGAGTAGGAAACAGGAGACATTGAACGTGAGCGACATGCACAAATGGTCGGCACGTTGGGGGTTTCCTGAGTTCGAGCTCTCTCTCATTTATATCGCAGCGATGGAGGAAAATTGAGAGGACGACATCAACCGCCTCATCGGGGTTGGCGGTAAGAAGTGACTGTCACCAAAAAAATGACGAAAATGGCATATCGCTGCGGGGACTATGAAAGCCGCTGGCGGGAGAGTATCTTCCTGAACTCTAATAACTAGAAAATGATTCTGAGGGCAGACGTGGACCGGTCGGGGCAGTAGCCTGTCGTTGATGCAGCGTACAATCAACGGGATCTAGCTTCTCTGTCGTTACGATCTTCACGAAAGTAGCCGGATTTGAAGTTCAGGGGATTACTGCCGGCAAAGCGCGCCGGCTGAAAGGAGGCCGCTCGCGCCATCAGCGACTAACGACCGGTAGAGACAACGCGGTCCTTGAAGGAACACCATCGGAGCAAAAGAACACTGGACGGCAATTTCAGGAAGAAAGCCACAGTGGGATCAGGGACTCCAAGAAGTTCGATTACCTTTCCTACAAAAATAGGCAAGCTTCACGCCCGCAACGAAAAAGCACAGGAACGGGAACTTGGGGAAATTAACCCCGGCGCTGTGACCGAATGCGCAACAGGGCGCCTCGCTAGACCCATACTCCTAAACCGGCAAAGGGAAGCCTGGCGGAAAAAGGGACCAGGGGGTCCACGACCGCTGGACACTCCAAGCTAAAAAGATGATCAAAAAAAACGGAGGATGAGACAAGAGATTTATGTTGAGAGGCCTTGGGGGCGGGGGCGGAGTGCCCTTGAACTTCAAGAAAACGCTGCTCGGTGTCATACCGGAAGCATGGCTGCATTCGGTCAAGCCCCTTTCTTGAGGCAAAAGTGACCCCGGGGCGGTTAGAGTGGGTTCGGGAAATTGAGTTTGGGACCGGGGATGGAGAGAACGGATCTGGTCCCCCAGTATCCCACCTGCCCGCAAGACACAGGCAATTGGCAGGGCAGTGCACATTGCGGGTCCCAAGGGGGGGGGAGTACGGAGGTGGGTTTTCAGGAGTTTGCAGGAACCTAAGAGTACGTCTGTAACAACGGGAGACGCCGGGTGTGTCAGGGGACCATGCTTCTCTAGGGAGAAAAGTCAAAGACGGCCCGAGTGGAGAAGTCACATCTTGGTAATGAAAGGGTGGGGCGGGAAATTTCTTTAGGAATCAACTAATCCTTGCTGCGTGAAGTGGGTGCCAAAAAGGGGGGAAATAAATGCGCGGCACTGCGTCGGGGAAACCCCTTTATCATTTCTAGGAGTAAGCCCCGCTCAACCGGCAGATATAGACAAGTCTCTAATGGCACAGCAAGCGAGGGGGTCGGGAGCCTTGGGTTTGGTCAGACCGTACGGAGAACCAAATTGGCGGCGTCCGAGGTAGCCCAAAATTTTTTGGGAGGAGACAAAAGGTGCTCGATAAGGAAAATAGCCTTGATTCATCGAGCATCTTAACTGTCAGTGGGCAACAACCTTCGGCAGTGGGCAGGTACGAACACATTCGGGGAGAGGAAACATCTTATGATTGGTGAAAAATGAATCTATCATTGGAGAGCTTGGAACATAGGGTGGATTGGGTCGTTCGAAAGCCCTTCTGCTCTCGTAGCCGAGTGGTCGGAAGCCAGAGATCGATTGGAGATGAGTTACTTAACCGGCCAGAGAAATACAGGGAGGGTTACCGTCAATATAATCAGTCGCACCGAGGCACAGAGGGCGCCGGCGTACCGGGGTCAGCGGACTTTTGTTTCATCCCGAAAACGTGGGAGAGATAATGTGCCTTCAGCTGTGCGGGCCTTGGGGGGGCTTTTCTAGTTTGGCTGTGACCATTCGAAGCAGCGGAAGGGCCAGAAGGAAATTCACACCATTAATAAGGGGGAGAGACGATATCTCGTGTTTAGTAGCAATTTTATAGTCGTTGCGCCGGGAGACCGATCCAAAACGGGCGGCAAGCGGTATCGTATAACCCAACGTCGGCATCTTCGAGGAGGTAGCGCGGGAAAGTCCGGATCCGGGATCAAAGTTTTGTCCAAATGAAATCCGCAGAGTACATGACCTGGCGGCTTCGGATGTCAACGGACCGTCGATAGGGGGGCTATCTCTTGTCAAAAAATCAAGAGGCAAATGTAGTGAAGGCGAGCGGTTCAATCAGGGGCTTCATTTCTCAGCGCCAATTACTCTGGAACGCGGGGAAAAGGGAAGGACTAAGACGTGCTCTGGCGAAGAAGGTTCGGGAAGGCATCACGTTCGCTGAGGATCCTGGCAGCTGCCCATGGTAAAGGGAGGTGGTAGGGATGACGCGTTAAATATGAAAACTACCGCGACCAATATGAGCGAAAGCCTAAACCAATCCACCCCACAAAAGTGAGAGGATTGGCCAGGGTGACCTTTGACCGAAAAAAAGGGCGAAAAGCGAACGGATCAGGACGACAGTGAGTCGGCAGAGAGGGGAGTGTATCATCATAAAAAGGAGAAAATTGGACCCGGACGGGGGGGGTGGTGCGTTTCTGCGGTAACGTTGGTTGTACGCCGTATTTGGGAACCATGGGACGGGGGAGATTCTAGCTAAAAAGCTCGCCAATGAGCCGCCCTAAAAAAAGAGGAATACACCCACGCTAACTCGAAGCACGATTGACTGACTTCACCTGGGGGAGAAAAACGAAATCATCTGAAAAGAAGTCAACGGCTGATCGATCCAACGAACCGCCAGAATCAAGACGGTTAACCATGGTGAGCCGCCATAAGCAGCTCTACAACTGGGGGCATTCAAGAGACTTAATCACTAAGTCTTGAGTTAAAGAGGACGGGTCTCGGCAGGTTGGGATGATTAATCAATGCTATCGGGAGTCAGTGAGCATGAGAAGAAGTCTGGACTGCTATAGTGGAATTTTTCCAGGGAGGTTAAATTTGGAAGAAAAGATGATAAGATATACATACGCGCTTTACGCCCGTTCTCTCGAAAAAAAAAAAGTGGGAAAGGGATTATTAAGATGGGGCGGGAACGCAGGAATATGACGGCAAGGTATTCAGGGGGAGCTCTACAAAGACAGGAACGCGAACAGAAGGAAAAAAAATGACTTTCAGGATCCTACTGCGTCTCAAAAAGTCTATCAGGAGAGTCCTTAAAACTGAAGACAGAAAGACCGTAATCCGGGAAACTGATTTCTTAAGAAGAACGTTTATCTTGGTTGGGCGACTCGGGTCGCTCGACGAGACAAAATGCATTCGGGTGGAGTCAGGTTTATTCTAAGCATTCATTGTTAAGATCCAATCGGGAAAGGGGTTGGCGGAAGTGGCCCGCAAGGGGGAAATCTGTGTGTATGGCCAGCCGCTACGCGGGTGAGGTGCGTTAGGGGAAAAGGATCGACATGTATAGACCGGAGCTGGGGTCAATATTGGGGACGTCCGACAAAGTTGCAGCACGAACCCCACAAAAAAAGGGAAGGCAACTGTCATTGATTAAAAGGAAGCAAAGATTGTAGGAACTCGTCAACTCCATTTTCATAAAACTGGCCAGGGAGTTGTCGGAGGGGCACAGGGCCATCTGCAGGGGGGGGTTATTTGGAGTTGTACGGAAGGGGCGAAGAATTGGGTCTCGTTTCGGTATTCAGGGCAAGAAGGGAAATTCAATAAGGTCCATTTGAATCGAAAAGGGGGAAGAAGGAATCGGTACTCAGCTCGGAAAGGAAAAATCAGAACCTAGCAGATAATATCGTAGTTCGGAATACGAAAGGGGATTAAATATTAAGGCCACGGCCAGGGGGAAGGAAATAAATTAGCACTGAATAAGATCCAAACTTGGTCACCGATGATATAGGAAAAAATAATCTAGATGGCGAAGTACGACGTCGATTGGATGCTAAAACAACCCAGTCGCGGACAAAGCTGGCGTTGATGCAAAGACCGAGGAACATGGGTTGCTCGCTATCCTGTCAGCAAAAACCTATGTCGAGGCTAAAGTGGGTACAGAAAGTTGACTGGCTCGGCTAAGAACAACAGACAGGAGATATCAAATCGGGATTACATTCGAGCCGAGCATTGGTTGAGGAGTTAAAAAGAGGGGGTTTTTTCTTGCGGGAAAGGTTACAAATGAAGACGAAAAGTGAGCGGGACGAATGAATCTATCTTCCAAGGAATCTTGACACACCAAGAGCGCGAAAGAACACTTGCGGCGAAGGAGTAAATCGGTTCGGCACCTATGGGTCATCTTAGGGGAACCTAAAGTCTATGGAGAGTATCGAGAATGAGAGTGAGGGTGGGGGTGGGTTCATCATCGGGATAAGAGGGAGGGAGACTGTAATGAATTGGGAAGAAACGGGCTGGAGGAGAATGCTTGCTAACGCACGCTCAGCTAAATAGGGAAATAGGGAGGCTCACCCTCTCTGGCAGGGAAGAATTGACCAAGAATACGGGTGGGCCAGGTGACTTTAAACAAACAGCCATCTGGACAATATGGGAGAGAAGTTGTAAGGTTATCTTCTGAACCCAAATTGCTGACTTTGGGGGGGGAGGGGGGGGGGCAACTTGCCACTGAGGTAGGAAATGCGGATTCGTCGATTACACGTCTGGAAGTGAAAAAAGTTGAAGGGACCTCGCTCGTTCAATAGTGGTTGGTTAAGCCAGATGGGGAAAGGCTAAACAAAAGTTCACTGGGGGGCCTCTTGAAAGAAAAAATGAGGGTGGGATATTCTAAGGAAAAAGCTGCGGTGGGTCTGCCTGGCGAAACGTTACTCGAAAAAGAATGAGAAACCGATTACCGGCGAGAGTGGACACGAGCGGGGACGGGGAATATTCTTCCTTACAAGGGGGACCCAAAAAGAGACAAGAGGAGACTTTGCTGGGGGAAAAAAGCCGATAACGGAAGAGGGAAAAACCTGAAAAGAAAAAGTGATTAACCTTCAGGAACCGAAAAGGCTGGAGGAGGAACTAGAGCAAAATGCAAAACGGCTCAAATAGGATAAAAACGGGGAGGGGGGATTAATAGACCCCCGCAGCTAACCGAGGTATAAGAAAATGAACTCCCGGCTTTAACTGGGAATGTCTAGGGAAGGGTGGGGAGCGGCATTATGGGGAAGAACCAATGTTCTATACAAAATTACCCCAATCAGAAAGGGGGAATCGGAAAAGGCAAACCACCACCCTCGAGAAATGAAAGCTTTACCATGGGTTTAAGAAAGAAGAAGGGACGGGGGGGGGCAAGACCATGGAGGAAGAACTGAGAGTTCCTACCCATACTCACAGGACAAAAGGGGATCAAGCGAGTATCATTTGAGGCGGAACAACCTGCGCACTCAAGGATCGAGAGAAGAGAAAAAAGAAAAGTTAGAAGTAAGATAGGTGGGGGAAGGGGGCCTTGGGAGGACTTGGTTCTGGCCTTTGTAACTTTCATACTTTCAGTGAGAGGTTGGGAGGGGAGAGGGTTCTTCCCTTGTATCAAAGGTGCTTCGGCTGGTCACAGGAGAAGGGAGGGGGAAATGTAAACCAAAGCCGGTGCAGGAAAGGAGGTCTTTGGGGAGGGTTCGTTAGTCTTTCGTTTCGTATTTGGGGTTGGGGGGAAGGTCCTAGGGACGTGAGTACCAAAGATACCACCTTTCCCACGCGGAGGGGAAGAAGGGGAAGGATTCCGGTAACTTTGCTAAAACTGGTGGAGCGGAGTCTTTTATCGGTATTTTCAGCGTTTGGCAAGTTACCGGGTCTGAATTTTCCGCTGCGGCAGAGGGCAGAAAAGGGAAAAAGAGGAAAGGGCCTTCGGGAAACTTGATGAAATGGCGGGGGGGACAAAGGAGGGGGCTAATTTCGGGGAACGTACGAAACTAGCAGCTTGAGAACCGGGCGCATTTTGTGTGCCAAAGACAGGTCAATGAAGGGAGGGAAAAAGGGGGGGGGCGATCAAGTCTAGGCCAAAATCAGGGGGAGGAAGAGCAAAATTCGATAAATCCGGTCAAAGAAGAGATGACCTGAGGCGGGGGTGTCATCACCGCGCGTATAGGAGGAATATGGTGGATTACAGACACTGGGAGAAGCAACCACAATGAAACGTCGATTTCGCAACTTAGACGTTTTAAATTAGGATCCGCGGCTAGATATAGACGAGTGCTCAGGGGGAAGACTAGCAGAAGGGGAAAAAAAGTTGGGGGAAGGGCATTCGCAAAGAAAAAGGGAGGGTCACTCTATCTGACCTCGTAGAAGAGGTCGGAGATTTGGTAGAGAGAAAGATAGTAGGGGAGGTCAATAAGAAAGTTTGAGTGGCCTCGGGAGTCTGGGCAAACCTCTTCTAGAAACACGGGAGGGGTCTTAAGTCTCGAACTGGAGATAGGGAGGAAAAAAAGGGAAATTTCTTCTACAGAAACCACTCGACGGAGGGGAGTATTAAAAGGGGTCGTCCACATCTAGGAAAATACTGGGCGTTCAAAGGGAGATGTCAAGGTACGGGGGTCCTAGTAAAATGGGGGTGTTAATAACAAACCTTTGGGGCGAATAGGAGGGGCGGTGTATAATAGACGGGGGGGGGACGCGTCAGTTAGATTATTGGGAAGGTAAAGGGAGGGGGAACAGTCGCCGCAACAAGAGGGAATCAAAACCAACATTAGGGTACAGGCATGTGAAGAGGGGGGGGCTCCGACCCTGGGTAGAGATAGAGGGGGGTTTATTGAAAGGGGGGAAGGAAGGTAATCATATAAAAGCTCGACTTTACTTGGACAGAACTTACGCAAAATGGTAAAGGGGGGGCGGGTTTATGAACAAAACATGGAAAGCGGGACCATCAAATAAGTAGAAAAGGGCCATGAAAGAAGCATTGCTGTCAAATTTCTTAGTGGGTTCAGCGAAAAAGTCGATCGGAGGGAGGGAATTTCTCAAAGGAGATCGAGCAAATTTGGAGAAGTAAATCAAAGTCTGCAGGTGATTATCGAGGCTTGGTCGTCTCCTGGGTCTCAGACTCTGGTCGGAGTTCAGAGTACAGAAGAAGAGTGTAGAATCTTACATAATCCGAAGAGAGGTATTTATCTAAAAGAGGGTCTTTCAGTCTGACCTATCTCTTTTGAAAGAATCGGTCTTGGAAAAAAATTGATAAAACAAGGGGGGTCGTAGGGGGCGAATTTAATGGGGTAAAGAAGCAAAATAAATCAAGGGCGCGAACGCCCGAAAAACAGGGAAAACAACAAAAATCTTTATTTAACAGTTAAACAACACAAGGCTGATATGCACATGGGATCGGCAAAAATGGGATGGGAAGAGAGAGAGAGGAGGGGGGGATAAATAAAACGGAGTGGTGGGGAAGGGAGGGCTACCCATTCTTGGGTGAGTCTTACGCCCAATTTGACCAAAGGCGAGAAGGGACGTAACGAGAAGGGGGGGGACTCATTACTCCGAAAAAAAGAGTTATAAAAGGAGGTAAGCGCCTGTCAACCAGGGGGGTTCCCAAACCTGTCATATAAACATGAAATAAGGAAACGGGATCAAGATAAAAAAAAGACTAAGTCGTTGGAAAGGGGGCCGCTCGTAAGACTGGAGAAAAAAATATCATGGAAAAAAAAGTCCCACTTTACAAAGCAACATCTATTCAAGGAGAGTGCGAGGGGGGAATCTTGAAATGGTGGGGTTGAGGAAGAAAAAAGTGGGAGGGGGAATGGGCTCTTCTACACGGTCACGGGGGGCTTGGGCAAACGTTAGTGGGGCTTTCTAAAGAGGGGTCGGGAGGAGGGAAATAAGGGATAAGAGCCGTTAAGAACAAAGCTAGTATACTCAACAAAAAAAAGGGAGGATTAAGCGGATGGGGGGGGGGCTAACATACTTGAATTCGCGGGGGTAGCTCGACACCAAAAGTAGAAGCGCCTGATAAAAGCAAATCAATGGAATTCTACGGAGACCTGCGCCAGTCAAGAGGAGATGATAGAAAACAGGAAAGGCTAAAAAGACCGAGATAAGAATTAAATTACGTCCGTGCGTTTATATTGGGGGCAAAATAGGTAGCGATGCTTACTCGAGGGAAAACTCCGGCAATAAGAGGGAGTGTCTTATGCGATCTACTCGAAAAAAGGAGTTTGTAGGGACGATAGAAATTTCTTTTATTGTGAGGTAAGGGGGGAGTCCAGAATTTGGGGGGGGAAAGAAGCGGGGTAGCTGACGTTGTGATAAACGTTTGCTTAAGGGCAAGGCGCCATGGAGTCATGACACATATAGAAGGGAGAGGGGGTCAATGTTATACTACGAACACGTTCCATATCACGCAACAAACGGGAACTTGGAGGAAAAAAGTATGCAGAGGATGGAGAAAAATATTGACGGTCCAGAGTTTCCAGCCCTTAAAATGGAGGGTCAGGGAAGGGGGGTCAAAAGCACCAAGGTGGTTTAGGGGGGTTCGTTTTTGGGTCGAAAAATAGGTGGGGGAGAGGTGGAGTGGTAGGGCACAATGAAACCTCATCGAGAGACAGGGGGGAAGTGACTGGGAAAGCAGCGAACCGAGGAACAAAAAGAGTCGGCCTAGAAAAGGTGGAGGAGAAATAAAAATACACTCTGAGATAGGGCTAACTCCGCACAACGTCCAGGGATCTTCAATTCCTAAGTAAGAAGAATGATAAAATTTCCTTAAAAAAAACGAAGGGGAAAGAAACGGTTTTCGGCTGGACTCTCCAATGACAGTCATCTATCGTCACAGGGGAATCTTCTGCTTGCGTCAAAAGAGAAAAAAAATTAACCGGGAAAAATTTTCTTAGTAATTAAAATATTAAAGGGTTTGTCTTCTTCTAGGGGGTACCGAAGGAAAACATCCACTTTGATTGGGGTGCCATGCACTACGCACAGCAGGGTGTAGATGGAGGGGGGGACATCAAAAAAGGAAAAATTAAAAGGATAGACCTAGGGATGCCAGTCTCGCTGAAAGGTGAATTGGGGAAAAGGGATTATCTGGGGGTTCCTTGGTCGAGGAATAAGAACATACGAAATTCAAGGTAAAAAGACTTCGGCCCGCGAGTTCGAGAAGCTCTGGCTCAAAAAGGGAAGGCTACTGTGAAATCTTCTCCACCAGGGGGAAGAGCGGGAAGAGAGCTTGAATGAGACGGGTAAATGACTGGGAGGGAAAGGCCCTTCCTATCTCTCGAAGGGGGGGGGGGAAGAGTCTCCTACATAACGTTCCTAAAAAGTGGAGGAGGAAGATATATTGCCGCGACTAAAGGAGAGGGGCGCATCGTAAGGAAGAGGGGAGAAACTCATCATCTTTTCAACTGTTCCAAAGATCTCATGATGTCGGCTTCTCAGAAGCCATAAGAAGGACATTAGGGGGGAGAAGGGAGAATGTAGCGAAGGGAAGAAATGGAGGAAGGGGGTTACAGAAACTTACATGGGTCTACTCTGGGCCGGCAAGGTACAGGAGGGGCTATTAGAATAAGGAATGCGAAAGGGGGGATGTAAGAAGGTCTACGAAAATAAGGGGAGAGGGTTGGTTCGTAACGTGGAGTCCGTTCAAACATGAAGGGCAAGCGGAGTGGACTATTCGAGACCGCAGCTGAAAAAGAAAGAGACTTACGAAAGGAAGTCGAATAAGAAGAGCCTGATGGCGATAAAAAGGGGTGACCGATTGAAGAAGTAGGGGAGGGACTCACTTTTTCCTTAAAATGAGGAAAAAAGAGGGGGGAAGGGGATGTGTTACTCCTGTCAAGCCTCTTTTAAAACACTCCCTTAAATAAAAAGGTTAAAAATTGGAAACCTGCCGTCCAAGAAGATGGTAGTCAACCGGATAGAAGAGAATTCTTCCTCTGCTAAATTTAAATAGAAAAAGGAGGGAAGCAGGGACCTGCAAGATACACCAAAAAGGCGCTAATCAATTAAAGGGGCAGAGAAGCGGTTAACGTCGGTAAGGCAGGGTACGAGGGAGGGGGGGGAAAGGGGGTGTTCTTGGCCAGTCAGAGGGGGGGGGTAGTCCAGTAAGGAAAGAAATCGAAAAGCTCCCTAAATCAACATAACCTCAGATCTGAAAAACCTTGGGAAAAAAGCACTGGGAGGAGAAGGTACCTAAGAAGGAAAAGGTTCTCCTTCCCATAAAAAGGAAACAGAAGGCAAAAAAAAAGGAGAAAAGAATTCCCCCTTGCGAAAAGAACCAAGGAGCAGTAATCTCAAAACGATCAACCAACACTTAGGGAGTAAAAGGGGAGGGGTGAAAGTGACGGGGTCTCCGGGTTGGCTTATGTCGCCGTGTGACAAAAAATTCCAATCCATTGATAGGGGTGCTGAGGGGGACTTAACGGGAGGAACCTGGAATTCGGGCAAATATCAAGGCTTGGGTTCCTTTACCAAGGGGACGAGTAAGAATGTGTTCGGGGATTTCAAATTCAGTTTAGTTGGTTGCCTCATTAAGGGGGAACCTGAGGGAAGGGGGGGGTTCCACTAGAACAAAGGGAAAAGCTTCCGCATGAAATAGGGATGGGTCTTCCTTGGCGGCCTCTCCTTTATGTGTAACTGCTGGGTTTACTTCGTGGAAAAAAGAGGGTTTCCGGGAGGGGAGTTACAAACCAGGTGATAAAAGGGGGGGGTCAAGGAAAAAAAGGAGGAAAGTCAAGACAGGGCCGACGGGAGGAGGGGGAAGGATGGGCTTCCCTTGTATTGGCGTTTTAGTCAATCTTCGGAATGTCACGGAAGGAGGGCAAAAACAAGCTGGAGAACGTTCAGTGTTGGTGAAACCATGGGGGAAAGTCACCTCCCAAGGAGCGTGGCCAAAAACCGAAAGGAAAATAAATGAAGAATGTCTTAGGGAACTTAAAAAAGCGGGGGGGGGAAAAAGTCCCTTCAGGTGGCAGTAATCGCTCCGCATCCGTCGTAGGAAAAGGGTGCGCCGGGGGAGTTGGGGGAAAGAAAACTTAACGGTGAAACCACGTAACGGCTTGAGGTAGCCCTTGGAAGGCAATTTTATGGCCAATTCAGCCTCTGCTAATGGAGAAAATCGGGAAAAAGCGAGAAAAGGCGAAAAAGGGGCATTTGAGACAAAACTGGAAAAAAGAAATTTTGAAGGTCGACGCGAACCCCTAGGAATTAGCTTTCCTAAAATAGGTTGGGGGGGAAGGGGGGGGGGTGTTCACTACAATGAATTGGGGAAGAGGATGGGGGCAATGGGGGGGGAAGGGATTTTCTGGTCTAAAGAAATCTCTGGAACGAGTAAGAAAATGTTTTCGAGGGAAACTATGTAAAAACTTTATTAGGAAAGGGGAGAAGGATCACACCGAAACCAGAGAAAAAGGCTTCATACTTCTCAGATTATGTCGAGAAAAAGGGGGAGGGGGTCTGAAGCCGGAGGGGGGACACGCAGATGTACCTTTAATCGAGTGACGGTGTGGGGGGGTCAGAGCGTTTGGGCTAAAAAGACGCAAGTAGAAGAGCCTCAGGCTGGCTTGACAGGAACTTGGTGCTTGGAAAGAATGCGACTAAATGAAAAAACTCAGGGAGATGAATTCTAAAAGGAATAAGGAGGGAATCAGGACAGTTAATAAAAGGTGTATACTGGTACTAAAAAGGGGGGGGGGGGTTGAAAACTTTTGCTTCAGGGAGAGACGGAGGGAACTTGGGGGAGTGACAAGAAGCGCCACAATGAGATGTGTCTTTCTTCTAGGGGAAATCTAAAACTCCTACAATCAGGGAGTATGGGCAAATCATTAAATGAACCCTGCTCCTGTAGGGGGAGGGTTTGCGGAAATCTAGAAAGATGAGGGGGGGTCTAGTCGGGAGGTTGGGGAAGAAGAAAAGACTGACAAAAGTTCCGATCGTTTGAGAAAAGTAGGGCCAGTTCAATATTTACCGATCAGGGAATGAATCTAACTGGGAAAGTGAGGCTATTGAAGAGACTCTAGTCTATGGGAGTTCGAGGGGCTTTTCGAGGCGGCTAGAGCAGAGTTGCAATGAGAGAGGAACATTTAAGGGGGAGGGGGGGGCATAAGTACATTGGGGGAGGGGGGGGGGATGAAACCAAAAGGGCTACCAAAGCAGAAAACAAACAAAAAAATAAACCACCATCAAACGAGGGGGGGAGGGGGGGGGAAGGGGGGGTCCTTAAGCCAAGTCCAAACCGAAACTAGAATGGGGAAAAGTTGAATCAAAAGGGGATGAAGAAGATTATTATAGCCGATTGCCTAGGGGGGGGGGGAAGGGGGAGTGTCTACTTATGGTTCTTAGTATGGGGGAAAACCCAAACAGAGAGATTTCTTACAGGGGGGAAATTGGAGGGAACGAAAAGTTCGATCCCTAACAAACGCCTGTGAAAAAGCGCAACCACCAGGGAGGAATCAAAAGAAATTCAACAAATAAATGGGGGGAAGGATTACAGTCGAAAAAACAAAAAAATTTCGTTCCAAATCAAGAAAATTCAGTCGGTCGTCTAGAAGCCGGGTCAAAAAAAGAATCATTGAATGTCAAAGGGGGGCCAAATAGCATGCTCTACTAGGTGGCCTTCCAAAATCTGGGGAAGAGTCAACGCTTTAAGACGGATCGTAGTCAGGGGTAGAGGGGGGGGTCTTCTATCAGAATAGGGGAGGAAAAGGGAGGCAGGACTCTATCATACTTCGGATGGGAAGGCAGGAGAGGGGTGTTGAAAGGGGGAAATAGGGAGCCTTTTCTTGGGGAGACGCTAAGAGACAGTCCTGAGTAAGGTAAGCTCGGGTAATCACTACAGCGCTAGG
>Ga0179591_1379868_pt1 | contig 15956 bp, 13 predicted proteins | sample CZOMad2_1_08_16f_FD_182891 | JGI IMG/M metagenome (GOLD analysis project Ga0179591, IMG submission 182891) | Vadose zone soil fungal communities from Angelo Coast Range Reserve, California, USA - CZOMad2_1_08_16fungal (PacBio error correction) | ecosystem: Environmental > Terrestrial > Soil >...
GGCGTTACGGAGGCCCTGGCTGTCGGGAATTGGAAGAGACTTCAGAGAAATCGGTTGGGAAGGTTGTAGGAAGAGCGTGAAAAACGGTTGGGGACGGGGAAAACAGAAAGAAATAGAGCTCTCTGGCTAGGGAGAGAATGCTAACTTTGCGCGTGGAAGTGGAGGGAAAAGGAGGCCGGGCCGCCGGCCTTCCACACGCAGCTGTTGCTACAAAGAAAAAAAGAAACATCCGAGCGAAGAAGACCTGACCATCCCTTTGGCCGAGGGTTCCTTCTGGCACAAATACTAGATCATGTGGCATAACAGGAATTGTAACCTTTTGAGCGTGAACCTACGAAAAAAAGGGGACTGTCTGGGGACGTCCAGCATTTCCTCAACTGGGTCGTATATGGTCCTCCCCATACTAAGTCTAAACTAGAAAAAGATCAAACGAACTATGAAAAAGTGTTGTTTCACCTCCACAGGAAGCCTAAAGGAGAAATCGAAAAAGCTTGGGCCAAGCAAATCGTCGTTTAAGAAGGTTAAAAACTTCACCTTTGCCCCTAGGTTCTTGGAAGGAAGACCAAAAAAGGGGAGTGCGAAGGACGCGTAGCAGACGCCTGGCTATGCTCTGTCAAAGGGAAATCAAGCCGGTATATTTGGTGGCGAACGCTTGATGTGAGGGCTGTCTCCAGCCCGATGGCGCTTCTAAGTGCGCCGCATTATCGGGGGAAAAGTCGATGTTCTGACCACTACCCGACTGTGGGCTGTGGACTGCCGCGAACTATGGGAGGGAGCAAAAACATCGGGGTTTAGGAAGTACGGATGAAAACGAGGACAGAAACGAGAGCCGACCCAAAAAAAGATTGCGCTGAAACAGGATGAGAAAGGGGTCCGGAAGTTTTACTAATCCAGGATCAAAAATAAAAAGGGCAAAAAATCAGGTGACGCTGACCAGCGGCCTTTTCTTCTGTCGGGGGCGAATTACCGCCTTGCCGTCAGACGGAGCGAGCGCCTTTGCTGTGGAGGGGTTGGGTGTTGGGCGAGACGCATGAAGAAAAAGGGATGGTTCAGAGAACAGCGAAGAAAATCAATCGTAGAATGTACCAAATATCAAAAGTCAGAAATCGTTGAGAGACAATGGAAGTGTGACGACGTTCCCCAGTCATTCAGCAATTCGGAGGACACTCAAGATTGGGGCGAGGTGCCTCAACCTCTGAGGAGAGGGACGCGGGGATGGTTTCTCCTTCAGACAATTTCTCAGGCAGGAAAAAGCAAAGAAGGAAACTGGCCCGGAGGCGCCAGCAAAAAGATGGAAATCGCTCAAAAAGGAGGGAAAAATAGGGAAGAGAAATATCGACCTCAGTGGCATGCTGTCTGAAAAATAACATCATGATCGCTACGAAAAAGGCAGAAAGTTGAGAGGCACATGAAGAGAAGGCAGCTTTCTACTAATTCAAGCTGGACTCAAAAAAAGCTCAATCGCGATGGGGTCCAAAGAGTGCAGCTAAGATTTTACCAGAAAAGAAAAGGTCGAAAGAAAGGAGCTGAGGTACTGGAGGGGGGAGCACTTACTTTACAGGGACCTACGAAGGAGGTCTCTGGAAGGGGAATCTAAAAAGAACCCTATCCTGGGATCTAAAAAAATAACCAAAGACTTACAGAGAGAAACTGCAAAAGGTCAAATGCATCTTAGAGGCAAGGGGGTAATACGGGAAGGAGCCGCAAAACGGCCGATGTTCATGTCCATCCTCAAGATGAGTTTTGCACTTTGCGTAAAAAGGTTTCGCAGAGTAAAAAAAAAAAGAGCGCTGAAAAGTGACAACTGGGGTTGGGGACTGCAAGCACTGCAACGGTCAGCTTCTGAGTTTAAGGGACTAAGAGACTATTTTCAACGCACCGAAAAAATGTGCGACTGACAACGGATGGGGGACCGACAAAGGGAGTCCCAAATCGTTGGCACGTTTTGGTCCGAAAAAGGAATCGAAGTCGGGAGCTTGTGTAACTGGAGATACGCAAAGTTAGAGAACCGTGGGTACAGAAAGAACAAAAGGGCACAGGATGATAGGAACTCTCCCGGTAGGGTCCGTGGGAAATTCTGATCAAAGAGGAAGAAGGGGAAAGGACCGTTCGTCACCTTGGGACTCTTAACTCCGATCTGGGATTCGGACCATTATGGGACCAGAGACGTGAAAAATGGAAGGGGACACTAAAGGGAGGACGACAAAAGGTAAAAAAATGGCAGTTCTAGTACAAGAACGTGATGGGAAACATGCCGTAAAATGTGTCCGCTGAAGGACTCCAGCCTTCTTTCCCAGCAGGAAAAGAACACGCGGCCAATGAAAAACCGTCGAAAGAGCGCGACTGAGTTCCAAACGCTAAAGGGGTGTAAGCCTTCGAGGATACGTAAAGTCAGACAGAGGAGAAGAAAGGGGATAATCGCAGAAACAAAGAGGACACTGCTAGAAATGGTAAGGGTCGAATCTCTGTTGTGCTGGGATTTCTCTTCATCTGCGGTAGCAGCCCTGAAACCGAACTTAGGTGAGGAGGCTGGGAAGGGATGAAGCACGACCCTTAAACTCGCAAAATGTGAAAAATCGCGAAAACACGTATATTATAGGAGCAAAGACCCAAGTGGGGGAAAAAAAAAGACAAAGAGGTTGGCAGCTAGATCGAGCCAAAAAAGGAAAAAAAATCAAAAAAAGGCGGGAACTAGCGAAAAAAAGGGGCGACAGGAGGAAAACCGGGACGACGAGGAAAAAGTGGGGAGGGGTATAACCCCCCGGGGACGGGGGGGAAAGGCTCGCGAAAGTGGGGGGAGAGGGAAAATTCACGGATGCGCCAACTCACTTAGAAGGGGGAAAAGAAAAAGGGTCTGAAGCAGGAGGCTGGGAAAAAGGGGGAAAAAAAATGTCAACGAAAGAATTGAGGAAAATGGAAATGCGAGACAGAAAAAGAGAAAGACCGGAAACGATATCCAAAGTCCTAGAGGAAGAAGGAAGTGGCAGATGAAGAAGAAAGTGGGAGGCTACAGCTGAAAAAGGGAGGATAAGACGTGAGACGTGAGGTTTCTCGATAATTGGAAAATCGAAACTCCTATACGACGACAGAGGAGGACAACAAAAAAGAGTAGTATGAAAGATTCTCTCTTCACAAGGGTCTGCCACCGGCCAAGTGATAGGCCTCCCAGAAAGGACATCACTGACGAGGAGTTGGAGAAATCCGAAAGGGAGAGACTCCTCTGCCTCCTTTTATGCAGGCAAGAGGAGGCCCTGAAGATGTCAAAAAGGAAAAGGACTTCCCTATCGGACGCGGGAAAACCTGGGACGCCGTTTTCAGGCGAGTCTGACGATTTGGAAGAGAAGGGGAGTGGCCGGAAGTTGAAAAAGAAAAAGCCAATTGCGGTTCTTGGTCCGGCTCAAAGGGAGGGGACCGGAAAGGGGTTGGCCACAATTTTCCATAGAACCTTCCAGGGTGAAAGGCAGGCAGTGGCGGAGAGGTGGTTATGAGTGTCTCCGGCTTAAAAACAATGGCGAAGAAAACGTCGGCGCCTGCGGGGATGGAAGGGGGCGGTACAGGGGGAGTTGGGGCAAAAAAGTAAAAAGAAACGGACGCTTGGCAGTGAGTGGGGTTGGAGGCTACTCGGGCCGTAGATAAGCGCCTCGGGTTTAAGGCGGCGGCACAGTGGTGTGGCCGCGAACTGCTATTCTCTTCGTGCCTTTTCTTGGGCGAGGAAGTTGCGCTTTTCAGGGTCCTGGGAACTTGGACAACCACTATTGACCGCCGAATGACAACAGCGCGGAGGAATGCCTAGATACCAAATGAAGAGACAACTGAAAAACCGTAAAAACTGTCAGACAAATAGAAGGGTACTATGGAGGAGGGGGGCTAGAAGGGCGTCCGGCAGAGATCATTGGAAGAATGTCCCCTAGGGACACAGGATTAGAAAGCAAAAGAGGACGAGTCTCGGATTAAAAAACTGGAAGGGGGACAGTGGCCGCCTTTGGTTACGGAATCCTGGCCTGCCATTCTACATGCGGGAAGGACGGGAGGAGGGAAAGATGAGAACGCCTAATTGTTGTGAAAAGAAAATGAAAGGTCCTTTTCGCATCTAACTATCTATCAAATTGGCCGGAAATTATGGAAAGCAACCTCAAACAAAACAAGCGGAATGAATCCTGGGGGGTGGAAAGGGAGAGAACCCCAAAGCGGTAGTTGAGGGGCGACAGGGGTGGCGAATGCACCGTCCCAGGGAGAAGGTTCATACCAATTGAAACAGGGTGGGCTCAGGAGGGTCCCTTATGTCGGTAGCGTAAGACGCGAGGGTGGAGTTCTAAGTAAACCAAGAGTACAGGGGAGAGGTTCGGGGCGTAACACTTGAAGACGAGGGTGCAGGGAGAGGTCCAACGCGTGCGGCAGCCCCCCGTTTTAGGTCGAACACAAACGGGGAAGCCGCGAAAGTCCATAAGAAACAGTGAACAGGAAAGTATTAGTTGCAAGGACGCTGGGAGGACTCTGTCTGAGACAAGGGGGGGGAAATACGCAAGAAACTCATCTGGAATGACCAGGACGTGAAAGGTTTCCTTGCTCGTCTCTAACAGGAGGTGCCGATGGAAGGCAAGGTTTTGGCAGGAGCCTCCAGAATGGGAGGGGGGTGTTGGTGGGGGGGGTGGCGAGACGAAGAGGACAGGGATTTGCGATCCCATCAGAATCTAAGAAAAGCAACAATAAAAGTAACTGGTCAAATCCCAGAAACGGTCAAGGGGGGGGCCCGTTGGGGAAAAAAAACCCATCTTTCCGGACGTACGAAGGAAGCAAGTTGTCAGGAAAGACCGATTGAGAAAAAAAGGCGGGAGCCGACGCCGAACCTTAGATACTGGCCGCTATGATAGCGATTTGATTCCTTAAGAAAAGGGAGGGCCCGCAAAATAGCAGTGTTTAAAACTTAGGGGCTCCATGCACTCGCAGGTGCGATTAAGAAAACAAAACAAAAACGGAGGAATGAGAGAGAAGCAACCTCGTGAGAGGTGCGCGACAAACTGACGCTTAACATGGTCGTAGCTTCATGTGGAGAAAGGCAGTAAGAGATCGGGAGGGAGGGGAACTAACCAAATTCGTGAGTCAAGTCGGAGATATGTCCATGTCAAAGAATTGGGAGAGGTACCGGGGGCGAAAAGGCAAGGTGCGACGAATTACGTTCGGAGACTATCGAGTGAAGGAGGTCTGTAAGAGAATCAAAGACCTGGTCCTATTCGTACTACATCAACAACAAGAACAAAAATGCCGTAAACTGACCGAAAAAAAAGGCAAAACAAAGCGGATCATCGGCAGTAGGGAAAAGAAAAGCCGCCGCCAAACCCCGCGTCAAAGACTCGAGAAAGAACCTGGCTATCAAATTGGGGTACGAAAGATACTTCCAAACCAAAAAAAAGGCTAAGTTGTGCGCAGGCAATCACTCAGTTAAAAAAGGCTTCCGCGATTTCCGACACCGAAACCACGAGTTTAGAAGACGCGTGAAAGACAGCACAGTATTGATCAAAGCGTCGCAGGGCAAGAAACAAAGGGAGCGAGGGGGTTTACTGGGAAAGCAATATCAGGATAAGAAGACCGACAATCAATACACTATTAAGAAGCACAGAAAATAGGTCAAAGAAATTCTGATGACTCTCCAAACTTTATTAGGAAAAGGTAAGGGTTCCTCGCAATACAAGGGGAGGGGAGGAAACTTACAAGGATCCATGAAGGGTCAGGCGAGCTACGCTGAAAAGACGAAGACATCATGAGTCTAGAGAACATTCAACTGAGGAGTGTGGAAAAAAAATTCGAGTAATCTATTGAAGGGGGGACGTAACTCAGGGATCCCTGCCATCGAGCAGTATACTTAGGAAAAGAACGAATAGAACAGCCGCGGAAGGGTCTTACGGCCTATTTAAAAACAGAAGAGGTCAATCCTTCGAAGGGGGAAAAGCTCTAAAGACCTAATTGGGGAGGGGGAGGCAGCAGAAAAGAGGGGAAATGCTTGGTCTAACGTTTCCTAAATCGAGGAAGAACTTCAGGGGCGATATCAGCAGGAACCTTCCAAGGGGAAGGAAATCTTGCGTCGTCGGATGCGTGAAACGGCGAGGTGCATCACTAAAGGCGAGAAAATTTAGAAACGTCGAAGGAAAAAAAAGTCGTCCGGCGGGAAACAACAACTGAGGTGGTGTAGCGAGAAGACGCAAAAAAAAGAGAAGTCCAGCCAGCACTGCGGAACAAAATTCACACAAACTTCAAGTAACAAAATGGCGACAACGGCAGGGCCCGACGAGGAAAAAGGGCATGTAAGGCCGCAAAGTACAGAAGAAATATGAAAAAATAGAAACTCGGGCTCGCCCGTGCCGGAGAAACAGAGGCAAAGAAACGGTCCCTCAACTGCAGCGGAGTAAAACGGACCAAAGAATTTTCAAAGGGAGGGAAACGCAAGGGAAAAAATGTCAAAAAGACCGAAGGCAACCAAAAGCATGGGGGGGGAACATCTGGCCATCAACCGACTAAAAATCCTTGAAGTTCATGCACGACGGAATTTGAGCGAAGCGCAGGAGGGCCTCTGCCAAGAAGGAGGGAGAGAAGGGAGACTTGGGTAGAGATCAACTTCCAGGGAAAAAATCGCGAAAAGAAGAAATCAGAAACAACAACCAACGGATGAGTAAGGACATCCGGGAGAGGATCTCGATGCCCGGATTAATCCTCAAACGAGAACGGCGCTCTGGGCTCGAGATGGTCATCGAAAGGGCGCTCTCCTCGTATTCCAATAAGGATTGCGAGGTTTGTCCTAGAGTAGCGTTCGGTCTCGACTGGAAGACGGAAACACAAACGCCATGCGCCTGTTGCCTGCGAGATGAAGTTGTAAGGGTGTACTCCAGGGTTGCAGGGGGACCAGGCAGAAGGAACCGAAGGAGGCGTTCTTGTCCTCTCCCGTGGAGGGCAGGTCGTAAATTTGACAATTCGGTCAAGGCCCTGGGGCGTCAGCTGTCTCAGGTGATAGTGGTATGATCAACGTCCAATCGCAGGTGCGCGCCTCCGTCGCGCAGCCCTGGTCGGGGGAGGGAAAAGTCCGATTTGAAACGGAAGGTTAGGACGTTCCCTAAAAATCCCTCAGGAGGGGAGGGTATCTGGGGGGGCAACGCGAAGGATACGAATCTTGGTGTATTGGGCGGACGCTGAGGGACAGACGGTGGGGTTCACTTTGGGAAAGCAAAAACTGTCAGATCTGCGGTGGGGTGCGGGACGGGGCCTGCACATTTGCGCGTTAGTCGGAGCCATAAAGGCGCCGGGGGAGGAAAAGAACGCAAAGGGGAGTGCTTCTGCGAAGATACGAACCAGAAATACTAAAAAAACACGTGCGAAAGATAGATGGGTCTGCGAGCACAAATTCCCGGCAGAGATGTTGGCCTTAATCGTGTCCGGGACCTTGAGCGGAAATCGACTAAGAAAAATCGGAAATTCATTGGGCCGGATGCAACCTGCAAAGAGTCCAACTGCCGACACGAGGACTATAGCGAGGTATAATTGTTGTTGCACAGAAAATCCAAGAGAAGGGGGCAATGCGGTCTAAATCGTGTATAGGGGGGCCTTCACGTGCACGGCAAGGATGCTGTAAATCAGGGGCTGAGAAAATAAATCGGTGCGAGGAGTACATGCATTGGGATTAAAAGGAAAAAAAAAACGGCGATTCTCTTTCCAAAAAGGTACCATAAAAGACCGGGAGTTTTTGGAAAATTTGGATAGGGGGGGGGTGGAACATTTTCCTGGATGTCTGGAGCCCGGGATGGGCCAGATTTATTCCATTAAAGGAGCCGGGAAAAAATCGTTTTCCTGCGGAACACGAAGACCTTTGGTGAAAGAGGGGTGGCCGGGGGGGGTTCCCACGCCAAGGGGGGCAACAGGGGGAAAGGAATAATCGTCGCGGAGCATCGGGCTGAGTGATTGAAAGCAAACGGAATGTTGCCCAAGGAGCCTTGGGGGGAGGCGACAAAAGTTGAAAAATACGAAAAACTCCATCGAAACAGGCCGTTCTGGGCGGCGGGGAGGTGCTCGTGGAAGGAACCGGGTTGGAAGATGCTCCAGGGAAATGTTGAAAAACGGCCGAGAGCCGTTAACTTGAGTGGGTTGTGTTGAAAATAGAATAAAGAGGAGTCTTTTGTCACGACCAACTCAAGAAAGCCACCTGATCTAAAAGGGTAAGAAAATTCTGGGACAGAAAACTCAATCGTTGAGAAAAAGGAAATGTTTGGGCACGCGTCCTATCACATACGTAAAAGTTGAGTAATGGACATCCAAGAATCGAAACGTTGATGAATGCACGAGAAGGAAGTAGAAGACAAGAGGAGCGATTTTTTCTCAGGGAAACTTTAGAGGACCAGAGAAGACGATCAGTTTAAAGCGCTTGGGGGGACGGCAAGGGACGCGGAGAAGACTCATCTCAACAAAACGGAGGATAAAGATAGGGATTCGATCCTCGTTCGGAGTCGAAAAAACGGCAAAACCTTCACAACATCCATCTGCTTCGGAAAAAAAGCGCTTTACCGAGTTCTAGGAAAAAATCGAAAGGGATCTAAAAAAACGACTACTCAGGCAGCGAAAGAAAACGACGAATCAATCTTTATGTCACAACTTTAACAGCAAGAATCTGGAACGGGCCAAAAAAATGTCGAATAGCTGATGCGTTCGGGATATTGGCCGAACAAGGGGCCTGATGAGTAGCGCTGGAGGAGGGGGTTACTTAAACTGAGTGAATCTCGGGAAAAAACAAACAAGAAATCAAAGCAAGAGATCGGGCGTATGATACAGGCAAAGCAGACTGACAAGGAAAGCGGTATGAAGATAGAAGAATACGCCGAAAACCGAGATGGTCGCGTCAAGTTGGCAAAAGTTCATGATGAAAATTTTGCCAGAGGCAACGGGCGCAGGCACTAATAATACTTCGGGAAAGGGGGGGAAGGCAATCAGGCCCACGAGCGGACGCGTCTCGGAACTATGGGGTGCCAACGGAACCGAGTTACTTACTTACTACGGAGGAAAAAGCAGGTAAAAAAAGAAAAAAGTGGGCACTGTAAAACTGACGGTCGCATAAAGGGGGTTGCGCACAACATTTAAAAACAAAAAAGCGTCTAGAATAAGACAGAACTCTGTCCATTCTGAGGCACATAAATCTCACCTTGTAGGTCAGTCGGATGACGAGAAAGGAATTGCATTAGACCTGGGTACGCAAAAATCTAAAGACGCTTCTGGGATAAATTACAGCTGAATTCCGTTGAGCACTTTGGGAAGGAAAATCAGAAAAAAGACACAGTGATACAGGAAGCTTCCTATGAAAAGAACAAGCTTCAGGAAAGATGGGAAAAAAGCTCATATTCCGGTGATAGCGTAGAAAGGGCGGGTACCTGGAATCAAAAAAAGGCATGATCCAGTACAAAAGGCTAAAAAAAAGGGGCCCCAACCAAATCCGCGCTGGCTCGGAGATTTAAAAGATCAAAAAAGGGTCCCAAAACCTTCTAAAAATTAGCCAAATGATCTCTGCACGCAATGGACTGCAGCATAATCGGGAAACGAATGGCGGGGAAAAAACGTGGTCAAGTTGGGGATCTACGGAGTCTTGTGAGATCCGAAGCACGAACAAAGGGAGGGGAGGAGACCGGAAATTCAAAGTGAAAGAACGCTGGATCACGTCGCTACGCACAATACAAGGTAAAAGCGATATGAAGAAGTGGAGGGAAAAGGAAAAACGTGGCCCGCAGCCGAAACCCGCACAGGCCGAGCTAAAATTCGCGTACCCGCGATCCATCCAAATCGGAGGAGCGCCTAAAAAAAGGTCTAACGGCACGACATCCGGTCAAGAGGGACACGGCAGGCGCCGACAGAGGGCGCAAGTTAGAAAGACGGAGAGAAATAGACACGAGTAAAAGCTAAGAACCGCATGCTCATAAAAAAAGAAGGGTTCGGACTAAAACGGGAAACTGCAAGCGGGGACAAGAACCGCCGGAAGCGAGAAAATAAAAAAAACAATGGAAAAGGCAAGGGAGATGTAAGATGAGAATCGAAGAAACCGGCTATTCATGGGGCGGAAATCTATGGATAAAAAAAAAAGGGAGTCCTCCTTGCAGGCAAGAATTGAATTGGGGGAGGACTAGCTGCCCGTTTCATCTTAAATCGAAAAGGCCAGAAGAGCATAGTATGGATAGTGGAGGTCTCTAGAAAGTTGGTCATCAAGAAAACTCAACGACGAAGAGAAATCTCTCTCAACAAACAGAAAAGAAAGGTTCTATCCGTCCGGTTCAGTCGAAGAGGACGGAATTACGAAGAAAAAAGAAAAAAGGCCTCTGGGCGCTCAGTTCAGAAACGGGCGCGCTCCTCGGGCCAAAGGGTTGCCTGCGGCAAGATAGTACCGATCGGGTGGAAAAGGAAAACGAGAACGGCCCGAGAGCCGCAACCCAAACTGCCTGCTCCTGGTGGGAACTTCGAGGGAATGCAGGGTTGGTAAAAAGAGGTCCAGCCGTATGAGAGCAAAAGGGAAGGGGGGGGGAGGGGGGGGAAAATGAGGAGGGGGGGATATGGGAGACGGGGGAACAGGAGACTGGGGGGAACGGAAGAGGGGGGGTGGATGGGAGGGAGGGATAATGGGGTGAGGGGGGGAGGATGGGGGAGATGGATGTGTGGGTGGGGGGGGAGGGGGGAACGGGTAAGGGGGGGGAGGAGAAGTAGAGGGGGGCGAGGGGCTGGTAAGGGAGGGGGGGAGTGGGGGGGAGGGGTGAGAGACTGGGTTTTCCCCCCTGGGTGGGGGAACGTCGGCAGTTTGCGTCCCCGGACTTGGCAAAACAAGCTTTCAGGAAGGAAAAAAGGGACGGGAGGAGCCATCGTGGAGAAAATTGGGGTGTTATTGGATCCGGAGTAATTACCCAATTGCGTCAGGCTCCGGCAGGAAGGAAAACGGTCGCTTGAGGCCGGTGTAGGACTCCAAGGGGGGGAAAGATCTTTAGGTAGGGTGGGGGCACGAGAACTCCGGGAGCTTTACAGCAACCTGTTAGCCGTGCTAAGGATCAACACGGGGGGGGGGGGGGGGGAATTGAGACAGAACATAAATATAGAGTCTCGCTTGGGCCTTTTTGCTGGGATCAAAGAAAAAAAAAGCATGAAGGATTTCAGTGACGGGGCAGGCCAGATTTACGAAGAACATGATAAGCGAGGGTCGTGCTTAGATATACGAAAGTACAGGAAACGAAAACGCAACAGACATAAAATAAGAATCTCGAGGTTTTGAGCAGCAAATTGCGGCCGAGCGAAGCCGCCAAGAATGGAGGGACATTTGATCGTGAAGAGCTAATGCAAAGGCGCGCTAACTGAAGGGAAGAAAGCTGGGGCTTTTACCCCGCCTACGAAATCGCCGACTGAGGTGTTTCAGCGGAACTATGAGGATGTTGTTTTTTCACATCCACTTAGAAAAAAGGTTCGATCTGAGAGGACCGTCGGGGGGGAGTGAAGCGTATTGCAGCCTTAGTGAGCACGGCATGACTTGTTGAAATCGCTCATCCCGCGAAAGGTGATAACCGTACATTCTTGGCGAGGAAACGTGCGTGCTAATGTCAGCAAAGTAAGGAATAAAGTAGATTTTTTGGGCTCATTTCCCGATAAAGAAGTAACGTTCTGTCCTCTGGACGATTTGGCATTCCCAGTAAAACCGTGAAGTTAGGAAGCTTTGAGGAGGAAACACAAAAAGGGGGAGAAATAATGTGACTGGGGCTCGTCAGCGCGTGGAGGGAGGAACAGACTTGGTAGTCAGGAAGTGACACAGACGAGAATCCCAGGACAATCAGAAAGCTGCAAAGGGCTCGCAAAAGGAATGTAGTTATGCGCAGAATGGAAAGGGATCAGTCGCAAATTTGGGATGAATCACGTCCACTCACTCTGTATGAGTCCCAAAAAGAATGTTTCTGCTCGTGCAGTCTTCACAAGCCGCTGAGCGAAGGTTTTGGGCAAAAGGCCGCGGCCTGTCTTGTGCGTGCTTGTGGGGGGGGGGGTGGGAGGGCGACTCGCTGTATTTTTCGAGAAATCATAAGCGCGCAACCTCAAATCGGGCCCCGGAACAGAAAAAGAGAGGAAAATCCAAGAAGAAAGTGGGAGAATCAACCTTGAATGGGGCAACCCCGAGTCGAGGACTGCAGTTTAGGAGGCCTCCAAGGAAGCCTCGGCGAATCACGAAAAGGCCAAAAGCGCCGCAGCTATGATGGCTCATACCTTTCGTAAATGGGAATATCATGTCAGGGGAGAACTGCCGGAGTGCTCAACTCGGTTACGCACAACAACAAGAGGAGAGAGAGATTCTACGAAGAGTTAGTGGGTCACTCCGTAACAAAGTAATAATAGCAAGAGGGAAAAGGGGCTCGGGACAAAAGAGAAATCGCGATCGAAGTCAGTCCCTTTCTACGGGCAGAGAGCGAGCTCAATCGTCTAGGGGAGAGGACACTGTTCTGAGATCGTACCGGATGCAATTCATGCTTATGGAAGAACAACGATAGGGTACGTTTATGGGAGGGACTGCACAGGGGACCACGTGAGGGGGATGGGTCCATTGATGGTTGAGGAAAAAGACAAGGATCCTATTCTGGCTCTAAGAAACAACCAACAAGACTCACGAACGGCTCGCACGCAGATCTTGCCAACAGCAAATCAGAGAAGAAGGGATAATCAGAACACCGGAACGGCCGATGGTCAGTCAGATCTAGATTGGGCACTTTTGAGGGTGAAAAGGGGTTGCGCAGAAGACTTCACGCGGGCACGAAGCGGGCCTGTGGTATGGAAATCCACTGGGGAATAAGGGAGGGTTGGGGCGGTTGTAGTCTTACGCGCCTATGTATCCTCAACGACACCAACTATGTTGCCACAAAACACGCTCGAGGAAACAACCTGTTCATAAAAAGGGAAGGAAACACGGTGTCCAGAAAAAAAACGAAACGTGAAAAGCACGGTTTACTGAAAGACGGAGCAGCGCTTCGGAGAAAGAACTCCGGGGAAAAAATATGGAGGGGGTATTTAAGGCCTGATGTATCGCCAGGGGAAGGTCTTCCACGGGGAATTTACTCGAAAAAGGAAAAAACGGGGGATTCGAGCCCTTACCCACTTCTTCCGTTTCAGAACGTAACGCAAAGTCAAGAGGCAAAGACAGAAGATTAGACAGCATGGGATTTCGAGGGAAAAAAGAAGGGGGATGGGAAACAAAAATAAAGAAGAGTAGGGGCCGCTGATAGTCTACTCAGGAAGACTTTCGCATGGCAGAGGCGGAAGACAACGGCTAAAAAAAAGACCGGCCGAAAAAGAAGAGTGTCGTCGATTTCACCCAAAAAAGATCCTTGACAATTACGGCCAAATGGGTCTCGCGGAATCTGGATGCTCGCAAGAAACAGCGAACGGCAGAAGGTAGGTCGACGTGGTCCCTTGTTTAACTAAGGGGAGAGACTTCGAAAAACCAGAGCTGATGGTCAGGAAATCGGCGGCAAGATCAATTTAGTCGCCACCGACAAAAGAAAAAAAGGGGGAAGGACGGCCTCACGGAAAACCGGGGCAAAAAAAAGCCCGCAAAGAGGAGGGGGTTGCTGGAACGCGGTGCCCTAAAAAAAGGCCTAAAGCACTGGAGGAATCTAAAAAAAAAAAAAGAAAATGCAGGAAGAGAAGCAGGACACGCAACAAAATTTGGCTATTCCGTTGCCCTCATAACACGTCAAGAGAGAAGCTGTCGCAGTTCAGAAATACATGGTAAGGGCAACTCACACGAGGCCGGGGACGCAATGAGAGAACCGAATGAGGCGTCTAATTTAAACAGGCTGGGAAACGCCCCACAAGGTTGTTAAGAAACTGTCAAGAGAGGGGGAAAAAAACAGCAGCGAATTGTTTTTTCTGCGGCGAGACTGTATGCTAAAGAAACAATACTCAGGGGGGGAAACTCATACTTGATTGAAGAAGAATGTCATAGGAGCGCCCGGTCGCTTACAAGAGGGAAAAATAAGATAAACAGGAGGAGGGACAAAGTTCTCTTGACATACAAATTGGCCGGGGCAGAACTGAACGACTACTGCAGACAAAAAAACAGGAGAAAAGGGAAAAGAGATATTTCTGGTCTCGGAGCTAGAAGTTAAGGAACATCCCGAGAACCCATCCCTGAGCTCTATTATTGGGGAAGGAAAGAAACGGCGCTCCCAAATTAAAAAGAATGGGGGACTGCAGCAGGGTGAGACCATCGTGCGTTGGTCTTCAGGAGAGAAGTTCCGAACCAAATCTTTGGGGAAAGACGGGGGGGAAAGTCGTTCTTCCACTTGACAAGTGGTTTTACTCCGTGCAGTTTCCCAGCCTAGAAATGAAGATGTAGGCTACGGTATTTTCATTCTCCAAAAAATTTGGAACGTAAACAAAGAGTTTGCCGAACCAATACGTCTCAAAAACGGAGACTTACCTGCGAAGTGGAAGGTATGATGTAACTTCATGGAAAGGGATATGAAGGTTGAAAAAAACTTAAAAACGCCTGCCGTTGCGGAGTCCATTTAGCCTGGGGGAGTTCTGCGTATGAGGGACTTCGACTGTTTGGGCGGCACGCGGGCCGATAAGTGGCTGTTCCCGACTGGGCTTACACTGTTGTTTCCTGGAGTCTGGGGGGAACGACAAAAATACTCGAAAAAGTCCTTTTCTTCGTCTGTCGACGGCGTTCAGGGCGTGATCATATGCGCCACGAGGGCCGCAGCGCGGTTTGCTGCGAAGAGGGCGACCAAACAAACCGGGAGAGAACCCACTTGAGGGACAGAATAAGAAAAAAAAAAAAGAGGGGGTCAGAGCAATTGGGCGAGAGCGGGAACTAATCAATCCGAAGGTGTACAAAGTTTTAGCTAAAAACTAGAACGGACTTGACGAAAGAAATTGGTCCCGAAGGGGTCACCTGCCGCCTGAGGAAAAAAGGCGGAAGAAGGACTGCGGAAACAGGGGTCTAGGGGGGTTGTGCACATCCATAAGTCGCATCGAAAGACTTTCATTGCAATCAAATTAGGGTCTTAAAAAAGGTAGGGGGGGGGGATTGTGCCCAATGCCACGTAAAGAATAAGGGTGAAAGGCCGGGCGAGGAATCCCGAAAGAGGAAGAGCAGGGTGCAGGTTCAGAATCAACATCCCAGGGCGATTCTGGGCAAGAAATCATCTGAAAGAACCTGGGTGTGGTAGGGGGCTCACCATGTGGAAAAAACGGGTCGAGTCGGGAGCGCTACGGAAGCGACATGTGCAAAAAAAAAAAAAAATGAAATTTTGCCATTAACCCCGGTCAAAAAAAAAGGGGGGCGTCCGCTGTGATGCGGAAACAGTTCCGAAGCTGGGGGGGAAAGATCTTTCCTAGGCACTATTCAAAAAAAAAGGCGGAAGAACCACATCTCTCTGGAAAAAGAGGGGGACACCATATGTTGCTTCCTTCGTCAGCGCAAACAGAGCAGTATTGGCTCGCAGAAAGGGGTAATAAATGCGCAAAGGTGGGGAAACAGCAAGGTCACCTCAGAGAGGATGACGCGACCATCTGCCGTTCATTTGAGGAGTAATAGAAGGAATAAAAAGAGCTTTCAAGTGACAAGAGAAAAATTGTGTTCATTGAATCCGCCGGTAGCGTGTCATTTTTAATGCGTTTTGGTGTGTGCTCAATAGATAGGGAAGGGGAACGGAACCTAATCAAGCAGCAACCCACGACAAAAGATCGTCCTCCATAAACAGTCAACCACACGAGGTGAGCAATCAACGTTAATTTTTTGGACGGTCAAAGATTCGCGGCTGAAAGTGGGACGTGGGACAGACTCAAAGATGAGCGCAAAGACGGACTGATTAAAAATTTAGAGCGATCGCGAGTGCAGTCAGAACCCTTCGTCCATCAATACGAAGGACAGGATGTTAAAAAAAAAGGAAAAACAAAAGCACAGCGCAACG
>Ga0179591_1341346_pt1 | contig 15955 bp, 17 predicted proteins | sample CZOMad2_1_08_16f_FD_182891 | JGI IMG/M metagenome (GOLD analysis project Ga0179591, IMG submission 182891) | Vadose zone soil fungal communities from Angelo Coast Range Reserve, California, USA - CZOMad2_1_08_16fungal (PacBio error correction) | ecosystem: Environmental > Terrestrial > Soil >...
GTGGAGTGAGGGAGGACATTGTTTTTTACTCTCTAGCCTCTCGGGCATAACTATTCCGACGCGTTTATTTCAACAAAAATCATGCGAGGGAGGTCGAATAGCTCACCAAAAGACGGCTCTAAAAAGACCTTGGGGAACACGATCCACAAGACATCGTCACGTCTCCTAAACACAAGGGGAAAAGAGAGGGATGTGAGGCGCATAGGAACTTATTGCACAGTACGTCTGCAGAGAAAGAAGAGGGAAAACTGGAACAAAGACGTTAAAGGCAGGCCCCAGACGAACGGGCTTCCAAAATCCACGAGGAACGATCGATGACACTAAAAAGAGACTAGTGGCAGAGACCGGTGCTAAGTGGAGTAATCAGTAAAGCGTCGAAATGTGAACTAGTGAATCCCGAGAATCCAAAAGGAGTACCGGAGACGCGGAGCGGGCATCGGGGGGACTAGGAAAAAAAACCAAAAGCGAAAGAGGATCAGCAGCAAAAGAGGTTGGCAGAGAGCCGCCGTGGACGACGGAGAGAACCCGAGAAATCACCGCCTTCCTTTAAAGCTAACTAACGGGAGGGAGGTTGGGGAAGATGGAAACAAACTGCCCTCAGGATTTTTGGCGGGGGCTCTCTGAGAGGTGTCGAACGAGCAGACGACGGAGACGACCATAAATGGATTGTGTTCTCGGCAACCAGACTCGACACGCAGGCCCACTGAGGGGATTGCCGGACCACCGAAGGCGCCGCTACAGGCGGCTGGCGCGAGGGGAAGGGAAAAGGGGGGAAAAAACCGATGGGATGCGCACAAGGGAAAAATCGACGGAAGGTCGCAGATCCGGGCACGTAAGTTTCGTGAACAAAAGGGGGGCCTCTCTTCTCCGGGCTTGCCGCGCCTCACCTCTTATTCTTCCCCGGGGGAGGGAGATACAGTGCTCTTGCCTGGAGGGTAAGTAAGAATACCGAAAAGTTTGACACGAACGTGGAGAGGAAGCTGGGAAGAAAAGGGGGGGGGAAAGTCTCAAGGACGACGTAGCCAAGTGAAGAGTTTCCCAAAATCTCGAGACGGGAGAGGGTTGGTAACCGGGGATGCTGCAAATACTGGCAAAACGTTGAGATTTTCCCCGATCCCGAATTTGTTAGACGGAACGTGGGGGGAAACGGGCTTCAAAAAATTGGAAAAGCAGCAAGGGCGCGAAGGGAAGAGCCTGCAGGCCGATGCGACGTCAAAAAAGGCGGTGGTGAAAAACGTGGTGTGTGGGGGAGACCGGTTGATAAAAGAAAAAATCGAGATCGCTACGACCAAGACTCTACACCGAGAAAATAGGAAGAGGGGAGAAGCGCTGCGCGAAAACTTAATAAGTAGAGGGGGACGCTACAAAAGACGAAGCTAGAAAAGCACATTTATGAGGGCGCGTCGAAGCCTGCATCGAAATGAAATCGCGCTTCGTAGAAAGAAAAATCGAAAGGGGACGCGGTTCTTGCAAGCCGTGGGGAAATCAGCACAGGCCCTTGGCCTTCAATCGCAGGCCAAAAAGGAACCGGTGATGTCGATTCAAGAAAGTCTGGATAGTTCTAAATGGGGGGGGGCGTCCAAAACACCCTGAACTACCCGATAGACCGGCATCCTAGATCAGAATTAACTATAAGTTTGGAACTGATGCGCAGGATCTCCAAATCGAGATAGAGGGCTACTTGCACGACTCGAATAGAGCAAAACACAAGGCGGTCCAAGCGCCCGAGGATCGCACGAGAAACCCCAAAAGAGAGAAAAGATAGCTAATCGGGCTTCCTGAGGCCTTGTGGTTTCGCGTGGACAACTCCGAATCTCGTGCAGGACAGACGATCTAACGCAAGAGAGGCGCGTCAGGGGGGCGCGGGGGGGGGGGGCTGGGCACGCGTTCACATGCGCTAACTAGAAGCTAAAGTAAGGACCGGTGAAAAACCAAAAAGAAAAGAAAAATCTCCTAGCCATCGCAGAAAAGAGCCTTTTTGCCTGAACGTGAATGCACTGATGGGACGCGAGGGCGGATGAAATAGAGCGAAAAAAACTGCGGCAAAAAACTCGGCCGAAGAGAGCCGTATTTCATTCGACAGGGTTAAAAACCGACGCCTCCTCAGTGGTTGCTCGGCGAGACCTCACATAAGGATGGGAAAATCGCAAGCCGCGTTTCGCGCAAGCCGCGTTCAAAACACAGAGTATGAAACTCGAACGACGAGGGCGCAGGGCGGGGGAAGAAGAGCTAGACATTTTAAAAGTTCACACCCCCAAACGGGCTAAACAATCATTAAAAGAACTCTTGAAAAAAAAGAAGGAATCGGCCATCGGCATCACGTTCGGCGAGCAAAACCAGTTAAAGCATCCAACGGTGGGAATAACGCCCAATCGGATGGGTAACAGAGAAAACGCTGATCAACGCGATAATGAACCAGCACGGTTTCCAAAAGAAAAGAACGCCGCTCTTGAGAGCAACTTCTCCTTGGCGCAGGCGAATATCGGCAAAGGAGCACGCCGGCGATCAAGGTGCGCTTAGTTCAAAATGCAAATCGAGGCCAAACAGTCGCCGTCACGCTTCGCGCCCGATCGCCATAACATGAGGCGGGGAAAGCATGCGCCGCGGAAATTCAAGGGGACATAAAAAAAAAACCGGAAATGATCTTCTAAAGCAAGGCGGCGGACGGATACAGCAACGCTGCTGGCATTTGTGTTTTTCAACAGCCTTGTCAAAAACAGCACGAACCAAAAATAGGAAGGCGGAGGAGTAAAAAAGGGGCACTGCAATCCCAAGCCTGGCGAGCCGATCGACGACAAAAAAAACTCCAGTGAGGGGAACGAAGAGAACGTGCGAAAAGTTGGAGAAAAACGAGCCCTAGATGGCACTCCCAACCTTAGGGAAAGCCGATGAAACGGGCCAGATTCAAGTCTCTTCAACAGGAGACGGCGGCTAGGGTGGGGGAAAGCTATGTCTTCAGGCCAGGAGGGGTGGGGAGGGAGCTACGGAGACCCAGGCTGCGCCTTGCGCGAGAAACAGCAATTCAGATTGAGGATTCTGGTAGATTAGACCGAGGAAGCGGATACAGGACGGGACCACGGACGCCTTGGAACGAGAGAAAGAAGGGAGAAAGAAAAATGTTCAAAAAAATTCCATTTCGCCGCCGTAGCTGAGAAAGCCCAGAAGAGAGGGTAGAAACCGCGGCCTACGGTCAAAGGGAGCGCTATAAAAACGCTGAACGTTCGGGCAGCCTGATCGTAAGACGGAACGAGAAACATCCACCCACTTGTGTCCCCGCACGAGCAACTCAACTGAGACGATGTCACGTCTAGAGCGAGAAAGCCAAATTAGAGAGCACTTGCATCTGCCGAAGGCGACGACCGATAAGGGAGGATGGCAACCAAATAGGTGCGCAAAAAAAGCCGAGAATCTTTTCGTGCGCAGGTCAGCGAACGAATCCGCGGCTCACATCAAAGAGCGGACGAAAGGAGGGAGATCGGACAGGAGCGCACCACCGCTCACAACGGAGAAAGCAATGCACAGGCAAGCCGCACAAGCGCGAATCAAGAGGAGATTCCCAGGTCAACAGGAAAAAGGGGGTCAACAGAAAAGCAAATAAAGGGGAGATCCCGCCGCGGGGGAGGTCCGCCGAGAAGTGCACAACACAAAAAACGGAGAGGAAATTGAAACATTCGCGGCGGAGAGCCGCAGAGAACACGACCGAACGGCGTCTTATAAAAATAACGAAACGCTGCGGCGCTTGATCCGTAAGGGGATACCGCTTGCCTAATGACCGGAGGTTCGATAGCCGGAATTGCGGTGCGGTTGTTGAAGGAAGTCCGAGAGCAGTCAAACACGCGGGGGGGAGGAAAGCATCATAAAGTTTAATCCCGGAAATTGGCTGGCGGAAAAAAAGTCCAACACGGTTGTGCTACAGCCTAATGAAAAGGGGGGAAGGAGGGGAATCCTTCGTCAGCATCGCGTGCGCATCATGGTGGAGGGATCGCTACTAAGAAGGCACCATCGCTGTCAAGGGGTATCCCTGAGATAAATTGGAAAACGTTGGTGGACTAGTAAGGCCCGGCGGGAAAAAACCCGTCATGATGAAACCGAAAAACCTAAAGGAAATCATCTAGCTGTAACCGGTCGGGAAGGGGTCTAAACCGGTTCGCGGGGATTGGAGCAAAGAGACGTACGGGAGGAAATGAACTGTGATCCGCAAGATCGTGGAAGGCGGGTGGCGACAAGTCGAGATGATTGAGCTTTCAAGCGTACTCGTGAAGGCAAATCCCCCAAAGAAGAGGCACGCGCAAAGAGAAAGCTAGGGGGGTCAGCGCATCGAAGGAATGGCCACCTCCAGGGCGCCATCGGAATTTACCTCCATCGCGAAAGGAAATGGCGTTTACGCGAACGAAGAAGGGACGAATGAGGGAAGCCCACCTGCCGAGCAACGGGATGGTGGGTCGTGCTACAAATAATGAGATTTTTTCGAAAACGGTTCGCTACGGTGACGAAAAAAAAGAAGTGGAATCTGCGCTCAATAATCAGAAGGCCGAGCCAGGATTTAGTGGAGGCAGAAAGACCAAGAAAAAAAACACAAAAGGCGTTTCTCCGTCTAGAGCGGACTGGGGAGCGGAAATGCGCTGTGGGGTAAAAAAAGAAAAAGAGGAAACAGAAGTTTTCGAGAGCTAAACAGGTTGACCCGTACGTGACAAAGAAGAAACCGGGAGTTTTTGGGACGGAACAAGGGGAGAGTCTAGCGTGCATGGACGTTTCACGAGAGCCCCCGCACCAGTCTTCTGGCGCTTCTTCAAACTGGCGTGAGGGAAAGCTTTCTCCCTTCTATGGCTTGGACACACAGCGACCGGAAGTTCGGGAAAAAATCGAGAAAAGGGGATCGACGCGGCAGGAGTGGGCAAGGACCTGGCCGACAGACCAAGTAAAAAAGGCTTGGCAAGACAGCGGCGACGCCACCAGGGGGGGGAACCGTGCGGCCGTCGAGGGGAGCGAACAGAGGTAGATGTAAACCGAAGCCCGGGGGGGCGCCTCGCCGGAACGGTTGGGAACATGGGAGCAAAATGGGTTGGGGCAAGAGACGGGCGAAAACAACCCGGGGCCCGCGGGTGGGAAAGAGAGGCTCCCGCGGGGGGGAGGGGCGGAAAGTTCTCCAAGTGGGGATACGAAGGGTGTGGGGGTGTCACTTTGGATAATGCCTCTGCTCAAAGGCGAGAGAAAAGACCGAGGAACAAACGTCTGCGAGGGGGGGCCTTCCGCTTTAAGAAGCGGCCTCTCTGCGAAAAATCGGAGGGGCAGGAAGTGTAACCGAGAGGACTCCCTAAAGCCAAGGAATGGCGGAGGGCGTCACCTGCCGAATCGAGCGGCAGGAGAAGCAATGAACAGATTTGTCGCTTCCTCAGCGAGCGTCCGCATTCAGAAAATCGACCCTGCATTCAAGAAGGAAACACGGAAGGGCTCGGAGAACGCGATCGACGATTTTTCCGCAGGGAGCAGACAATCTAAAAAAAATTCGCAGGAATCGCGTCACTGCGGTGAAAGCGTGCGGACCGGCGAACAAGCAAGCGAAGAGTGTAGGGAAACAGGTCGGCATGGTAGAGGATAGCAACGAGAAACAACAAGGTGGTGGACCGAGGACGCACCGATTTAGATAGAAACAAAGCAAAGGGGGAAGAAAAGAAGAGAGAAGAAAGAGGGTCGTTCCTCGGACTGGTTGTTCGCGTTTCTACTAAAGAAAAGGGAAAAGACACGAGCAAAGATCCGCGGATCTGACTCAAGAAAAAAAGGCACTAGGGTCAACGAGCCCAGAAAAAGAGAGGAGGGGCACGTGTAGCCCGGTTCGCCACAAAAAACGCGGAAAAAAGAGGAAGAATACTCTGAGACGAAAGGGACGGTTGGGGATGACAAGTGAATGCACGAGGGAACTGCGGATTCCCGGATCGCTTCGAGAAAGACGAAAAAAAATCGGATCCGAGCCGCATATTTAAGGGACAAAAGGATAGACGCCGCCGCATGGGCTTTCCTACGAGAAGAAGGGGACGGACGAAGAGCAGGCCACCCGAAGTCGCCAGCGCCGCCAGATAAGAGAGGGGCAGCTAGTGGGAAGAGTCAGAGGGTATCCAGTGCATTAACACGGGAAAAACACACAAGGGGGGAGACCCGCCAGATGAGGCACTAAGATCGCATCGGCCTGCTGAAGAGAAGGAAAATGGAAGGCCAGTAAAGGATGGGTCGGACAAACCAGGTGTAAGGGGAAGACGCGCAAACACGTTCCGGGCGAGCGCGCCCAAGTCGGAGAGCATCCACCGTTGCGACATGGGGGGAGACAGGGACAAAAGGGTCCACAAAGAAAGGTCGCCGCGGTGAGGAAGCGGAAAACGTGGCGGAGGAAGCAGCTTCAATTATGCAAGAAAGGGAAGCACGTCGCGGTAGTAAAAGGGGTCGAGCGGGGTATACAGAATAAACTCTTCAACCAAGAAGAAAGAGACGTTCCGCCGTTGCGGGCTCGGCAACGCAGGCGCCGAAAATGAGTGAACATAAAAAATTTCCAGGGTCGGCGAAGAGAAACCACCGTCGGAAGGTGGCGCAGCACGCCGGTGTCATTGTGTTTTTTAGGGAAACAGCGCTTTCAGAGAAGTCCCCGCGCGGAGGCCAGAATAAAAAAACCGGTACTTGGCATACCAGCCGTGGCGCACTGCAGGCGTACGGAAGGAGAAGAAAAAGGGGAAAACGTAGGGAACCGGCATAAAGGGGGGAGAAAAAGTCGACCAACGAGCAAAGATACACGCCCAGTAAGACTGGAGGGGAATGCCGCTGCAAAAGAATCCTGAAGTTCGGGCGTAAACGAGGCGGCGAGGAATCGGGATGAGTAGACACCATGGGGATGGGGTTCGGGCCTAGAAAAACGGAAACAAAGAGCGCAGACACTTGCCGGAAGGCACGAGGTCGCAGTACGAGTAAGAAAAGAACAGGAAAAACCTGCACGTGCGACCCGCTCCGTGCACGATCATCGTCGTATGAAAAGAGGGGGGAAGGAAGATTCGAAGGCCGTATCTGATCCATCAATCCCTGGGAGGAAGACCACTGACCGGTCAGCCTCATGGGAAAGCAGGGTGAATTGGACTGTCATAAAGATCTGAACGCCGTAAATCGACTGCACCGCTCCACAAAAGGTTTTTCCACGCGAAAAAAACCGGCAAGCAAGAAGAGATTTCAGCCAAGTAAGGAGCGGGGGGGAGACGGAAAAAAAAACAGCTCACGGAATGAGGCCGAACGGCAGACGCGACCGATGTCATTTGCATGATGGAACAAAGAAAAAGGTGGGCTCGAGCAGCGGAGGTTGACTCCAAAAAGGCCTGAGAAAAAACGAATCCAGAGGGCCAGCACGGGCGGACAGTGCACGGAGGGAAAAACTCACACGCCAACAAAAAAGGCACCCATCATTCAAGAAGGAAGCAAAAACGACCGAACCGGCAACGAGGATCCCATGTCGGCGAAGGATTCACGCGCAAAAAAAGAATCTCAGGAAGCGGACGGGAAGGGTCGAGAGTCTCAGGACGAAGCTGAAAATTATCGAGATCCAAAAAAAAAAGACAGGAGGAAAGAAGAGATAATTCTTCGGGCTGACGAGCCGATACGCCGAACGGCCCGCGGCGGAGATAGAAGCTGCAGGCTTTAATACAGGAGAAGTACAAGTGCTCCGAAGATGCGGGAAGGGCAACTCGAGTTTGGAGAGGATTGGGGGGGGGGGAGGGGGTGCTGGGGGGGGTAAGGGGGGGTGTGAAGCGCGTCCGAGCCGGCGACCTCACGGGGAGGGAACGCGCATGAGGTCGGTTTTGGAAAAAAAGCGGGAGACTTGCGAACGAAAAGAGCGCGCGGAGCACCATGTTTGGGGGACCGAAGAAAAAGGAAATCCGGTAGGATTCGGACCAAAGAGCACACACGTGCTCGAGTGGCCAGGTTGCTGAGGGCGAGGAGAAGTAATATAGAGAAAGGTTGAGGGAGGCGAGAAGCGGGGAAACCAGTTTGTTGGATACTATATTTGTCAAGAAAGGGAACGATCACGGGAGAAAAGAGACGAAAGCTGGGGGCAATAAAGAAGGAACTGGAAAAGGGTCGGCCTCGGTTGCACACAGGGGGAGAGGGGGATGGATCAATAAGGCGTCGGAAGGTGGAAGAGCAAATATGAGCAGAGAAAACGAATGCTCGCAGGCGGCGGGCTAACAAGCAGCGGGTAGAGGGGAATAGGACGTACTAAAAAGAAATAATAACGAAGAGGGAAAGCAAAGGCCGGAGGTTTTCTCGCGAGAACGAAAACAAACCAAAGCGGAACCACTGGCCATCGGGAGGAATAAAGAAGTTGACGCTAACGCCGAATTATGTCAATCTTACCAGAAACGACGAGTCAGTATTGGGCTTGGATATGGGCGCGGTGGGTTGTAGGGGGGGTAAAAAAAGGGGAAATATCTGGTCGGCCAAACTACCGGAGGGGTACCTAAGCGCAAAAATAGCTCCTTAGGGAAAAAGATGTTTGCAGTGACAAAGGAGGGTTTGATCTGCGAAAAGGCGGAAGAAGCGCGTGCGCGGCTGTGCAAGCGCGGGGGAACAAAAAAAAAATGACACAACGGGGCGGAAGAAAAACAAAAGTTACAAAAAAAGGCGTCGCCGAATCCGGGCACGAAGTTTTCGGGAACCAGAGGGGGAGTGCGACGGGGGAGCATGACTGTGGCTCGCGAACACAGGCTGAAGCGCTCCTTCGCGTTCGCTGAAGAGGGGGACGCGAAGATGGAGAAAGGCACCAAATGGGGGGGAACTACGCGACGGGATCGCCGGATGAAATGAGCAGCGCCGGGAAAGGCATAGGCTTGGTCGCACAGCGGAAAGCTGAGGTGGTAAAAGGCGGCGCAATATCGCTGGGATCAAAACTGCTGAGATGCGGGAAAATACCAGGGGACCCGAACAGGATGCGACCGTGCCGGACGTGGGTTGAGGGGGGCGGGGGGGGCCTGAGTGGTTGGGGAAGAGAAAAAAGACAAACCGCCCGCGAAGTGTCCGTGGAATGCTGAAGTGCTAGACATCTGAGAGACACCGGGGACGGTTGGATCAAAGCAAGGGGGGGGTTTGTTGGGAAACTTGGTGGAAAAATGCATCTGTCGCTCGACTCTCGCGCAAAGACCTAATTCAGGAAGAATTCAGTAAACAAGCGGCGCCGCGAAACGCTGAAATTCTGGAAGGGAAGAGAAGAGAGTTGAATCTCCACTGAAAAAAAAAGTGTAGTTCTGGAAGGCTGTTTCCTTCTAAGAAGACTCGGAGGTATATTGAGGAACTCCGCTCGTCCTCGAAAAGTTGAGCTTCTCGGGAGATCGGGAATCCCGCAGGCAAAACCTAACAGGGAGGAACGGGTCGCATAACCAACTGTCCCTTTATGGATTCAACCTGGTGACTCGTGAAGGGGGAGGGGGTTTTTCAAAAAGAAAGAGGTTGGAGGGGCACAGAAGAAAAAGGGAGCCGCAGTCTCCTGCTCGTGAAAGACCTGGAAGTTGAAAAGGAGACCGTCACTGCTAAATCTGAGATAAAGTTGGATACTTGCAAAGCTGACGGCCCGTCCGCAAATGTCCTAAAGAAATGGCGGGAAAGGACCACGATCGATAGGACAACAAAAAAACGGAGTGGAGATGCAAGGAGGGAGGAAGAAGAGGGCGTTCCTCGGGAATTTTGTTAGAGTTTATACCAACTGCCCGAAGGGAGAGTTGCAAGTAACCAACTATCTCCGCGTCGCAAGGGGGCGCCCTCCCCTCACAGAGGGTCACACAGGCCAGAGAGGAGGGCCGGGGTATGAACGGTAAAAAACTAGGGACAGAAATCTAGAGTCGTATAGAGGCGACCGGAAGCCTGGGCGTGGGGCTCTACTGGGAAGTAAAGAAAAAAAGGTTTACCTGAAAAATTCTCTCGAGAAACAACACAAATGGAAGTTGGGCGAAACTCAATATAGAACTGGTAAGTAAAAAACAGGTAGCCGACGACGGACCAGCATAAAGGGCTTTAACCGAGGCGAGAATATCAGAGGCGTCAAATCCCCGCATAAGGGACCGTGAGACAGCAAAGTTAAAAGCGTAGATCAAAAAACGATGAGTTGCTCAACTGACAGAGTAGATGAGAGAAAAGTTTAAAGAAGGGGAAAACACCAACACAAGGGGCGTATGAACCCGCAACGCGGGGATCACTAGAGCATCGGCCTGCAGCAGCTCGACATTCCGCGGGAGGAGGCTGACGCGAAAAAACCAGTGGTGAAGAAAAAACTAGAAAAGTTGCACGGCGCCCAAATCGGGGATCGTGACAGAGAAAACACCATAGTTCTAGAAAACGAGGAGGTCGAAACGGGGGGGGGTGGGCCAACCGACGAATCAGCTAAGGATAAAAAGGAAAAGCCGTCGTCCTGGCGCCGGTCAGCTGGCAATTAAGACGAAAGGGCTAGAAAGACGAGGGGGTTCAACAGTCAGGGACATCCTGACTCCGTTACCAGAAAGGCATCGAACAGGACGCAAGAGACGCCTTCCCAGGCGGCGTCTGTAAACGGAGGAGTCAAGAGGAAAGATATGGGTTGGGGGGAAGGGTGCCGGGGGTGTCAGGAAGAAATACTCCTGGGGACCTAGGCTGCTAAAAGACCGGCCGTGAGGGGGCAGACCCCCCCCCAAAAACCAATTGGAAAAAAGCGCATACAGAAATGGGGTGGTGTGGTCCCAACAGCGCTCACCCGCGCCCAGCCGCGCTGAGTCAGTCAATGAAAAGAGAGGGGAACGGGGCAACAAACGGTGGAGAGTTCCTTATCTATTCTAAAAAGAGCGATGAAAACAGGGATGGGGTCCGACCGCTCGTGATAAGCGTTTCAGGAAAAGGAAAAAAGCAAAGAACAATCGTGATCGGTAAAGGTGGGGAGGACTATCGGAAGAGGAGGGCCAGGGTCACGCGAAGGAGGCGGCGCGATAGAAGCGATTTTACAGCCGGAGGTGGGAGGGGGAAGGAGGAGATCGAGACACCAAAAAGAAAGCCATTGGCGCGTCGCCTCGTGAGTGCGGCTTCGTCAGCGAGTCACAACCAAAATCAAGAGAAATCAGGACAAGGGGAGCCAAAGCCTCCTTTGGGCAAAATCGAAGTAGACACGAGGGGGCAACAGTGAGCGGCCTAGCAGGATTCCGAACCTCACATGTACCTGGAGAAAGGGGGGGTTCCAGGGCGAAGGAGGACAAACGCCGGAGGAGGAAAGGTTCGGGGCAGCCCCGTTAATCCATCTGAAAGAACGGAAATAGGTAACGAAAAACACTGGGTCAAAGAGAAAAGGGGCCCTAAACCTTCACCGAGGTGCATACGTCCGAGGAGCGCTCCACGAAACTCGCGAGGAAGCAGGAGAAGAGCCAAAAAAAACTACCGAGGGAAAGGGTAGTTATGAGGACACAGAAAAGGAGAAAAAGTAGAGCTCTGTTCGACTCATCCTATAAAACAGTCCTTATCAACGAGACGCGAAAAAGGTCGTGGGACACAGTAGAGCAGGGACGATATAAAAAAACAAAGTCAACCAACCAACACAATTCCGGCGCAGACCAACACGATCGCTAATTCCTAAAAAAGGTCCTCGGGGGAAGGGGAGAGGGATTACGGAAAAACAGAAGGCGGAATCGAATCCCAAAAGGGCGAGGATCGGACCCCCCCAACCACACCCCAGCTAAAGATTATCTCTCGTCGTCCCCCCCCCGCGAGGAAAAGAATATCTGTGACTCTCTGAAGAGCAGCCGAGACCCCAAATGAAACCTTAGAAGAAAGGAGGAAAAGGCGCGTGGGAAGTCCTGACAAGGGGAAAAGAAGGAGTGCCTAGCGCGTGTGCGGCATCACGCGCCGTAATTGCGGGTGATGGTGAGGGGGGGGAAGAGCGCTTCCAGTATCACACTCTTCGGAGAGGGGGGGATGGAACCTCCTCATTAGGTTTTAATTCGCGAAATTGCTGCGACAGAAATAACGTCGAGGAGGGGAAAGAGGGGGGGGGAAAGACGACAATTACAAAAGAAGACTTCGAAGCCTGAAAAACAAGTGCGCAGGGCATGGGCGGGAGCGCTACGCACTGTTCGCATCGGGGATCAGTGGGAATGGGGAAGGAGAAGAAAAGAGTTAAAAAACTGGTTGTGTATAAATGAAAGAAGTACAAAAATAAGGTCCCGCATGGAAGAAAAACAACAAAAAGAGAATCACTTTCAAAGAAAAACAACCAAAAAAAGGAAACAAAAAACGACAACCTCACGACTGAAAATAAAAACATCACAAATAACAATGAACAACCCCTCACGGCAAAAAAAAAACAAAAAAAAAAAAAAAAAAACGAAGGGGGAGAAACCGTGCAGTGGAGGAGCACGACGGAAGAAAATAAATGAACATAGAAGGAAAGCTGCTCGGGCAAGAGTTGGGGGCACAGGTGCAGGCGTGATAGGAAGAGTGGCGCGGAAAAAGAGCGACAACCCGGAAAGACGCGACGGCAGCAGGAAAGCTCTGGGACAAAGGAGCGGGAGAGAAAAGACTCAAAAAAATGAATGCCATAGAGTGACCATCCGCCGCATGCCGTTTACGAAGCGAAGGAACGAATAAAGAATCGGAACGCACCACCTGAGCGTATTGTTCTTGGGCAAGAAAGTTGGCTCGGGGGGAAAAAAAGGGGGTCTAACGAGATATTACTGGGGCCCCAACGAAGAGTGGTCAATCAGCGCGCTACTCATCCTGCAAAACGGCTGGTGGGGGAGGGGGAAACAAGGAGGTTCAGCCCGCCGAACAAAGGCGGTGAGGCAAGGGAGGCAAGGGAAGATCTGGGGAAAAAAACGGGAGCTTTCAGGCTCAGAAACGGAAAGCCGCCGTGCGTCGCCGAAGGGGCACGTGGAAGGGGGGGTGGGCGGAACCACAGGGTTGATGATGGAAATAAGGGGTTACAGCCTCCCGCAAGGGTAAGTAGAACAAGAACTTAGGCGGGACGGGGAAACCGCGGATAACGGCGAATGTCTGCCGCGAAAAAGTTTGAAGGAAAAAAGGGGAGAAGCCTCCGGGGGAGATTAAGGAAGTGCAGATGCCGTGATTTAGAGCAAACCATTTTAAAAAAAGTGCTTGTCAAAAAGAAAGCCAAGGCGACGTCTTCAAGTTAACCTACGGGGAAACAAAATAAGGGGAGCGGCAGAAGGACTTGAGAGGGGAAACCACCGAACCGATTGGGGCCTGGACGCAAAAGGGGAGTGTGGGACGGGAGGGGATGCGCAAGGGTGGGTGTCCAGAAGACCGCTCGCGAATTGTGTCCGAGCGGCTCAGGAAGGAGAAAAAGAGATCTATTTCAAAGGGACTTGCAGGGGAAAGACCACCAGGGGGGGGGGGGTTGGGAAACGGTGGGGAAACATGCATACGGGATCGCGAGACAAATAAGAGGAAAACAGGTCGGAGGTGCTTACTGAAGGACCGGTGGGAACGACGGCACATGAGGCACGGGAGAAAATAGGGGCAGGAGATTGTGGATATACATAGGGGGGAAGTCTAGCCGAGAACCCAAGTACGAGCGTGTACATACCTCGAGAAATGAATCAGGAGAGGAGTCAAGCTCTTCAATAGAAAAGGATGTTTCGCTTTCCGAGAAGAGAAAGGGGGTCAAAAGCGGAAAACTCACGAGGAAATTCGGCAGTCATAAACGAAAAGTCGATCTCAAGAGGAGAAAAGTCTAATTGGAGGGGAAGTTTGTCTCAAACTCTATACACGTACACGCCGAACTACGTCCTTCTCGGTTATACTCGGAGAGGGAAAACTTCTCAAAGAGAAAAAGAACGTCGAAGAGCTCGGAGCTGGAAAGATAGACGCCGTTCGTCGAGCAAACTCAATCCAAAGAGGGTCCTGGAGAAAACTATGGGAAGGGATCTCACAACAAAACGGGAGGGGAAAGTCCATAAGATAACGGCATGAACGGGAACTCGTGAAACAGCATTGGGTTGGAGATGGACAACAACGCCGCAACTCGTGCACTCCTCGATCGAAAGGAAGAGAGGTCGACAGGTCAGCACCTGGATCTTGGAAAGATCCAATGAGGCGGAACGTGGTAAGCCCCTTTTGCAAAAGACAACCCTAGCCCCATTGCATCGAGAAAGCGGAACGAGGAGCCGTGGCAGGTTTTGGGCATTAGACTTCGGTAAAGGGGGGAGAAGCTGAAGGGAACTCGAACTCAGGGCGAAAGAAGAGGGAAACAATACAGGTCGAATGGGGGTATAGACTCCGAGCGGATTTAAAAAAAAGGGGAAAAGTATGCTAAAGGGGGCATCCGCAGGGGACATTTTCAAAGCGAGACTTCAGAGAGGCAAAGGAAAAACGAAAAAGAAGTCGAATGGATAAAGGCAGCGGCCGCGTTACCAACGCGTCCTGCAGTCGACACTACGAAAAAGTTGGCACAAAGAGGGAGACGACAGAGCAGGGGTTAAATCCAGAAAAGTAACAAACCAAAAAAAGGGCGTGATCCCCCACGGCGTGACGATGATAGAATCGAAGGACCGAAGGGATCAAGGAAAGCGCCTTATTAGGTAGGGGGGAGTCAAACACAGGGGGGCAGCAGCCAGCCACAAGTTCCGGCGACTGCGCAAGCAAAGGATCGGGGTGAAAAGGACATAAAGGAATAACGAAGATTGGAAAAATCACTGGCAAAACAAGGAAAACTTCGAAGGCAGTGCGAAAACAGAACCTCACGTCACTGCTCGGCACGGCGCTGAAGACTTAAGAAGGCGGGATCAGGTTCAGGGAGGAGGTGAAAAACAGGTTCGGCGCGGGAACCATTCGCCGTTATCCAGTAAAGCGACAGGGAACGGAGGCAGAGTAAAGACTAAAGGGGAGGTCAGGAGGAAAAAGCTTCTCCAGAGGAATTCCTAGGTGCCAAACTAGGGCCCGGATTACGCGAAGCCTGTCCTAGTCCAGCAAGGAAGAAATGAAAAAGGGAGGGACTTGTGGTTTGTGGGGCCAAAATCGAGTTCAAGGCACAGCGCACCAAGCCTCGCTTAAGTCCGCTGGCGAAAAAAAACCGGGAAGCAGGCAACAGGGGGCAGAAATGTAGAGAAGCGAGAAAATCAGGGAGGTGAAACAGACGGAAAACGCGGCGGCGACGGGAGAAAACACCGACCAAATATAGCACGCCCAACCTGTTCGAGGGGAGGGGAAGATAAAGAATAGGGAAGGTTCGGGAACGGCATGCAAAAGCGAGATGAAGGGGGTGATGCATCAACGTGGTCGCGAGGCGAGAGGGGACCCACCGCTTGGCCTTAAAAGCGGACTCGAAAGAGAAGAGGGGGTCCGCTAGTCCGAAAAAAAAAGACAACCTGACCCGGAAAAAAAAAAAAAACAGCAATTCACCTCGGCGGATCACGATGTGCTTGCACAGGGGCGCCGAAGGGTCGTGAAACAGAAACTCCCGGTTAACTCGGGACCGGGACCGGGGGGGTTCCAGGGACTCTGTGGGAAAACATACGTGCATTTCGGCAGTGTATCGTCCAGGGGAAAGAGAAGGGGAAAGTACTAAAACTTCCCACTATGACGGGAAGGACAAAACATCTAGACGGGGAAAAACGGGGGAGGTATCGCAGACGCACCATACTCGGGCACGGGCCATTGGAACCGAAGAAGAAAAAAGAAAAGGGAAAATGGGTGGGAGATGTAAAACCAAAGGGGCTCCTATCGAAAATGTCGTTCTCGCATCCGGGAGATAAACCGAATTCTGCTGGCCAGCACCTTCGGAGGAACGCAACGGAGAGAGCGAATCACCACAGAAAGGACAACACAATCAAAAGCAAGGTGAAGAAAAATAGCAAGAGCGCGAAGGACGGCAGCGGAAGATCCCTGGCGGGAAGGATTCACGCGCCGCAGCTTCTTCTAGAAACGAAGAGGGACCGGATGTCAAGAAACACCGCGAAAA
>Ga0179591_1228119_pt1 | contig 15954 bp, 20 predicted proteins | sample CZOMad2_1_08_16f_FD_182891 | JGI IMG/M metagenome (GOLD analysis project Ga0179591, IMG submission 182891) | Vadose zone soil fungal communities from Angelo Coast Range Reserve, California, USA - CZOMad2_1_08_16fungal (PacBio error correction) | ecosystem: Environmental > Terrestrial > Soil >...
CCAAATAAGCTCTATTTCAAAACTCGGGAACGGAAAAAAAAAACGCTGGGTGCGGAAAAGGTTGGTCACATCTATGGAAAGATGGGGCTCTCACGGACCGAGGCGTGAAACTCGTCCTTGGGAAAAGGTAGAACAAAAAAGCATGGGAACGAATTCATAAAAGAAGCCTTCAACAAGAAGAAAAATTGGCGGAAAAAAGGACATAACGAAGAGGGATCCGTGGTGGGGGACGGGAAAAAAAGTCACCCTCCGATACGGCTGGAAAGGGCACTCAAATCTTTTTGACGACGGGAAAGGGGTGTTCAAAGTTGGGGCCAAGGTCGAGGGGGGGGAAATCTACTAATTGTAAACTTATACAATTGGGTAAAAGAAGCACGATCTGTAAAGGGGGTCAAAAAAAGTGGCCAAAAAAAAAAACGTGTACGAAAAACGGCAGTCAAAGAAAAAGGTCAACGCCGGGGCACAACAAGTGGACGGAGGCCAAAGTAATGTGACATTCAAGCGAGGCTGCCAGGGGGCCAGGGCAAAACCAGCGGCGTTGGCAACGACCGCGAGAAGAAAAAGGGCCAAGGAACGACACAGAACCCCTTAATGAAAGGAAATAAGAAACGCAAAGCCCTTAAATAAATGTAGCGAGGGGGAACGGATCCCATAAACACACTCCGGAAAGGGATTTGGCAACGATAGGGCAACGCCGACACAAGGGCGAACGGAAAAAAAAAGCAAACGGGAAGGCTGCGCAACAGCAGGAGGTGCCCATGGTGCAGAAGGCCAAAAAAACATCATCAAAGCCAAGCCTGTTACAAGTAAAGATCTCGGCGCAAAAGGGGGGAAAAAAACAAACGCGCAAGGCCGCGCCAAGGGGGAAAGTCCCAGTGGGTTGCGAACCCAATTTCCGGGGGGGAACCAGATGGGTGGGAAAAAACGTGTGCAAAGAATATACATGTGAAAAATGCACCGTTGGGAATTTGAAACCAAAAGAAACGAATCCGCAACGACCTGCCAGGGCTTTGAGAGGGTCAAAAAGGAGAGGCCAGGCCAATTTCGATATCAAAAATCCAACGCAACGACGGTAAAAAAGCCACAACAGTGGGTTAGAAGGCCAACATAAATAAGAAAGATTGTTTCACTTCAAAAAAGAAAACCCCGGGATAAAAAACCCAATGAAAAAGGAAACTGGCGGCTCACCGTCTTCGGAAAAAAAAACACGAGTTGCCGGAAAAAGGGAGGGACGCCAAAGGGTCAAAACGGATTAACAGCACGCCAGATGCAGTGCGGAAGTGAATGCAAGAACAACCAAAAAAAAAAAATAAAAGGTAACCAATCTATCATTGGCGATGCGTTTAGGGGTGAAAAAGATTAACGGAGACAAGGTAGGGTGTAATAGGGGAAAATAGATGAGGTAGGGGTTCCTGGAACCATCCCGAACGGACCATTCGTAACAAAGAGAGGGGCGCACACGCCATCCGGAGGAAAGCCCGGACTCCCGGAGAAGACGATGGGGAGGATAACAGTGAGGGGTTAAAAAAAACTCAAAAAAACCCTTTTGAAGAAAGACCCAAGCCGCCAAGGACGAGCAGGGTTGAGGGCCATGCAGGCAGGGGAAGGACGAGAAAAAAGCAGGCTCAACCTCCTGAAACCCACAGGAACGCCCTGTGAGAGCAAGAAGACCGGCACCAAAACACTGGCCGTGAGAGGTTATGGCAAGAAACGGTGGAAAAAAAAAACAAAAATCATCCATCCACCGGGGGTACCACCAATTTAGAAAAAAAAAAAAATCACAACTGGAAACAAAAGAAGAAAAAAAGAAAGGGGAACGCATCGAATAGAAAAAGGGAACTTCAAAATTCGAACGGTAGAGTCTTTTGGGCGGAAGAGGAGGGGGAAGGGGAGCTGGGCAAGTAGGGCAAAATACTTAATGGGAATTCCAACAACGCAGCTGGGGGGCGAAGGGAAGAAGGTTGGCAAGTGCTGGCCGGAGTGGAAAAGGCGGTTTGTGAAAGAAGAAAAGAAACCCCTGCAAACCTGGTGGGACCAAAAACAAGCATAAAAAAAAAAAAGGAAAACTACGCACAAACAAAACCTTTCAGAGAAGAGGGAGGCGCAAAGGGTAAGCGAAGAGGGCAGGGGAAAAAGCTCCAGGGTGGTTTAGGCTAAGGTGGCCTAAAATTTCGGTACGCTCAAAAAGACCTTGGACGCGAAAAGGAAAAACGCAGGGGGGAACGGAAAAAAGAAAAAAAAAAACCACAGAATGAGAAAAAAACATCGAAACAGCAGACAGGTACATATGTACCGCCCGATGACGAGGACGATAGATGGGCAACTTGACAATGGGGTGCAAACAGGAAACCAATTGCAAAAAAAAAAAAAGCTAAGAACCACGGGAAACCGGAAAAAACCTTAAAAAATAGAGGGGCACGGAGTCAGACTTGAAAGCAAGATTCACCCAGCCAAAAAAGCCGGCGCAAAGGGGGGGGAAGGCGAGGACCCCCATTGGGGACCAAAAGGGCCCGCATTCCGTAAAAAACCAGAAAAAAAAAAAAAAGAGGAGATTACATGGTCCTCGGGGGAGGGGATTTCTCGGGAGAGAGAGAGGGCGCCCGCGGCCAACCGCGAAACAAACCAAAAACCGCGAAAGTAAACACACCCAGACCGGGGGAAAAAAAAAACAAACAACCGCCGGCATTTCCCAAAACCGAAGCTTACCCACCGATCAGGGGCTACCCGCAAAACACACGGGAAGGGTACACGAACCGAAAAGGTAATCAAGGATAAAACCAAAAAACAGGCCAAGGGACAAGTCACAAAAAAAAATTCGACCAATATACGTACTTACAAAGCCAAAAGCCCACCATGGGCAAACCCAAGAAAAAGGCAAGGCAAATGCAAGGGGAAGGGAAGGGAACGCGCTGAAATGAAAAAATGGATTGTCCCTTGGTCACTGAAGAAAAGGGACGGCACTGCAGTCTTGCACCACGGTGAAGAGGACCACGAGGACCAACGCCCACAAAGAACCACTTACCGGGGATCATGGACCAAGCAAGGAGGAGGAAAAAAGAAGGGAAAGCAAAACGAAAGGTGGGAAAAAAAACCAAAACAATTTTAACTAAACCGCCACGGGGACGGCGAACAGACGGGACAAAAAAAAACGGGGAGAAGGGAAAAATGAAAGAAAAGGGATCGCCAAGTAACCGCCTCAGGTAAAATGGGAGAACCCAAAACAAGTGCCCCGCCTATGAAGAAAAAGGGTACAGGCAGGTAAAATAATAAAAGTGGAAGGGGGTCAGTGGGGGCCCCGCTTGGGCCGAGATGCCCGAGCACAAAGGAAGATCATTGCAAACAAATGAGGGCCCTAGGAACAGACAACGAACATCTGGGTCCAAACGTTCATAGGCTGCAGACAAGGGCCGGACAGGAGAGTGGGTTTGGGGGGTAACCCAAAAGGGGGCGAGGGAACAACAAAAAAAGCCGTAGTAACCAAGAAGGGGCCGGAATACAAAAAACAAATAACTAGTGTCACCAGATGAAGAAGGAATAAAAGTGGTGGGCGGAAAAAATCCCGCAACGATCGGCGTGAAAAAAGAAAAAAAAGGGCGCCGAGGAAGGGTTTGGTTGGATGGGGAAAACTGGGAAAAGGTTCCGGGCCAGGGGGGGAAAAGGGGTGCTTTAGCAAGGGGAATTGGGAAACGGGCCCGCCCTGCCCGCAAACACAAAGAACAAACCGCAACCAAAAAGAACTAAACCCACAAAAAAAGGGGCCGTTCTCATCGCCCGTGGACGAATGCGCTCCCAGTTCGGGTCAAATTTCGGCCGTGACTGGCGTCGGAAAGCAGAACGAAAAAAAGGAGGGTTGAAAGGATTCAATAAAGAAAGCAGACGAACTGAAAGGGTGGACACCCATTTCGGAGAAAAGGCAAGAGGGGAAAACTGCAGTGTCAGGGCCTGAAAAAAAAATTTGGGGGGGAACCAGGGAAAAACCGCAGAAGTCAACGCAAGTTCGAATAGAAAAAACAAGCTTCCTGCAAAGGGATGGAAGCTTGGGGAACCGAATGCTGTCAAGCTAGTAAAAGGAAGGAAACCGTGAACGAAACAAAGTGGGCGGAACCTTCGCGAAAACAAGTTGCGGATACGAACAAAAAACCGATAAACAAAAGTCGCAAACCAAGGAAACGTTTCTAGAAAAAAAAAGCGAAATGTTCACAAATTGGGCGCCGCCACGACAGGCAACAAAGGGGGACTTCGAAGGAAGTTTGGGGGACAAAAAGGAGGTACCACTTGAAGGGATTGGGGGGAGTTTGGGGGGGGGGGCAAGGGGGATGCGGTGCAAAGCGGGCACACTGGCAAAAAACACCACCAGGGCGGGGAAAGGAAGCAAAAAGTGAAAGACCGGAAAAAAAAAAACATCTCGTAACAAAATCATTAAGGGGGGGGAAAACGTAAGGGCCAACGCAACCCGGTCCAACGAGGTAGAAAAAGAATCGGAAAAAAAACGAGTTTTAGGGCAAGGGGGATCGGTAGGGAGGAAATAGCTGAGGAAAAAAAAGCCCTGAAGGACTTGTTGCATTGTGAAGGGCACGAGAAAGGGAAAACAACCCCCCCCCCAAATTTGTGGAATGATAGGGGGCAGCATGGGACTGAAAAAAGGGATGGAAGGAATCATGAAAAAGAGGAATGGGGATTGAAAGGCAGACATAAATATACCTTCGGCGAGGGATGGTAACGGGGCGGCCTCAAAAAAAAACTTAACAGAAAAAAGACCCAATCAACCAAAAAAAATGGGGGGCGAGATTCTCTTGGAGGGGAGTGCAAGACATAAAAAACCCGATGGGGGGTGAGCGACCTAAGGGGTGTATGCTCGGACTCAAATAACGGGCGGTAAAATCTATAAGGGCACTTTTTGGGGGGTGCCAGGGGATCGTGGGATAGTCGACGGATGTCCTAATTTTACGGAGGAAAGGATACACCAGACGACCGAAACCGCGCGCTGTCAAAAATGCAAGGGACCACCCAAAGTTCAAAGGGGAGCGTCAGAACAGTTCAACCAAAGCCCCTAGAAAACAACACCAGCAAACTGAAAAGAGGGGATTATTAATGGTGGTGTGGGGTGATTACGGGACCGGGTCAGGAGACACTGCATCCAAAAAACTCAGGGGGGGGGGCTGTTAGCAAAACGGTAACCTTTGTGAAAAAAATCTGTGGACCAGAGAAGCCGTCCGGACATGGGGGGGGGTCAAAAAGAAAACGAGGGGTGTAGACAAAAAAGGCTGGCGTCGAGGAAAAAAATCGTTAGGGGAGATGAATGGTGTACTCTCACCGTATGCGGAAGTTTCCGATATATCAAGGGGAAAAGTGCGCTCATTTGGGGAAAGAGTTGCCACAGCCGGCTTTTCGGAGAGCTTGAAAGAAGGGGAATCAAAAGGGGAAAAAAAAAGACAGCGGTACGGGGGACCACTCGGGATCGAAAGCACACAAAAGGGAAGGGAGAAAAAAAAAACCCCTTGCTGACTGGGCGGGAATTGCCCAAGAAGGAAACATTGTAAGCCTTCTGGGAACAACGTATAGGGGGAAAAGGGACGTTCACATGGGGAAGGCACAGTTTCTCTAAACAAGGGTATAAAGCCCCTGGGTAACTAAAAGGTACGGCAGGCAAAAACTTGAGAGGGGGGGAACTACAGCCGATTGTAGGGGTTAAAGGGTGAGAGGAAGGACAAGGGAGCATGGTAATACCGGTGGATTTTGATCAAGATGCGGGACGCCGCCCCCCCGCCAGAGGATGGCTCAAGCAGGTCAGGGATGGAAGGTGCGTCAGAATGGGGGCAAATGGTACTTCTACAGAGGGGGGGGGGGGGGGTCAGCCGTTTTCGGGGTGGGCCCGGGAGAGGGGGGACAAAAACTGCGAAAGGCAATCCGGGGACCAGGAAATGGTCCCGAAGGCGAAGGGTCCCGAGGAAACCGTGCAATGAAGAAAAGCAAGGTTTGGTGATCTTGAAGCGAGCAAGAACGCTCAAAAGGGACGAACGGGAAAACCGAAACAGGGGAAAAAAGGCCCGTAAAACCCATGTTCTAGTTTAGGAATTAGAGGCAGGTCCCAGGAAAAATGGTTGCAAATCGGGAAAAACACAGAACAGGTCCATCAAAAACAGGGGGGGGGAGGGGGCAAGGGGGAAACAGAAAAAAGTAACGTTGGACAAATTTGGGGGGGCCACGCGGCCACCAAAAAGAGACAAGCAACCAAAACAAGCATGAGGGAGAAAGGTAAACGTCCTGGAAAGCCAGGCAAACTTTTTGCCCAACGTGAGCAGATGAATCAAGGGACGAGTAAGAAGAAAAGCCTCGCAAAAATGAACAGATCAAAACCACGGGGGGGGGGAAACAAAGGGCCGAAGGGTGACTTCCTGACGAAGGAGGAAGAAGCGGGGACCTATTGATGGAAGAAATCAAATCGGACAAACAACACCAACTGAGGAAGGGAAGAGAGGGCAAAAGATCACCACGGTCAGAGCGCCCCGCAACCTCCTGTGGCAGCCAAGGGGGGGTAAAAGACAGAACGCCTGGGGACGCGGGGGGTAACTCGCGTCAGGAAGGGCGGGAAAGAAAAGAGAAACCCTGGGTCAAACGCGGGAAAGCAGACAGGGGAAAATTCCAGAAATCAAGCCGACAAATATTCATTTCGGAGGGGGAAAATAACACTGGGCGCCGCGGGGGTAGTCCCCAAGACAAGCCAAAAGGCCCCTTGCACCTCAAAGCAGGGGGGTGAAAGGATGGGCACGGTTTGTTCGCGGATTTGGGACAAACAGTCTAATGGGGGAAAAGACTCAATTCTAAAAAAAGGGGTTAAAAAAAAAGCTCGTAACAGGGGGGTAAAAAACAAAAATGGCCAAGAAAAAAAAGGGTCGGCGTAGCTCAGCGAAAAAATAAAGAAGCGCAGAAAAAGGGGGTCGAAAACATCGCCATTCAGGGTGACAAAAAAAAGAGAGGGCAGGAAGATGCAAAACCCGGGGGGCGGGACCACGAGAAAATCCCAGCGACGCAAACAAAATCGTAAGTAAGTTCCCTGAATTAAACCGTTCCCAAGCAAAAAAGACGTAAAAGAGGGGGGGGGGATAAAGACACAAACCACGCCGAAACCATCCACCACGAGCCTGCCGAAAGGTTGAAAACGAAATAGGGAAAACACCGAAACACACATCTGCGAAGGTGCAACACCAGGAGGAGACGAAACGCATGCGGCCCCCAAAGGGGGTGCATAGAAACCAAGGTCTGAAAAAAAAAAAGTGAACAAGGAGAACCAAAAAAGACAAAAAAGGGAAGCCGAAAAAGGGCCAAGAACTCAAAGGGCGGAGACGAACAATCTTAAAAAAACACACCACTTGGGTGAAGGGAACCCAGGGAAAAAAAAGGGGCCCTAACGGGTTCTGGAGGGGGACAAAAAGCCCGGCAGCGCCGTATCGGCAGGGGGGGAACAAAGACAGAGGACATCTTCCTAACTTTCACCGCGGAGAATGCAGGGAGCACAAGGCACCAAGGGAAAGAGGGCAAACGGAACCGGTGAAAAAAGAACGCAAGCAACCCAGTCAAACAAGAAAGGGATAAGACAAAACGCCAAAGCACTCTTTGCTACAGCCTTCACGGGAAAAAAAAGAAAGAAGGGAGGGGTTGGGGTGCTCCGGGGGAAGGAAAAGAAAACGTTAAGCCTCGAAAAAAAACCAACTAGCGTGGGGCAAGTGACAAGGTAGTCAGAAACAAAACACCCACAAATCAAGGGGGAATAGGTCAGGTCGCTAGAGGGAAGACGGTTTGGAATGAAATGAGGGAGACCGACTTTGGGAGGGGGGGGGGGGGGGATCTGGCAGCGAGCGACGGCCGGGGGGAGGTCACAGAAAAAAAGAGACGGAAAACTTCCACAAGTCCGGAAAAAACAAAAAGAAAAAAAATGCGGCAAAATTCCCGAGACAGAGAACGAATATGAAGCAGCGGCAATACCCGGGGGAAGCCCCACCAACCACCAGAGGTAATTCTTAGCAAAAAGATCCCCTAACATGGGGGGGAGCACTCAAGGGCGTTGAGGGCCCTGAACGTGTACCCGTTTTCACGGGGGGGAGAAGGCATAAAAAACTTTCCGAGAAACTAAAATAAAGTCCCAGGGGGAAAAACCAGGCCTCCTGAAAGGAAGAAATGAAGGGCCTTCAAAATCGACGTTCAAAGCCTGCCTAGCATAAAGGTTGTTAAATTCGGGGGAAAAAACCTGCGAAAAAGGCAAAAGACCTCTCGTGACAAGGGGTTAAAAAGGCACATATAAACAAGATTTGCTTCAAGGAAAAAAAAATCAGAATCCGGGGGCCGGGACGCGGGGGCGTAATCAAAGGGGGCGGAAACAAGACTTGGGACAGTAGGGTCAAATCTTAAAGGGGAGGCTGGTTTGGCGACAAGCCAAAAATTGTTGGAAAAGAAAAGGGGGTCCAAAATGCCATGGGGTGAACCGGGGGGTCGTGTCCATCAGATTCACCAGACCCTGCCACACATCCACTCATCCAGAAGGGGGGAAAGAAGAATCCAAAACAACGGGAAGTGCAGCAGCACCGCGTATTGGCACGAAGAAAATCGAGAGGGGGGGAGGGGGCGGCAAAGAAAGAGACGGGTTACTAAATCAAGGGAAGGAGTCGGGATGAAGACAGGTTCCGACCAATCCTTGGACCTAAGGGGTTAGGGGGCGGCAAAAAAAGAAAAAAAAACCCAACCAAATTGACTGCATTCACAAAAGAACCTTTGAACATGGGTCAAGGTCCTCCGGAGATACTGCTAAGGGCGGAAAAACAGCACAAATTGGGGTGCATAAAAGGTGCATCCCGAAGGTTGACGAAACATCAAAAAAAAGTGGGTGGCCCACGTACCGGGAGTGCAAGGTTCCTACTCGTGCAGGGACAAACGTATGGTCAACGCAGAAGCAGGAGAAAGCAGAACACGAAGTAAAACGTCCCTGCAAAAATAAGAAAAGGGGAAGTCACGCCCAGGGATAAACGGCCACATAGTGCAAAAAGACGGACTGGTATGACGGGCGCAGGGGAGTCTCCCGCAAGGGCCACCACCCAGGACCGAAAAAACCGCCCCCAGGGCCCCAACCCGCAAAAAACAACAAAAAAGCAACTCAAAGAGTCCGAAAAAGACGCAGCCACTTACCTGAACAGGAGAGGGAAGATCCCTCAAACACAGGGATTACCATCACCAGTCCCCGAATATAAAAGATGCACAGAGAACAGGACTGGGATGCAAAAAAAAAAGAAGCCCAGATAAAAAGGGTGGTGTCGCCAATCTCCCCTGGAGGACCCCCGAAAAGCCGCGATTGCTGCATTTTCCTCAAAGAGTCGGAAGGAAGATGGAGGGTCAAAAGGGGGGGGAGACATAGGAAAAACCTGCAGTTATTTTTACTAAAAAAGTGAGCCGCGCTAACCCCAAAAAACAATTACCCGGGGATGAGGGCCGACCGCAAAGCGTACCAAAGACTGAGGCGGCACGGTTTGGCCAAACAGGGTCCGCACAGGTTACCGGGAAAAGGGCCAAAGCGGAACAGATCTATCTCAAAACAAGGAAAGAAAGAAAGAGGAGGAGAGACGGTGGGGGCACCGGCTCAAAAAGGGTAAAACATTGGTGAGAAAAAGGAAAAGTCAGGGGAAAGCAGGGGGTAAAGCCTTTGGAAGGGGGCCATATCACGTGGGGGAAAAAAGCGCTGTTTGGCCTCAGGGACCCGAGCAGCCGAAAAGACTGCAGCACAGCATGGCGACCGTCGGGGAAAGAAGCCAGGAAGTGCAAGTTTCACACGGGACATAACAGCAAAAAGGAAACGGAGAACCAACTCATGGGAAAACCAGGCATTTTTTCGGCACAGGTAAGATTGCCACGAGGACTTAACAGGTGGGCCAACTCCCCAAGCTGCTCAACGATGCCGTGGGGGGCTTATGGGGGGGGGGAAAACGTGTTCTTTAGAGGCACAAAACGATCGGGGGACAGGGGGGGAGTCCACAAAGCCGGGGAGTGGGCCAGTGCGGGCGGTTGGCTGGTTCTGCTGGGGGAGGGGCGGGCAGGGGCCGGGAGTGGGCTTGAAGGGGCCTTTCCATCGAAAAGAAACTGCTTCGTATCCTCAAAGCCCGTCAAAAGAACCCACAGTCCCGCACCAAAAAAAAAAAAAAAAAAAAAGCGGGGACCAAGTTGAAAGGGAAGCCACCGTGGTACGAATGGATCCAACTGAAAAGGGGGTTCTACCGGGGATACGATGTACCTGCTATTGCGAGAAACCAGCCCTTGGGGAACGGGCAAAACGACTGGCTCCATTCCGCATCTAGAGACCAGGGGCCACCAAGCTGGGTGATGTGTAGCGGGCAAGTCTGCGAAACCATTTCAGGGAAGAAAAGAATAAATCGCAAGCCATATAGTACCTGAGGGACAAGGGTAAAAGACTGTGTTCTCAAACGGGGACCGATGGGATGAAGGAAAAAGGTTTCAGGGGGCGGGTGTCCTCGCGGGACGAGCAGAAATGAGTGCGGGAAACTGACTTAAAAAGAGGCCCTGGCCCAAAAACAGGGCAGAAGGTGCCGGAAAAAAAAAAAAAAATTGCCACTGAAAAAAAAAACCGGGGGCTTGAGGCGGCACGCCGTGTGGTTTGCGTGGGAGGCGTCCAACCATGCATGATGTTGGCGGGGGGGGGTTGGTGAAAAAAAAAAAAAACTTGCGGGCAGAGAAAATGGAGCCCAACCCCAAGACTGCTGAAAAATATTAGAAAAAAAAACACGCCAAATGGCTTTACAGAAAGAAACCACGCTACGGGAGGTAAGGTTAAAACCATAACTAGGCAGAAACAAATACCATGGTCCCAGAGATTACACAACCCAACCTAATCTGAACCCTGGGGGTTAAAAAAGACTGGAAAAAAAGCAGGGAGGGGTATAAACTCCCGATTTGAAAAAAAAAAAAAACGCGGATTTTTTTGGCAGATTGGTGAGGCTAGAAAGGGAAACAACGGGAGAAAGAAGAACGAGTTGGGAAAAAAACGGGGGAAAAAAATGGGAATTATCATGACAAATGAGAACGTCAGGCAGGGAGGCAGAAACCGGGACGAGTATTCCTGGAAAAACAATCGGCGGGAAGGGGGAGGGAGCGGGACAACGGAAAATGAAACCATGAAAACAAAAAAAAAATCACAACGAAAAAAAAAAAACCGGACTTATTTCAAAAATGGCCGATTGGCATGCAGACAGAAAACCTAAAAAGGAGGGTGCGAGAACCCTCGGTGTAATGACCGCGGCTCCGGCTTGGAAAAATCACCAAAACCCTTGGGGGGTTGGCAGGGAAAACCAAAAAAGAAAAGAGAAGGCCGAAAATCCGGGGGACCAGAAGACGCCGACGGGGAAAAAAAAAACCCTCAAAAAAAGAGACTCAGATAAAAAGGACAACAATGGTTCGCTAGAAACGATTCAAAACCACCGAGCCCCTATGAAAGAAGACCGGAAGATCTCGGGGGGGGGGGGGGGGGGGGTGGAATTAAGGGGGGGTGGGGGCCAATTGTCAAAGGGAAGCATGAGTGTCTTTGGGAAGCGTGGGGGGACGGTTTCAAGCCATGGGCAAAAAGACGCAAGACGGATTTGGGCCACGAAAAGACGTCCTCGATCCAGCAACAGGAAAGGAAATCGGGGAGGGGGCCGGATCGCATTGATCTATGGGGACAGGGGAGGGGAAGTACCAGACCCCGGTCCGAGTGCATAATGACAGGACAGGGGTAAGGCGATATGTCATCTCCTGAGACAAGGCCAGTTTTATGGGAGGGACCACTGCAGACCCAGCCAACACGAATGACCGGGCCAAGAGGACAAAACACTAACAAGGAAAAAACCGGGAAAGGGAAAAAAGGGGGGAAAAAAAAACTGGGACGAGCCTCTCGAAATCGGCATAATGTTCAATCGCCAAGAAAAAAGTAAGCGGGGGAAAAAACGTGGAAGTCCCTTGCGGCCTAACTGGCTGCAAAACATGGGAAGAAAAAGCGGTTGCGCGCAGGATCTGTCGCCAAACGGTCAACCCGGCAAGGATGAACCGAAAAGGAAAAGTTGAAAAAAAGCGTGGATGGGTGAAAAAATCGGCGGACCTCAACCTGTTAAGGGGGATGGGGATGTCTCGTTGACCCCTGGGGAAAGGGAAGGGGGGTGGACTTCCGAGTGTTGCCGCCGCCTTGCTGGTGGAAGGGAGCGGCGAGCGAGGGGATAAACGGCGGAAAAAAAAACGGAACCGAGCCGAATTTTCACGAAGTCAAACGTTTGGTTGCTGCTCCCGAGGGGACTGTTGGAAAGAGCTTGGAAAAAAAAACAACGATCAAACGAACGGATTGTGATTCCAAAAAGAAAAAAGGGAACCGGAACGATCGTCACTGGCAGGTTAACACTATCAGGGGGGTAGTGGGATAAGGTTCACCAATAGGAAAGGTGCAAAAGAAAAAGAGCCGGAGCCTTGGGAAAAAACAAACAGATGGAGGGCAAGGTCATCTGAAGCAGGTGTGGAATGGGTGCTCAAAACCGAACAACAACGAGGAATGAGGGGGGGAGCCAACCCCCAGAGAGGGGGGAATATTCAGTTCAACCTTGGGAAAAAAGGATCAAGATCCAACACCGAAGGGGATGACCGAAGTGATACCACTGATTAAACGACCGCACTAGAGGCGGAGACACCGAGTGGGGAAAACGTCCAAAAAAGGGTTACTACAAGGCGACGAAAGTTTGAAGAAAAGGGAAAAACAACGCCGAAAGTAAGATGGGGGGGATCCAGGGAAAAAAACTCAACAACAAAAACAAAGGGGGGAAATATATATCCAGAAGTACAAAGAGCGTCTGCATCAAAACTCGAAAACCACAACGCGCTGGAGCCCAGGTTTAGGGAAATGGCTGAAAAGGAACGCCGTGGAAAATAAACGGAAGTCCGGAACCCTAGTCGGCGGACTCACGGTACTTGATCACGTCGAGCACAAGCGGTGCCTGCAACACGGCTCCTGAGCAGCAAAAGGAGAACAGATAAATGAAAGTGTGCGTAGGGGGTCAGGCAAAAGGACGAGCAACAGTGTCAAAGAAAAGTGCAAACTAACATCATGGCATTGGCCAGGTGTTTTTGAAAAAAAAAAAAATTGACGTTGTTGACAGGAAGACAACCCAGGGGGGGGAAAAAGGGAGGGCAAATTCTAACGATAAAAATGGGTGGTAACGACAGCCAGGCTGTCCGGTTCACCGCGGACCCAGCATAGGGAAAAGCAGGCGGGAAAAAAAACCCAAAAGAGAACAAACAGAAAGAAAAAAAAGCAACGTGGCCAAAAACCAAAATCTTTGTTACATTCTCAGGGCCCCTCCGGGGGGCCTGCCAGGCGTCGCCGAAAATCCACGGTAAAAACAAGGCACCCAAAACCTCGTAAAAGTCCCAGCCTTCAACAGGCGACCAAGCCATCCCTAAAATTGTTGAGGAAGAGGAGTCACAATACCCATCCCTCCGGCCACTGGGGAAAAAAAACAAGCAAAAAAAACATTGCAGGATAGGTCACCCGGGAACGACAAAAAACGTTGTTGAAAAATCCACCAGAAAAGGCGCAAGCCTAGGAACAAAAAGGGTCAAAGCAACGGTCGCGCGGACAAGCATGTCCCGATACATTTAAAAAAGACAGAAACAACAGGCGGAAGAAGGAAAACGCGGGGGCAAGTGCGGCCCCCAATCGGACAACGTTGACGGACAGGGCCGGGGTCCTAGTGTAAAGTGGTGTCGAAGAAAAAAGCAGGAAGAAACAGATCGGAAAAACTGAGTGTACAGACGGAAAAATCTCTGAAGCAAAGCAAATTCAGAAAATCCCTATAGGACAAAAGACGGAAAGGGACGCGGAGGGCCGCCAAGTTCCAGCGCCGCAAAAAACCGTGGGTCGTACACGTGAACAACAGCGCCATCAAGCTTCGACGCAGGAGGAGGGAAAAGAAAAAAGAATTACAAGGTCTCGGGGGGAAAAAGGGACGAACCAATAAACCGTCATTCAAAGGGAAAAAAAAGAACATTCCTGGAAGGGAAAGAAATGCCTACCCCAAACAAAAGTAAATAATTCCATCCGGAAGGGCAGATCGGCTTTGGGTGGAGGAAACAACAAGACGCAAGGGGGGGGGTATTCAGATGGTACGAGAAAAAAGGGGCCGGGGCCAAACGCGAGCCCCCATTCGTCAACATCTAAGGAGAAAAAAGAAAAAAAAAAAAAAAAGCCGCGCAAGGCCCGCAAAAAACCTGAAACGAAAGATGAAAAGCATCGCAAGACTGCGGGGAAGCACCAAAACCAAAACCATTAGGGAGAAGACCCACTGACACCGAGCCCATGGCATGACGTCAGGGAAAGTTTGGAAGGGGGCATAGAAAAGGTGTAGGGAACGAACTACGGCCTCCTCAACAGCGACGACAGAGCATGATTCGCCACCAGTGGTGAAATGAACAACCAAAGAAAGAACGGGGAGATAAGGAAAAAAAAGGGGTTAACAAAGGGGGAGAAACCGGGAACAGAGGGGGACGACAGCCACAAGTTGTTGACCAAATTCGAAACGAAGAACTGCAAAAAAAAAAGAAGAGAAGGGGGCCGCATCGGATCAGGGAAAGGTTGTCAAGTCAGCAAAAAACCGCCGGGCAAGTGGGGCGGGTATCCGGGACACGGACGAAAAAAGGGGGTCAAACTCCTTTAATGAGTGCCGAACAAAAAAAAAAACGAAGGTGCGCGACGGAAAAAAAAAAAACAGGTTTGCACGTGCGGGGACAGCGGAAGCCGGTGGGCAAAATCATCCAAAAAAAAACCAAAAAAAAACAGGGGAAAAACACCGAAAAACTCAGAAAAAGGGACCGACGAACGCCCACCAACCGGGAAACGACCGCTGAGTGGGTGCGGAGAAGGGGAAATGAAGCTGCGCAGGCCAGCCCCTGCCGGGGGGGTGACCTGCTGGAAGGGTCATCGGAGGTAAAAAAAACAGGGAGGGGTGACCCCGAAAAAAAAGACAGTGGCCAAAAAAAAAAAAAAGGGAAGATTGGCGGGCACGCCCACGGAACAATGAAATTAAGAAGCCACGGGCAAAAGGGCAGCATCTGCTCAAAAAAAACCAAAAAAAAATAAACGATCGACACTGACTGGGATTGCAAGGTGGACCAAAGGGGGGTGGACAAGAGGACGTGGGAAAAGACCGGGGCGCCACGCAAAAGCAAAAAAGGGGGTGGCAACGGGGCCAGGGGGGGGGGGCGAAAGGGTTGGGGGAAAAAAAAATGAACCAAAGCAAAACGGGGCAACGCCACCTGCTCAGGCCAGAAGGCACCAGGAGGAAAAAAAAAACACCAATCGGCCGAATTCGAAACCCGGGACTGAAAGGGGTACGGGAGGGAGCTGGAACCGGGGGAAAGAAACGTCGAGGGTGGATCGCCGGCCAGCAGCGCAAAGCAAAAAAAAGGCATGCCTGCTAATCACCGGGACACAAGGTATCAATCCCCCACAGACAAAGGACATAAAAAAAACACCAAAAAAGCTCCCCGCGGCCAGGAAAAACGTTGGAATATAACAGAAAAAAAGGTAATCGTCCATCCAACCGGGAAAAGACTCGGACCGATGCAGGAAGGCTTCCACTTCCTACTAGGGAGGCGGACTTGCAACCAAAGACGCCTTGGTGGCACAAGCCTCAATGTCAAAAAAAAACACGTACGCTGACCGGACCACGAGACTGCAATGGATGGTCTTTGCCGCGGTCCATCAGGCAAAGGCCATAAAAAAATGTGCTGCAACGGAAATACGGACAAAGGGGCCAAAAATCACCCACAAAAAATTCAAACTGGCCAGTTTTTGAAAACATAGGGGGTTGCGATAAGCTGGCCAAAATGGATTGCGGGTGGTACGCAAGGGGACGGGAGCGGAAAAAAAAACGAATCCAG
>Ga0179591_1274122_pt1 | contig 15953 bp, 18 predicted proteins | sample CZOMad2_1_08_16f_FD_182891 | JGI IMG/M metagenome (GOLD analysis project Ga0179591, IMG submission 182891) | Vadose zone soil fungal communities from Angelo Coast Range Reserve, California, USA - CZOMad2_1_08_16fungal (PacBio error correction) | ecosystem: Environmental > Terrestrial > Soil >...
GTCTGGGGGCACGGAATGGTTTAGGGTACATTAAAGGAAAGGGGGTACTAATATAAGGGTTTCGAGACCTCGCGACAAAAGCCCTGCATTTGGGAACGATAGCTTGTGTACGATTGAGGGCAAAGGCGCTTGCCGATACAAACACTTAAGAAAAGCGAGGCACTATCTCTTCAAGAACCGAGGACAAAAGATGGGTCAGCCAGGGGGTGTTAGTTGTTTAAGATGGGATCGCACTGTGCACAGCAAGAGACTGCCAAAGAGGGGGGGGCCGCCTAGACTCCTGATGATTCCAATATGGGGTCTAAAAAAAGGGAAAAAAGGAAGAGAAAAAAAAAGATGAAGGACGGAAAAATGGGTATGGGACAAAATTATGGGGGTATAAATTGACCATCAAGAACCTCCTAAGGGGCTCGCCATTAACGGGGAAGAAACGAATAAGTAAAGCGATTAATGGGAGAGAGAAAAAAATAATAATCATCATGTCCCCACGGTGATTGCGGTTCAAGGGTTTCCCGCAGTAAAGGGGCATGGACCGAAGTGACTTGCAGCTTGAGAATCAGGGAACATGTTGAAGGAGAGGGAGAGTCGTCAGGCAAAAAGCAGAGGGGTTTGGGGAGCACGCGATCTTAAAGCCTCGACCATTGAGGGGAGCATGTACAGTGGTTTGCAGGGGAGGTTTCGAGTAAAAAAAGGAAACCGCCCTTCTATGTTGGGCGATTCGGCATTTTCTCATCGCTGACCGCGAGGAAACTCCAAGTCGCAACCAATCCCAAAAAAGGGGGAGTCAAATTCAATAGCTGCGAAGAACGGGTATTGCTAGGAAATAGGAAGTCCAAACCCTACCATATGGGGCTCTAATATGCACGTCGATAAAGAGAAAAAAATCCAAAAAAACACCGCGAGGCATGGGACACACGTGCATTGGGGGCGACCTAAAGAACGGAAGTGTGATTCTGGCTGGGAAAAACTGAACTTCAGGGCGAGGAGCTAGGAAGAGTCCCAAAGAACCACCGAAAAAGAGAGTGAAACGGGATATGCTTCACCGAGTGGTTCAGTGAGGGGGAGGAGAACAGGCTGGCGAAGAGGATGTTTCTGAAAAACCATGGGAAAGGGGGAGGGGGGGACTGGGGTACTGAAGCTGGGGAGTGAAAAGGCCTAGGGATATCCCAAAAATCTCTAGCGCGGCGAGACAAGAGAATTGAGGGAAATAGGGGGGCCAGGGGAACTCAGGGGAGAAGGAGGAAATATCATGATCAACAACTCTTGCTGGCAATATCATCACCTATCTCAGACCAGGAAAATGCCACCGAGGTGGAGATGACCCATTATTTGGGAAAGAGAAGGCCTCGATAGACAGGAAAGATGTAGAAAAGGGGGAGAAGTCAGGGTGGAAAAAGAAAAGCTACGTAAGGCGCCCCTCTAGATACTACCTGCCGAGTGGAGGAGGAAGTAGGGTACATTTCCAATTGGATTACCTGTAGAGGAGAGAGGCGCAGGGCTTACTACTCGAAGAAGAAAACAAAAAGGAAGGGGGGGGGGTAACTCGATAGGAAGATAGAATTACATCTGCCGCAGAGCACGGCTCTAGGAATATTCTATTAATGAAGTCAACGACTGTCGAAATGAAAGGGTAGCTAATCGGAAAGGGAGAGGGGAAGTTCTCGGTAGGGGCAATAAATCAATGGAGAAAATATACAAGAGGGGAAAAAAGATATAATCTAAACTAGGGCGGAGAAGCAAATCGGAGACTGGTGAATCAAAACAGAGCGTACGGTATTATCACAAAAACGTCGGTTTTCGTCATTAGAAAGGGACGTGTAACAAGAAAGTTCTTAAAAAAATCCAGAAGGAGTTCGCGTCGAGGGGGATGGCCTGGGACATAAATACAAACTGCATAGGACTCAGACCTAGGAAAGAAAAAACAAAGAATGACGAACACCATCCGCTTCGAACAAAAGAGGGGAGAAAGACTAGAACTCGATAACAAAAAGATCAGAAAAGCCTCTCTCACTGGTTTGCTGTCTGTGTTCTGCCTTGTTTCCATCCGTGGAGAGGAATCTTACTATAGGAATGACATCAGAATCACAAAAAAAAAAAAACAAGCTGTAGCTGCGACGATGGTTTGGAATGCACGGTAAGGAGAGGAGTGGAGGGGGCGGCTAATAAGAAAAGAGGCAACCTAGTTGGGGTGTGAATTCATCTACAATAAAGCCGTAAGAGAGGGCAGCTAAGTCGAGCTTTTGGGTAAATTGGGAAAAAGCAGTTATCTTCGCGCGGTCCATCGAGAAAATAAAAACGTCTCACGGACTAAAGCTCAGAAAAAGGTCCTGTACTACACTAAAGGCAACGCCAGCAGACTGGGAGGGAGGGAGAGAAGTTCCCCGGAGACCCCACAGGAACGAACGAGATTCGCTCAGTACTCCAACATTTACCCTGATGAAAGGGAAATCAATCAAGGAACTTTATCTGCAAAAACGGTAGGAACAAAGGAATTCGTTGATGCGATTTGGGGGTAAGAAATCTCCCATTCGAGAGTAAAGTGCGGGTTGAGGCCAGGGTAAGGAAATCGTAAGTTAGAGAAAGGAGGTACAAACGCAGGTATACCAAAATTTGACGTATTTCAATGACTTACGAAGGCCGGAAGATTGGCGAGAGGAGGTTGACGTGATTTTAGCCGCCAGCGGAGGGACAGGTGTCAGAAGGTAAAGACCTGAGTCCACGACAAAATATACATTAAAAAACTTGTCAGGGGAAAAGGAAGAAGGCACCGCGATTGACGGAAGAACAAAGAGGTTGGATACGGAATGGCGTATCAGTAACGGGAGTCTCAGTGGAGGAGGCAAACCGCGTGAGGAGGGAAAAGAAAAAATGCGGTGACTGGGTCGCGAAGCGAGAACAGAAAAAAGTGAGTAATGCACGAAAGTATGTTACGGAAACTTCGGAAGAGATGCGGGGGTTCAGCGGAAAAGAAGGGGGAATGCGGGGAAACGAAATCTGGCAAAAGAAAGAGGGTACGCCAGTGCGAATATGTCGACAGCGTATGAATCGATTTCGCGATCTTGCCCTAGCTTTGCGATGGGAAAAAGGGGATGAGACGCAGGCCAAAGAATTAGGGGACGAGAGGAAGGGACCACCAGGAAAGTATCGCAGGCAAGGGGGGAGTAATCGCCGGTGACACGATCATGCGACGGGAGCTAGTCCCCCGGGAAATAGACAGGCAAGAAAAAAAGGGGAGCTAGAGTTTATTCACTCAATGCAATAAAACGCACCCGGGAAAAAAACAGGAATAAAGGGCTCAACAACGAGAGTAAATTCACACTTTGTTTCCTTTAAGTGTGTGCTAGTTCAGTGGTCGAGAGAGGGACGGAATAAGCCTCAGCACTAAGGGAAAAAAGGGGAAAGGGTCGTGGAAAAAGGGGACTGTAAACGACATTCTCGTGTCCAGGGGGGGATGGTAGCATCCAAGATGGCCGAGAAAGACACAGATTCATTTTGGGGGCGTACCATAAGATCAAACAAGAGCAGGAAGGAGAGAGACCTTGGAGCGGAAAAAGAATAACAAATCGTTGAAAATTCGAGAATAAATAGGAATATCGAATGTGCCGAAGGAGCTGCCAGCCAGGTGGGAAAAAAGTTTTCTGGAGAATGATTGGCGAACCATTAATCAACAGGTTACATAAGGAATAAAACGGGAATAAGAATCCTCTGGATGAAAACCAGAAGGGGAGGTCCATAAAGTAAAGGAGTTATAAAAGGGAAAGGGGGTGATAGAATCCGAACCAACCCGGCAAGGAGGAGAGTTACGATTCAGCACCTGAGAGTGAGTCCTCTTAGCAAAGCATGCCCGACGTCCGAAAAATACTTATTAATTCCACCTTGGGAATTGTAATTAATCTGACTTTGGATAGGAAGGGGAAAGCGACTAAATTTACGTAAATGCGAGTAAAACTCTATGAGCGAGTTCAGAGGGGCTGAAAGGAGAAAGAAAAGTCACAAATTAAGATTGCCATTACAGGGGAAAAAAAGCGAGTAAAATTGGGGACAGAGGGGGGGAATCCGACGCGTTCGAAGGTAGCTTCCGCAAAAGAACCGAAATAAAGACTGGGTACTAACTAACAAAGCAAACCATAAAACGACCTGTGGGGGGTCCTATGGTTTTGGTGGCAATGAAAGGGGTTATCATTGAAAAACCGAAAACTTCTAATCATGGGAAATGGGGGAGGCGCGAAAAGAAGAAGGAAGGAGGTCTGTTTTGGGGGGAAGAGGGGAACAGTGCACGATCGAGAAAGACAGCTCAGGGAAGGGGGGGGGGGAGGGGGGGGTTGCGTTTAGAGGAAAGGAACCGGGAATCAGGAGAGTGAGGGGGCGAATAAAGCTGCAGAACTCTGAACCAGAAGCTCCGGAGAGGAAACAGTTGGTACGAACATCTCTTATCTGTCAAAATCAGAGGGGAAAACGGCTGACCGGGGGCGAAATGCTGAAGGAAAACAAAGGCCTATTGGGGCCCAACTTGAAGAGTGAACAGCGACTCTGCCACCCCGAAAAGGAAAACCGATAAGTCAAAAAAGGGGGAAAAAAAGGTCATTTCCCCTCCGCCAGAAACGAAAGGGTGGGGAGAGGGGGCCGCTTAACTAGCTCTTACGTAAAAAGGGAGGCCTGGCCAAAAACTAAAACGACAGCACGTAGGATGATATCGAAGGCTTAGGGGAGGAAAAGGGGGGAGATCTCTTTCAGGGCTCAAGATAGGGGGGGGGGAGGGAAGACTATTTTCAAGAAACGAACAGGCAATTGTTCCGGTAGAGAAGGAAAAGAAAGTCAGGAGGGGCGGTAGGGGGTCAAGGCTATGGATAACACCACCTCGATTCCTGAGAGAAAAAGGAAACTCGTTGCTGAAAGGGACCAGGTCGGTACACAACAACATTCTCCCGTGTGAACAAAAGAGATGGCAACATCAAAAGAAAGAGGAACGCCACGACCAAGCCTTATCGGCCAGAGAAGTCTACTCAAAGTATTTTTCAGCGACGAGCGTCGGGACGCATATGGAAACTCGGGCTCATTAGAGACTGTCTGGTAGAAGACAGGAACTTTCAGGCGCAAAAAAAACAATAGAAACAGTGCTAGAGTGGAGAAGGGAGGGCGGGGGAATCCTATACAATCGTGAGAGGAGAAGGTAGATATCTCAGGCTTGGGGGAAAGGGGGGAGACTCTCTCCCACCACACCAGGAAGTAGAGACCTAGGAAGGTAGATCACAGGGGGGGGGGCAAACCGAAGAGCAGGGGGGAACGAAAGACTGCACTATTTATCTTGGTCTAAACTCGCGAGTCTACCAAATGATCGCAACCAGGAAGGAAGGGGCATGAGTGGCTGGGAAGATGACAAAAAGGGGATAACTGGGGAGTATAATTTGCGTAGTTCCGCTGGACCCCTGTGCGTAGACAGCCAGAGGGAGAAGGGCGTCACAGAGATCATTACGGTGATGAAGGACAAAAAAAACGCTGCTTCATTCTCGGGCTGACGGCGTTTAAAAAGAGGACCAGGGGTACCCCGAAGGGGAAAGGGAGGGGGGGAAAAGAGTCGGGGGGCGTATAAGGCTGGCCTGGGGAGAAATAAGGCCAACCTACAAGGGGCCGCAAGATTGCGTACCATTAATAGCCCAACCCATGAGCCTTCTAAACTAAAAAGAAGCGTCGACAGAAAAGAAGGGAAGACATAACCTCGGAAAAGCTCAACCCGAAGCCTCGAGCTAAGAAGGGATGGCGGGCATTTGACTGGGCGCCTCTAATTCCTGGACGAGAGTCTGAAAGAGTAAAACGGGAAAAAGGGGGGGAGGTTCGGCAATGCAATTTTTGGAAAAGGGACTACGGGGAGGAGTGGGAGGGGTCCTTGGAAGGTACCGGCAGATTCCCTGAAGGGTGGGTTAATTCATCGAAATAGGGGGAAATGCAGAAAAGAAGTCTCGTCTTGTCACAGGGAAAGAGAGGAGGGGGGGGTTAACACTTGGAGCTCTTAGCTTCTAGTTCAGAGTACTTAGACACGGAATAAGGGAGAAGGTAGCACACTCAATAGCGATTCAGTGGGAAGACTACCAAAACTCACCAACCCGTGGCTCAAAGGGGCTATATAGAGCAACGTTTTAAAGAGAGAACCACAAAGACCAAACGGTTGGCTCCAGAAGCTCCCCACATTATTCTAGAAAGGCAAGCCTGAGGCCATGAGAAATTAAGCTGCCCAAAAACAAGAGGAAAAGGGATCGGTCGTAAGGGGGGAGGAAGGATGTCTAAAGAGGGAATAATTCTGTCAGTCAGTTCTTCCGGATTCTAAAATTTAATCAAGCGGGACGTAGGGAAAAAAGGAGGCACACTAGGGCAGGGTCAATTCATGTTTCAGAGGGAGGTTCGGGGGTTGGGTTAGGGTCCAAACCATATGATTAATCAGGCCGAGAGGTAAAGCGGAGGAAAAAAAAAAAAGTTTGGGAACATCGTAGGCTGTGCACGTGAGGAAAGAGGAAAAAAACCGGCGAGAATTGGGGCCTTACCATGTGTGGACCTCATCAGAGGGTAATACAGCGTCGGACTCGAGAGTGCGCCGAGACAGAGGAAAAAAAAATGTGCAGACAAAATCAACTAAGAAACGGCAAATGCAAGGGGGAGAGGAGGAAAGGAGGGGAGAACCTGGCATTTAATTATGACTAAGTTTCACGCCTGTTTCTACAGAGAGAGTGCAGTGTGGGGCGCGATGAGGAAAGAGAGAAAAAGGGACAGAATGGTCAACGGGTCAAAAGATTGGCACGAAAATTAGAAGGACAAGGGAGGGAAGAGAATTCGGCTCTGTAGTGGAAAGAGGAGTCTGGCACGATGAATTTGGAGATGACACCAATCGGGAGCCGCTGCACGCGGACTCGTGGAAAGGAGGAAGGAAAAGGAAGGAAGGGAAAGGACCACCCAAATCGGGTATTAGGGAAAACTTTGGGAAGGAAAATCGTGGAGGCAGACCTCAGAAAAACTCATCAGAGAACCATTTTCAATCTCCATTGACAATCCCATCAGTTGGAGGAAGAGGGCATTGAGCACGCTCTGAACTTGATGAAGAGAAAAAAAAAAAGGAAAAAAAGGGGGGAGATCGCTCGAAACAGTTAACAAGATCTCACTGGCGAAAAGGAGGGGGAGAGTAGAAGTTTCGATAACTAGAAGAAGAACTCGCGGCACTGATGGGAATTTTCCCTGGGGAGGGGAATCCGGGGAGGAAACTAGAGAATACCACTGCTCGTCACAACAGGAGGATGAGGGAATAAAATGCCGGACGAAAAGGCCCGCTTCCGTTTGGTTGGGAAGGGAAAAAAGGAAAGGGAAAGCTCTCCAGACGCTTCCTTGTCACGCCAGAAATAAGTGATCGCATATGCCCAAGAAAGATCCTCGGGAAACGAGAATAGAAAGGAAGGGGAGGTTACAAAAGAGGACGCAAAAGCATTTTTTCGTGAAAAACAAGAGGGGGGAGAAAAGGGGAAACGGCAAAATTTTACCTATCATGTGAGAACTCTCCGCCACACAACCAAGCACTCAGGTCGAAGGAGGTTAGAAAAGGAGGGGAAAAACATGAGTAATCAAAACGTGGAGCTCTCGCGGAAAAAGGCATTTGCCTATAGCAGGTAAGACGAAGCCATGATTCAGTGAAGGTATGTAGCTTATCAATCTGAATGCTAAAGCAGAAAGAACAAAGGGCAAGGGGAAAAAATATGAAGAAAATTGGTTGGTGGATGCAGTAGAAAGGAAAGAAATCCGTAACTAAAAGTGGAGAATCGAAAACTTTTCTACTCGACGTAAACTCTCAAAGGAATTCCTCAGATGGCGGAAAAAAAAAAATAAAAAAAAGCAATAAAGGAAAAATTACACGGAGGGGTGAAGAAAAATCCTTAAAAAATGGAGTGGATATACAGGGTGGAAATCACGAACTCTTTTTCGATAATTTTTAAAGAAAAAAGGAAACAAACGCAGGACAGGACGAAGGAAGGGGAAGGAACCACTCTTCCGCATCAAGAGACATCGAGTGATGCGGTTGAAAGGTGGGGGTTGGGGGCCAGCTTTATCACTTAAAAGAGGACAGTCTGGCAAGAGACATTATGCGTAGGAAAGAAAAAGGAGAGGGCAGTCGTGGTGTTGGGGATCACGGGTAGAACTGGCGATGAGACTAACGACCAGGGGGAAGACGGTTAAGTTTGGGGAGGGTGCGGTTAGGTAAGGGAAAAAAGCCACATTCTGTGTTCATTCGTCCCTGACTGGCTGTCGGGCAAAAGGAAAAACAGAGAGAAACTCCCGGGAGGGAAAAGTTTCAAAGCTCCGGCCAGAGAAAATCGCTGGATAATTACCTCCTTCAGGAAAAACGGGGACTAGTCGGGAAGACTGAATAGGCCTCTGCCACTGGAAGGGTCCAGATCGCCAAACCAAGCCCGCACAGGAGAAAACGGGTTCCCAAAAAAAATGCATCTCCGTGAACGACTCGTAATGTTGATTACTGCTGGAAGAAATGCGCGACGGACGAGGAATGAGAAGACGGGAGAAGACAGCACCGACAAGGAGCGGAGATAACGAAGGTGACTTCACACCGAGGGGGGGCGAGGGGAAAGAATTGAGCCGTATCACTAGGGAGGGAGAAGAGATGGGGCTCTTTTGTCCTTAATGGTCCTGAGGGAATGTCGCGAATTAGGGAGTCGTGACGTGGGTCCGGCAAGGGAGAAAAAGGAAAGAAAAAGAAAAAAACGAACCGGGAAGAGGAGGAAATGAAAAAGTTGTGAATTGAAACGTATCATTCAAGACGAAAACAGTAATGAAAAAAACAGAGGGGGGGGTAGGGAAAAAGAACCGTGGGAGGGACCGGACCGCAAAACGTCCTCCGATGCTAAGCCCATTATTTTTAAGGGGGGGGAACCTGATATAGCCAAGAGGGGGCGCGGTATGGAAGACCAGGAAGCGGTAGGGGTGCTCCAGGGAGAAGCAGGACGACAGGCGCGAATACAACTAAAAAGTGCGGATATGGTCAAAGTGCAAATGAAAAGTCAGAGCTAGGGCTAGGGAGCAGTTAGTCAAGGATCTGTGCGCCAGGAGGGAAAGGTGGAACTACGCAGCAACAAAACAAAAATAGGAAAGAATAGATAGAAAACGACACCTTTAAAACCCAAAAACAGGGAGAGAGAAGCTAAATCAGATTGATACTGAATGATAACACGGACCGGAGGACTGTACCCTTTCCGAAATCACTTAAGCGCAGTATGGAACCACGGAGAGAATGTCTCCATATACCGGCGGAAGTGGGAAGGCGGCCTTCGCTGCCCCTGACTTTCGTAGAAGACCATCGCTCCTTGTTCGGTCAACCAAATTGAACTGTGATTAGAGGGGGACAGAACGCAGTGTGAGTATCGGGGCGGGGAAAAAATGAGTCCGGACAAGAACAATTTGGAAAATGGGCCCACGAGGGGTCGAGCCCTGAAAGGAGTTTATGCCTTGGTACATATAAAAAAACAAAGACGCCAGAAATTCGCGGAAAATCGTCCCGCCAAGCCAGCAATGGAAGACCACTATCCACCATACTTACATACTTTCTCACGTAAAGAGGGGAAAGTCCAAAAGAAGGGAAGCCAAGAAGATCTCTGCAAAACGGGGTGGGTCTTTTTTTGTTTTGCACACCCCCCCCCCAATCCCCACGCGCCCACCAAACAAAAAAACCCGCCCAACCGCCCAAAACCCCCACCCCGCCGACCCCCCCAAAACACCCGCCACCCCAACAACCCCCACGCGCCACCCCCCCACCCCACCCGCGCCCCCACCCACCACCAAAATACCCCAAGCCGCGCCACCACCAACCACACCCACTCCAAAAAAGCCCCCCCCCCCCCCCCCCCCCGGAGCCCCGTCCCCGCCCCCCACCGCCCCCCCACCACCCCCCCCCCCCCGCACCCCCCCCACGCCACCCCACGCCATAAACCAGCCCCCCACGACGACCCCAAACCCCCCCCTCCCCGCCCCCAGACCGCCCCCCCCCCCCCGCCTCCCCCCCCGACACGACAACCCCCCCCCCCCCCCCCCCGGCCCCCCCAGCCCCCACCCCCCCCAAACCCCACACACCCCGCCCCGACCCCCCCCCATATCCGCACCAGCCCCCCCCCCCCTCCCAACCCCCCAACCCCCCGCCCCAAGCCCCCCACCAAGAACCAACCCCACCAATTAAAACCCCCCCTCCCCACCCCCACGATCCCCTCCCTCCCCCAACCCCCTCCACGCCCGTCCCCCCGCCCCCCGACCCACGAGCCCCCAACCCCCCTCCCCGCACCCCCCCATACCCAATCCCACCCACAAAACAACCCCCCCCCCCCCAACAACAACAACGAGCACCGCCCCCGCCCCCCCCCCACCCCCCCCCCACCGCGCCCCCCCCCAAAACCGCGGCGCAAATCCTGAGCAACTGCCCCGTCACGAAAAGCCCCGCTCCCCCCCGCCGCCCCACCAGGACTCCCCACCCCCCGATAGCCCACCCCCCCACCCGCCCCCCCCCCCACCACAACCCCCCCCCCCAGCCCCCCGCACCCCCCCCCAACCCGGAAAGCACACACACCCCCCCCCGTCCACCCACGAACCCCCCCCCGCCCCATCACTGCCCCGCCCCCCCTCCCCCCCACGCCCCCCTGCCCCCCCCCCCCAACACCCCCCCCCCCCCACCCCCAACAACAACCCCCCCCCTCGCCCCAAAACTCCTCCCGCTCCCCCCACCAACCCCACCACCCCCCCCCAGAAGCACATGCAAGAGACTCCCCTCCTCCCCCCCCCCCCCCTCCCCAACGCCCCCCCCACCCCCCCTCTACCCCCCCAACCCCCCAAACCCCCCCGCCCCCACAGCAAACACAACCCCGCCTCACCCCGCCCAATCCCCCCCCCCCCCCACCCAACCACCCAACATCCCCCGCACCCCCCCCCCCCCGCCCCCCCAGTAACAAGCGACACCCCTAAAACGAGCCCCCCCCCCCCCCCACCGAAAACACACCCCTCACAAAAAAAAAAACCCCCCCCCCCCCCCCCGCCCACCCCTCCAAACCGACTTCCCCCCCCCCTCCCCCCAGGCACCCCCCCACCACCCCCCGACCCCCCCCCAACCCCCCAAAGAACCCAAAGTTTTTGTTTTTTTTTTGTTATGGTATGGTTTTTGTGGTGGGAGGGAGGGTATGGGGGGGTTGGTATATAGGGGGGTTGGGGGGGTGGGGAGCGGGGACTTTGGGTGGTTGTGGGTGTTGGTCGGGGGGGGGGTTTGTGTTTGGTGGGGGGGATTAGTGAACCCGATGGGGGTGGGGTTGGAGACTAGGACCTCCTCGTCCCCGCCCCCACGCCGCAGCGCCCCCCCTTCCCCTCCCCCCCCCCCCCCCCCGCACCCCCCCACCTCCGCCCCCCCCCCCCCCCACCCCCAGCCCCGCCCGCCCCAAACCCCCCCCCCCCCCCAAGAAAACCACGCCCCCCCCACCCCCCCCCCAACAACCCGAGAACCACCCAACCGCCCCAACCCCCCCCCACCCTGTCCCCATCCCCACCCCCCAAGACCCGCCCCTCCCCCCCACCACCCACCATCTCCACAAACCCCAACCCGCCCCCCCCCCCCCCCCAACTCTCCCGCCCCCCCCGAAAACACGCACCCCCCCCCCACCCCCCCCCCAAAATCCCACGCCCGCCGAGAGCCTCCGACCACATAACCCCCCCACTCACAACCCCCCCCCCCCCCCCTCCCCCCCCGCCAAAACGCCTCAGCCCCATCTCCCCCCACAAAAACCTAGCCAAAAAACCACACCCCCCCACCCCCCCTCCCCACTCCCCCCCCCCCACGCCCCCCCCCCCCCTCCCCTCCCGACCCCACCCCCCCGCACAACAAGAGCCACCCCCTACCCGCACCCACCGATAACGCCCTCCCCCCATCCTCCCGCCCCCCCCCCCTCCTCACGCACAAAAGCCCCCTCCCCCCCCGCCAAAAACCGCCCCCCCCCAAACCGCCTCACACCAACCCCCCCCCCACGCTGGCCGGCCCCACCCCCCCCCCCCCCCCCCCCCTAGTCGCCCCCCCCCCCCCCATCCCCCCAGTACACCCCCAAACCCCCCAACCAAAAAACCCCCCCCCTCCAAGAGAGACCACCCCCCACCCCCCCCCCCCCCTTTTGTTTTTTTTTTTTGTTTGTCTTTTTTTTTTTTTTTTTTGTGTTTGTTTTGTGGTTTTTTTTTTGTTAGGTTTGTTTGTTGTTTTTTTTTGTTGTGTTGATTTTTTTTGTGTTGTGGGTTTTTTTGTGGGTGGGTTTTTTTTTTTGTTTGTTTTTTTTTTTGTTGTATTTTTTTTTTTTTTTTGTTTGTTTTTGTTTTTTTTTTTTTTGTGGTAAGTGGGTTTGGGGTTTGGTTTTACGTTTTTTGTTTTTTTTTTTTTATTTGTGTGTTGGTTTGTTTTATTGTGTTTGTTTTTTTTTTTTTGTTTTGTTGGTTTTTTTGATTTTTTTTTGTTTTTTTTTTTTGGTTGTGGGGGGGTTGTTGTTGGTTTGTTGGGTGTGTCGTGTTTTTGTTGATGTTGTTTTTGTTGGGTTGAGTTGTTGAGGGTGGGGGGGTGTTGTATTTGGAGTTTGTGGTGGTTGGTGGTATTTGCAGTTTTTTATAGTGGTTTGTTTTGTATTAAGAGGGTTGGGTTGTGTTTAGGGTTTGTTGAAGTTGGGCGGATTTTTGTGGGGGGTTTTTTGTGTTGTTGTGGTGTCTTTATTGGTGGTGTTTTTTGTTTTTGGTTGTGTTTTGTTTTTGTTGTTTTGTGTTGTTGTGGTTTGGGGGGGTTTTGGTTTTTTGATTTTATTGGTGTGTCTTTTTTGTTGTTGTTGGTTGTAGTTTTTGGTTTGGTTGGGTGTTGGTTTTTGTTGGTTGTTTTGTTTTTGGTTGTTTGGTTTGTTGGAGGGGGGTGTTTTTTTTTTTTGTTTTTTTTTTTTTTTGTTGGTCTTTTTGTGTTGTTGAGGTTGGGGGGGGGGGTTTTGTTTTTTTTTTGTTTTATGTTTTTGTAGAGTTTGATATTGGTGGTGGTTGTGTGTTTTGTGTGGTTTTTGGGGTTGTGATTTGGTTTTTTGTTGTTGGGTTGTTTTTTTTGTTTTTGTTGTTTTTGTGGGATTATTTTGTGGGGGGGGTTTTTTTTTTTTTTGGTTGGGGGGGTTAGTTTTTGTTTTTTGGAGTGGGGTGTTATTTGTTTTTTTTTGGTTGTTTGTTTGTTTTTTTCTGGTGTGGTTTTTTTTGGGTAGGTGTGTAATTTGGGTGTTTTTTGGTTTTTTTTTGGGTTTAGGGGGAGGTGTGGGATGGTGTTTAGGGGGTGGTTTGTGTAGGGGGTTTTTTTCGGTTGTTTTTGGTGGGGGAGGTTATTGTGGTATTGTTTGAGTTTTTTGTTGTTTTGCGGGTGTTTTTTTTTGGGGTTGTCATTTTTGTTTTGTGTTTTCGGGGGGGTAGGTGGGTGTTTTTTTTGTTTTTTTTGTATGTAGGTTTTGGTTGTATGGGTAGTTGTGTGAGTCGTTTGTGTTTTTGGTTGTATTGGTTTTTTTTGTTAGTTGTTTTGTTTGTGGTTGGGGGGTGGGGGGGGGTGCCCTCTTCCTGATTAATCGTAAGAGCGAGGGTCATTAGAAATCAAATGAACGCTGGTGGTGTGGGGGGTGGGGGGTGGGGGGGGGGTGGGGGGGGGGGGGGGGGGGGGGGGGGGGGGGGGGGGGGGCCGGCAAGGAAACACTTTTGGTGAAGGTTCTTTCTTCAGGCGTCGGGGGGAGTGGGGGCGAGGCTGGAAAATAAAAAAAAAAAGTGCAGAGAAAAAAACAGAAAAAGGAGGGAAAACTTAACTTAGAAAGGCCGTACTGCCTTGAGAGGAATTGGGAACGCGATGACTTTGGAAAGGGAAGACGAAAGGGGAGCATGAGAATGTCCAGGCGAACTGGCCGGTTCTCACTTCAGAACATCAGAATATCCTTGCTGGTGCCGGGCAGCTAACACAAAACCGAACCAAATCAACAGGGCCCAAGCGCGCAAAACGGTCGGTGGAAGGAATAGCATTTTGGTTTGTGGGTTTGGTTCCGCGCAAAACATTCCCGCTCGGTGCTAGCCATTTCAATGCAAAGGGCAAGGATCAAGGCGGGGCCATCCTGTCATCGGGAAAAAACGGAAAAACCATAGGCAAAAATCCAGACAAGAAAATCGGTCGGAAGGGTTCTTTTTAGGGTTTGTCTCTAGAACATATGTCAAACGCGGAGTAGGCGTAAAGTGAGAGCAAGAAAAGGGGGAGGGAAAAGAGGGTATAAACCTATTACGCGATTGGGCAATTACTTAAGGGGTCAGAGGGGGGAAGGACATCTTGGCGAGTATACGGTAGTGGGTTAGTCCGAATCGGAGACGAGATGTAATGTGCGGGAAGAAAAAAGGGACGGGGCGAAAGGCGGAGAGTGTCAGTGGTCTATTAATCCAAGAAACGAGGGGGGGCTGACCATAGGTTGTGGAAGAAGCATCATTTCTGTTCAACGGCATGAAGCGTGACCGCGGGGGTGCAAAAGCGGGGAAAGAGAGAGAAAGCGAGTGGCAAAGCCACCGAGCGATTCACCATTGAAGATGATCCACCAATGGGAAAAAAATCCTTTACCTCCAACTTCGAAAAAAGAGAGGGGGGTTGTGGCGGCGAGTCTTAACAGAAGGGCGCAAACGGGGTGAGAAGGGGTCGCTGTGACATTTGGGGAAAGACGGCCAAGGCGGCAGAGATTGAGGAACCGCGATTTGAATCAGCTCAGAGTCTTGCCCCTATTATCTTGCGAGGGGGGAAATAGGCAAGAAAGCAAACGTGCCGAGCAACCGGACGCCGACGAAGGGAGTGACGGGAAGGGAAGGACCAACCAAACGAACTGGGAAGGGAGGGGCGACCCGTCGTGGGCTGCTACCTATCAGGACAAGCATCGTCGTGAGCTAGGCAGCCCCCGATTACAGAAGCAAACTAACCTCAGTTGCGCTATAGGAAAGAGGCTCGCAAGAGCTCGAACTGATAGACCTTCCAGGAACAAGTGGGGGATAAGACGAAAAACACAACAAGGAGGAGGGAGGAAAAAGAGGAAGAGAAAAAGGGGGGTCTGTGGAAAAAGGGATAAGAGGAGTGAACGATAAAATGCCAGATCGCGCAACTGATGGATTACCAGGTTCTATGGGGGGAGGGGAATCCGGGAAGAACGACTCTACAGAGTGTCAACGGCGATGGGGCATCCACGAAGTAAAGATAAAGAAAGATCAATAAACAGCGGTAAGGGGGGGAGGGGGCACCTCTACACTCCGTGGCGGCTCCTACCTGTGGAAAAGGAATAGGACCCCATCGCAAGATCCTCGGCCAGGAGAAATAACTGAAGACTGCTGGCAAAATTAAGGCATACAAACCGCGAAATTTTTTCTTGAGAAAGGAAAAAGGGGTGAAAACAAGTTGGGAAAAAGGGGAAAAGGGCAAAAATTAAAGATCTAACTCGCCCGACCAAAAACCCTCATCTCGATTCTATTGTAAACGTAACTTAGGCCATAGAATGGCCAGGGGGGGGAGAGGGGTCATCGCTACCCAACCCTGCAGTGCCGATATCGAGGAATGCCAGTCGTGGCACAGGAGGCTTTTGCCGGCCTGGACGAGGAGAAGGCCGAACCCTCATACGACAGACAGAGGCCACACCTATGGTAAGAGGGGACGTCGTTTGTTTTCATGCCTGTGGAAACAAGGCTACAATGTAGCCGTCTGTTGAGGGTGAAGAAGAGTAAAGAGAGTCTCAGTGACATAATGGTCGGACCCAGAAAAAAGGAAAAAAGGGAAAGAAAAGACGGAAAATAAGAAAGAGGTAATGACGTTGCCCCAATGAGGGAGAAATTTAAGTGGATATACACGGTGGGAAACGGTCACGAAGAGGTGGTGC